>Ga0255338_1001900_pt1 | contig 35195 bp, 34 predicted proteins | sample MeOH1_35cm_T4_19_FD_203715 | JGI IMG/M metagenome (GOLD analysis project Ga0255338, IMG submission 203715) | Sandy soil microbial communities from University of British Columbia, Vancouver, Canada - MeOH1_35cm_T4_195 | ecosystem: Engineered > Artificial ecosystem > Sand microcosm > Unclassified ...
CGCGGTGGTCAGCAGGTGGAAGCCCAGGATGTGCCACGGCTGGTTCCAGCCGAGCATCAGCACGTCCATCGGCATCAGGACGAAGGCGACGAGCGGCTTGACCTTGGCGCCGCCGAGGAACAGCGGGAACCAGACCGAGCCGGTCATCACGAGGGCGTACAGGACGACGCAGACGACGAAGGCGAAGAGCCCTTCGAGCAGACGGCGGAAATGGCCTCGCGTGCGCGCGTGAGGGTGCTTGACGCTCACGCGAGAGGCACGGCTCCGGGGCGCTGGAAGCGGCGGGCGAGCTCGTCTCGGTTGAGCGCCAGCATCGCGCGGCGCCCGTGCGGGCAGGCCGAGCCGTCCTTGCAGTCGCGCAGGGCGTCGAGGAGCTTGTAGGCCTCCTCCTCGCCCAGGCGGTCGTGGGACTTCACGGCGGCCTTGCACGCGATCGTCGCGGTGGCGTCGTGGCGCAGGCGCTCGGCCTCGGCGACGGGGTCGGACAGGCTGTCGATGACGCGATGGATCAGCTTCTTGGTGTCGTCGGCTTGGTAGAAAAGGGCGGGCACCGCCGTCACGTGGAGGCCGTTCTTGCCGTGCGCGACGACCTCGAAGCCGATCTTGTGCAGGCGCTCGGCCTTGTCCAGGACGGCGCGCACGGCGGACGCGGGAAGGTCGACCGGGACCGGGATCATCAGCTTCTGCGACTTGGCCCCGCCGGCCTCGATCTCGGCCATCAGCTTCTCGAACAGGACGCGCTCGGCGGCGGCGTGCTGGTCGAGGATGAAGAGGCCGCCGTTGGCCTCGAAGACCATGTAGCTGCGCTCGATCTGTCCCACGTAGCGGAAGGGCGGCGTGTACCACGCCGGCGCACCCTCGGGCGCGCCCATGGCGACGGCGGAGCTGAGCTTGAGCTGCTTGAAGTCCTCGGGGATGAAGCCTCTTCCGCCCAGGTAATATCCATCGGGGCTCGGCGTTTCGGGAGTGCCCGCCTCGGGAGCCAGGCGTCTCTCGGGAGCGTCCGCGACGACCGCCGCGGGTTCCGGTACGATCGTGATCGGAGCGGCGGCCTTGGCTTTGGCCAGCGCGGACGCCACGAGGCCGGAGACGATCTCGAACATCTCTCCGTCTTTTTTAAATCTCACCTCGCGCTTGCCGGGGTGGACGTTCGCGTCGAAGGCGTCGGGGTTGAGCTCGAGCAGGGCCACGCACACCGGCTGCTTGCCGGCGGGGCGGTGCTCGCCGTAGGCCTTGTACAGGGCGGTGTTGAGGATCTTCGAGGACACCGGGCGCTTGTTGACGAAGAAGTACTGGAAGCTGCGCGAGGACGGCATCTTGTCGAACGGGGAGACGAGCATGCGCACGCGCACGCCGGGGCGCTCGACGTCGATGGGCAGCAGCCCGCCCGCGAGGTCGTCGCCGAGCACGGCCGCGGCGCGCAGGTCGAAATCGGTGAAGAAGTCCCCGGAATCCTCGGGCTCGAAGCGCAGGACCTGGCGGCCCTCGGACTTGTAGGTGAAGCGCACCGACGGGTTGGCCAGCGCGGCCTCCTCGACCACCGCGGCCAGGCGCGAGCGCTCGGAGCCGTCGGACTTGAGGAACTCGAGGCGCGCGGGCGTGTTGTAGAACAGGTCCTTGACGAAGACGGTCGTGCCGTAGACGGCGGGCGCGGGGCCGTTGGTGATCTTGCCGCCCGCGCTCGTCACGCGCCAGCCGGTCTTGGCGTCTTTCTGGGCGCTCGTGACGGTGACCTTGGAGACGGCCGCGATGGCGTAGAGGGCCTCGCCGCGGAAGCCGAAAGTGTGGAGGCTGTCGAGGTCCTCGAACGCCGACAGTTTGCTCGTGGCGTGGCGCTCGAGGCAGAGCTTGACGTCCTCCGCGTCCATGCCGACTCCGTTGTCGGATACACGCAATGACGTTTTACCGGCCCCGAACACTTCGATATCGATGCTCGTCGCCTGGGCGTCCAGCGAGTTCTCGATAAGTTCCTTAAGAAGGGAAGCCGGTCTCTCCACGACTTCTCCGGCGGCGATGCGGGAGAAGACCTCTTCGGGCAAGCGTTGGATGATGGGCATTACAGTTGTTTCTTGAGCGCGTTCAAGGCCTGCAAGGCCTCGATCGGCGTCATGGTTTCGGGGTTGATGAGCTTGAGCGTGCGCAGGACCGGGTTCTCCTCGAACAGCGGCAGCTCCGGCGGGGCGGACACCTCCTCGCGCACGACGCGGCTGCTGAGGCGGCCGGAGCCGGACTCGTTCTCGAGGCCCGACAATATCTTCTGGGCCCGCGAGATGAGCTGGGCCGGCAGGCCGGCCAGGGCCGCGACGTGGATGCCGTAGGACCGGTCCGCGGGGCCGGCCCCGATCTTGTGGAGGAAGACGACCTCGGTGCCGCCCTCGGCGCTGGACCACTCCTTGACCTCGACGTTGCCGTTGACGACGCCGGGCAGGGACTTCGCGAGCTCGGTCAGCTCGAAGTAATGGGTGGCGAACAAGGTGCGGGGCCCGCGGGGGGAGCTCTCCTCGCCGCTCGTCTCGTACGCCGAGTGCAGGTGCTCGAGCACGGCCCAGGCGATGGAGATGCCGTCGAAGGTCGAGGTGCCGCGGCCGACCTCGTCGAGGACGACGAGCGAGCGCGGCGTCGCCGAGCGCAGGATGTGGCTCGTCTCCTTCATCTCGACCATGAAGGTCGAGTCGCCCTGCGCGAGCGCGTCCTGGGCGCCGATGCGGGTCAGGATCTTGTCGACCACGCCGACGCGCGCGGACTTCGCCGGGACGAAGGAGCCGATCTGGGCGAGGAGCGCGATGAGCGCGTTCTGGCGCAGGTAGGTGGACTTGCCGGCCATGTTGGGGCCGGTCAGGATCAGGATCTGCGGGTCGCGCGCGTTGAGGGTCAGGGAGTTGGCGACGAAGGTCCCCGAGGGCAGGAGCGCGGCCAGGACCGGGTGGCGGCCGTCCACGATCTCGAGGTCGTAAGAGAAATCGACCTTCGGCTTGACGAAGTCGTGCATCGCCGCGACGGAGGCGAGCGACTGGAAGCCGTCGAGCTCGCTGAGCAGCTCGGACAGGCGCAGCAGCGGGGCGTGGGAGCCTATGGCCTCGTCGCGCAGGTCGTTGAACAGGCGCGCCTCGAGGCGCAGCATCTTCTCCTCCGCCGTGAGGATGCGCGTCTCCAGCTCCTTGAGCTCGGGCGTGATGTAGCGCTCGGCGTTGGTCAAGGTCTGCTTGCGCGTGTAGGAGGAGGGGGCCTTGGCGCTCTGCGCCTTGCTGATCTCGATGTAGTAGCCGAACACCGTGTTGTAGCCGGCCTTGAGGCTCGAGATGCCGGTCGCCTTGCGCTCGCGCTCCTCGAGCTCGGCCAGCACCTGGTCGGAGTCGGTCTTGAGGCGCCGCAGCTCGTCGAGCTCCTGATGGAAGCCCGGCCGGAAGAGGCCCCCGTCGGAGAGCTTCAGCGGCGGCTCATCCACGAGCGCGGCGACCAATTTGGCGCCCAGGGCCTCGAGGGACTTGGCCGTCTCGCGCAGGTCCGCGGCGAGGTCGGCCAGGCCGGAGGAGAACGCGGTCTCGGCGAGCCAGGCCTCGAGCGCGGGCAGGCGGGCCAGGGAGCGCCGCAGGGCGCCGAGGTCTCGGGGGGTCGCGGCGCGCGTGGCCAGGCGGCTCGTCACGCGGGGCAGGTCGGCGACCTCCTGGAGGATCTTGCCCAACGACTGGCGGGCCTCGGGCTTGTCGAGGAGGTCCTCGACGCAGTTCTGCCGGTGCTCGATCTCGCGCAGGTCGGTCGACGGGTGCAGCAGCCAGGTCTTGAGCTTGCGGCTGCCCATCGGCGTGCGGCACTGGTCGAGCAGGCCCCACAAGGTGTGGCGCTTCTCGCCGCTGGCGGCCTCGATGAGCTCGAGGGTGCGGATCGCCGTCTCGTCGAGCTGCATCATCGCGCCCGTCTCGCGGTAGGCGGGCTCGGGCAGCTCGCGCAGGCGGAACTTGGCCTCGTCGACGTACTGGCGCGCGGCCAGGGCGGCGTTGAGAGCGAGGTGGTGGTTGCGCCAGACCGAGCCGGCCGCCCATGACGGATTCGCCGCGCCCTTCACGCTCTCGCGCAAAGTCAGGCACGCCTTCGGGGGCAGGACCGAGCGCAGCCACAGAGCGGACGCGGCGTCGCCGGAGGCGATGACCTCCGCCGGGCGCACGCGGGCGAGCAGGTCGTAGAGCTTGCGGTGGTCGCGGTCGTTGAGCGTCTGCGTCGCCCACGATTCGCCGGTGGAGACGTCGAGGCAGGCCGCGCCCCAGCCGACGAGGTCGTTCTCGATGGCGATCAGGAAGTTGGTCGCGGTGGGGTCGAGCAGCTCGTCCTCGACGACCGTGCCGGGGGTGACCACGCGCACCACGTCGCGGGCGACCAGCTTCTTCTCCTTGCTGGGCGCCTCGAGCTGCTCGGCGATGGCGACCTTCTTGCCGGCGCGCAGCAGGCGCGCGATGTAGTTCTGGGCGTTGTGGAAGGGCACGCCGCACATCGGGAAGCCCTGGCGCTGGGTCAGGACGAGGCCGAGGATCGCGGAGGCCTCTTGGGCGTCGAGCCCGAACATCTCGTAGAAGTCGCCGAGACGGAAGAACAGGATGCTCTGCGGGTGGCGGGCCTTGATGTCCCGGTACTGCCGCATCACCGGCGTATCGGGCATGGCCTCGACGGGAGACATGATCGCGATTGTACCAATTTCCGCGCTCCCCTTAGGGATGGTGCCAGGCCTACCGATGTTTGCGTTGGTGCCAGGCTTACCGTTATTTTCAGTATTCCCCGCCCCGGCGAGGTATTGAGCCGCTACTATTGATAATCACTGTTCCCGGGAACAGTGATTATCAGTAGTAAACCCGATTGAAGCCCGAACTCGCACCGGTGCGAGTCGCGGCAGGGCTTAGAGGCCTGCGGCTTCGGAGGCGATGCGGCTCGCGTTGGCCATCACGGCGTAGGTGAAGGTCGTGGCGGGGATGGAGGGGAGGACGGAGGAGTCGACGAGGTGGATGCGCTCATGGCCTTGGAGGCGGCCCAGGGAGTCCGTTTGCCAGGCTCCGGGCGTCTTCTTCATGGGGAAGGTGCCGCCGGCGTGGTTGCCCTCGCCGGGCTTGCCGACCTTGAGCATGAAGGAAAGAGGGTCGAAGCCCAGCTCGCCGGACTGGCGCGCGAGCTTGGCGGCGACGCGCTTGATCGCGGCCTTCGTCGCGGAGGCGTCCCCGGCCCGCACGGTGAGCCGGCAATCCTCGCCGCGGCCTTCGGCGGTGATCCGGACCGGGACGCCCTCGTCGGAGTGCAGGTAGCCCTGGATGGCGAGCAGTCGCGGCGCGAAATGCCGCACGATGGCGCCGGACAGGGGGCCGGCCCAGGCCGCGGCGCTCTCCAGGCGGTCGGCGATGACCTCGTTGTGGCCGTAGATCTGAAGATGCACGGGATGCTTCGAGACGTCGCGGTCCTCCAGCTCCAGATAGATCTGGGCCAAGGTGTGCAGTCTTTCCTCCGGGGCTCCGGGGACGTCCCGGTCCAGGATCAGGGGCAGGACGAAGTAGGGCTGGGACAGCAGAGGCAGGCCCTCGGCGGGGGCGCCGAACGAGCCGCACACGAGCCGCGCCGTGGCCAAGGGGCCGCAGGCGAGGAATAACTTCTCGCCGTCGATCACGGTCCTGGATTGGCCGTCTCTCGCGACGTGCAGGCGCACACCTTCGGCGCGCTCCTCGATCGAAAGGACTTTCACGCCGCCGAGGTACTCGAACCCGGCGCGCTTCTTCAGCGCCTCGACGGTCGAGCCTGCGCTCCAGATCGCGCCGCGCTCGCAGCCGGACAGGCAGGTCCCGTCGTACTGGCAGGCCGAGGCGTTCACCGCGTGGCGCGCCCGACCGAAGGCGAACCCGGCCGAGGCGAGGGCGCCAGCGTTCGCGGCGAAGCGCGAGAGGACGGACTGGGCCTGGAGAGAGGGATTCAAGGGCGGGGACGGGGGCGCGTAGAAAGGGAATCGTCCGGCCAGGCCATCCGTCGCGCCGGAGATCCCGAGGAGCGCGGCCGCCTTCTTGTAGTGGTCGTGGAGGTCTCGGGCGGGGAGAGGCCAATCCGCGATCTCCTCGTCCGGAAAGGGGAGGACCGACGCGCCCCAGACGGCCGACAAGCCGCCCTTGCCGCCGGAGGCGAGGCATTTGGTGCCCTTTTGGATCAGGCCCGCCTCCCGGTCGGTGAGATAGGGATAGTCCGACCCGAAGACCAGCTTTCGCGCCGGATCGTCCCCCGGCTCGCCGGACCGGCGGGGCGCCGCCTCGAGCTCGCGGCCGATGTCGAGCATGAGCACGGGCTTGCCCGCGTCGAGGAGGGCCGAGGCGGCGGCGACTCCGGAGGGGCCCGAGCCGACGACCAGGTTCATGCGCGCTCCGCTACGGGCGCCACTGCCCGTGCATGCGCATCGAGTCGAGCACGCAGCCGGCCGTGAAGGCGAACAGCGCGCCGAAGGAGGCGACCGCCGAGCAGAGGACGAGGAGCGGCGCGCCGAGGTTCACGGCCAGGGCGAACAGGACGACCGCCTTCAGCGCGAGGAGCAAAGCGATGGTCACGAACAGCTTGAGCGGGTTGTAGATGATCATGACCTGGGTCATGAGCTGCAGCGTGCGCAGGATGTCGCGGAAGGGCTTCACCTTGGAGTGGCCGCCGGAGCGGGCGCGGAACTCGATGGGCATGTACTTCACGAAGCGGCCCTGCATCAGGAAGGACAAGGTCATCGTCGTCGTGAACGAGTAGCCGAGGCAGCGCACGAGCGCCCGCTGGTCCACGAGGGATTTCCGGACGAGGCGCAGGCCGGAGTTCGCGTCGGGCACGCGCGCGCCGACGACGAAGCTCGCCAGGCGCAGGTACACCCAGCGCAGGAACGCCTTCGTGGGCGTGCCCCAGAAGTGGGCGCCCTCGCGCGCGCCTATGACGAGGTCGAAGTCGGGCGCGAAGTCGAGCAGCTTCAGGATCTCGGAGGGCGGATAGGAGCCGTCCGCGTCGATCATCAGCACCCACTCGTGCTTGGCGGCCTCGATGCCGGTGAGCAGCGCGCGGCCGTAGCCGCCGTTGGTGGGATGCGAGATGACGCGGGCGTGGGCCGGGTTGACGGCCTTCGCGGTGCCGTCGGAGGAGCCGTCGTCGACGACGAGTATCTCGAACTCGAGGCCGCGTTTCTTGAGCTCGGAGTGGAGGTCGGCCATCACCGGGCCGATGGCCTCGGCCTCGTTGTACGCGGGGACGACGACGCTGACCGTGAGGGCGCTCATGCGATTATCCTACTACTTCGCGAGGGCGGCTTCGACTTCGAGCCCGAGCTTGTCGACCGACTTGGAGCCGAACTGGCGCGAGAGGACCGTCCCGTCGCGGCCGATGAGGTAGGCGGTCGGCAGGCCCGGCACGACCCACCCCTTCGGGGGGGTCTCGCCGCCGTTGAGCAGGACCGGGTAGTTGATCCCCGCGCGCTTGGCGAACGGCGCCACGAGCTCAGGCTCCTCGTCCATCGAGACGCCGAGGATGACGAAGCCCTTGGGGCCGAGGGTCGCCTGCAGCTTCACGAGCTCCGGGATCTCGGCCTTGCACGGGTCGCACCAGGTGGCCCAGAAATCCACGAGCACGACCTTGCCCTTGTGGTCGGCGAGCGAGACCGTCTTGCCGTCGAGCGTCTTGCCGCTCAGCGCGGCCGCGGCCTCGGGAGCGCCGGCGGGGGCGGACGGCGTGCACGCCCAGAAGAGGGCGGCGGCGGCGACGACGGACCAGCGCGCGAGGGGCCTCGTCACAGCAGGAACCGCTCCAGGAATTTGGGCGTGAAGCGGTTGAGCATCGAGAGCTTGTCGAGGAAGATCAGCAGGCCGATGGCGATGAGCAGGGCGCCGGCGACCATCTCCCCGGTGCGGATGTGCTTCTTGTAGTGCGTGAAGAAGCGCATGAAGCGCGTGACGGCGAAGCCGGTGATCACGAACGGGATGCCCAGGCCCAGCGAGTACACGAAGAGCAGGAGCATCCCCTGGGCGACGGTCTCCCGCGTGGCGGCGATGGCGAGTATGCCCGACAGGATAGGGCCGATGCAAGGGGTCCAGCCGAAGGCGAAGGCCAGGCCCATGAAGAAGGAGCCGACGTAGCCGGCCTTGAAGGCCGCGGTGTCCGCCCGCTTCTGATAGTACAGCCACTTGATGGGCATGATCCCGGTCATGTGCAGGCCGAACAGGATGACGACCGCGCCGGCGACCTTGCTGACGATCGGGGCCTGCTCGGCCAGCACGCGGCCGACCGTGGTCGCGGTCGCGCCGAGCAAGGTGAAGATCAAAGAGAAGCCGGCGACGAAGCACAGCGACTCCCAGCCCGCGTGCTTCAGGCGCGTCTTGTCGTCGCCCCCGGCCGAGAGCTCCTCGAGGGTCAGGCCGGACATGAAGGAGATGTAGCCCGGCACCAGCGGCAGCACGCACGGGGACAGGAAGGACACCAGCCCGCCCAGAAACGCCGCCCCGAAACCGACCGTTCCATTTCCCATTTTTTCATCCTATCATTTCGCCCCCCGGCTGTAATCCCGGCGGGCCGGCCTTCACTCATGAGTGATATGATGAACCGAATGATGACAGGACTCGTCGCCGTCATGCTGCTCTCGTCGGCCGCCGTCCACGCCGCCCCGGCCCCCCATAAGAAGGAGAACACGATGACCTACAAGAAGCCGTCCCAGGAAGAGCTCAAGAAGACGCTCACCCCGGAGCAGTTCTCCGTGGTGTGCAACGCGGCCACCGAGCCGCCCTTCCAGAACGCCTACTGGAACAACCACGCGGCCGGCATCTACGTGGACATCGCCAGCGGGGAGCCGTTGTTCTCCTCGACCGACAAGTTCGACTCCGGCACGGGCTGGCCCAGCTTCACCAGGCCGATCGAGCCGGCCAACGTCGTCGAGAGGAAGGACCGGGAGTTCGGCATGGTCCGCACCGAGGTCCGCTCCAAGCACGGCGACAGCCACCTCGGCCACGTCTTCGACGACGGCCCCAAGGACAAGGGCGGCCTGCGCTTCTGCATCAACTCCGCGTCTTTGCGCTTCATCCCCGTCGAGAAGCTCGAGGCCGAGGGCTACGGCCGCTACCTGCCGTTGTTCAATAAGGTCGAGGCCGCCCGCAAGGAGGCTGCCAAGGCCGCCCCGGCCAAGCACGAGGTCGTCGAGCTCGCCGGCGGCTGCTTCTGGGGCATGCAGCACATCCTGCGCAAGATCCCGGGCGTGATCAGCACCGACGTCGGCTACGCCGGCGGCCAGGTCAAGAACGCCACCTACCGCAACCACGAGGGTCATGCCGAGGCCGTGCGCGTCGAGTACGACCCGCAGAAGCTCAGCTTCGAGGTCCTCCTGCGCTGGTACTTCCGCATGCACGACCCGACGACGAAGGACCGCCAGGGCAACGACAAGGGCTCGTCCTACCGCTCGGCGATCTTCTACCACACCGAGGCCCAGAAGAAGACGGCCGAGGCGTTCATCGAGCGTCTGAACAAGAAGGGCAAGTGGGGTGCCCCGATCGTCACCGAGGTCAAGAAAGCCGACCAGTACTGGAAGGCCGAAGAGGACCATCAGGACTACCTGAAGAAGCGGCCGGACGGCTACACCTGCCATTTCCTGCGCCCGGAGTCCGTTCTCGGCGACTAGGAATCGGCGTCAGGCGACGGGAAACAGGCCTTGACGGCCTGAAAACCGGGGTTATACTTCGACTATGGCCCCTCTTTTCGCGCCCCTCGGCCTGGCCCTCTTCCTGGCGGCCTCCCCCGTGTTCGCCCAGACCGTCAAGGGCCCGCGGCCGAGCTCGGACGTGGCGGCGTACCTGGCGACGGTCAACGACAAGCGCTCCTTCGGCGGCGTCGACGACGACGAGAAGAAGCTCGCCGCCGACGCCGAGCTCGCGGTCAAGGCCTACCGCTACCTGCGCGGGGGCAAGGTGACCACCGCGGACGACCAGACCTTCGCCTCGGTCGGCTTCTTCATGCGCACCGGCGACGCGAGCTTCAACCCGAACCGCGCCCAGACGGCCAAGCTGCGGGACAAGATCGACGGGACCGCGGGCGCGATGCTCCAGGTGGACGCGATCTACGAGGCCCTCGTCGCGACGGACGGCAACCTGACCTTGGCCTTCGGCAGTCTGGCCGAGCTGTTCTGCGCGCGCCGCGCGGAGTACGTCCCCAAGATCGCCGACATGAGCCAGTCCGCCGACGGCAAGAACTATTACCGCTATGCGGGCGCCTTCATCGGCCTCCACGGCTGGGCGACGCGCGTGGCGGGCATGGGCGGCGCCTACGCCAACATCGGAGGCAACCCGGTCGTCTACGCGGGCTACGAGGTCTACGACGCCTGGAGGTCGTATTTCACGACAGGGAAGATGAAGGGCGTCGACACCCTCAAGACCCTCGGGCCGGAGGGCAACGGGAACCTCGTGGACAAGGGCGGCCAGCTCCACCTCGGCTTTTCCGCCGCCGAAGCCTTGCGCGGCAAGTTTTAGTATCATCGGGGCATGACCCCGAAAACTCGAATCGAGAAGGACACGATGGGGGAGATCCCCGTCGCCGAGGACCGCTACTGGGGGGCGCAGACCGAGCGCTCCCTTCACCATTTTCAGGCCGGCGCCGGCCGCGACACCTTGACCCGCGAGATGATCCGCGCGATGGGCGTGCTCAAGCGCGCCGCCGCCTCCGCCAACGCCGACCTGGGCCTCCTGCCCAAGGACAAGGAGACGCTCATCCTGGCCGCCGCCGACGAGGTGATCGCCGGCACGCTCGACGCGCACTTCCCGCTCGTGGTCTGGCAGACGGGCTCGGGCACGCAGTCGAACATGAACGCCAACGAGGTGATCTCCAACCGCGCCATCGAGATGGCCAAGGGCGTCATGGGAAGCAAGAAGCCCATCCACCCCAACGACGACGTGAACAAGTCCCAGTCGTCCAACGACACCTTCCCCACGGCCATGCACATCGCCGCGGCCGAGGTCCTCGTCCACGAGCTCTTGCCGGCGGTGAAGGGCCTGCGCGATGTCCTCAAGAAGAAATCCAAGGATTTCGACAAGATCGTCAAGATCGGCCGCACCCATCTGATGGACGCGGTGCCCCTGACCCTCGGCCAGGAGATCGGCGGCTGGGCGGCGATGCTCGACGCCGACCTCAAGCGCATCGAGCTCGTCCTGCCGGGGCTGTACGAGCTCGCCATCGGCGGGACCGCCGTCGGCACGGGCCTCAACACCCATCCCGACTTCGACAAGAAGGCGGCGGATCACATCGCCAAGCTGACCAAGCTGCCGTTCGTGCCCGCCCCCAACAAGTTCGAGGCCTTGGCCGGGCACGACGCTTTGGTGTTCGCCCACGGCGCTTTGAAGACTTTGGCGTGTTCCATGAACAAGATCGCCAACGACGTGCGCTGGCTGGCGTCGGGTCCCCGCGCGGGCCTGGGCGAGCTGCGCATCCCCGAGAACGAGCCGGGCTCGTCGATCATGCCCGGCAAGGTCAACCCCACGCAGAGCGAGGCGGTCACGATGATCGCCGCCCAGGTGCTCGGCAACGACGCCGCCATCAACATCGGCGGCGCGTCCGGCAACTTCGAGCTCAACGTGTTCAAGCCGCTGATCATCCACAACTTCCTCCACTCGGCGAAGCTCCTCGCGGCCGGCATCCGCGGCTTCACCGAGCACTGCGCCGTCGGCATCGAGGCCGACGAGAAGCGCATCGACGAGCTGATGCGGCGCTCGCTGATGCTCGTGACGGCTCTCAACACCCACATCGGCTACGACGCCTCGGCCAAGATCGCCAAGACGGCCCATGCCGAAGGCCTGACCCTCAAGGAAGCGGCCTTGAAGCTCAAGCTCGTGACCGACCAGCAGTTCGGGGACTGGATCAAGCCCGAGCTGATGACCAAGCCCGGGCTATGACCGAGCATATGCGAGGAAATAGTCGCGTCGATCGCCTTAGGAGGCGACTATGATCACCAAGGGCGAGGCGGAACTCCTGCGCCGGGCCGCGTCCGTCATCGGCCACGACCTGCGCAACCCGATGGCCGTGATCAACAACTCGGCCTATTTCGTGCGCGCCAAGCTGGGTCAAGCGAAGCTCGACCCCAAGGTCGAGAAGCACCTGAAGATCATCGAGAGCGAGATCGCCCGCGCCGACAAGCTCATCGGCGACATGCTCACCTTCTCGCGCCCGTACGAGCCCGCGGCCGAGACCGTGCCCCTCGACTCCGTCGTCGGGGACGCGGTGGAGAGCTACACGGCGCCGGAAGGCGGCAAGGTCGACCTCAAGCTCGGCGCCAAGGGCGTCAACGGGAAGTTCGACGGCAAGGCGATCGGCGACGCCCTCAAGCGCCTGCTCGACAACGCCTTCGCAGCCCAGGACGAGAAAGGGACGGTCAAGGTCTCGACCTCGTCCGGCAAGGACGGCCTCGTGATCTCGGTCGCCGACTCCGGCAAGGGCGTCGACCCCAAGATCGCCGAGGTGATGTTCGAGGCCTTCATGACCACCAAGCCCAAGGGCATGGGGCTCGGCCTCGCGCTGGCGCGCAAGTACCTCGAGGGCAACGGCGGGTCGGTGGCCTACGAGACGAGCCCGAAGGGCTCGACGTTCAGGCTCCTTCTGCCCAAAGCGTGATCCTCTTCCCCGAGCTGCTCAAGATCGTCCTCTCCGGACGGGCCCTCGACCGCGCCCAGGCGCGCGCGGCGATGAACGCCCTCATCGGCGGCGGCGTCACCGACGCCCAGGCCGGCGCGTTCCTCGCCGCCCTGCGCGTGCGCGGCGAGACGGTCCCCGAGCTCATCGGCTTCGCCGAGGCGATGCGCGCGCGCGCGGTGAAGGTCAAGGCCAAGCGCCGTCCCCTGCTCGACACCTGCGGCACCGGGGGGGACGGCTCCGGCACCTTCAACATCTCGACGACCGTCGCCTTCGTCGCCGCCGGAGCGGGCGCCGCCGTCGCCAAGCACGGCAACCGCGCGGTGTCGAGCCGCTCCGGCTCGGCCGACGTCCTCGAGGCCCTGGGCGTGCGCACCGACATCACCCCCCGGCTCGCGGCCGAATGCGTGGACGTCGCCGGGGTCGGCTTCCTGTTCGCTCCCGCGCACCATCCCGCCGTGGCCAAGGTCGGCCCCATCCGCCGCCAGCTCGGCACGCGCACCGTCTTCAACCTCCTCGGCCCCCTGTCCAACCCGGCCGGCGCCAAGCGCCAGCTCCTCGGCGTCTACTCGACCGCCCTCGTGGCACCCCTGGCCGAGGCCCTCAGGGCCCTCGGCGCCGAGGACGCGATGGTCGTCTCTTCCAAGGACGGCCTCGACGAGCTCTCCCTCTCCGGGCCGACGATCGTCGCCCGCCTGCGCGGCGGCAAGGTGACCGTCTCCGAGCTCACGCCCGAGTCCGTGGGCCTCAAGCGCCGCCCCCTCAAGGCCCTGGCCGGCGGCGACGCCGACAAGAACGCCTGGATCACCCGCGCCGTCCTCTTCGGCGAATCCGGCCCCGCCCGCGACGTGTGCCTGCTCAACGCCGCGGCGGCATTGATGGTGGTGGGGCTCGCGCGGGATTGGAAGGAAGGCTTGGCGATGGCCGAGGAGTCCATCGACTCCGGCCGCGCGGCCGCGTCCTTGGCCATCTTGCGCCGGCTCACGGTCGATGGCTGATCTAGGGATCCTCGGAAAGATAGGCGACCGCACCAAGGAGCGCGTCGCGCGCGAGAAGAGCGAGCGCCCCGTGGAGTGGCTCCGGACCCAGCCGCTGTACGATCACCCTCCGTTGTCGTTGATAAAGGCGCTGTCGAAGCCGGGCCCGCAGGTGATCGCCGAGGTGAAATTCGTTTCACCGTCCGAGGGCGTCTTACGGAAAAATCCCTCCTCCATCGAAGCCGCGAGGATCGCGGCGGCGTATGCTTCAGCAGGAGCTTCGGCGGTCTCGATCCTCACCGAGCCGGAGTTCTTCGGCGGCGACTATTCTTATCTGGCCGGCGCCCGCGACAGCTGCCCGACCACTCCGTTGTTGATGAAAGATTTTATGGTGGACGAGTATCAGTTCGAGGTCGCGAGATCGATCGGCGCCGACGCGGTCCTCCTCATCGCCGCTTTGTTGGGTCCTCGACTCGGTCCTATGCACAGCGCCGCTAAATCGTTGGGTTTATCCGTTCTTATCGAGGTTCATGACGAAGCCGAAGCCGAGGCGGCGCTAGCCGCCGGCGGCGCTCTGATCGGCGTGAACTCGAGGGATCTTAAGTCGTTGAAAGTCGATTTAAACGTCGCTCGTCGCTTAGCGCCGTTGGTCTGCCTTCCTGAGATCACCGCCGTGGCCGAATCAGGCCTCCGCTCGCGCAGCGACCTCGATTCGTTATCGCCGTTAGGCTACAAAGGCTTTCTCATCGGCACTTCCTTTATGAAGCTCCCCGACCCCGCATCGGCGTTGACCGAGTTCCTCCATGCGCGTTAAAGTCTGCGGCGTCACCCGTCCCCAGGACGCCCGCCTCGCCGCGAAGCTCGGCGCCTGGGCCATCGGCATGATCTTCGTTCCCAACACGCCGCGCTACCTCCTTCCTCCGAAGGCCCGCAAAGTCCGCGCCGCGATCCCCAAGGGCGTCCTCGCCGTCGGCGTTTTCCGTCACGTCGCCGCGGACGAGCTGCGCCGCGTCGTCCGCGAGCTGCGTCTCGACGCCGTTCAGATCTATGGAACGGTCCCCCGGGGCATCAGCGTCCGCGTCATCCAGGCCGTCACCCTGGACGCCCGTCCCCTGCGCGGGAAGATGGTCCTCATCGAGCCCGCCCGCACCGACGCCGATCGCCGCGCGGGCCGCGGCCCGTCCGTCCGCGCCCAGCGCAAGGCCTGGCGCACGGCCCGTTCCTGGCGCGGCACCGGCGCGCGCGTGATCCTGGCGGGGGGCCTCACCCCCCGCAATGCCGCCGAAGCCGCGGCCGACGCCAAGCCCTGGGCGCTCGACGTCAGCTCCGGGATCGAGAGCAAGCCCGGGATCAAGAGCGCGAAGCTGCTGCGCGCCTTTTTCGACGCCGTAAAGCCCTAAAACACCCCCCCTTCAAATAGACGCCCCGTTCACAATAATAATACCGCGCCGACGGCCGGGGCGTGGTACAATGCTGGTAAGGGGAAACGTTCCCCGTGCCACATAAGACGTACGTGAGCAAGACGCAAGAAAGAGGACATACAAGACAATGGCTACCGGAAAAGTGAAGTGGTTCAACGATCAGAAGGGCTTCGGCTTCATCACGCCGGACGACGGGTCTAAGGACCTGTTCGTTCACCACTCGTCCATCATGGGCGATGGCTTCAAGACTTTGGCCGAGAATCAGGCCGTCGAGTTCGACGTGGAGCAGTCCGAAAAGGGCCCCCGCGCCGGCAACGTTCGCAAGCTCTAATCAGCTGACGAACACCGCCTGAAAAAGACCCCCTCGCCGCTTGCGGCGGGGGGGTTTTGTTTCGGGGTAAGCCCCCTTATTCCCGGCGGAGGCGGATGGGGGGGTGCTTGAGGGCCCCGATGAACCACAGGAAGGGGCTGAGGTGGTAGAACATCTCACGCAGGCCCTTCCGGGCGATGCCCCAGACGATCCCGCCGACCACGAACACCGTGAACGCGGTGCCCACCCAGCTGTCGGCCACCGCCTTCATCACGGTGATCAAGGTGTACAGCTCGGGATGGGCCACGATCCTGGGGAAGGCGGCGAAAAGGATGTAGGCGATCAGGCCCAGGGCGTAGCCGGGGCGGGCGTATTCGTTGATCTGGTGGGTGCCGGAATCCATGTAGGAGGCTCCGAGCGCCATATAAAGGAGCACGAAGCCGCACATCTCCCGCCACAGGAAGTCCTTGGGCGGGGCCCCCTTCGTCGCGGAGACGAAGATGATGGCCGAGAAGAACACGGCCAGGGCGATGTTGTAGACGGTCGCGAAGGCGCCCCACAGGTCCTCCCAGAACAGCTCGGAGAACACGTCCACGAACGCGCTCATGACGCGGGCCAGGATCCAGAAGCCGGCGTTGATGCTGCACAGCCAGACGAAGATCTGGAGCACGCCCTGGAACTCCTTGGAGCGCGCGAACGCCAGCAACGCCGGGATGGCCGTTTCCATGACGGCAACGAATCTAGCATTTAGACCCGGAACTCGCACCGGTGCGAGTTCCCCAGACTGTTTCCGGAAACAGTCGGGGGTGCAACGGCGCGTACATGGACAAGCCAGGGGGGGTCTGCTATCCTTCAGAGCCATGAAAACCCCCTCGCCCAGCGGTTCGCCGAAGGCGAATCGGCCTGGTTGGTTCGGGCCGTTCGGCGGCCGCTTCGTCCCGGAGACGCTCATCGAGCCGCTCCGGGAGCTCGAGGCCGCCTACGCCGACGCGCGCCGCGACCCCCGCTTCAAGGCCGAGCTCAGGCATGAGCTGGCGACCTTCGTCGGCCGCCCCACGCCGCTGACCTTCGCCGGGCGCCTGAGCCGTGAGCTCGGCCTTCGCGTCTGGCTCAAGCGCGAGGACCTGACCCACACCGGGGCGCACAAGATCAACAACACCGTCGGCCAGGTCCTGCTCGCCCGGCGCATGGGCAAGAAGCGCGTGATCGCCGAGACGGGCGCGGGCCAGCACGGCGTCGCCGCCGCCGCGGCGGCCGCGCGCGCGGGCCTGCCCTGCGTCGTGTACATGGGCACCGACGACATGGCCCGCCAGGCGCCGAACGTGGCGCGCATGCGCATGATGGGCGCGACCGTCGTCGCCGTGGACTCCGGCTCGCGCACGCTCAAGGACGCCACGAGCGAGGCCCTGCGCGCCTGGTCCTCCGACAGCCGCGAGACCTTCTACGTCCTCGGCTCGGCCCTGGGCCCGCACCCGTATCCCACGATGGTGCGCGACTTCCAGACGGTGATCGGCGTCGAGGCCCGCGCCCAGATCCTGAAGGAGGAGAAACGCCTGCCTCGCGAGGTCATCGCCTGCGTCGGCGGCGGCTCCAACGCCATCGGCATATTCACCGCCTTTTTGAAGGACAAAGCCGTCGCGCTGACGGGCGTCGAGGCGGGCGGGACCGGGATGAAGCCGGGGCGCCACGCGGCGCGCTTCGCGGGAGGCTTTCCCGGCGTCCTGCACGGGACGCGGACCTATCTGCTCCAGGACGAGAACGGCCAGGTCCTGCCGACGCACAGCATATCCGCCGGGCTCGACTATCCCGCCGTCGGACCGGAGCACGCGGAGCTGCGGCGGATCGGGCGGGCGCGGTACGTCCACGCGTCGGATAAGGACGCCCTCGCGGCCGCCCATGAGCTGTGCCGTCTCGAGGGCATACTGCCCGCCCTGGAAAGCTCTCATGCGATCGCGTACCTGGTCAAAGCGAAGAAGCGCTTCAAGAAGAACGGCGTGATCATGGTCAATCTGTCCGGACGCGGGGACAAGGACCTGGGGACCTTATGCCCGTGAGCCTCGCGCGCGCCTTGAGCGACCGCCGCGCCTCGGGAAGGGCGGGCTTCGTGCCGTTCCTCGTGGCGGGGGACCCGTCCTACGCGGGGAGCCTGCGCGCGGCGCGGGCGCTCATCGCGGCGGGGGCGGACATACTCGAAGTGGGCGTGCCGTTCTCTGACCCCGTCGCCGACGGGCCGGCGATTCAAGCCGCCGGACAACGAGCGCTCGCCAAAGGCATGACGTTGAAAAAAGCGGCGGGATTCGTGAAGGAGCTCAGAAAAGGAGGGGCGACCTTGCCGGTCGTGTTGTTCACCTACCTCAATCCGATTTTAAGGATGGGAACCAAGGAGTTCGCGCGTCTGTGCGGGGCTTCCGGCGTCTCGGCGGCCCTGATCGTGGACCTGCCTGTCGAGGAATCGACGGCAACGGATCGAGAACTCGCGAGGTACGGCGTCGAGCTGGTGGCCCTCGCTTCGCCGACCACCACGGATGAAAGGCTTTCGAGGATCGGCCGTGCCTCCGGCACGGCCGTTTATTATGTGAGCCGCGAGGGAGTGACCGGAGTAAGGAAGGGTCTGGCCCTCAATCTGGCGCGACGGATATCTCACGTCAAAAAAATGACGGGGAAGCCCTTGATGGTCGGATTCGGCGTGGCGGAGCCTTCGCAGGCGCGGAAACTGGCGCCGTATGCCGACGGCGTGGTGGTGGGAAGTGCCCTGGTGCTTGCCGGCGCCTCCGGCGCCGGCGACGTTTCGCGTTTGGCTAAAAGACTAGTGAAAGCTTTGGAGATATAGATGCTTATCTTAATGCAGTCGGATCACACCAAAAAACAGCTCAAAGACGTTTTGGCGAAGGTGAAGGCGTTGAAGCTCAAGCCTCACGTCATCCCCGGGAAGCTCAGTGTTGCCGTTGGTATCACCGGCAACTCCGGCGCTCTCGACCCGCACCTGTTCGACGCCATGCCCGGAGTTCGCGAGGCGGTGCGCGTGTCGAAGTCGTACAAGCTCGCCGGGCGCGATTTCAAGCACGAGGACACCGTCGTGCCCGTGGGGCCGTACGGCATCGGCGGACCCGGCCTGGTCGTGATCGCGGGCCCGTGCGCGGTGGAGACCGAGGAGCAGATGCTGCGCATCGCGCGGCGCGTGAAGGCGGCGGGCGCGCAGATGCTGCGCGGCGGGGCGTTCAAGCCGCGCACCTCGCCGTACGCCTTCCAGGGCCTGGGCAAGAAAGGCCTCCAGCTCCTGGCGCTGGCCAAGAAGGAGACCGGCCTGCCCATCGTGACCGAGATCCTCGACCAGCGCACCTTGGCCGACGTGGCGGAGTACGCCGACGTCCTGCAGGTCGGCGCGCGCAACATGCAGAACTTCGCTTTGCTCAAGGAGCTCGGGCAGCTGAAGAAGCCCATCATGCTCAAGCGCGGCCTGTCGGCCACGCTCGACGAGTGGCTGATGTCGGCGGAGTACCTGCTCAGCGAGGGCAACAAGAACATATTCCTGTGCGAGCGCGGCATCCGCGCCTTCTCCGACCACGCGCGCAACACGCTCGACCTGAACGTGGTGCCCGCGGTCAAGGAGCTGAGCCACCTGCCCATCATCGTCGACCCGAGCCACGCGACCGGCGTGCGCGCGCGCGTGGCGCCGATGGCGCGGGCGGCCGTCGCCGCCGGGGCTCACGGCGTCATGATCGAGGTGCACGACCGTCCCGACCAGGCGCTGTGCGACGGGCCGCAGGCCCTGCATCCGGACGATTTCGCGACCTTGATGGTCGACCTCGCCGCCATCGCCGGCGCGCTCGGACGCGGCATGGCCACGCCCGCGCTCAAGGGCCGCGGGTGAAGGACCGCTCCGTCGCCGGCGGCGGCCGCCTCGAGGGAGAGGTCCGCGTGCCGGGCGACAAGTCGGTCTCCCACCGCGCGCTGATCCTCGGCGCCTTGGCCGAGGGCGAGACCGCCATCGAGGGGCTGTCGTCGGGCGCCGACGTGGCCTCGACGCGCTCCTGCCTGGAGGCCCTCGGCGTCGTGGTGACGGGCGCGGCGCCGTCCCTGCGCGTGCGCGGCCGCGGCCTGGGCGGCCTCAAGGCCCCGGCCGGGGACCTCGACGCGGGCAACTCCGGCACGACGATGCGCCTGCTCGCCGGCGTCGCCGCCGGCCACGGGTTCGCCTCCCGCTTCGTCGGCGACGAGTCCCTGACTCGCCGCCCCATGAAGCGCGTGGCCGAGCCGCTGCGCGCGATGGGCGCGACGATCGGGTTGACCGCGGGCGGCACCGCTCCGCTCACCGTCTCGGGCGGAGCGCTCAAGGGCATCGAGTACGCCCTGCCGATGGCGAGCGCCCAGGTCAAATCGGCGGTCCTGCTGGCGGGGCTCCACGCGGCGGGCCGGACGACCGTCGTCGAGCCCGCCGCCACCCGCGACCACACCGAGCGCATGCTCGCCGCCTTCGGCGTGCCGGTGAGCGCGCGCGGCCTCGCGGTCTCCGTCGAGGGGGGCTCGCGCCTGACGGCGACGAAGGTGCTCATCCCCGGAGACCCGTCCTCGGCCGCGTTCTGGGTCGTGGCCGCGACCTTGGCGCCGGGCAGCGAGCTCGCGGTGCGCGGGGTGGGGGCCAACCCCACGCGCACGGGCTACCTCTCCGTGCTCGCGCGCATGGGCGCGGACATCCATCGCGAGCCGGTGCGCGGGGAAGGAGGGGAATCGGTCGAGGATCTGATCGTGTCATGCTCCGAATTGATCGGGGTGACCGTGGCCGCCGACGAGGTGCCGGGGCTGATCGATGAGGTGCCCATACTCGCTTTGGCCGCGGCGCTCGCGTCGGGGGAAAGTCGATTCAACGGACTCGGGGAGCTGCGTCATAAAGAGAGCGACCGGCTCGCGGGCATCGCTTCTCTGCTGACGAGCTTCGGGGCCTCGGCGCGGGTCGAGGGCGACGATTTGATCATCACGGGCGTCAAAACGCTCAAACCCGCCCAGGTGGATTCGCTGGGCGATCACCGGCTCGCGATGACGGGATATATCGCCGGGGTGCTCGCGTCGGGCGAGAGCGGGGTGTTGGGCGCTTCGTGCGCGGAGATAAGCTATCCGACGTTTTATGACGACTTCAATGCGAGGCGTGGGGCATGAAGCTGGGGATTTTTGGACACCCTATCGGGCATACGCGCTCCCCGCGATTGTTCTCACACCTCGGCAGGTTGCTCAAAAAATCTTTGTCGTACAAAGCCGTTGACGTTCAGCCCGACGATTTCACCGCGACCGCGCAGCGGTCGCGAAAAGCAGGCTGGAGAGGCGCCAGCGTCACGATCCCGTTCAAGCTTCAAGCCGCGGCCTTGGCCGACCGTCTGACCCCCGCCGCACGCGCCGTAGGCGCGGCGAACGTTCTGCGTTTTGAGGCGAATAACAAGATCACGGGGCACAACACCGACGCCGACGGCTTGAGTGACGCGTTAAAACACGCGGGCGTCGTAATGTCCGGCGTACATGTCCTGATCTTTGGCGCCGGAGGCGCCGCCAGGGCCGCGGGGTATGCCGTTGCGAAGGGCGGGGCCAGGTCCGTTCGATTCACGAACCGAACGGCATCAACGGCAACGACATGTGTACGCGACCTAGCGCCCTACTTCCCGAAGACGAGCTTTTCCGCCGGGGCACCGAGGAACGCCGATATCTGGATCAACGCCACGCCCTTGGGGCAGAACGGGAACCCTGACAGATCGCCTGCGCCGAAGTCGCTACGGGCCCCGAGCGCGGCGGTGGATATGGTGTATGGGAAGAAGACGGCGTTTCAACGGCATGCGGAGCGGCTCGGGGCGCGGACATCGGACGGGACGGCGATGCTCGTGTTTCAGGCGCTTCGCGCGTACGAATTCTGGGATCGTCCCCTCGGCCCTCGGAAAAGGGCCCTATTGGCCGCGGCGCTCATAAAGGAGCTTTCATGATCTTGCGTTACCTGACGGCCGGTGAATCCCACGGAAAAGCCTTGGTGGGCATACTCGAAGGCCTTCCCGCTGGACTGAAGCTTGCCGCCGGCGACATACAGGCCGACCTGATGCGGCGGAAGAAGGGCCACGGGCGTGGGAACCGGCAAAAGATCGAGGGAGATAAAGTAGAGATATTGTCGGGGATACGCGCCGGCAAAACCTTGGGCTCGCCCCTGGGTCTGCTCATTCCCAATCTTGATTTCAAGAATTGGGAATCCATCATGGGCGCCGAACCGACCGACGCGGCCGCTGCGCGGCGCGTCGAGATACCGCGGCCGGGTCATGCGGATCTCGTCGGGAAACTCAAGTACGGGTTTGATGATATGCGCAACGTCCTCGAACGGGCTTCGGCCAGGGAAACGGCGATGCGTGTCGCCCTTGGCGCCGCTGCGCGGCGCTTTTTGAGCGAGTGCGGGGTCGTCGTGGCGAGCCGCGTGATCGCCATCGGCGGCGAGACCGACGACTCGCCCGTGCCGTGCCCCTTGTCCGAGCTCAATGAACTCACCGACGCGAACCCCGTCCGCTGCGCCAACGCGCCGTTCTCCAAGCGCATGATCACGCGCATCGACGAAGCCAAGGCCGCGGGCGATACGCTCGGGGGCGTTTTTGAGGTCCTAGCGGAAGGCCTTCCCATCGGCCTCGGCAGCTACGCCCAATGGGATCGTCGCCTCGAGGGGCCGTTGTCCGCCGCATTGATGTCCTTGAACGCGATCAAAGGCGTCGAGGTCGGCTACGGCTTCCGCGGCGCCGGCGTTCCCGGCTCCCGCGCCCACGACGCTTACGAGCCGAAGGGCAAGAAGGTCGGCTATCGCAGCAACCGCTCCGGCGGCCTCGACGGGGGGATGACGACGGGACAGACCCTCGTCCTGCGCGCGGCGATGAAGCCGATCGCGACCCTGATGAAGCCGCTCGACTCCGTGGACCTGCGCACGATGAAGCCCGCGAAGGCGCACGTCGAGCGCTCCGACGCCTGCGCGGTGCCCGCGGCGGCGGTGATCGGCGAGTCCCTGGTCTGCCTGGTCCTCGCCGACGCGCTGCTGACGAAGTTCGGCGGCGACTCCATGCAGGAGATCCTCCCCAGGCTCGCGGCGTGGCGAAAATGAGGACCACGATCTATCTCACGGGCTTCATGGGCACGGGCAAGTCCGTCGTGGGCAAAGAGCTCGCCCGTCTCCTGCGCCGCCCGTTCGTCGACCTGGACCTGTCCATCGAGAGCGCGGCGGGCTCGAGCGTGGCGTCGCTGTTCGCGCGCCGCGGAGAGGCGGCCTTCCGCAAGCTCGAGCGCCAGGCGCTCCTGCGCGCGGCGAAGCGCCAGGGCGTCGTCGTGGCCCTCGGCGGCGGGACCTTGCTCGACCCGCGCCATCGCGCGGTGGTGGCCAAGGGCCTGCTCGTCAACCTCTCCTGTTCGCGCGCCGAGCTGGTGCGACGCCTGCGCCCCGAGCGGGCGTCCCGGCCGCTGCTGGCCGGAGGCTCGCTCAGCGCCAGGATCGGGAAGCTCATGACCGAGCGCCGGGACGCCTACGGCGTGGCGGACTTCACCGTCTCGACCACCGTCAACTCCCCCAAGACCGCGGCCATGATCATCGCCCGGAGGATCCCATGAGCGTCGAAAAACTGTTCGTCGAGCCCGGAGCGCGCCTGAGCGCGCGCGCCTGGACGCGCGGCCTGGCCCCGTCGGGCCGCGTCGCGCTCGTCTCCGAGGCGGGCGCGTGGCGCCGCTTCGGCCCGGGGGTCGAGAAATCCCTGAAGCGCGCGGGCCTGAAGGTCCATCGCCATCTTCTCCCTTCGGGAGAAGCCGCGAAGACCTGGGACTCGGTCTCCGACCTGCTGACCTCTATGCTCGCCGCCGGCCTGGGGCGGGACTGCGCCATCGTCGCGCTCGGCGGCGGGTCCGTCACCGACGCGGCGGGCTTCGCCGCGGCCATCTATCAGCGGGGCATACCGTGGGTCAGCGTGCCGACGACCTTGCTCGGTCAGCTCGACAGCGGGCTCGGCGGCAAGACCGGGATCAACCTCGCCGGAGGCAAGAACCTCGCCGGCTGCTTCCATCGCCCGAACGCCGTCGTGTGCGATCCCGAGGTCCTGGCGAGCCTCCCTCCCCGCGAGCGGATCTCCGGCTTCGGCGAGGCGTTGAAGTACGGCCTGGTCTTCGAGCCCGCGATCTGGGCCTTGATCACCGGCAACTGGGACGCCCTGATGGCGGGCGATCCCGAGCTGACGGGCAAGGTCGTCGAGCGCTGCGCCGCTTGGAAACGACGGATCGTCGACAGCGACCCGCGCGAGACCAAGGGCCCGCGCGAGCTCCTCAATTTCGGCCACACCCTCGGCCACGCGCTCGAGTCGGCGTCGGGGCTGGGGGCCCTGCGCCACGGCGAGGCGGTGATCTGGGGCATGCGCGCCGCCCTGCGTCTGTCGCACCGCTGCTCGGGGCTCAAGGCCTCCTTCGCCGCCGAGGCGGACCGCTTCCTGGCGACTGTGCCGGTCCCTCTGCCGCGCCGCGTCGACCCGCGCCGTCTCCTCGAGCTGGCCCGCCGCGACAAGAAGGCCCGCGGCGGCCGCGCCCGCTTCGTCCTGCTGCGCGCGCCGGGGCGGCCGGTGACGGCGTTCGTCTCGGACCGGGAGATACTGCGCGCCGTGCGGGAGATCCTGTGAAGAACATCCTCGTCTTGAACGGCCCCAACCTGAACCTCCTCGGCGAGCGCGAGCCGGAGACCTACGGCACGATGACCTTGGCCCAGCTCAACGCGAAGCTGTCCGTGTACGCCAGGAAGAAGGGCGCGGCCCTGCGCGCCCGGCAGTCGAATCACGAGGGCGAGCTCATCGACCTCCTCCACGCGCACCGGAAGTGGGCGGATGGGGTCGTGTTCAATCCCGGCGCCTACAGCCACTACAGCTACGCCCTGCGCGACGCGGTCGCCTCGATCTCCGTGCCGACGATCGAGGTGCACCTGTCGAACATCAAGAAGCGCGAGCCCTTCCGCCGCGTCTCGGTCATCGAGCCCGCCTGCGTCGCCCAGCTGTACGGCAAGGGCAGCGCGTCCTATTTCACCGCGATCGACATGCTCCTGAAGAGGAAGGCGAAGTGAGCTCGCACCGGTGCGAGTCGAGGCGGACTGTTTCCGGAAACAGTTGATGTCACGAAAATTCTCCGTCGTTCGGATCCCGCTCGGCCTCACGGGGCTCGACCCCGCGACCTGCTTCGAGCGCCTCGCCGGCGAGGGCGGCCGCGGCTACCTCATCGAGAAGGTCGAGGACGGTCGCCGTCGCGCCTGGATCGGCGTGCAGCCGTTCGAGACGCTGAGGGTCATCAAGGGCCGGGTCTATTCCGTCACCGCCCGCCGCAGGAGGAAGCTGCCCGGCGAGCCGTTCGAGGTCATCGGCGAGCGCCTCGCCAAGCTCCGCAGCCGCGGAGGCCGGCCGTTCGACGCCGGCGCCGTCGGCCTGCTCGACTACGAGATGATCCGCCACCTCGAGCCGGTGAAGATGAACGCCGAGGCCGCCGAGGGCTTCATGATGCTGTTCAACGCCGCGGTGGTCGTCGAGGACGGCAAGGCGTCTTTGACCGCGCTCGCCGCCGGAGCGGGCGGGCGCCGCCGGGCCAAGGCCCTCGCCGCCGAGCTGAAGAAGGTCCTGCGCGGGGCGGGCCCCATCCCGGTCCCGCCGACGACCGGGCGCCTCCTTCCCGTCGAGCCCGAACGCGGGCGTGAGCGCTATCTCAAGAGCGTGGCCAAGATCAAGGACCATATCCTCGCCGGGGACGTTTTCCAGGCCGTCGTGTCGGACAGCTTCCGCGCCCGCGTCGCGGGAGGCCCGTTCGCCGCGTATCGCGCGGTGCGCGCGGCCAACGTGACGCCTTACGGCTTCCTCCTGCTCGACGGCGGGCGCGCCTGGATCGGCGCCTCGCCCGAGCGTCTCGTCCGGATCGTCGGCGGCACGGCGCGCAACTGCCCGATCGCGGGCACGCGCCCCCGCGGGAAGACCCGGGCCCAGGACCGGCGCCTGGAGGCGGAGATGCGCGCCAGCGAGAAGGAATGCGCCGAGCACCTGATGCTCGTCGACCTCGCGCGCAACGACCTGGGCCGCGTCTGCGCGCCCGGCTCGGTGAAGGTCGAGAAGTTCATGGTCACGCGGCGGTTCTCCAACGTGATGCACCTGGTCAGCGAGGTCGAGGGGCGGCTCGACGCGGGCAAGACCGCCTGGGACGCACTCGTCGCCTCCTTCCCCGCCGGGACGGTCAGCGGCGCGCCCAAGGTCCGCGCGATGGAGATCATCGCGGGCCTCGAGCGCGCCCCGCGGGGGTTCTACGCGGGCGCGCTGGTGCAGGCCGATTTCGCGGGGAACCTGGACTCGTGCCTGGCGATTCGGGCGCTCGAGCTCGAGGGGGACCGGGCCCGCCTGCAGGCCGGCGCGGGCATCGTCGCGGACTCGAGCCCGGCGGCGGAGTGGAACGAGGTGCTGCACAAGATCGCGGGCCTGCGCAGGGCGCTGGGAGGATTGAAATGATCCTCTTGCTCGATAATTACGATTCATTCACCTACAACCTCTACCAAGCCGTGAGGTTTTTGAAGCACGACTGCAAGGTGGTGAGGAATGATTCGTTGACGGTCAAAAAGTTCCTGGCATTGAAGCCAAACGGAATAATCCTCTCTCCAGGCCCTGGACGGCCGGAGGACGCCGGCATATTGCTGGAACTCGTCAAGAAGGTCCCTCCGACGATCCCTGTTCTGGGGGTTTGCCTAGGCCACCAAGCGATAGCCTTGGCGAACGGCGGGCCTGTCGTGAGAGCCAAAAAGCTTATGCACGGGAAAACGTGCGTGATCACTCATGACGGACAGGGACTGTTCCGAGGTCTTCCAAAACGAGTGACGGTCGCGCGATATCACAGCCTCGTGGCCGCGGAACCTCTGCGGAAGAACATGGTCGTGACGGCGCGCGGAGAAGACGGCTCTTTGATGGGCTTACGCCTTATCGACCGGCCGGTGGAAGGAGTCCAATTCCATCCCGAATCCGTCGCTACGCCGCTGGGCTTGAAGATGCTCTCAAACTTCCTTTCCTTTTCACGAGCGCCAGGCCGACGCCGCCCATAATCAGGGCTATACCGATCCCCGCGTTGGCGTTGAGCGTTTCACCCAGCACGACCCGGCCCAGAAGTATCGCCACGACGGGGAATATCAACGTTATCATGCTCACCTGCGTCGCCGGCAGCGCGTGGATCAGTTTGTAATAGGACAGGAACGCGACGACGGTGCCGAGGATGGCGAGGTAGAAGATCGCTCCGACGTTGGCCGGGGTCCAGGCCACGGGCGCGCCGCGCTCGAAGGCGAGGCTCAGGCCCAGGATCAGGGCGGCGCCCAAAGTCATGGACCAGGCGTTGAGCACGCGCGCGTCGTCCTTCTTCGACCACAGGCTTTGCGCGACGAGGTTCCCGGAGGCGCCCACGCTCGAGACGAACGCCGCCAGCAACCCTAGGCCGTCGGCGGAGGCGACGCCGTTCTGGGGCCAGAACAGGACGATCACGCCGGCGATGCCGGTCACGATGCCGGCCGCCTTGCGGCGGGTCAGGGTCTCGGTGCGGGAGACGAAGGCGGTGAGCAGGGCCGTGATCAGCGGCGCCACCGCGCACAGCACGGCGACGAGGCCGCTGGCGACCCGGGTCTCGGCCCAGTACACGAGCGAGTAGCAGATGCCGAAGCCCAGCACCCCGGCGGTCAAGGCTGCGCGGCGCCCTCGCGGCGTCAGGCGCGGCGACAGGCCGGAGAAAAAAACGAGGCCCCACAGGATCGCGGCCGCCAGCGAGAAGCGCAGTCCGGCGCCGAGGAACGGCGGGACGCCGTCGAGGCCGATCTTGATCGCGAGCCAGGTCGAGCCCCAGATCAGGCAGACGAGGCCGTACAGGGCCGGGATCATCTCGCCGATTCGGCGGCCAGGCGCCCGAGCAAGGCCACGGCGCGCTCGATCTGCGGGTTCCAGTGCGAGCAGTTGAGGCGCATCGCGTTGCGGAAGCGCCCCGTCGCGGAGAACAGCGGCCCCGGCGCCATGATCACGCCGGCGCGGCGCGCGCGGTCGTACAGCGCGAGCGTGTCGGCCTTGCCCGGGAGCTCGGCCCACAGCACGAAGCCGCCGCGCGGGTTGGACAGGCGCGTGCCCGCCGGGAAGCTGCCGGAGACGGCGTGGCGCATCAAGGCGGTGGTGCGGGCGTAGGCGGCGCGGATGCGGCGCAGGTGCCGGTCGTAGCCGCCGTTGGCGAGTATGTCGGCCACCGCGAGCTGGGGGAGGCAGGCCGTGGAGACGTTGGACACCATCTTGAAGCGCTCGACCTTCGCGCGCCAGCGCCCGGGGATGATCCAGCCGACGCGGTAGCCCGGGGCCATCGTCTTCGAGACCGAGGAGCAGTAGATCACGCCGCCGTCGCGGTCATAGGCCTTCGCCGCCTTGGGCCGGTCGAGGCCGTCGTGCGGCAGGTCGCCGTACACGTCGTCGTCGATGAGCGGGATGCCCCGGGCCGCGAGCATCCCGACGAGGGCCTTCTTGTTCGCCTCGGGCATCAGCGCGCCGAGCGGGTTCGAGAAGGTCGGCGTCGAGATCACGGCCTTGATCTTGTGGCGCCCGAGCGCGCGCTTGAGTGCGTCGAGGCACATGCCGTCGCGCGCCTCGCTGGCGATCTCCACGATCTTGAGGCCGTGCATCTCGACGGCCTGCAGCGTGCCGAAGAAGGCGGGGGACTCGACGGCGACGATGTCTCCCGGGGCGCACACCGCGTGCAGGGCGAGGTTCAGCGCCTCCTGGGCGCCGGTCGTCGCGATGACGTCCTCGGGGCCGACGGCGAAGCCGGCCTTGAACATGCGCTTGGCGACCTGCTCGCGCAGGACGGAGCAGCCGACGGGGAGGTCGTAGGAGTTGCTGTCGGAGCGCCGCAGGCGCCCCATGCGGGCGATGCTGCGCGCCAGCTTGGCCGTGGGCAGGAGGTCGGGGTGCGGGAGCGCGGCCCCGATCTGGACGAACTTGGGATCGTGCGTGTCGTGCGTGTAGCGCACGGAGAACTCTCCGATCTCGACGGAGGCCGCGGCGGGCGAGGGCTCGCTGCGCGCGGGCTCGGCCGGCCCGAGCGGGGCGGTGCGGACGTAATAGCCGGACTGGGGGCGGGACTCGATCAGGCCGCGGTCCTCGAGCACGCGGTAGGCGGACAGCACCGAGGAGACGCTGGCCGACTTGGCCCGCGACAGCTCCCGCACCGACGGGATGCGGTCGCCGGGGCGCAAGGTCCCCGCGTCGATGAGGCCGGCGATCTCGCCGGCGAGGGATTGATAGAGGGTGGTGGCCGCGGGCATGGAGATGATTATAGGACGCCGTCCGCCGCGCGGCCCGGCACAGGCCGGCGCTTCGGCGACGAGCACAGTCTAGCATAAACAAAACTGTTATGGTCACAATTCTATAACGCTGAATCTGTACCCATCGGCGCGGCGGAGCTACACTGTCTGCATGACCAATTTAACTTTGACGAAAGGCCAGATGTGGACTCCGTCCGTCTCCGGGAAGCTGACCGTGCGCGGCGTCTCCGGAAAAGGCTGGGCGACCTACGAGGGGGACTCCCGGGACTTCGTCGTGGACAAGGTCCACAAGTTCTCCTTCCCCGCGGGCGCGGGGCTCGTCGTGCAAGCCGTCGAGGACATGGAGTTCTGCTTCGAGGCCGAATAGCGCCGTTTGCTATGATGGGCCGATGAGCGAGCTGGCCGGAAGAGCCGCGCACGCGGCGCGTCGCGTCGAACGATTGAAGGTCGAGCAGCCGGCGGAAGCTCTCCGGGCCCTGCCCGGCTACGCCCGGACGCCCAGGGACTTCGGGCCCGCCCTGTCCGGCATCGTGATGGACCTGCGCTTCGCGCAGCCCGGCATCGGCCTGCTCGTCTCCGGCGGCGAGGTCACCGCCGAATACGCCGCGCGGCGGGCCGTCTCCGCCGTGGGCCGGGGCGCCACGGGCCTCGGCGTATGGACCGAGCGCAATTTCCACGCCGGCGATTACGCCCACCTCGACGCGGTCCGCGCCGCCGTCCCCGACGCCTTGGTCGCCATGATGGACTACGTCACGGACTCCTGGCAGCTCGAGCGCGCGAGGGCGGGCGGCGCCGACGCGGTCCTGCTCATCCCCGAGCTGCTCGGCCCGCATCTCGAGCGCATGGCCGCCTCCGCCCGGGCCCTCGGCCTGACGCCGATCGCCTGGGACGAGGGCGGCGCGCCGCGCGTCCTCTAGAATAATCAGATTGGTATGATTCACCCATGAGCGCTTTCTCCGAAGCCCTGCTGTCCCTGCGTCGCGAGGCCGGCTTCCCGTCGGCCTACCGCTTCTATCACCGCAACGGCGGCCGCCGGCACTTCGGCTTCACCTACGTCCACTACCTGCGCCTCGAGAAGGGCGCCAAGGCCCCGCGCGCGGAGGCCTTCGGCGCGATCCTCAAGGCCCTGCGCCTGGCCCCCGCCGCGGACGGCGCGCGCGCCCTGTTCCGCGCCTACCTCCTCGACGTGCTCGGCTCGCCCGAGGCCTACGAGCTCATCGTCGGCTCGGTGAGCAAGTCGGTGCCGACGGTCTCCCCGACCTTGGCCGAGGGCGGCTTCGACCGCCTCAAGCGCGAGCACCTGATGCACATGAACATCGACCAGTTCACGGCCGTCTCGCATGACGAGACCTCGTACTGGACCTCGGAGCTCCTGCTCAACGACGACGGCTCCTGGACCCCGAAGGACATCGCCGGGCGCCTGGGCTGCTCGCCCAAGTCCGCGGCCGACGCCCTCGAGCGCCTCACGAAGGTCAAGCTGCTGCGCGCGACCTCCCCGGGGCGCTACAAGACGCGCCAGCCCGGGAAGTTCTGGACCTTCCCCGGCCGCAGCAAGGGCATGGAGCCCCTGCTCGACCGCGTGCGCGGCTTCTGGGACGCGATGGCCGCGCGCCAGGGCGGCCCGTTCGGCGAGCGCCTCGAGCTGGTGCGCGCCTCCTCGAGCGTCATGCGCCAGTACATGAACGCCCTGCACCGCGCCGTCGACGAGGCCAACCTCGCGGCCACCCACGCGAAGGGCGAGGACACGGCCTTGTTCCTCATCGAGGGACGAGTCCGCCGGCTCCTGCCCTTTTAGGCCCATCGGCCCGGCGGGGGGGCCGAAGGACCGCTGACGGCGGCGCGGTATTCATCCATAATAGAGGAATGGCGAAACGCCTCTCCTTCCTGCCCGTCCTCTGCCTCGTGCTGGCTCCCTCGTTCGCCTCGGCCCAGCTCCGCGGCGCGCGCGTGACTTTGCAGACAAGCACTCCTCGCCTTGGCGTGCCCGTTTTTTCCGCGCCGCCGATCGCGCCGTCGATGAATGCCGTTCTCTCGTCGCCGCTCTCCGTGTCAGCCCTCCTGCCGGCCCCGGTCTTGGTCGCTCCGGCCGTTGCCGTTCCGGCCGCGCTCGCCGCGGTCCGTCCCGCCGCCGCCGCCCCCGAGCCCGCGCGCCCCGCCGCTCCCGCGCCCGCCGCCGCCCCCGCGGCCTCGGCCCGCGAGCAGATCGCCGCTCTCGCCGAGGCCCCGGACGCGGAGGCCCTGTGGACCGGCGCCGTCCCCGCCGAGCAGGCGCGCGCGCTCCTGCGCCGCTCCCATTGGGAGACGACCAAGTTCTTCCTCGGCTCGCGCTCCGTCCTGCTGCGCTCGATGGTCCTCCAGCAGAAGGCCGACACCGCGGGCAAGCCGCGCGCGGTGCGCGACCTCGAGGGCATGTGGATCGACTGGCGCACCAAGGGCTACTCCGGCGTCGTGCGCACCGCCGGTCCGCAGGTGGCCGACCGCGCGACCATCCGCCGCGAGGCGGTCAAGCTCTGGGAGCGCTACTTCCCGAAGGACCCCGAGGCGCGCGCGTCCTTCTACCGCTATCTCGACCGCGTGGACAAGGTCGTCCCGCTCGAGCGCCCCAGCTACTACCGCAAGAAAGCCTTCGGCGTCTTCTACGAGCTGCCGACGATGGCGCCGGAGCTGCTCGCCGCGAAGATCGACGCCATGCTCACCGACGAGCAGCTCGCGAAGATCGACGAGCACCGCGCGACGCGCCAGCCGCTCGTCCTGGCGTCCTTCCGCGCCGCCGTCGTCGCCTCGATCCTTGAGGTCAACAAGGACCTGCCCCGCGGCCGCCGCGTCATCGCGATGGCCCTGCTCGGCTCCTACTCGATCGGCCAGTCGGGGCCGACGAGCGACATCGACTATCAGCTCGTCACCGAGGACGGCGGCACCGCCGCGATCAAGCCCTTCGCCGCCGCGCTCGACCGCAACTGGACGGAGAACCGCCTCAAGGACATCGAGGGCTTCGCCTCGACCTTGCCGCCCTCCCCCGAGGTCGTCAAGGACAGCTTCGCCGAGGGCTACCTGGTGATCTCGCCCGATCCCGCGGCGGTCGCCGCGCTGTCGAAGGACTCCTTCGCGCCCCCGGCGCCGACCGGCTGGTCGCGCCTGCGCGGCCGCGCCGCCGGCGCCTTCTGGAAGGGGTGGGTCTGGTCGTACTTCCGCCTCGCCGACCTGCGCGACCTGCTCGTCAAGAGATGAGCGCGCCGAGCCTCTGGCTGATGAAGTCGGAGCCGGACGTGTTCGGCATCGACGACCTGGCCAGGAAGAAGACCGAGGGCTGGAACGGCGTGCGAAACTACGAGGCGCGCAACTTCATGAAGAGCATGAAGGTCGGCGACAAGGTCCTGTTCTATCACTCGAACGCCAAGCCCTCCGGCGTCGCGGGCATCGCCGAGGTGAGCCGCACGGCCTATCCCGACCCGACCCAGTTCGACCCCAAGAGCGATTACTTCGAGCCGCGCGCGACGCCGGCGGCCCCCGTCTGGTTCCAGGTGGACCTGCGCTTCGTCTCGAAGCTCCCGCGCCTCGTGCCGCTCGACGAGCTGCGCGGGACGCCCGCGCTCGCCGACATGGCCCTGTTCAAGCGCTCGCGCCTGTCCGTGATCCCCGTGACGGCCCTCGAGTGGAAGATCATCACCGGCCTGGCCAAGAGTTGAACGCGGCGACTGTTTCCGGAAACAGTTGGACAATGAGGCATTTGCGGGAACTCGCACCGGTGCGAGTTGGGACAGCGGGAAATCCGCACTTGCTACACTAGCGGACCATCATGAGCGAAACATTCGAGCTCGGCGGCGTGCGCATCCCCGGAGAGGGCGCGACCTTGCGCTTATCCCAGAAGGACGGGATCTTCACGATCTGGGTGCAGGACACCGAGCTGATGAGCAGCGAGATCCACAAGTCCGAGGACGACCTCGCCCAGCTCGTCTGTGGGCGGCTGACCGACCGGCCTGAAGCCGCCCTCCTCATCGGCGGCCTGGGCATGGGCTACACCTTGGCCGCGGCCCTCAAGGGTCTGGGGCCGAAGGGCAAGGTCGTCGTGGCCGAGCTGATGCCCGCCGTTCTCGAATGGAACAAGGGCCCGCTCGCGCACCTGGCGGGCCGCCCTCTGGACGATCCCCGCGTCGAGGTCCGCCTCCAGGACGTGGCGCTGAGCCTGCAGACCGAGCTCGCCGAGTTCGACGGCATCCTGCTCGACGTCGACAACGGCCCCGAGGGCCTGACGCGCGACTCGAACAACTGGCTTTACTCGCAGGAGGGCCTGGCCGCGGCCTACACCGCGCTGCGCCCCGGCGGCATACTCGCGATCTGGTCGTCGACGCCCGACCGCAACTTCGGGATGCGCATGCGCAAGGCGGGCTTCGACGTCGAGGAGAAGCTCGTGAACTCCTCGGAGGCGGGCGGCAACGAGCGCCACACCATCTTCCTGGGCGTGAACCGCCCCTAGGCGGCGGGACGCCGGTCGTTGATCGCCTCGAGGGCGGTCCAGAACTCGGCGGGGGTGGCGATGCGCTTGTCGGGGTCCGGCTCGAGCGCGCGGTCGATCAGGGCATCGAGCTCGGGGCTCAGGCCCGGCACGCGCGTCGACGGGCGCAGGAAGCTCTTGGCGAGCTTGGCCGGGGTCGTGCCGTCGAACGGGCGCGAGCCGGTCACCATCTCGTAGAGCACCGCGCCGAGCGCGAACACGTCGTTCTCGCGGCGGATGACGCCGTACTCCTGCTCCGGCGCCATGTAGTGCGGCGTCCCGACGACGGACTGCGTCGTCGCGGCCGCCTTGCCGGAGTGCGCCGCGTGGCGCGAGATGCCGAAATCGAGGACCTTCACGCCGCCGTCCTTGGTCAACATCACGTTCCCGGGCTTCAGGTCGCGGTGGACGACGCCGCGACCGTGCGCGTAGGTCAGCGCCGAGCAGACGGGGCCGAGCACGCGCTTGATCTCGTGCAGGGGCAGGACCTTGCGCTCGGTGATGACCTCGTCGAGGGTGCAGCCCTCTAGGCGCTCGAAGACGAGGTACAGCCCGCGCTCGTCCTGCTCGATGCCGTGGATGTCCACGATCGAGGGATGCTGGAGCTCGGCCACCATCGCGGCCTCCTCGATGAGGGCCTTCTTGGCCTCGGCGTCGAGCAGGAACTCGTCGCGCAGCATCTTGATGGCGACCTGCCGCTTGAGGCGCTTGTCGCGGGCCTCGTAGACGATGCCCATGCCGCCGTGGCCGATGGCCTTGCCGAGCTCGTAGTTGAGCTCGATGCCCGACGGGAGGCGCGCCTTCTTCTCGCGGCCGTCGCGCAGGCCGTTGCTGACGTGCATGAGGCCGAAGCCGATGAGCAGGCCGCCGGCGACGGTGAAGAGCAGGACGATGCCGAAGGAGCGCGCGCGCGGCGGCAGCGCGGCCTCGAGGAAGGTCCGCTCGGCGCCGTCGTGCGCGAGCTGGGCGGGGATCAGGCCGTGGCGCCGGGCCGAGTCTCGGTAGTCGGGCTCGAACTGGCTGTTGAGCACGGCGGCGGTCTTGAGGTCGGCGGCCATCGCCTCGTAGTCGCCCCGGCCCTCGTGCGCGTGGCCGCGGTTGGCGTAGGCGTACGGGTTCTTCGGGTCGATCTCGAGCGAGTGGTTGGCGTCGGCGATGGCGTCGGCGAAGCGGCCCATGCGGATGTAGGCCCAGGCGCGCGCGTCGCGCAGGAACGCGGCGGAGGGGGAGATCGACAGCCCGCGCGAGGCGTCGCGGTCGGCGTCGCCGTAGCGCCCGAGCAGGTTCTCGGCCGCGGCGCGGTAGAACAGGGCGTCGCTGTTGTCGGGCTCGAGCTCGAGGGCCTTGTCGGCCTCGCCGATGGCGCCGTGGTAGTCCTTGACCGCGAGCTTGCTGCCGGCGGTGTCGATGAAGCGGCGGACCGACTTCTCCGCCGGCCGCTCCGGAGGCGCCTGGCGCAGGGCCTCGACCTGGTTGAGCTGCTGGACCATGCCGTGGTACTCGCGCTCGACGGACTGCGCGAGGCTCGTGTTCTCGAACTTCGGGGCGGCGGCGGTGCGGCCCTCGGACAGCTTCATCAGGGCGAAGGCGGTCTTGTCGTTCGGATCGATGGCCAGCGCGCGCCGCGCGTCCTCGACGGCCTGCAGGTAGTTGCCGAGGCCGTAGGACGCGGCCGCGCGCGCGGTCCAGGCCGGGCCTTCGCTCGGCAGGCGGCGGAGCACCGCGTCGGCGTCGGCGTAGCCGCGCGCGAAGTCGTTGAGCGCGGAGCTGGCCTGGGAGCGGCTTATCAGGGCGTCCTTGTCCGTCGGGTCGTAGGTGAGCGCGATGCCGGCCAGCTCGCGGCCGTCGGCCCAGCGCTCCGCGCGGTTGTTGAGCGCGGCGGCCTGGGCCGCCGCCTGCGCGGCGAAGGCCTTGGGCGCGTCCTGGGGGAGGTGGCGGACGGTGTTGTTGAGCTCGCCGAGATGGTTGTCGATCCAGATCTGCTGCTCGGCCGGCTTCACCGCGTCGGCGCCCTTGATCATGTCCTCGA
>Ga0255338_1001901_pt1 | contig 35190 bp, 30 predicted proteins | sample MeOH1_35cm_T4_19_FD_203715 | JGI IMG/M metagenome (GOLD analysis project Ga0255338, IMG submission 203715) | Sandy soil microbial communities from University of British Columbia, Vancouver, Canada - MeOH1_35cm_T4_195 | ecosystem: Engineered > Artificial ecosystem > Sand microcosm > Unclassified ...
GGTCCCCAGTTTGCGCCCGCGGCACTTCCATCACCGCCCACCCCAACTGGTCCGCCCCGGACTTCAACAATTCGGAGCTCTTGGGCCGGGCCGCTCCGTTCAAGAGCTGCACGCCCAGGCTGCTCTCTAGCTCTTGATAGAGCGCGAGCATTCCTTCCGGAGTCAGATCGCCGATCGCGTATTCGCGAGCCCAGCGCTGAATGGCCTCGGCGGGCGCCCGATGCCAGAAGGCGCTGTTGATCTCCGTACTACCACCGACGCAGCGACCTTCCACAAACGCAATATTGGCCTTACCGATGATGGGAGACAAACCGCCATTACGGTACATCTTCCGCATCGCCTTCGGCGTGTGAGTGGCGAGGTGCCGGGTGTCCACGGCGGGACCATCTTCCAAAATCAGCACGTTCTTGCCGGCCTCGGCGTGCGCCGCGGCCGTAACTGCCCCGCCGGCGCCGGAGCCGATAACCAGAACTTGGGCGTCCAGTTGCTCTTGGGCCATATTCATCGTCGCGATCCCGCGAGCACGGGCGACTCCGCTTCCAACTCGGCGAGGACATACGGATGGTCGAAGTACTGGAGCAACGCGCAGCTTCGTACCGGCTTCACGATGTCCCGGACCAGCGATATCTGGCTGCCGGTCCAGAGATTCAAATAGCGCTGTCGACGGCCGACGGTGAGCGCCGAGAACGGTCGACCGAAGCGCGGGATAGCCAGCAGCTCAAATCCCACGAGCACCGCCAGGTACGGAATGCGCACGTGGCCCGGCATTCCCCCCAATTGCGCCGCCACGAAGTCCACCACATCCTCTTCCACAATGGCGCGAGTGTCCGCCGCCATCGCTGGCGTGTGGGGCAGGATACAGCGGACCATCTCCGCGACAGCGCGTGCGACCAGGGGACTCATCAGCGATCTTTCACCGCCGGCAGTCGCATTGGATTGCGCACCTCCGGTTACATGCTCAACTATCATGCGGGTTTGCTGCGAGATATCGTGGCGCCGGAGTTGCCGTCCGCAGACGCCTGAATAGGGTTCGCGATCGGTGGGTATCTATGCGATCACGCCTGGCCGCTCCGGAGAACGAAGCCATTCGACCAGCCGCCCGATCCCATCCATGCAACGGGTCGACGGAGACCAACCGAAGCGCTCCGCAGCGCGACTGACGTTGGTGACGTAGATCCGCTGATCGCCGGGTCGCCAATCTTCGAAGCGCACGGGGATCGTCCGGCCAAGAATGGACTCCAATTCGCCGATCACGCCCCGCAACGACAGCGCGTTTGCCGGTCCACCGCCGATGTTGAAGATCTCACCAGCTGTCTGAGGTATTAGGTCGGCAGCTTTGCGGAATGCCTCGCATAGATCGGCCACGTAAAGCAGATCGCGCACCTGATAGCCGTCGCCGAAAATGGTGAGGCCCCGCCCTGCCAGCGCTTCGCGGGCGAAGTGTGCTACCCAACCCTGGTCCTCATTTCCGCACTGATGCGGACCGTAGATGCAGCTCATCCGGAACACAACCGTACGCATCCCGTAGATGCGGCCGTAATCTCGCACGTACTGGTCCGCCCCGCCCTTGGAGCAGCCATACGGGGAGTGGAAGTCAAGCGGACGCGCTTCGGAGACTCCCGTGGGAAGAGTTTCAAACTCGTAGCGCTGGTCGCGACGAACCACGCCCAGGTCCTCTAACCCGCCATAAACTTTGTTGGTGGAGGTAAAGAAGAACGGCGCTTCCGGTGCATGTTGCCGAGCCGCTTCGAGCACGTTGAACGTGCCCAGCAGGTTCGTGTCGAAGTCGCTGCGGGGGTCGCGGACGGAGGTGGTCACCGCGACTTGTGCCGCCAGGTGGAAGATTTCGTCCACACCGCGCACCGCGTCGTTCACGGTAGCTGAATCGCGAATGTCACCCTCAATAAGTCGTACTCCTGGGTGCCGCTCCCGAAGCCAACGTGCATTGTCTGCGACACCGGCCCGGGAAAGGTTGTCCAGAAGCACCACTTCATGACCGAGGTTCACGAGGTGGTCTGTGAGATTAGTTCCTATAAATCCGGCACCGCCGGTAATCAGTGCACGCATTACTTTGCTTCTTGGAGCGCTTTCTGACGCTGGATGGCCACCGCAGCGGTAACCAATCCAAGGAAAAACCAAAACGGCTCCATCGTCCGAATGCTGTTGAACGATGCAGCGACTGAACCCTGGATCAGGAGACCGACGAATGCCGCTCCCAACCCAACTGAAATCATCTGCGCAAAGCCGCGGTTTCTTTGCAACTTGCGCACCTGCTGACCAATGCTGGCCAGCCACCACAAAAACACGGAGAAGCCCAGGATCCCTACCTCACAGGCGCGAAGCACATATTCACTGTCTACCGACAGCGCTACAGAGCCGACGCCACACCCTAGGAGAGGCTGCTTCAGAAACCAACCGTTCCAGCGGTACTCCCAGGAACGAAAGCGAGCAGTAAGAGAGTTGCTTCCCGGATCGTCATTTTGCGAGTTCCGGATCTGCCCCATCGTGTTGTGCACGTTCTCCCGCACCGGCGCCGCGAGGAAAAAGACCAGGATGAGTGCCAGGAAGGCCCCGAATACGATCTTGCGGTGACGGGTGAAGCCGAATACCAGCAGCGACCCGAGAAGCATGACGTAGCCTTCCCGCGAAAAGCTCAACAGTACCGCCGCGGCCGCCGTGACCGTACACAGCATCAGAAAGAACTTCGTCTTCCCCCGGGGGAAAGCCGGTATCGCGGAAATCCCCGCCGCGATGCAAATCACCAGGTAGCCGGAGAGCGTGTTGTAGTTCTCTCCTTCCGGACCAGTAACCCGTACGTCCGCCACGGACTGATCGTGCGCGGACTGCGGGTTCGCCAGCCCATACACGGCGGCCAGAGCGCCACTCGCCACGAAGAGCGTAGTGAGAATCCGCAGCCAGGCTTCACTGCGGATCGTGGTGCTGATCACATAGAAGATCAGGAAGTACTCGATCCGCTTGGCCTGGAGAAAGAACGAGTACTTCGGATCCGGGACCATTCCGAGGAAGAGTCCCCAGCCCGTAGAGAGGACGCTGACGACCGTTAAGACAACGAACGGCTTCACGATGGGGCTATTCAGCGGCGGCATCCGGACGCCGCGGGAGCGCTGGCTCAGCCACATCAAGAAGACCATCGCAAAGATGAAGTCTTCCACCCGGAGGTTGTCGTAAATCCCCGGCAGCTTTGGAGACAATCCCGCCGCCACGATGAACATCGCCAGCCCATACCGGATGTCGGAACTGACGATCATCACGTTAGCCAGCAGCGTGATGGCCGCGAGCGGGAGCACCCACGGGTTCGACATCCCTCCGCCCTTGGCGACGACAATGGCCAGGGCCAACGCCGGGAACGAGCCCAGTGCCAGCATCCCGAGGACCTGCCCATTGCCCGGCGCCCGGTCGGCGCGGAGCGGCTTCCGCAGCGGCGCGCCGCGGGAGATCGTGCCTGCTTGCATGGGATACCTAGTAGCCGAATCCGGGCACGATCGAGCGCATCAGCCACAGCGGCGCCGCGACCTTACCCAAAAAGCCCAGGATCCCCCGAGCGCCTGACTTCGATGGAACGAAGAGTACGTCGCCGCGCTGGAGCTTGACGTCGTCCTTTTTCTGGCGTTCGATCTCCGTCACGTTGATGGTCTTCCGTTCCACTTTGCCGTTGGGCAACTCCCGGATCAATTCCACCTTCCTGCGGTCCGCATTTCCCGAGAGACCGGCTTCCAGCACGACCTCGGCCAGGGTCTTGTCTTCGTCGATGGCGATGTCACCCGGATGCTGCACCTCTCCGAAAACCAGCACCTTGAGCGGCTTCTCGGCCAGCAAGATCACGTCGCCATTCTTACAGAGGTAGTTCGCGTTGACATCCCCCGCCATGTACTTGCCGATGTCCACGATCTGCTCTTTGCCGCCATTGATGACCTTGATCCGCTCCAGCGAGGCACCCGGCTTGGGGCCGCCAGCTTTGTCGAGCGCTTCCAGCAGCGGCGGATTGGTATCGAACTGGAGGTAACCGGTCTTCACCACGTGACCCAGAATCTGGATTTTGACCGGCTCCGGCTTGGGCGCCTCGGGCTTCTCCACCACCACAATCTCTTCGCCACCCTTGATCAGGATGTCGTCTTTGATCTCACCCGTCTGGGCAAACGAGCTGACGTCGATGGTCCGCGCGGTGCCGTCCGGATAACGGATGCGGATGCTGGTTCGATCCGCCCGCTCGCTGAGTCCCAGGCTCTCGATGATCTGGTGCAGCCGCTTTGGCTGTGGGATTTCGATGTCGCCTTTGCGGCCTACCGCACCGAAGGCCTGGAACTTGGGGACTTCCATCGGGGGGGGAGGCGGCGGAATGTAGATGTCCTGCAGGCTGACGTAGACAATCGGCCGGCGCAGTTCCTTGCGGAAACCTTCCGTGACCTGCTCCTTGAGCTCCTTGACGGTAAGCCCACGCGCATTCATCGACGTCAATATCGGGTAGTCGAAGCTGCCATCGGCGAACAACTTCACCGTGCGACTGAATTGCGGGTAACCGTCGACGGTGATATCGATCACGTCGCCGGGGCCAAGCAGGTGGTTCCGATCCAGAATGCCCTTCTGCACCGCCGGAGCCGCCGCGGCCGGTTTGGCGGCAGCCTCGGGCTCGGCGGCTCGGACCGAATAGCCGAGCCCGAGGCTCCAGCACATCGAAAAGGTTACCAGTAAACCGAATTTCCAGGATGGTTCGCGGAAAGACTTTTGCATCACGTCACCTCGTCCCAATCAAGCAGAGTCCATTCCACCGCTATTCCCAGTCGCGCAGCCGCTCGGGCAGTCGCCGTCGCTCCTGCTCCGGCTCTTCCGCACCACCTGAAACGCTGGTAGGCTGCTGGGCATCATCGGGGTTCGCCCCTAGCTTGTGCCGGGAGCCGCCGTAGCCGTACTGCCCATAGCCGTACTGCCCATAGCCATACTGGCCGTAACCAGACTGGCCATAGCCGGACTGACCGTAACCATACTGGCCATAGCCCTGGCCGTAGCCCTTACCGTAGCCGTACCCCTTGCCGTATCCGGACTTGCGATACTTCCGGTAACCACCGCGCTGGTAGTAGTGGTAGTAGTAGCCCTTGGCGCTCTGGTCGATCTTGTTGAGCACCACACCCAGCAAACGGCCGTGGGTCCGTTCCAGCAGGTCCCGGGCGTGCTTCAGCGTCGCCTTGCGGGATTGGCCGGCTTCCACCACCAGCACCACGCCGTCCACGTGAGAGGCAATGACCTGGGAGTCAGTAACCGGGATCGTCGGCGGCGTGTCGAAGACTACGAGATCCGCAATCTCTTTGAAGCGCTCCAGCAGGTCCAGCATCGCCTGGCTATTGAGAAGCTCCGGTGGGTTGGGCGGCAGCGGACCGGCGGTGAGCACCTTGAAGCCCTCAATTGCCGTTGAGTGAAGCGCGTCTTCCAATGAGATTTCGTCCGCGAGCACCGAGGTCAGACCCGGCTCGGCTTCCACCCGGAACATCCGGTGCACACTGGGGCGCCGGAGGTCAGCATCCACCAGGATAACCCGCTTGCCCTGGAGCGCCATCGCGATCGCCAGGTTCGCACTGGTCACAGACTTCCCTTCGCCCGGATGAGCGCTGGTGACCGCGAGCGCATTGACCTTGTGATCCACGTACGAATATTGGACAGCGGTACGGAGCGCCCGGTAACTCTCGGTGATCGGCGAGAAGGCGTCCTGACCGATGAGGAGCCGGTTGTTCTCGTCCGGGATCGTGGGCACGATCCCGAGCGTAGCCAGGGACGCGATCCGCTCGATGTCTTCCGAGGTGTTGACCCGATCGTCCAGGAACTCTTGAAGGAAGGCGAAGCCGACGCCGAGAAGCAGGCCGAGCACCATCGAGAGGGCAAATTGCTGGGCGCGCTGGGGTCCGACCGGGGAACCGGGCACCTGGGCCTCTTCCATGATCTGCGCGCCCGCCTGGATCTGCGAACTGTCGATATCCAACGCTCGGAGCTTATCCGAGTATTCCTGGAATTCTTTTGCCGACTGATCGCGCTCTCGCTGAAGCCGCTCGGACTGGACCTGCCATGGCGCGATCTGCTCGCCGCGGGTGGTCTTCACGCTCGCCGCAGCATGTAGCTTTTGCACCATCGCGAGTTGCGAGCCCCGCTTGAGCTCCAGGTCGCGAAGTTGCGTATTCAGGATCTCGATGGCCGGGTTAGGCTTCTCGGTCACCTCGCGAGTAAACGGAGACTTCCCCACTTTCGCCGCTTCCAGACTGGCGATGTCCTCGTGGTCTTTGCGAAGCGTCTCACTCTCCGGAGCGAATTGAACGGAGTCCAGCGCGAGTTTTGCCTTTGCAGTCGCCAGAGCGCTGTCCAGTGCCCGGTATTCGGGGTTTTCCAGGATCCGCGGGTCGCTGATGACCATCGGCTCTTTGGCAAGGCGCGCCTTGATGCCAGTGATGTTGCTGTCAACGGAAAGCAACTCGTTTTGCGCCTGGAAGTACTGCTGCTGCATTTCGCTGATGCGCTTGAGTTCTTCGGTGGTCGCGTCCTGGTTGTCGATGAGCTTCGTTTTCTGTTTGAACGCGAGCAGCGCAGATTCGGCGGCCCGCAGGCGCTTGTCGCTCGCGTCCTTCATCTTCCGCAGGAAGTTCTGCGTCTGAGTAATTGCGCCCTTATTCGACTCGGTGGTTAACGCCACGTATTCTTCCGCCGCGGCATTTGCCCAGGCGGCGGCGGCCTTACCTTCCGTGCTCTCGGAGCCAATGCGAATGATGTTGGTTTCCGCCTGCGCGGTGTAACTCAGGTTTGCCGGCGTCATTGCTCCAACCCGCCGGACGATCCGCTTGTGGAACTCACCGCTGTTGAGGATTGCGAGCTGCGTCTCCACGCTACGGCGCTGCCGGAGCATTGCAAGCGGCGAAAGCGGACTATCACCGCCGCCCATGTTCTGCATCAGAATGACGTTCTGGGGCGTCTCTACCAGCATGCTGGCCGCGCTGTTGTAAACCGAAGGCGCAAGCGAGCTGGTCACCCCGCCGACGATGCTCACAAAAACAAACGCCTGGATGATGACCCACTTCCGCCGCTGCAGAGTGGCTACAATGTCGTTTATCGAGAACTCGGGTGCGTTTTCCTGTGGCTCAGACATTTAGGTGCCCCACCCCGGTGTTGTAAATGGTTAAGAGACAATACTGCGGGTCCCGATTGCATACGGGATAGCCATTCAAAATCAGCCGACCTGGCATTGGCAGGGCCGCTGGTGCACTTCGCCGTAGAGGCCGCCGCGGACGTTGACCTTGCCGGCGCCGCCACAGCGCGGACAGAGGTCGGCCGCAATCCGCAGGGTACGGAGGCGAGCCTCAAGCTCGGACAGTTCGGCGCGCAGTGCGGCGCAACGGCTTTCGAGCTCGAAGAGAAGCGTATCCGAGGTGGAGCTCGCTTCCGAAGGGTCGTCGGGCTGCCCGGTCCCGAGATCAGTGTCCAACCGCTGTTCCGATTTCATGCTCATAGGTCAGGCTAACCTGGAAGGCTCAAAGGCAAAAAGCGCCGCGGATCCCGCCGCAGGCCACCTGCAAAGAAGGGCTTCCGCTAGCCATAGTCGGCCCGCGTGCCGCAATTCCTCGCTGCGCGGCGGCACTCTTTGCCGAACACGAAACACCCGCGCTTGTCCTGCAACCGTGCGTGTTGGAAAATATCGCACACGTCTGGCGAGCGTTACTGCCATTCGAGTCCGCTCGCTGTGCCCGGCAATCCTGTCGAAGCTACCTCACCGGCTCGACGCAGTAGTCGTCGATCTCGACGCTCAGCGCCTGGTTCACGTAGTCCACGGCGATCACGAGGCGGTGCCGATTCTCCGCGACCCGCACCAGGTACCCTTCCGCGCCGATCATCGGTCCCCGGGCCACCCGGACGCGATCACCGATCTGCAAGTACGGATGCCCTTCGGCATTGAACGAATTGGCCAGTGCCGCCCGCAGCGAATTGATCTGTCGCTCCGGGATGACTGCCGGACGGCCGGCGCTCTCCACCAAGCGAAGCACCCCGCTGGCGCGCTTGATCAGCGCTCGAGTCTCCGCATACAACGCACAGCGGACAAAGAGATAACCCGGCAGTGCCGGCACCTGGATCGTCAACTTCCGATCTTGCCGCTGGCTCCACTCTCGCCGGAGCGGCACGAAGGCCTCAATGTTCTGCCCGGCAAGGAAGCTCGCAACCTGCTTTTCGTGGCGGCAACGGGTATACACCGCATACCAGTTGGGCTTATTGGTGATCATCGCAGAGGCCGGTTAGAAGCCGCCATCCGGTCGGCCTATCATTGAACTCACGGGCACTTTATAGTATAAAGGCAACCTGGTCGCCCTGCAAGTGCTCGCCGGGCTGCTCAAAGAGCGGTCCTAATTCGCGCGCGCTCACTACCACCAGATATATCGGCTAGGCATTCCAGCGGCCCCTACTTCCGCCGCGCCGATTTTGCCTGGATCGAAGGCGGGGACAGCTCCGGGGGAGGAACCGGGCAGCCCGGGTGAACAACGTAACTGATTGATGGAGAGGCGATCGTGGCGGCCTCTTCGGGCGCGGAGGGCGCAATCCTGTCCAGTTCGGCAACCGTCTTGAAACAGGCGCTGGAAGCACTTGAGGCGAACCGTCCCGCCGACGCGGTGCAGCAGTTGCGAGTGCAGTTGGGCCAGGACCCGGGAAACCCGCTGGTCCTCGCTATGCTGGGGGTCGCCTTCACGCGTACCGGGGAGTTGGACGAGGCAGTGGAAGCGCTTGACCGAGCCCATTACCTGGAGCCGGACAACCCGCAGATCCTGGTAGACTACGGAAACGCTTTGCTCGCGGCCGGGCGCGACCAGTCCGCGCGCTCCCGCTTCGAGGCGGCGCTGAAGCTGGACCCCGCCCACCAGGGCGCGCTGCGCAGCCTGGCTGAGTTGTACCAGCGTCTGGCTACCCGGCCCGCGCCGGAGCGGAACCGACCCTCCGCGGCACCTGGGCCGCCCGTCTCCCGATCAGGCACCGAAACAAAGCCGGAGAGCGTAGCGCCGGCACGCGCGCCGGCGCTACCTTCTCGCGGCACGTCTGGCAGCGACCTGCTCCCCGGTCTGGGGCGCGCCGGCCTGGAGCGAAGCCCGCGAGCCCCGATCGAGTTTGCAAATGCGTCGACGGAGCCACAGGACCCTTCGCGGTGGGACCCGGAGCCGCTGCCCTCCTTCTCAAGCCTGGCGCGGGCTACGCTCCAGTTGTGGGGACAGCAGCCGCTCATCTGGTTGTTGGTACTCGCCGTGCCAAACGCGATTGCCGCCGCGCTGATGCCGACCGCCGCAGAGCTTCGCTGGGTTTCGGTGCTGTGCTGGACCGCGGCGCTCGGGCTGGGCGCCGGACCCGCGCTGTTGGCGATGTCTAACCAGTGGATGTTCGGCCGGCTGCAAGGCGGATCTACCCGTCCGACCGGCGCCAACCTGCTCCACGGCACCGTGCTGGCGTTGCTCTATGCGCTGCTGATTCCGGGACCGTTCTGCGTTGCGCTGGCGCTGCGCAGCCCGCTGCCGACGCCTATTATCCTGCTGGCGGTGCTTCTCTCCACGGCGCCGTTCCACGCCCTGCTCAGCCCGGCCCTGGTATTATCCGCAACCGATGGCCCGCCTGGCTGGCCGGCGCTGCAGCGCGCGTGGCTGCTCGCCGGTAAGCGATCCTGGCTGCACCTGGGCCTACTGGTGGGCGTTGGGCTGGTGGCAGGTAGCGCATTGGCCGTGCTGGCGTGGGCATTTGCGGTAACGCTGCGGGCGCAAGGCGATACCGTACTCCGCGTGCTGGAGGTCGCCGGGGTTTCGCTGGGAGAAAGCCTCTGGGTCGCCCTGATCACGGTGACGGGCCTGGATGCGATCTCAGCCGCAGAGATGGCAGGCGGAAACGCCGAGTAGGCGATAGGCGTCAAGCGATACCCGGATTCCCGAGCGCTTGCCACCTATCGCCTGATGCCTAACTTTGCTCGCCATGGAGATACGGCGGGATACGACCGCAAATCCAACCCGGCTAACCCGGCGTCTTACCCGGCACCTTTGAGCAGTTCTCCGGCCTGCCGCGCGACCTGGGTAAGGTCTTCCAGACCGCCCTGGCGCTGGAACTCGGCGACCATCCGCTGTCCCTCATCCACCTTCCGCTGAATCCAGGTGCGATGCCGCAGTCCGACGATCAACAGAGTCACGGCGGCGGCCGCCACCAGCACGCCTTCGGGCCACAGCGGAATTGGACGGTCCGTCGGGTCAATCCGAACGGGAACGGGGATGGGTTCTGCCGTTACCTGCTCACTGCTCACTTGCGCCCCTCGGACTTCGTTGGTCACGTCGGTCATGCTTGTCTCCCCTGAATGCGCTCAACCGCTCAGCTATACCCCATCAGCCCTACCGCAAACCCATCAAACGGGACGCCGCCCGTCTCTCCGCAGCCTCGCCGCGCGCGGTACCGCTGAACGTGGTAGCGGGGGCTTGCCGAATACGCACTCGTATTCTTCCATGGGAAATGCCTTACCGCCCCTCCGACCCTTGCTTGCGCGGCGTGCGACATGGAGTATGCGCGCTTTCTCGTCGCCAAGCCGCAGGGCGATGTGTATCTGTCAGTGGCAGTGATTCTGTCGCCAGCCGCTCCGCGTCTCCAACCTCGCTCACTGCACGCTGCGCACTATCGGCCGGGGTTCGGACGCGAACCGGATTCACGGGTGGAAGCGGAGGAGGCCCCGGCTGTGAACGAGATAGAGCATGTCGTCCACCGGCAGGAGGGCTTTGGGGTCCAGCGTGGGCTCGCGCCAGAGGAGGTCGTGGACGCCCGAGGAAAGGCGGGTGACGGTGAGGGTCGCGAAGCCATTGTCGCGAGTCAGGGTAAGCAGGCGGGGCTCCTGGTCCGGGGTGCGCACGAGCACGGCTCCGATCCAGATGCCGGGTGGGCGCAGCGCCTCGTGGAGTCGGTCTCCCGTGCGTGCGTCGAAGGTCAGCACACGGTCTCCAACGACCACCAGCAACGGATCGAGCCCGTAAACACCGCGCAATGGCCCGGCGCCGGCCGGAACCGTAAGGTTGGCGCCGCCTTCCCGGGGGCCGGTGAGCGCTACCGCAATCTGCCCCAGGCTCTCACGGACTACTCGCGGGCCGTCCGCGCCGACCCACAGGTCCAGTAGGCCGTCGACCGCGTTCCAGACAGACCGCGCGGAGCGAGTCTTGAGCTCCAATTCCCAGACGGAGCCGTCCTGGCCGGGCCAATAGACCCGGCCATCCCGGTGTACTAACCTGCCACGCCGGGCCAGCGCCGCGCCGGGAAGGACGGTCACGGCTTTAGCCAGCGCGGGAGCCCCGCCGACCGGGACCGAAGCGACCCGCAGCGCCAGAACACCCCTGTCATTGCCCCACGCCGCCCAACCGGTGGGGCCGGTGACCTGGGCCAGCGGGACTGCGTCCCAGAGTACCGAGCTATCGCCGGGATGCCGGAGGTCGGCCTGGGCGTAGCCCCCGGCCGTCGCCAGGATTGCCCGCCCGCCGAGCACGGAGACCCGCTCCTCAAAGGGCACCTTCGCCGCTGTGGCTATGGGAGGTGCAAGCGGGCTGCGCCAGCTTACCGCGCCCGGACCTGCCGCACCGTCGCGAGGGCGCCAGCCGCCGTCCTCCTCCGGAGAGACGAGAGTTCCCGTTTCCCACACGAAGCAGCGGCCATGAGCGACAAACGCGGCCTGAACCTCGCTCTGGGAGGTCCACCAATCGACCCTTGGAAGCGCGTGCTGCGGATGCTCGCGCTCCCAGATGACGGGCCAGACCCAGTCCGACTGGACGCCTCCCTCCCAGCGCCGTCCCGTTTGCAGCGGAAATGGCGAGAGCACCAGACCAGCGCATTGCGGGTCCTGGCAGTGCTCGGTGCCCGGCAGCAACCAGCGCCCGCAGCGCTCACACGCGGAGAGGAGTCGCTCGCAACTCTCGCACCAGGGGCTCATGCCTCGACTCAAGGTCGGCAATTCGCGCGGGGCGCTATCGCAGGCCGGGCATGCCTGAACCACTTCGAGTCCGCAGTGTGCGCAGAAGCGGGATTCGGAATCGAGGGGGGCGCTACATGCGGGACATGGGGTTTCCGCGAGCGTCATCGCTGCCCTCCGGACTCATAGCGGATCACCCGGGCGCGCAGCAGTACCCGGCCGTCTCGACGCAGGCCCGGAGATTGCAGCCGCGCCACCGTTCCGCGCTCGTGCGGGTGGGCGGTCCGGCGCTCTCCCACTCCTTCCATCGCATCCGGCTCGAAGCCGTCTCGCTCGGCAGCGACCACCAACTCGGCATCCAACTCGGCGGCAAGCCACGCTAACAATTGCGTACGATATGGCGCCAGCGCATCCAACCACGCTTGGGGCAGCACTCCCGCACTCCCCCAACCGGTTCCCAACCACGTCAATAGCGGCCCGAACGCCTCGGTTACCGCAGCATCCGGCGCGGATCTTCCGGCCTGCGCCACCCGGCCGAGGGCATCCAAACAGCGCATTGCTTCCGGTGCAGCCGCGCCGGCCTGACCGCGCAAAACTTGAAGCCATTCCGGGCCGCTGCTGCCACCGGTAGTAGAGCTGCTTGGCGCCACTCGCTGCCGTGCTTCGGCGGGCGCCACCACGTGCTCCGCGGCGGCGTCGAGCGCGCTGCCCGCGAGGATTACCTGGGCAGGAAGCTCCAGGCGGCCAAGCCGGCGGAACCCGGGGCGCCGGACCCGCTTAATCCGCCCAGTCACAATCTGGGAGGCGGGCTCCTCGCCCACGACTTCGCAGTCCGCCGTAGGCGCCTCTCCGGCAAGGGGTACGATCCAGCTCACCCCGAGGCCAGCCAGGACGGCGCCTACGCGCTCCCGGACTTCCCGCAGCAACTCCGCGCCTACACAGCTCAGATCATCATCCGGACCGAGCGACGCCGCCGGTAAGACCGCTCCGGAGGCCGCCTCGGCGAAGAGCGTAGGATAGCGGGCCAGCCACGACTCCAACTCTGCGGGTACACCGCAAAGGTCAACCAGTCCGGACACCTCGCCGAGCACGGACCTTTGCGGATGGTCCGTGGGCAGCAGCCCTCTCACGAACACAATCCGCTGTGACAGGGGAGCCGCGTCCCACACGCCGCGGAGCGCATCCGGCGCTCGATCGATCGCTCCTGAAGGGGAGACGCAGGGGGGCGACTCGGGTGCGCCGAGCGATGCCACCACGGCAGCTTCCAGCGTCGCGAGCCGCTGGCGCAGTTCATCCAACGGCTCGCGGAGAGCGGAGAGGGTCGCCGCCGCTACGCACTCCGGCGTGAGACCGCTCGTCACCGCTGGTCCGCCCGGTACTTCAGTCATCGCGCACCCTCCGCCAACAAGACCCGCCACTGGGGAAGCCGCCCCGCGCGCGCCTGCAACTCGGCAGTACATCCCTGCTCTCGGCTTACGGTGACGCCGAGCACCACTTCTTCCGCCACGCCGCTCTCATTGCGATAGAACCCGCGCGCCACTTCCCACGACCCGGACGCATCGCCGATTGCCAGAAGCCCCGCATCCAGCTCTTCACCCGGCTGTAGGAGGCAGGGATAGAAGCGCGGCGACGCCAGCGCGGCCGGCAGCAGCGGCGCGCCCGCCGTCACCACCGGCTCCATCCGCTCACCCAGGCGGAGTGTAAGTCGCAATGGCGCCGGGGCATAGAGTTGCTCGCCAAACCAGACCGCACCGTCCACCACGGCGTGCAGACGCTCCGCAATCCGCTCATCCGATTGGGAGGCTGCGTCATTTTCAGCGGGCGCGAGCGGAAAGGCACGGCCAAAACGCAGACGCACAAACGGATCGACGTTGGTGCCCCCCACGTAGAACACGCGCCGCACGTCGCCGGGCCGGATCCCCTCTGCCGCCTGGGTCGCCAGGATGCGCGCCGAGAGCTCGCCAACCACTGGATCGAGGGTCGGCGCGAGGACGTGCTCATCGTAGAGGGCGTGGACCAGCGCGATGCCCTGGAGGTCCTCCCGATGCGGAAACGGCAACACCTCGTCCGCCTCGCGGGGCGCTCCAGGCGGCCGGTTCAGGTACTGCGTGCTGGCGCGCGCGAACCGCTCCTTCATCCGCCGGGCGATGGTGCGGATGTCTCGAACTCGCGACTGGGCCGCCACGGACCCGGCCGGGGCGGGACGCTCTCCGGCTCGCAGCCAGATGTTCCGGGGAATGGGCGGACCATCGCTTTCCAGCAGGCGATCGGCCTCCGTCGCCAGGCCGAACAGGAGGGTGCTGTCCAGCACGTTGCCGCCCACTTCCCGCCGTCCCTCGAAGCCGTGCTTCTCCAGGGCCAAAATCGCCTCCATCGCCGGGTTATCGTCCGCCAGCCGGAGCGCGTAACTGCCGGAGAGGTCGAGCGAAACTTGCCCTGCCACCAGGCGCACCCGGCCCACGGCCACGTGACTGGTGCCGCCTCCGCTGTCCACCACCGCCACCGGAGCGCCGTCCGCCAGCGACAGGAGCTCACCGGCCCGGCGTCGCCCGATACCGACGGCTGCCGCAACGGGCTCCTGCACCAGCACCACGTCCTCTTCCTCCACTCCACAGCGGGCCAGCGCGTCCAACAGCGCCCGCTCGTACTTCCGGCCGACCTCGTCGCCTTCGTTGGCATCCAGCACCGGCCGCGTGACGACGTAGCGCACCCGGAGGCCGGAGCGCTGCAGCGGACACGCAGGGTCTGCCTGTTGGAAGTAATCGTCGAGACGCTGGAAGATGCGTTGGAAATAGCGGGCCAGGAGCTCCTCGTTCGTCCATTCCGGATGGAGGTGAACGAAGCGCTGGTGCCCCTCCCGCAGGTAGGTTTTCAGGTTGTCGACCGAGATTTCGTCCGCCGTCATCCGCCGGGCGAGCGCGTACTCGGCGGCGTCCGAGCCCCAGCGTAAGGAGAGGTCCTGCAGGTGCAGCACCATTTGCGTGGGAAAGCGCGGGCTGTCGTCCCGGTCGCCCACGGCATCCACTGTCCCGGCAGGCTTGCCTGCCACGAGCGTGCGCCGCCACCGGACACGTATACTGGTGTTCCGGGTGCCGAAGTCAATCGCCACTACCACGTCCGCCTTGGCCTCGCCGGCAATGGTCGCCAGACGGATCAAGGGTAACCCGGCCTGGTCAGGGAGCACCAGCCACTCGGAATCCGGAGCGTTGCCCGGCAGCAAGGCCTCCGTCTCCAGGGCTAACTCCGCGCTCCGTTCTGCTGGAAATCGCACCGATCTCCCGCCCACCACTTCCGCACCCGTCGCTAGCCGGTAGCCGGAGGGGATTCCGGGCCGCAGTTCGCGCTCCACGTCCGCGTCGTTCCACACGCGCACCTGCTGGCGCTCCACGCCGGGCGGGAACACCAGCGCACCCGCGCCCACGATCCAGCGCTCTTCTCGCACCTGTACGCGGCTGGCCAGCGGCACTTCCGCCTCGCGCCAGGCACGCCGCTCCCACCACTCGCGGCGGGGTGCATCTTCGCTCCGGAGCAGCAGCCGGCCCCCAACGTCCGCCCCTTCCACGTGCTCCAGATCGATCGACTGCGACTGCCCCGGCGGCACCCTCCGCTCCGCGCTGCCCGCCACCCGGATGCCCCGGGCTTCTCGATCGTCCACCACCACCCGTACGGTGCTGAGACCGGTATTCCGCGCCACTACCTGGAACGTGCCACCGGGGCGCAGCCGAACCACGGAACCTGCCTCCCGTAGGGGCGAGAGTGACCACTCGACCCGCCCGGACGGCGACCCGCAGGCAAGACAAAACGCCTCTCCGGATTGGAGGGGCCGGCTGCAGTTGAAGCAAGTCGTCTCAGACACAGGGGCTACAAGCACTATCGGAGTGTGACCAGCCCCGATCGCATCGGTGGAGCGTTGCGGGCGATCAGCGTAACGAACGGCTGGGGCTCGTTAGTAGTTACGTTCCACTGCCACAATCGCGCCGCCTCCAGGGGCTGCCAGCCGGCAAAGCGCCGCAACAACTCTTCCAGCGTGGTGAAGTAGTGGGTCGATGAGACCTCGGCTTCGTGCGGCTCGCGAGCGAACAGGCTTAGCCCGATCACGCCGCCCGGGGCGACCCGCGTCATCAGTCGATCCAGGCACACGGAGGCGTCGCGTCCCAGGAACTGCAACGAATTGACCGCAAGGACGAGATCGAACTGTCGCTCCTCGGCCGCCAGAAACGCGCGCAGATCCTGCTCGATCACTTCGGCCGGGAACCCACGCTGCGCGACCAGTTGGCGGGACTTCTCAGCGCCTTCCGGGGTGAACTCCACTCCAGTAGCCGCGTAAGCAAGGCCGGCCAGGTAGACCAGGTCTTGCCCTTCTCCGCAGCCCGCGTCCAGTGCCGTCGCGCCAGGAAAGCGGCGATGATAGCGCACGGCTCGGCGCGCCACCGGGCCCGGCTCGTCACCGTAATAGAATTCGTCGCCCGCGAAGATGCGGCGCCAGCGGCTCAACTCGTGATCGACGATCTGGCGGGCGTTGGTGGGGTTTGGATCGTTAGGGGACATGGGCGTTGGGGAGGGAGGTCGTTCCGGGTTCCGCATTCAGTGGTCCGCGTTCAGTGGTCCGGGCGACGCTTCGTCGCGGAGCAATACAGGTCTTTGGAGCCCAGAACTAAAATCCGGCACCGAGATCGAGCGCTGGCCACTTCCGGAGCGCGGAGCTTGGCGGGTTGGGAAACTATAGGACCTTTTCGTGTGGTCTGTCCGCAGTCTTGCCGTCGCCCTGGCGCCGGCGATGGTCCGGAAATTGGGGCTTGCGTGCCTGGGGGGCATTTGCTATTATCCTGTTCACGCCAGGGGCGTTAGCTCAGTTGGTTAGAGCGCCGGCCTGTCACGCCGGAGGCCGAGGGTTCAAGTCCCTTACGCCCCGCTAGAAACCCGTGGTATTCGAGAAGCTCTCGAATACCACGGGTTTTCTTTGTCTGAGCCCCGCGCGAGAGGGAGGTCGGGGCTTGCGGTAGCACCGGAGTTACGATCCTCCGGCCGGGAAGCAGGCAGGGGTATGCGTGGTCCGCGCCGAAAGGACTCGCCGTGGCGGCTCTCTTACCTCCGGACGTTTCTCACCTATCCCCCGGCATTGCCGAGATCCTGGACCCGGCCGGTTCTCGCTTTACCGGACGGACGCCTACCCGCGTCAACCGCCGGATCAAACCGCCGCCGCGCAGACGCCCCTACGCCTCCTACGCGCTGCTCGCCGTGGTACTCGTGTTGGCGGCCGCCGTCCGCTGCTGGTGGCTCGACTTCCAGCTGGACGACTCGTTCATCACCTACACGTTCGCGCGCAGCCTGTCCCGAGGCGAGGGCTTTTCGTTTACCGGCACGCAGGTCCTCGGTACCACCTCTCCCCTTTACGCGTTGGTACTCAGCCTGTTTCTGCGGATCGGGATTCCGGTAGACCTGGCGGCAAAGGGGCTGGGAATGGCCTCCGCGCTGGCCGGGTGCGCGCTGCTCTACCGGCTGACCTGCTCGGAACTGGGGCGCGGTGGAGCGTTGCTGGCGGCAGCCCTGCTCGCTTTGAATGGAGTCCACGCACCCGTCTCGATGAGCGGGATGGAGACGAGCTTTTACACCAGCATCTGCCTCGCGGCTCTCTGCTTGCAGGCGCGCCACCCACGGGTGACGGCGCTCCTCACGGCATGCGCCTGCTTGCTCCGTCCCGACGGGTTGCTGCTTGCCGGCATCCTTACCCTGGTGCATGTGTCCGAGCGTCGACCGCTGCGCGTTGGCCCACTCCTCTGCTTTTGGCTGCCCCTGACGGCCTGGATCGCCGCCGCGTTGCTTCTCTTCGGGAGCCCGGTGCCCACCAGTCTTGCGGCGAAGCTGGCTTATCCGGACTACGGTCCGTTTTCGCTGGTCGCGGCGCTGCGGGCTGTCGGTCCGCGATTGGGAATGGGTCTCCTCTTCTTCGGCGGACTGGGAATTGCCGAGGTGCGACACCGGCTGCGCCCACTGCTGCCGCTGGTGGCCTGGACCGCCCTCTACCTGCTCGCGTTCCTGCGCGCTCCCAACTTCACCTGGTACTATGTTCCCGCGCTCCCGGGCCTGATCGTGCTCGGTGTGGCCGGCCTTTGCTCGGTGGGGCGCCACCTGTCAGCGTGGGCGACGGACCGAGCGCTGCCGGAGCGCCGGCTCGTTCTGGCCGTACACGGTATTGCCATAGCGGGCGTGCTTGCGGTCGCTGCGGTCGACCTCCACGACCAGCGTGAGTTCATCAACCGGACCCACGGACCGGAAGTATCGGGCACCTATCGCGCCATCGCCCACTGGCTCCACGATTACACACCCGCTAACGCTCGTGTCGGGATTCCGGAAGTCGGATATGTCGGCTTTTATGGCAACCGGCGAGTGCTAGACCTGGCGGGCCTCTGCTCTCCCGAGGTGATTCCCTACCTCCGCAAGCGCGCCTACGAGGCCGCGGTCCACGATTTCCATCCCGAGTACGTGGTGTTGACCACTGAAGGACACCGCCCGATCCACAACGCCATCCTCCGCTCACCCTGGTTTCTGGCCCATTACGTGGAGCGGGTAAGGTTCGCCTACCGTGGCAGCGCGTACGTGATCTGGGAACAACGCAGCAACCCATAGCTCGAGGAACCGCAGAGGGGCTGCGTGCGCCAGTGCGGCGAGGTCGCCGAGACGATATCCCGCTAGCGGAGGAATGGGAGCAGCGGCCAACTCCACAGCTGCGACGTTTGTGGCCGCGGTAGTGGAAATGGCTCACCCGCTCTCACAGTCCGTAGCCGCCGGTCTTCCTCTTTCTGCCTTGCCAGGCGAGGCTTCCCACCCGTGACGGCCGAGAATAGACGTGAAGTCTCATCGCTACCCACCACGTCGCAGTCCCCGTGATCCGATCTAGATGCACATCCTTTGTTTGGCCCCACATTATCCCTTTCCCGTGCAGGACGGCACCCAGATCCGAGTGGATAACCTGGTTCGGCGATTCCCAGCCGAGTACCGTACTACGCTGATCTGCTTCGACAAGGTCGATCGCGTCACGGAAGGACCACTCCCGGAGCCATTCCGGGGTACGGAGATCCGGGTACCAAGACCCGCGAGGCCGACCGGACTACACGCGTCCCAACTGGCGCAACTGGTGCGCCGCGACGCGGGGATGATCTGGAAATTCCATTCGTCGGAAATGGAGAATCAGGTCCGAGAGCTTTCCTCTAAAGCGGATGCAGTACTCGCCATCGGGCTGCAGATGGGGCAGTACCTTGCGAGTGCCAAGCCCGGGGTTCCGACGATCCTCGATAACTACAACGTCGAGTGGCTTATTCTCGACCGGATGGCCCAGACCCGACCGCCGCAGAAGCGCTGGTTCTGGCAATTGGAGGCCCGAAAGCTCCGCCGGTCGGAAGGAGAGTTCTTGCGCCGTGCCGGCAGGGTAATCGCGATCTCCGACGTCGACCGGGAAGGTATGGCCGCCCTTGCTCCGGCTGCGGAGATCGAGGTCATCCCGAATGGTGTTAACGAAGCGTTCTTTCGGGCCGTGGGACCGCGGCCGAGCGGGCTTCCCCCTCGCTATGCCTTTGTCGGCGCGATGAACTGGCACGTAAACGAAGACGCGGCTTACTGGATGCGAAAGGAAATCTGGCCCCGCATCATTGCCGAGCAGCCGAACGCGGAGCTGTACTTCGTAGGTCGCGAGCCCAGCGCCGAGGTGCGGGCGCTGGCGGATTCCCCGGAGATCCATGTCACCGGAACGGTGCCGGACATCCGCCCGTACCTGGAGGAATGCGTCGCCGTGGTGGTTCCGCTGCGCTACGGGAGCGGCATACGGAACAAGATCCTCGAAAGCTTCGCGGCTGGACGTCCGGTCGTCTCCACGTCCGTCGGTGCAGAGGGCTTGCCAGTTCGCGACGGGGAGCACCTGCTCATTGCGAATACCGACGCCGAATTCGCCTCCGCCTGCCTCCGCGTGATCCGCGAGCCAGAGCTGGCCGCACGCCTGGTTACCGCCGGTCTCGCCGTAGTGGCTGAGATCGATTTGCGCGCCAGTGCCGAAGTCACACGCGTCTTCTCCCAGGCGGCCCGCTCGCCCCGCAAATAAGCCCGGCGCGCCATGGGAATGCGAGCGGGGACGGCGGCGCTACGTGGCTTCTCGCTCTCGCAGCGCCCGCAGCAGATCCGGAATTGAAACCGGCTTGTGGAACATCTCGTCCACCTGCTCCTCTTCGGCGCGCGTTCTCGTTTGCGAGGAAATGTGCCCACTCACCAGGATGGCACGCACCCGCGGACAGTCCTCCCGGATGCGACGGATGGTGGTCACCCCATCAATGCCCGGCAGCCGGAAATCGGTTACGAGCACATTGGGCTCGAACAGCCGCGCGATCTCCACCGCTTCCTCCCCCTCCCAGGTGGAAACGACTGCGTAGCCTTGCTCCGTCAGGATTTCCGAGAGCGCACTCAGCAGGTCGAGCTCGTCGTCTACCAGAAGCAACCTGGTTGGTTCATGGACTGATTCTTGCACTACGGCTTGCTGTCCCACAGAGGTCACCTAGCTGGTTAGCCATCCCGGAAAGACTTGAGAGTGGCCACAGACGGTCACAGGTACCCGGATGCGCGGCGATCCACACACGGATGCGGTTGCATCGGCACGAATTCACCCTATTCTCTCGCTACCCAATTTACGGCCGTTTCAACGTTGAGCAATCATGGAGGCGACATTTGGCCCGCCTCCGGGGACCCTGCCGCCGCTTCGACCGACAGGTGCAGCGCCTCGGAGGTGTCCGGGCGGATACGCGCGCGGTGAGCAACCGCTAACCCCAGGACCCACAGGATCCCCTCTCGATCCGTGAGAATCGGCCACCGGCCACGAAGAGCGGCGGGGACTTTCCGATCCCCAAACAAGTCGCTGAGCAACCGGGTGCCGGGAGCGTTCAGTGGTTGAAACCGATCTCCGGTACGTGGGGCGCGTAATTGAAAGGGCGGACGAAGGGTGGTGGCGTCCAGCACCGCCCGGAACGGCGGGAGTTGCGGATTCGGCGACAGCGGGCCACTCTTTGAATCGAGGACCAGGCCAAACTCCGGAGCTGGGGTCCGCCCGGGAAGCGTGAGCTCTAACGGCTCTGGAACGGGTGCAACCCAAGCGCGCGGCTCGAGGCGGAACCGATCCCCCGAAACTGCCGCCCGGAGCGTGCAGCCGGGCAGGTCGATCGCGCCGGTACCGGCGACGACGAGTTGCTGCAGGCGCTCGATGAGGGCGGCACTCTCCTCGATGTCGAACCCTGCCGCTTGCCGCAGCGCCTGACGAAGCGCGCGACGCAGCAGCGCGGGGGGCGCGGCTCGCAGCGGGGTCAGCTCCAGTGTTAGAGTAGGAGCGAGAGCAGGCAGCGGAATCCCAAAATCGGGTAGGTAGACCGGTGACGCGGCGCCCTCCAGGAGCCGCTCCGTTTCCGCCGCCAGAAGCGCCATCTCGTCCCGCGCCTGATTCGAGAGGCGCAGGAGGTGTTCCACGATTGCGGGATCATAACCGGACAGGATTGGCATAAGCTCATGTCGCACCCGGTTGCGCCGGTACCGGAGGTCGAGATTCGTAGTGTCGAGCCGGGGCTCCAGGCCGTGCGCCCGGCAGTATGCTTCCAGTTCCCGGCGGCGTACGTGCAAGAGTGGCCGGATCAACTCCGGGGAATCCGGCTCTGGGGCGAGGCGGCGTCGCTCGGGCATCGCTGCGAGACCGTCGATGCCAGCGCCGCGAAACAGGTGAAGCAATACCGTCTCAGCCTGATCGTCCGCGTGATGAGCGGTTACGACCTTGCCACAGCCCAACTCCCCGGCCAGGCGCCGGAAGGCCGCATACCGCGCGTTCCGACCCGCCTCTTCCACGGAGATCCGGCACTGTTCTGCAAGCGCAGGTACGTCGACGCGCTCGACGATGAACGGGACCTGCCATTCGTCGCACCTTGCGGCGAGGAAATCGACGTCCGCTTCCGCAGCGTCGCCGCGCATGCCGTGGTGCACGTGCACAGCCGTCACGTCCATGCCGGCCGCCGCCCGCTCTCCCGCCAACGCGTGGAGTAGGGCGAGCGAATCTACGCCGCCGGAGACAGCTACGAGTAGTCGATCACCGGCAAGAAAGAGGCCCAGGTTCAGGGGGAGACGCATCGAAAGGCACTATCCAGAGATTTCACACTGAACTGTACCTCGACTACGGTGGGATTACCGCCAGTCCGCCCTCCCCACGGCTGTGGCTAGAGCAGCTCGAACATGAGCTCGCCGAAAAACTGCATCAGGATGGCGAGGTGAGCCTGGACGACGGGGTAGCTCCAAAGCTCTTCGGCAGTGACGAGTGCCATGCCTTGCCCTTCCATCAGCGTGAGCGACTCGAGCGGCACCGTGAGGCGCGCGGCAAAGACGAAGCGCTCGCGGATTCCGTCGATGTGGTGGCGGATGGGAACCAGTGGCGACTCCAAGCGGAGACCCAGCTCCTCTTCGATCTCCCGGAGCGCGGCCTGCTGCGGTGTCTCCCCATCTTCGATGTGTCCACCGAAGATGGCCCAATGGTTCGGCCAGGCGATATCCGGACGATCGTCGCGGTGCTGGAGTAAGACCCGGCCATCCTGATAGAGGATGACGGCAGCTACCCGGATCTGCACGGCATCGGAATCTGGCATCGGCATTCAATCCTGGGCGTTGGGAGCAAGCGGTGGGATCCGCAGGAGGTTCGAGAGTGCCTGTACCCGAAGGTATCGCTGCCTAAATCCTACTCTTACTTTCCGAATTGGGGTCTACCGCGTCACGCGACGCTCGTCGACCGCGGGGCGCACATGGGTGGGGGCGTCATGGCAGCCGGGTGCGGAGCGGGCCGGCCGAAGAGGTAGCCCTGGAATAGATCGACGCCCATCGTCTCCATCACCTGGCGCTCTTCCTCGGTTTCGATACCTTCCGCAAGGACGAGGCGGTCGTTGCGTTTGGCAAGGTGCACCAACGACTCGCAGATGCCGAGATGCCACATGGAGTGGGCGGCTTTCCGCACCAGTTCGCGGTCGATCTTGATCAGGTCCGGGTTGAGGTCACCCAGCAGCGATAGCCCGCTGTAACCGCTGCCTACGTCGTCCAACGCCACCTTGAAGCCGAACTTGCGGTAGTGGGCAAGGATGCGGCGCAGGTGATCCCGATCGCGCACCTCTTCGGTCTCCACCACTTCGAACACGATCTGATCGGGATGAAGGCCGCTGCCATTGACCGACTCCATCGCGGACTGCAGAGAGAAGGAGGGCCAATAAATGGAGTTGGGCAGGAAGTTGACCAGGAAGTGGCACTGCCGGGCATGCGGCAAGCGCACCGCATTCGAAAGGTGGATCTGGCGGCAGGAGTGGTCCAGCAAGAAGAGGACGTTCTCTTGCTTCGCCCAGGCCAGGAGGTCGCTGGGCATTACCAACTCGCCGTCGGCGGTGCGGCCGCGCATCAGGCACTCGTAGCCCCAGACAACATTCGAGCCGGCGCGGTAGATCGGCTGGAACCACGTTTCGAGGCGGCGCTGGTTCAGGATTTCCAGGAGCGGCGAACCATTCCCCATCTCCAGTTGTAAGAGCGGCTCCGCGTGGATCAACTCCTGAAGCTGCTCTTCCAGACCCTGCCGGCTATCGATCCACGCCCCGCGTAGGGACTGGAGACGGGGCGGGTCCAACACACCTCGGAGCAGGCGTACGAGGGCGGTGAGACCTTGTGGGGAGGGATCGCTGAGGTCGATCTGGATGGCGCCCAGGCGTGGATGGACCGTCCAGCGATGTTGCTGCCCGAGCGAGGCCAATTCCGGGTAGACGCTGCAAATGTCCCGTGCGACTAGAGCGAAGCTCCGCTTCTCCGGATCCCAGGTACTGCTCAATGGAATTCCCCAGCCACTGCGAGTTGTCCAATTGCTAACGGATGTATTATCGGTGACGAATTGCCGGCTCCTGAGCGGCAATGCCCACCCTTTTAGTTGCGTCAGCCACCATCTATTTGAATGAATTACGACAGGATCGCAGCCGCAAACACCTCCATCACGCAAGGTATACCACGCTTGCGGGGTGCCAAAGTTACGCTCCGAAGCGACGAAGTAGGTCCAACGTAACGTCGCCGAAATGCTCCACGCGGGCATGGGCCAGGGAGAGATCCTGGTGGATCGACACAGAGTTCGGGATGGCGATGGCCCGCATTCCGGCGGCGCGGGCCGCCTCGATGCCATGTGAGGAGTCTTCCAGCGCCACGCAACGGGCGGGATCCGCCGACAACCGCTCCGCCGCGAGCAGATAGACGTCTGGCGCGGGCTTCCGCTGGGCGACGTCGTGGCCGGTGGCAATGGCCTGGAATTCCTGCCGTAGACCGAGACCGTCCACCAGGTAGGCCACCCAGTCCGAATCGGATGAGGACGCAATGCCGCGCTTCACGCCCGCTTCACGCAGCACGCGAAGGAGATCCAGCAGCTCCGGCGAGGGGCGCAGACGCTCCGCCACCAATTGCCGGAAGCGCGGCTCCCGGATGGCGTGCAGATCCTCCAGGGTTCGGCCGCACTGTGCCCCCAGTTCCTCGTACATCTTTTCCCAGGATCCGTATAGGCCGGCGCTGTAGCAGTACGCCGGCAGGGTCAACTCTACTCCGTGCGCCTCATGAAGTTCGCGCCAGGCCTCGTAGTCACACGTCTCCGTGTCGACCAGCAGGCCGTCCATGTCAAAAATTACCGCTTCAGGGAGCATGATTCTAGATCACCGCGAATGGGAACAACGGGGCACAGACCGCGATTTCAATGCCATTACAACGTGCTGTAATCGAGCGGTTGGTGAGGATCGAGGACGGGGAGGTCCACGGGGAAGCACTCGGGGTACTTCAGGCCGGTGCCGGTGTTGAAGACCACCACGCGCTCTTCCGGCCGGACCCACCCCTGCTCGACCAACTTCTGCAAACCGGCGACTACGGCGCCGCCTTCCGGGCAGATGAACAACCCTTCCAGCCGGGTGGTGAGACGGGTTGCCGCGTCGATCTCCGCGTCTGACACGGTGACCGCAGTCCCACCGCTCTCGCGGAGCGCCTGAAGCATCAGGAAATCACCCACCGCCGCCGGGACCCGGATGCCGCTGGCCATCGTGGCGGCATCCTTCCAGGGCTCGGCGAACTCATCGCCGTTTTGGAAGGCGCGGGCAATCGGCGCGCAGCCTTCGCTCTGTACCGCCACCATCCGCGGGCGCTTGCTGCCGATCCAGCCGATCGCCTCCAACTCCGCGAACGCCTTCCACATTCCCACCAGCCCGGTGCCACCGCCGGTGGGATAGAGAATCGCGTCTGGAAGCTCCCAATTCAGTTGCTCGGCAATCTCGAGGCCCATGGTCTTTTTGCCCTCGACGCGGTAAGGCTCTTTCAGCGTGGACATGTCGAACCAGCCCTTGACCGGCGTGCCTTCGCGAACGATCTTGCCGCAATCGGTGATGAGCCCCGCAACCAGGAAAGTGCGCGCTCCCGCGACGACACACTCGATCCGGTTGAGTTGGGGCACGTCGGCCGGCATGAAGACGTGGCACTCCAGGCCGGCGCGCGCGCCATACTGCGCCATCGCGCCGCCGGCGTTCCCGGCGCTCGGGACGGCGAGCGACGTGGCGCCCAGCTCTTTCGCTTTAGTCACCGCCACCGCCATACCGCGCGCTTTGAAGCTGCCCGTGGCTATTTGCCCTTCGTCCTTTACCAGCAGGTCCGTCAGCCCGAGGTGCGCACCCAGGCGACCACAAGACAGCAGAGGCGTCCAGCCCTCACCCAACGTGATCCGCTCGGTGGTTTCGTCCACCGGCAAGAATTCCGCATAGCGCCAGAGGCTCGCCTCCCGCCCCCGCAAATCATCCTTTCGCACGGCTCTGCCGATTGCCGCCAGATCGTAGCGCGCATACAGCGGCCGGGCGCAGTCGTGACAGAGGGTCTGGAGGACGCGGTGATCGTACTTCTTGCCGCAGCAGGTGCACTCGAGGTGGGTGACGTAGGACGGCATGATAGCTCCGGGCAGGCAGGTCGATAGTTCGCGGAATTATAACCGCACGGAGCAGGAGTGGTAGGGGGTGCGGGTGGCAGGCTGCAATTGACCATTTGTAACCGACCATTCTCAATTATCAGCTGACTTCTTCCGGACACGCGTACCCCCAAACTCCCACGCCCGTCCCGGCAAGACAAAAAAGAAGAGCCGGATCGCTTTCGATCCGGCTCTCTTCCGTTTACGACAAGTCTCCGCTCGACCTGCTCTCCGCACTACCGGCGGAACTCCTGGCGGCTGCCGGCAACGCGCTGGAAGTACATGGTGGTGACTTCGTTCGCAGTGGCGGTGGCGATGGGCTCCGGAAGCTGGAAGCTGCTGGCTACTTGCGGCGCGTCCGTGGTGAACTCATGCCCGATCTGGCGGAAGAAGATCGGCGCGCGGCTGTGCGCGTTCAGCACCCGAAGGTGCGCCACGGCGGCCGGCTGCAACAGCTCGGTGGTATGAATCGCCGGATTGCTGATCGGGATACCGACGGCCAGCAACCGCGGATACGCCACGAGGTCCGCACCCACCTGCTTGCCGAACTTCACGGCAACTCGGTCGGCATAGTTCCGAGACGCGTTGAGCCCCATCTGCTGAAAGGTAGACCGGGAACGATCCATCGGGATCACCGTGTATCCCTGCTGCTCGAACTGTTTCACGAGACCCTGCGTCAGGGCTTCGGCACTCTCCGGAGTGGCGGAGAAGTACTGGGTCGGCATAATCGCAATCGTCGGCTTTCCCTGGGCGGACGCCGGGGAGGCCAGGGCCGCTCCCAGGGCGAGCGCGGCGAGGGTGCCACGGACGTTAACTCTCATTTTCGTTGCTCCTTCGTCAAGACGGGCATCGCACTCATTACGAAGCGGTCAGTCCAGCGCTTTTATCCCCTGCCTCGCACAGGATCAAACCGCTTAGACAGGGCTAATTTGCTTCCCCCTTAAGACCTTTCTTCGACCCTGCCTGTACGAGAGAAATCGAACGAAATCTGGTAGCTAGAACCCCGTGTCCGACGCGATGATTACCCCTCTGACGTAACGAGAGGCGGGCAACCGTGGTGCCCGCCTCTCGCCTCCCGAACTGACAATAGAATCCTGGTCGGCTATGCCGCTTCGGCCAGCGGCGCCGGCACGAGGTCCACAGTCCGCGGCGCCGTGATGATGGCGGCGGCCATAACCGGATCTTTCGTAAGGCTCACACCCTCGGGCAGCGGAATCGAGCCAATGTGGATCACGTCGCCGGTCAGGCAGGCAGCCACGTTGACCGTCAGGCGCTCCGGCAGCAGGTCTGCTTGTCCGTGGAGCTCCACGGCGTCGAGGAGCTGCTGCAGTACGCGACCCTCGCGAATCAGCTCTTCGACACCCTCGAAGTAGAGCGGAATGGAGGCGAAGAACTCATGATCCATGTCGATCCGGTGGAACCCCACGTGAATGCAGTCCCCGCTGGTGCCGCTGCGATCTACCTCGTGCAACACCACCGGAGTGGTTTCGCCATTCAATTCCAGGTCCATCAGCGCGCCGGTGCCGTGTGCGCCGAGGTATTCGCCCAGCTTTCGCGCGTTCACCTGAATCGAGACCGGCGAGACCCCGCGCCCGTAGATGGAGCCCGGAATGGAGCCCGCGAGTCGCATGGTCTTCAGCTCGGACTTGCGCCCGACGGTACGGGGAGTCGCGAGTACGGTGGGGCGGTGAGAAGTCGCCATTTTGGAGGTCCTTTCGAGGGAGCACCTCTTGGCACTCCAGAAAAACAAACAGACCCTCGCCTTCGCGCTGTTATAAGCACGAAAGGCGAGAGCCCGATGGCCAATGCGTCAATGCTTGGTTAGCCAATGCGGCTACCATACCTATCATACGTGCGATTTGCGGAGAACGCCAGCGACTTTGAAATCTGGGTTGTAATCTCTGGCAAAGACTGGTAAAGTCTTCCTGTCAACTTCAGATCGAGTTCGTAGCGCATCAACCGTTCGGAAAGCCAGCCGTCCCGTCCGTGCTCTATTAGCACCGGGAGGGCTTTTTGTTTGCCTTCTGGTTTCAGCCCGCCGACGACCCCTTCTGTTTCGACCCTTTGTGGCTCGGGACGAGCTGCCTTTCTACCGGCGCACCCTCGGGTGGCCGGCATGGAATTCCAAATGAGCAAGCGACTTTACGTCGGTAACCTGTCCTACAACACCACCGAGAGCGACCTGCAGCGCCTCTTCGCGCCGTTCGGTGCGACGAGCGTGTCCGTGATCACGGACCAGGACGGGCGCGCCAAGGGCTTTGGCTTCGTCGACGTGTCCGACGACCAGCTTCAGGCTGCCATCTCGGCGACCAACGGTAAGGATCTGGATGGCCGGACCCTCAACGTGAACGAGGCCCGCCCTCGCGAAGAGCGAGGCGGCGGCGGCGGTGGCCGCAGCGGTGGCGGCGGTGGCTACGGCGGTGGCGGCGGTGGCCGCAGCGGTGGCGGCGGTGGCTACGGCGGTGGCGGCGGTGGCCGCTGGTAATCACTGCTTCCCGCTAAGGGATCAGTAACAGAAGGCCCGCGCTCCGAAGTGGAGCGCGGGCCTTCTGTCGTTTGCGGGAGGACCTCACCCCGGCCTTCGGCCACCCCTCTCCATCATTGAGGATGATGGAGAGGGGCTAATGGCGAGGAAGGCTACTTCTTTGCGGATTGAATTCGGGCCTATTTGCGTTCATTTGCGGCAATTCCTAAGCTGCTACCGCCATTTTGCGCGCCACCGGCAGGGTGAGGCCCTCTTCCAGGATACGGCCATGCATCGCAGAAGGGACGGGCTGGCCGAGGAGATGCAGCATCGTGGGGGCGAGGTCCAGGTTGTCGCAGCGGCCGATGTTGACGCCGCGGCGGATGTCCGGGCCCTGTGCCAGGAGCACGCCTTTGGGATGATGACGGCCGGATTTAGCCACTTCGGCATGTTGCTCCAGCAATTCGCGCGCCACAATCTTGCGCACGCCGCTCGGCGTGTGTAGCTCGATGGAATCGTCCAACTGCTGGTTGCGGTAGGGGCCGACGCAGAGCGAATGGCCTTCCCGATGCACCGCAAAGGGTGCCGTGTCACGAGTGGTGTTGCGCGCCTGGGCGATGAGCTCCGCAGTACGCTCGCGGAGCTTCTCGTCGGTGAAGTCGATCTTCCACTGCGGGGCCATCAGGTTGTTGAAAGTCGCCCCCTCGGCGGCGCCGAGCATCTCCAGCAAGCTGCGAATCCGGATCTGCAGCCCCAGGTGACCCTGGCGCTGGTCCTCGGAGTAGCGGCCGCCGGTGGCGGGCTGCTGGCCGCAGCTAGACAACACGAGAAGGTTCACGTCCGGGCCTGCCATCCGGCGCATGGCGCCCAGCAGGCGGTCTGCCACCACGTACCCGTACTCGACGCACCCGCCGTAATTGGCCTTCTCGTCCTCGGACGGGGGCACGTCGAACGCTTCCGGCTGCATGGCGCGCCAGAAGCGATGCATGTAGTAGGCCACGTGGTTGGAATGGAACGTGGAAAAATGCGGCTGGTACTGGCGGTAGATCCGGCTGAAGAGATCGAAGTTGAGCACCGGCTGGAAGCTGATCATCTTCCACCGCGTTCTAGGGTTCCGTTTGATGCCCACCATCTCGCCGGCGATCTTCGCCAATGTGGCCGGGCGCAGGCCCATCCGCACAAGCTGCGGCATGAGCTTCGACAGCTTTGGGCGGGCGGCGGCTCCGGCCGAGCCGGTGGTGTGGCCGCGCGTCAACCCCACGTTGAGTGCCTGGATCGGCTCGAGATCGCGCGGATAGGTGGCGAAATCGCGGGAGAAGGGACCCGGCACCCAGAAGCCGTCTACCGGCGAGGGCGGCCAGGAGTTGGCGCTGCCGAACAACCCCACTCGCAGCCCCGCTTCCCGCAGGTACTCCCAGAGGCGCGGCGCGCTCACGGTCTCACGGTCCTGCTCCAGCATCGCCAGACCGTGCACGCGCTGCGGCACGCCCGTATAGAGGGTGGTCCAGGTGATCCAGGGGTCCAGGTGCTCCGGCTCTTCGGATGCCCAGGCATCCCCGCGCATCCCGCCCTCTACCATCGATTGGAAGTTCGGAAGGAGACCCCGTCGCATCAGGGGATCGATCAAATCCCAGGTGATCTCATTGAACTCGACCACCAGCACTTTTCCCGTTCCGTTTGCCATACCGTATTTTCTCCAACGCCCGGGCCGTGCTGGAGTAATGGAGTGTTGGAGCAGTGGAGTATTGGAAAGGACCCGAAGCCGGACGGTACGCCGTACAACGCCCTGGGACATTCACTACTCCACTACGCCATCACGCCATTACTCCATGGTCGCCGAAGCGAATTGTTCTGCTTTGAAAAGATGAATCTGAGGTCGCTTACCGGAGTTGCTCTGCGAAGATCTTGATGAAGAGGATGGACGCGAGGCAAATCCCGAGGATGCGGCACCAGTCCGCGCCCCACCCTTCCGCCTTCGCTTTGGCAACGGGGTTCCCGAAGGTGGCGGCAACTTGCGCCGCGACCGGTAGGGAAACGAACAGGTAGAGCGTGGGGACGTAGGTCCTGGTGACGAAGTAACCCGCCACCAGGAAGCCCATCAGCGCCACGCGCGCACCCAGCAGATCTCGCTGGTATTCCGGGGTGAGAGCGAGGCCACTCTGCTCTTGCTCGCGCCGGCGAAAGCCGTAGTAGACGCAGCCGATCCAGAAGAAGTAGCCAACCAGCCCGATCTCCGCGAAGCATTGAACGAAGGAGTTGTGCGCCAACATCCCGTGGTTCAGCTCGAGGAACTGGCCGTAGCCGGCGCCGAAAATCGGGTGCTGCGTGAGTAGCTCCACGCCGAACGACCAGTACCAGAACCGCATGTTAGCGGAGGCCTCGGTACTGTCGAAAGTGGTCATGCGGCTGGGGCCGAGCACGAGGAACACGAAGCCCACCGACACCGCGATGGCGAGCGCCAGCGCTTTGTTGCGCATGAACATCAGCGAGAAGCCACCGATCACCGCGAGCATCGCCAGCATCCCGCCGCGCGAGTTAGTGGTGAGGATGGCCCACACGATAATCCCGGCCAGGAGGCCGTAGAAGATCCGCGCCTTCCCTTTGGCGGTCATCAAGCGGGGAAGGCAAAGGCCGAGCCCGGGCACGATCGAGCAGGCGAGGTCGTTCGGGTCTCCAAAAATGCCGGTGGCTTCCGCGCGCTGGATATCGCCGTGCTGGAGCCCGTGGCCCGTGAGGAACAGGTAGAGCGAGTAAAGCGATAGGTAAGCGGTACAGACCAGGATGGTGGAGACCAGCGACTGATAGCGCTGCGGCGACCGGACCAGGTTTAGGATCAGGATGACCAGGAGCACCAGGCGTCCGGCGTCGATCATCGCTTCCGAGCTATTGCCCAGGGTGGCGGTCGAAGCCACCAGCGCGACGCCGAACCCGATGATCATCACGTTGAGCGGCGTGCGCACCACGCTTTGCCGGTTGAGCGCTAACTGCAGCGCGAGTCCCACCGCCGAGGCGACGGAAATCGCCAGCGTCAGGCGCGTGCCCTGCAATGCCGGAAACGTCTCTTCCGGCCGCAGGTAAAGCATGATGCAGAAGATGAGCAGCCCGACGAACGGCCGCGAGAGGACCACTCCGAGCGCGACAATGCCGAAGACGATCGCCGTGACCTTCATCTCGCTGCCGGTTGCGAGGGCGTAGGCCAGCAGCAAGGGCACCAGGAGGCCCCCAACGACGAACAGCCCCACCGGCATTCCGGCGGCACCGGGAGCCGCGGCGGGACGGGCGGCGGTATAGGTAGTAGCGGTGTCTGGCACTCTCATCGGGTGGAGGTTCTCACGCGGCTTGGGAGGCGGCCGGAATCGCCAACTCGTCCAGGTAACGCTGCAGGTTGGGGCGGCGCGCGATCTTGCCGCTGGAAGTCTTCAGCAGCCACATGTGCGGCAGCAGGCGAAGGTCGTCGATGGTGCAATCCATCTGCGCACCGAGGGCGGTCCGCACCGCGAGGGCAAGCTCCGCCGAATCCACCGCGGAGGGGTCGAGCACTTCCGCGAGGACGATCAGGCGCTGGGTGCCGATGGTGGGATCATCCAGCCCGAGCGCCACGCAGCGGCCGGGATAGATGCCGGGTACTTCGGACACCACCCGCTCGATGTCTTGCGGGTAGAAGTTCTTGCCGGCGATGATGATGACGTCTTTCTTCCGGCCGGTGATGAAGAGATGCCCTTCAGCCAGGTAGCCCAGGTCGCCGGAGAAGTACCAGCCGTCTCGTAGCGCTTGCCGGGTGATCTCCGGATCGTTGAAGTAGCCCGTGAAGAGCGAGCCGGAGCGAAGCGCGATCTCCCCCACCTGGCGCTCCGGTAACACCTGACCCGCGTCCCCCACGATGCGCACCTCGGTCCCCGGAAGCAGTGGACCACCCGACAACATCTCCAGCGCGGGGGTTTCTCCATCCATCACGGGAACTGCCCGCTGCCGTGCAAGAAAGGCTTCGCGTTCCACGCGCTCCACGCGAGCCGGCTGCGCCGCAGTCGATTGGGTAGCCGCAAAGGTTGTCTCGGCCATCGCGTAGCACGTCCAGAGCGTCTCCGGCCGTACGCCATACGGCGCGTAGCGCGCCAGGAAGCGGCGATGCGATTCGGCGATGGTGGGTTCGGAGCAGTTGATCCAGCCGCGCATGCTCTCCAGTTGCACTCCACTCAGTTGCGACTCCCGCACGCGGGACGCGAGGAACTCGTACGCAAAGTTCGGCATCCAGGTGAGGGTGCAGCGGTCTTCATGGATCGCCTGCAGCAGCGACGCGGGGCGCGTGATCCAGTGGAAGGGGCTCAACGCCGTAACCGGGGTCCCCGTCACCACCGGAGTAACCGCGCAGGCGATGAGTCCCATGTCATGGTAGAGCGGCAGCCAGGACGCGATGCGGTCGTCGTCCCGTAGGCCCAGCGACTCCGCGTACTGCCGCACCTGCCAGAGCACCGACCGGTTGGAGAGCGCCACGCCCTTCTTGAGCCCCGTGCTGCCGGACGAGTGTTGGAGCAGCACGACATCATCCGGACGCACTCGCGTATCCGGGATGGGGGCCGTGCCCACCACCGCGTCGGCAAGGATGAGCCGAGTCGCGCCGAGACCATGCGCCTTCAGTCCGAGATGCTCCGCCGTCTCCGCATCCGTGACGACGGCGCCTGCGTGGGACCGCTGCAGCAGCGCTTCCAGTTCGTGACGGTAGTGATCCGGGTTCAGCTTGAAGCTGGGCACCGCGAGCATCGAAGGGATCTGTCCCCCCAGTATCGCGCCAAAGAAGGCACAATAAAGGTCCGCGGAGTGCGGCAGAATCACGATTGCGATCTCGCCCGCGGACATTCCGGCATGCCGCAGCGCCGCCGCAAAGCAAGCGCCGCGTTCGACGAGGCGCCCGTAGGTGACCCGGGCGTCTTCACCGTTGGGCAGCACACAGCGCACGTAGAGGCGCTCCGGATGCCGTTCGTAGTGGTCCAGGATGACTTCGCGAAGAGTTTCGAGCATAGTCGAGCGTTAAGCGTTGAGCGTTGAGCGATAGGAATGGGTTAGCGTGAGATCTGCAATGCGTGCTGGATAGTTCGTAAGGCCCCACAATCGTGAGCGACTGGTCACGCCTTACGCAATGCGGCCGGCCGTTAGGCCGCGGTCGCCATCCCTTCGCTGCTGCGAAGACTGGCGATCATCGCGGCAAGGTCGCGGGGGGATTCGGCCTTCATGAAGTGGTCGTCCTGGATGGCTACGTCGTACTGGGCTTCCAGTTCGACGAGGAGCTCCAGCGCCTTCATGGAGGCAAAACCAGCGCGATAGATGTTGTCATCCGGGCCGAGGGGCGGCATGCCGCCGATCTGGGCCACGATCTGGGTGATGCGGTCGAGTTCTTCCATCTTGGTTCAGGTATCCAGCGTTCAGGCGTTCAGGCGTTCAGGCGTTCAGGCGTTGGGGGCGGGCTTCCCGGAGGCGTCAGGTTCGACACCCTTCGGGCGGGGTTTCCGGCGACCAGGGTGTACGGCGGCACATCGCTGGTGACGACGGCGCCGGACGAGACCACGCTGCCCTCGCCGATGGAGACGCCGGGGAAGATCGTGGCGCGGCGCCCGATCCAGACGTTGTTGCCGATAGTCACCGGCCGGATCTCTTCCGGCGCCGGGGGTAACTTGGCGAGACGGGCTGCCGGGTCCGCGGGATGGCCGCTGGAATCGAAAATGAACACGTCGGAGGCGATCATGCAATCGCTGCCGATGCTCACCTCCTGCGCCACCGTGATGATGCAGTTGTGGCTGACAATGGTGCGGCTGCCGATGCGGAGCGTTGGCCGCTCACTGAAGCGCGCCGCGAAGGCAATCGTGCTCTTGCCATCCATAAGCACGTCATCCCCCACGATCAGGTCGCCCTTCCCCTGGATCCAATGGAGGAAGACCCCCGTGTGCACACCCTTACCGCACTGGGCGCAATAGGCTTTGAAGAGCGGCTCGCAGATGAACACGCGCCGGAGCCAGAACGAGAGGTTCCGCAGCGCGAGGTACGACCAGAGCACCGGACGGAACACGACCCGGGGCGCCGGCAGCGTAAAACCACGGATCGCCCCGCGCACTGCCCGCAGGGTACGCGCGACCGGATGCTTTGAGACCGCCAGCGAGCGGTAAGAAATCTGCATTGCCATCATTCAACTCCGCCGAGTCAGTTGCCCGGGGCAGCGACGATGTGCAGTGGAGGGCCGCGAAGATCAGCGATTAGTCGGGAAGGGGCTGATCGCTTTGGCAGGGAGACGCCGGGCGGTGAGTGGGGCCCGCTCACGGGAGGTTGCCAGTGCGTTTCACGGGAGGCCGCCAGGGGACGAGCCCCCTGGCTACATCAGCGTCGCCCTGTCGGGCTTCTGGGAGGCGGGAGGGTGATCTTTCCTAGCGGGAGGTTTCGGGTTGCCTGTAGGCTGAGGAGATTGCCGCAGCCTCCGGAACAGCGCGGCTTTGCGACGACCCCTATTGGCGAAAGACACCGCACACGTGGACCATCCACCATGAGCAGAGTCATTGCGAGCGGCCTCGGCTCCTCGGCGTATCCTGGAAGCACCTGGGTGGCCGCGAGGCAATCCCGAACGTGCTGGGGTAGTCCTTCGGCGAAGGGCCGTAGGGTTGGCTGGAGGCGGAGAGGCAACCTCGTCGCTTCAAGGCTACCCCTCCCCTCCTCTCTGTGCCTCTGTGGCTCTGCGTAAGGCCTACTGCGCCGGCTTCTGGCGCTTGTGCTGCAGGAACCACT
>Ga0255338_1001902_pt1 | contig 35189 bp, 38 predicted proteins | sample MeOH1_35cm_T4_19_FD_203715 | JGI IMG/M metagenome (GOLD analysis project Ga0255338, IMG submission 203715) | Sandy soil microbial communities from University of British Columbia, Vancouver, Canada - MeOH1_35cm_T4_195 | ecosystem: Engineered > Artificial ecosystem > Sand microcosm > Unclassified ...
TCACCAGCACCATTCCATAGGCTGTCAACTTTATACATAACATCTGCGCCTTCTTTGCTTAAAACGCAAAAGCCATGAGCAAAGCCAGCTGGGATCCAAAGCAGGCGAGGGGTGTCTCCGTTCAAATTCACGGAAATATGTTTTCCAAAAGTCGGTGAATTTTTACGAACATCTAATGCGACGTCAAAAATTTCTCCGTGGGTACAGGAGACCAGTTTACCTTGTGGAGGAGAATGCTGAAAATGAAGACCACGTACTACACCATAGGAAGATTTTGAAAAATTATCCTGAACAAACTTTGTTGGTAGGCCGTGATCTTTAAATCTTGCCTCATTGAACCTTTCAACAAAAAAACCACGATTGTCGTAGAAGGTCTTGAGCGTAATCAAGAGGGGGCCTTCGATATCGAACTTTTGTATTTCCAAGAGGGGCTCCTAGTTCAGCTTACCGTTAAGAAGATTTTTGAGGTATTGGGTGTAGCTCGAGTTAGGATAAGACTCTACGACCTTTTCTAACTGCTTGCGGTCGATGAAGCCTTTTAAATAAGCAATTTCTTCGATACAGGCGATTTTGAGACCTTGGCGTGCTTCAATAGTTTGCACGAACTGTGATGAGGAGATCAAAGACTCATGAGTTCCTGTATCAAGCCAAGCAACACCTCGGCCCAGTTTTTCAACCTTCAAGACTCCTTCATCCAAGTAGCTTTTGTTCAGGTCCGTAATCTCAAGCTCTCCACGTGGAGAAGGCTTTAATTTTTTCGTCCTGTCAACTACAGTACCGTCGTAAAAGTACAGTCCAGTGACTGCCCAATGAGATTTTGGTTGTTTCGGTTTCTCTTCAATTGACAGCGCTTTCGAAGTGCCATCATCGAACTCCACAACCCCATATCTTTCAGGGTCTTGAACATGATAAGCAAAAACCGTTGCGCCCTTTTTAAGGGTGGCTGCTTGAGTTAACTGGTTGGTCATATCTTGGCCGTAGAAAAGATTATCTCCCAGTATCAAACATGCGGGAGACCCTGCCAAAAACTCTTCAGACAGTAGAAAAGCTTGTGCAATACCTTCTGGTTTAGGCTGGACTTTATATGATAACTTCATACCAAGCTGCGTGCCATCACCCAAAAGCTCTGCGATCAATGGAGTATCACGAGGAGTGCTGATGACTTGAATCTCGCGGATACCGGCGAGCATCAGAGTAGAAAGAGGATAATAAATCGTAGGTTTGTCGTATACCGGTAGTAACTGTTTTGAAACCGATTTGGTCGTAGGGAAAAGGCGTGTGCCGCTTCCTCCCGCAAGTAAGATCCCCTTCATGATGTCCCCTTATTTTTTATTTTTCGCAGTTACTTTTTCGATCCAAGTGCCATGGCTCAAGTACCACTCCACCGTCGCGCGTAAGCCTTGTTCGAATTGCCCAAAAGTTCTTGTGAAGCCAATTTCGTTTTGCGCTTTGGTATCATCAATAGCATAGCGCCAATCGTGGCCTGCGCGATCTTCAACGAATTTAATCTGTTGGTTATAGCTTTGCTTATCAGAACGTGGACGAACTTCATCCAAAATACTGCAAATGGATTTTACAACGTCAATGTTGCTTCTCTCGGAGTTTCCACCAAAGCAGTAGGTTTCTCCAGGTGTTCCTTTAGTGAGGGCCAGATAAACGCCGTGGGCATGATCTTCTACGTGGATCCAGTCGCGCACGTTTTTGCCATTTCCATAAACTGGTAAATGCTTTCCATTCAGAGCATTCGTAATCATCGTCGGAATCAATTTTTCTGGATACTGGCGTGGGCCATAATTGTTAGAGCAGTTCGTAGTCACTGTCGGCAATTTGTAAGTATGGTGCCAAGCGCGCACTAAGTGGTCACTTCCTGCTTTACTTGCTGAGTATGGTGAGTTCGGTCGGTAAGGAAGTTCTTCGTTGAATTTTCCTGTGTCGCCAAGAGAGCCATAAACTTCATCCGTTGAAACATGCAAGAAACGGAATTGTTCTTTTTTAGAGCCAGCAAGTGAGCCCCAGTAGCCACGAGCTGCTTCAAGCAATGAGAAGGTGCCAAAGATATTCGTTTTAATAAACTCACCAGGAGATTGAATTGAGTTGTCGACATGGGATTCGGCTGCGAAGTTTACGAGGTAGTCGATCTGATGTTCTTTTAAAAGCTTTTCCGTCAATGCTTGATCTGTGATGCAGCCTTTGACGAAGAAGCATTGTTTATCATCGATGACTTCTTCAAGATTTTCGATGTGACCTGCGTAAGTCAGTTTATCTAAGACGACAACTTTGTCTTTTTTGCTAAGTGCTTTGCGCACAAACGCACTGCCTATAAATCCAGCGGCACCGGTGACTAAAATATTCAAAATCCACTCCTGGAGAAAAGTCTTTTAAGAGTGGTCTTTTATAAAAAATCAGTCAAGATTTGTCACGGATTGGTATTGATAAATTGTTTATTTCCGAAGGGTTCCGAGGCGGGAATTCTTCGGGCGCTTCGCCGGCGTCGGGAAAGCCTCAGTTGAGATCGGCAGAATATTTTGTACCTTCAGCGCGGCTCCCGCATTCTTTGCCTCGTTTACAATGTCCAAGGCAAATTGATGCCACGTGGTGTAATCGCTAAACCGCCAATGATAGAGTCCCCACTCAGGGGCCTTGCCGTTGAGGTATTTTTCTACGACTTTTTTAGTTTCGCTCGCTATGTCTTCAGCGCGGGTCGGTGAGCCCCACTGATCCGCGACAATCTTCAGTTCCTCGCGCTCCTGCGCTAGTCGTAGAATTGTCTTCTTAAAATTATTTCCCCAAGGGCTATACACCCAAGAAACACGGAAAATATAATGCTTGCAGCCACTCGCCTGAATCGCTTTTTCGCCCTCCCACTTTGAGAGGCCATAGAAATTCACGGGGTTGGGCTCGTCGGTTTCAAGCCACGGCTTCTCGCCGGTACCGTCGAAAACATAATCCGTCGAGTAGTGAATCAAAAGAGCGTTGTGGCTTTTGCACCACTTTGCAATGGCTCCCGGAGTTTCGGCGTTGATGGTCATTGCGGCCTTTTGCTCCGATTCGGCCTTATCGACCTGGGTATAAGCTGCCGCATTGATGACGACTTCCGGGTTGTATTGGTCTAGTGCCTTTAAAACAGAGTCTGGATCGAGGAAGTTGGCGACGTCGCTCCCGAGAAAGGTCGCCTCGGGCAGAATTTTGCTGAGAGCCGTGGCTACCTGACCGTTTTTTCCGAATACCAAAATCATAGAACTTCCTCTTTGTGTCGGTTTTCTAACTTAGCACTCCCGCTCTTTTAAACAACGGCATAATGCATCGCCGTACTCGGGTTTTTTGCCCCCAGCCAAGGTCGATGCTATGCTGGGGCCCTTTTAGGAGTACCTATGCGAAATGTAGCGGTGATTGGCCTCGGTTACGTCGGCCTTCCCTTGGCTGTTGAGTTATCTAAAAAAATGCCCGTCGTCGGCTTTGACGTCAGTGAGTTGCGCATCAAGGAACTCACCAGTGGCTTTGACCGCACTCGCGAAGTCGAAAATGCTCAGCTCAAACAGTCCAAATTGAAATACTCCGCTCAGCTAAACGACATTGCCTCGTCGGATTTTTACATCGTCACAGTGCCGACGCCCGTGCTTGAGAGCAAGCAGCCCGATCTCACTCCGCTGATCAAAGCGTCTGAAAGTGTTTCCAAAGTTCTTAAAAAAGGCGACATCGTCGTTTACGAATCCACCGTCTATCCCGGCTGCACTGAAGAAGTGTGTGTACCCATTCTCGAAAATGGGAGTGGACTGACATTCAATAAAGATTTTTTCTGTGGCTACAGCCCGGAAAGAATCAATCCTGGAGACAAAGAGCGAACCATCACGAAAATTAAAAAAGTCGTTAGTGGCTCTACGCCTGAAGCTTTGAAAATCGTCGATGATGTTTATAGTTCTGTGATTGAAGCGGGAACTTTTAAAGCGTCTTCGATTAAAGTTGCGGAAGCAGCCAAGGTTATCGAAAACTCTCAGCGCGATATTAATATCGCTTTCGTGAATGAGCTGTCTTTGATTTTTGGTCGTTTGAACTTGGATACACGCGAAGTTCTTGAGGCGGCTTCTACGAAGTGGAACTTCCTGAAGTTTTACCCAGGTCTCGTCGGCGGTCACTGTATCGGGGTGGATCCGTACTATTTGACCTTTAAAGCAGAGTCTTTGGGCTATCACCCTCAAGTGATTTTGGCAGGACGTCGTATTAACGACAACATGGGGATCCATGTGGCCGGCCAAACGGTGAAGCTGATGATTAAAAAGAATCTCACTGTGAACAACGCCAATGTTTTGATTCTTGGAATGACATTTAAAGAAAACTGTCCGGATGTTCGCAACAGCCGCGTGATTGATGTCATCAACGAGTTGAAAGCCTTTGGTTGCAAAGTCGATGTCTATGATCCGCATGCGATTCCCGAAGAAGTCGAGCATGAATACAATCTCAAACCGGTTTCCGGCGAGTGCTTGAAAAAGATGTCGCAGTATTCGGCGGTCGTGTTGGCGGTGGCTCACAATGAGTTCAAGGACATCAATTGGAGCCAGCTCCAGAAAGACAAACATGTCGTTTATGATGTGAAAGGTCTTTTGCCAGTGGATCTTGTGGATGGTCGCCTATGAAAAAAGTCCTCGTGACAGGAGTTGCCGGGTTTATCGCTAATCGCGTGACGGAGTCTCTTCTTCAGCAGGGTGTTGAAGTCGTCGGTATTGATAACGTCAATGACTACTACGATGTGCGCCTCAAGGATTATCGTCTTCAACAGCTTGAGGGCAAAAAAGGTTTTCAATTCTATAAAATGGATATTGAGAACCGCGAAGCTCTTCGTGATCTCTTCGACAAACATCAGTTCGATGTTGTTTTCAATCTCGCGGCGCGGGCTGGAGTTCGCTACAGCATGGAAAATCCCCATGTGTATATGACGACGAATGCGATGGGCTCGCTGAATCTCCTCGAAGAGATGCGCCGTAAGAATATCAAGAAGTTTATTCTGGCTTCGACTTCGTCGCTCTATGCCGGTCAGAAGATGCCGTTTACTGAGGAACTTGCGGTGAATACGCCGATCTCTCCGTATGCGGCTTCGAAAAAGGCGGCGGAAGTGATGGCTTATTCTTATCACTACCTCTATGGTATCGACGTTTCGATTGTTCGTTACTTCACTGTGTTTGGACCCGCAGGCCGCCCGGATATGTCGATCTTCCGCTTTATTAAGTGGATCGATCAAGGCGATCGTCTCGAGGTCTTCGGTGATGGGGCGCAGTCGCGTGATTTCACCTTTGTCGAAGATATTGCCCGGGGAACGATCCTCGCGGCGAAAGAAGTGGGCTTCGAAGTCATGAACTTAGGCGGCGGGCAAAATCCGATCAGTCTGAATACCGTCATTGCGGGAATTGAAAAGCGTCTTGGCAAAAAGGCGGTTATTGATAATCGCGTTTTCCATAAGGCCGATATCAAAGAAACTTGGGCGGATATCTCTAAAGCCAAGCGCATCCTTGGTTGGGCACCTAAAATCAGCTTCAACGACGGGCTTGAAAAAACCATTCAATGGTACGAGGAAAATCGCGGCTGGTTGAAGGACATCCAGCTCTAGGAGGCGCGTTTTTTAACTTCCCACTGAGGGAAAAGAAGAACCGAAGGGTGAACAGAGAGGGCCAAAGCCAACTTTTTGGCTCTTTCAACACCTAAGGCGATCCTGTCGGCCTCCAATGCGGATATAGTCGATTGTGGAATCCCGGATTTTTCTGCCAATTTATTTTGTGACCACCCCAACACTTCACGAGCAATGCGAATACTCGCCCCAGGGGTGAGTTTTATCCTAGTTTTTGATTTTACGAATTCACTCATTATTTCCTCCTGTAATCATGGTGATTTACATCGATGACATAAACACGCACCATGTTTCTTTCGATCTGATAGAGCACTCTATACGAGTCGTTCAAGTAAGAAGAGCGATACCCTTGCCATTCGCCTTTTAAAGAATGGTCCTTAAACCCCGGAAAGGATTTTAAACCTTCTGGGCCAGAGACTTGTACCACGCTTTTCCAGAATTCATATTTCTCAGCAATAGATTGCGGAAGTTTATCGATGTTTTTTACAGCTGTGCGTTTTTCAAAAACTTCCCACATACCAAATATATACTATACCATAAATAGTATGTCCAGAGGTTTAATCAGGGCTCTGCGCGCGTTTTTACTAAAAAAGACTAATTTATACAACTACTTACGTCTTTATTTGGATTTTCTTTTTCCAACGATTTTGCACGAGGTGGGCCCACATGATCAACACAAAAAGCATTTGAACGCTTGCCACCCCAATAGACTGGCGGCGAAGTTCGCTGTAGCCCATAAAGCCAATAGTTAAGAACTGTGTCGCCACAATTAAAGCGCTCAATGTTTCATAGCTAAAAAGTTTGTAACGGCGAAGAGTCGCAAAATAATAAATCAAAGCGATAAACCACAAGGCGCAGAAAATATTGTCAGCCACGAATTGCAACCAGAAATAAATCTTCGATGGCAGATCGCGGTCTTTGATGGGGTAATAGTTAAAACTTGCGCGTCCATCAATTAGCGTCGAAAGATTGTGCAAAGTGGCCCTTATATATCCATCGGGTCTGTGACGGAGGAGCTCTTTGTTGGCAATCAAAAGCTCCGTATAAAGCTCCTTACCAGGATTCATTTTCTGCCACACTTCAAACATCGAGTACTGCGAAAGATGTATTGCCGGATCTTTTCCGGTGATGGCATAGGCTTCGCCGAAAGAACGTAAAGTCGGAGAGGATTCCGGCTTAAAGGCCTCCTCCATCAGCACTCCGCGCGCCATATAGTTTGCAATAATCTGATGTTGAGCAATGTCGGAAATACCAACATGCCCGAGACGCGTCCTGTTCCAGTAAGCATAAGACTGAATAGATCCCAAGTAGATAGTCACACTCACGGCGATGATTCCGAAAAATTTCCAATTCTTCTTGAGCAGAAATTGCAGCCCCAGAAATCCAAACACTGCCATAGGGACCAAGATAAAACTAGGTCTCATAAATACTAAAAGTAGCGGAAAGATTACAAGCGCACTAAAGGCATTAAGTTTGGAGCGATACGAGCTTTCTATCCAGCAGAGGACAGAGAAAAAGTAGAAGACGAAAAAACTCATACCGAGACCCTCTGTGAGGATCGTCGGAGAAAACTGAATCATCTCAAAATTGGTGGCAAAATATAGACTGCCGATCCAAACAAAGAGATCTTTGCCACGACTCAGAGGTAGTTTTTCAATCACGATCCGGCAAATGCTATAAAAGGTACCTGCGGCCAAAGCAAACATCAGAATTTGCAAAGCCACCATCCACACTCCACCCCCTGTCATTTGTAATAAAAACGGGTAGACGGGCATGCGTTGAGGATTCCAGTCGAAATAACTCGCACTGTCTGGAAACAAGTGCGGATACTCACCAGGTAAGATCACCAAGCATTGATGAAGAAGGCTTACGAAAAAGTAAAACCATGGGTTATTCAGCAGCGATTTTTTCATTAGTGCTTAACGCCTTCGGCATTGACGACTTTATAGGCCGTCAAAAATAGGATCTTCAAATCTAAGAAAAGGGATGCATTTTTGTAATAATAATTATCGAATTCCACTTTTACCGGAATCGGTAGCTCGTCACGGCCGTTGACCTGGGCCCAGCCTGTGATTCCCGGGCGAAGATTGCTGATTCCCAAGTCTGTACGCAATTTCACTAAGTCGTCCTGGTTAAACAAGGCGGGACGGGGGCCGACAAAGCTCATATCTCCATTGAGGACCGACCAGAGCTGCGGGAGTTCGTCCAAACTGGTTTTGCGAATAAAGCCGCCGACCGGGGTCAGATGGGAATCAGCGTTGCTCAACAAATGAGTCGCCACTTGGGGGGTGTTGATCTTCATCGAGCGAAATTTAGGCATCAAAAACAGTTTATTGCCTTTGCCGATGCGTTTCGACCAGTGAAGAACCGGGCCCTCGGAGGTCACCTTCACCGCCATAGCCACGAGAAGCAGCGGCAACGAAAACAAGAGCAGCAGGAGAACGGATAGGACAATGTCAAAGGCACGTTTTATCATAGCTCGGCCAGTATAAAGAGTTCGATTTCACTTGAGAACTTCAATTCCCCTTAATGCAATGTTTAACCGTAGATCCGCGCCCATTTTGTTGATGGGGAGGCGGGGGTATGTCATGATCTGCCTATGTTTTTACGACTCGCGGAATTGCCCCGAAAATTCAAAATCCTACTCATGTTGATGTCCGATGTTTTGTTGTTGCCGTTGGCCTTGTGGTCCGCAGTCGCTCTTCGTTTGGGAACTTTCAACCCTGATATCTCCCAATTCTGGTGGGTTTTCTTTATAGTTCCCTTCGTGACGGTTCCGGTTTTCATTAAATTTGGTCTCTATCGCGCGGTGATTCGCTACATGGATGATAAAATCATCTACACGGTGATTTACGGCGTGTCGTTGTCGGTCTTGATCTTAATGGCGGTTGTCGTGATGACGAAGCTCATAGCTTTGCCGCGTTCTTCGATCGTTATTTATTGGGTCATCGCGATTGCCTATATTGCTGCCAGCCGTTTTGTTGCTCGTGGTTTGATTCGTACGATTGAAACACAGAAAGATCGCAAGAAAAATGTTGCGATCTACGGTGCTGGCCAAGCGGGCAGACAGACGGCTCTTGCGCTGGTGTCTGGAAAAGAGTACCGCCCGGTTGCTTTCTTCGATGACAACAAAGAACTTCAAGGCACCACACTCGCAGGTCTCAGAGTTTACGATCCGAAAGATGCTCTCGAGATCATGGAGCAAAAAGGCTGTGAGCAATTGCTGATTGCGATGCCTTCTTCGACACGAACTGCGCGAAGAGAAATCATTCAGAGATTCGAAGGTAAAAACATCGTTCTCAAAATTCTTCCGGGTCTTGGTGACCTCGTAGAGGGAAAAGTACGCATCGAAGACATTCGCGAGGTCGGTGTCGAGGATCTTTTGGGCCGCGATCCCGTGCCGCCATTTGAAGATTTGATGTCCGCCTGTATTAAGGATCGCGCGGTGCTTGTTACGGGGGCCGGCGGTTCCATCGGTTCTGAATTGTGCCGGCAGATTCTGAAAAACTCACCGACAAAACTGATTCTTTTTGAGCGCACGGAGTTTGCTCTCTATAAGATTGAGCAAGAATTGCAACGAGCGCATCCGGAGGCACGGCTTATAAGTGTTCTAGGCGATGTGCTTGATCAAGAGCATTTAGAAAAAGTATTAAAAGAACATCGGGTTCAGACTGTCTACCACGCCGCTGCTTACAAACATGTACCTCTCGTCGAAGTGAATGCAGATGCGGGGATTTTAAATAACGTCTACGGGACGATGGCCTCTGCTAAAGCAGCGATCAATGCAAAGGTTGCAAACTTTGTCCTCATTTCTACGGATAAAGCGGTTCGCCCAACCAATGTGATGGGCGCAAGTAAGCGCCTTGCAGAATTGGTGCTTCAAGGTTTTGCCAAAGAACCGAATCAAAGCACGCGGTTTTGCATGGTTCGGTTTGGCAATGTCCTTGGCTCTTCGGGCTCTGTGGTTCCTTTGTTCAAAGAACAAATTCAGGCCGGTGGGCCGATCACGGTCACCCATCCTGAAGTCACTCGATATTTTATGACGATTCCCGAAGCGGCACAGTTGGTTCTTCAAGCCGGGTCCATGGGAAAAGGCGGCGACGTTTTTGTCCTCGATATGGGCGAGCCCGTAAAGATTGTCGATCTTGCCAAAAAAATGGTGGAGCTCAGCGGTCTTGAGGTCATCAATCCCGAAACCGGGGCGGGGGATATCGAAATTAAGTTCGTTGGTCTTCGTCCTGGTGAAAAGCTCTACGAAGAGCTGCTTATTGGCGATAACGTCACATGGACTACACATCCACGTATTATGAGAGCGGAAGAGCACTCACTGGATCCGGAATATCTCCGCAGCCATCTTAAAGAGATGGAAATTGCCTGCAAGTTGAGTGACAATGTGAAGATTAAAGGAATTTTAAAAACTCTCGTCAGAGAGTACTCTCCTGAGGCCCAGGTTTAACTAGCCTTTAGTGACGTTGATACCTGTGGCTCTTTTACCGAAAGGTGAGCCATGATCGTCTTAGTCGTTCCTTGCTACAATGAAGAAAAGCGTCTCGACCTTGAAGCCTTCGAAGAAGGCGCGCAAGGGGAGATTCAAGTTTTGTTTGTTGATGACGGCTCGAAAGACGGCACGGTTCCTCGCATCGAAAAATTCATTCAGGGAAAATCCAACTTGCACGTCCATCGCTGTCCTAAAAACGGCGGCAAGGCTGCGGCAGTTCGCGAAGGCATGCTGCACATCTCAACTCACCCAAAACTTTCGAAAGCAACCTGGGTCGGCTACTGGGATGCCGATTTGGCAACTCCGCTGTGGGAAGTGCCGAACATGATTCAATACGCGGAATTCTACAACGCCGACGTAGATTCTGTATGGGGTAGTCGCGTGTACCGCTTAGGCAGTAAAATCATCCGTTCTCCGCATCGCCATTATCTTGGCCGTGGGTTCGCAACGTTGATTTCAATCCTACTCAAAGTGGAATCCTACGACTCCCAATGTGGAGCTAAACTTTTCAGAAGAGAACATCTCGAAATCGCTTTTGGAGAAAGTTTCCTCAGCAATTGGATCTTCGACGTCGAAATCATGTTGCGTTTGAAAGGCAAACTCCTCGTCGAGTATCCACTTCGTCAGTGGGAAGATATTCCGGGATCGAAAGTAAAAATCTTCCGCGAAATTTTGCGCGTGTTTAAAGATATTCTGCGCATCCGCGAGAAGTACCTCGAGTAAATTTTCAAAATCAATTCAAGTTTCATTATGAGACAGTAGCCGTTCCAATACAGGAATAGGTTTTCTCACTGTTCGTTAGCATTTAAAATATAAACAGAGAACGTTTACTGGAGGTGTGTTATTACGCAATCTCAATTATATCGTTATGCTGTTTTAATATTCGCACTGAGTCTCGCGGGTTGCTTAAGCCCCGAAAATTCTCAAACAGAAGGTGCTTCACAGTCGTCCACTTCAAGCAATGAAGTGATTGCTAAGAATTCGTTGGATGTTTGCAATAACGGAAAAGAGGGCGCAGTTGTATTTGAACGAAGTTCAAATACTTTCTTCACTTGCGATGGCAATACGTGGATGCCGTTGGATTTGAAAGGTGAAAAAGGAGATCCGGGAGCGCCTGGTGCGTCTGCGCCGGTCGCCGTAAGTCCGTGCGATAGTCTTTCAGAAGAAACTCTACGTTATGGAGACAAGATCGATAGCAGTGATTACAGTTTCATATCTATCAAGTCATTTCCGGATCGTCATTGTATAGGGAATGAACAATATAGATGGTTAGATTATCAGCCTTCATTAAAGCTTGGGGCGTCTGCTCCCGCTACACAAGTAGCATTTGAGGAAAGCCTTTGTAAAAAAGCTTTTGCGTTAGCAATTGTCAACGACTACTACAAGTGGAAGGGCGGCGGCAGTTATTTTCTCTTAGTCAAGAATGGGAATATGAGTGGTAAATTACGTCGCGCAATCCTCTGCGATCCGGATATGTATGGCGTCAGTATAATGTTTCCAGGAAGCTAGCAGTAAAAACAAGAGCGCCGCAATCTCTGCGGCGCTTATTCGGGCTAACTAGTTTTACGCGCCTTTTTTGCTAAATAGTGGCGGTCTAGCGCTTCGCGAATCAGTGTTTTAATAACTGCCTGGCGAGAAATGTTGAGATGTTCTGCGGTCTCATCGAGCTCCTTGAGCATTTCATTTGAAAAGTCCACATTCACTCTCTGAATATTTTTATTTACTCTCTCGATTTTTTGAAAGCCTTTTTTTACTTTGGGTTTCGTAAAATGCATTGTGATATCTTCGCCTCTGAGCGCTTTTGCCTCAAGTTCTTCCAATGATATCTTTTTAGGCTTTGAAGTTTTTTGCATAAAAAATTCTTTCTGATTTGCTTGAGTGCCAATAAGTTATTAGCCACACATAGAGACCTAACTCATCCTCTCGATACTCAAAAATCAATGTTAAAAGTTTGCCATTTACAAAACCAATTGCGTAATACTGCTCAGGATCGTCGGTCTTTTGACCTTCTAGGTGAGGATTTTGAAAGAGTCTAGAGACTTTTTCAAATGAAAAACCTCTTTGTTTAACTAGAAGGTCGTCCTTTTGCGGGTCCCAGTCAAATCTCATATAAATATACCACTGTTATACCATTTTAGAAAGGTTGATTTTTTAGCATTAAGGAAATGAGGTGTGTCGTGTCGTTGTTTTCAGGTGTATTCAGCCACGCCAACATTTTTCGAGGCCCAAAGATCAGTCCCATATTGTCAATTACAGGTGCGCCTATATTCTCGGCGCCTAAAAGCCCGCGCAAGCTACTGAATTCATAATCCTCCACGCGCGCGCACATTCCCGCCGTTACGGGGTTTCGATACACATACTTGTAAGCAATCTTGTAATACTCAGCACTTTGAATCGGATTACAGAACAGTGGCTCTTCGAGCGCGTTCCAAGTCATGTTGCACAGGTTGGTAAGGTTGCAGTGAAATTCTTCAGCCAACTGCTCCGCCTTGGGAGAACGGGTCGAAAACAAAATATGAAAATGCGTATCCATCAGAACAAAAGCATGCGCTGTGAAATCAGTCTTGAATTGGATATCATTCAAAGCCTGGCAGAAAATCCGCCAGCGGTCGGGTTGGGAGGACGTCCGCCATGTCCGGTCGTTTAGTCCGGAATTGAGATGAAAAAAACGTTGGTCGCTCTGAAATCGACGTGGCTTTAGCATATCTTGCTTAGAGCAACCCCAGTGCCAACTCGGGCTGCACTCAAGAGATGGTCGTGATTGCTGCTCCCTTTTTAGAAACTGTTCGAAAGTTAGGCCTACGCCTTGTTAAAGACCTGTAAAAACTCTGTAAATGTGCCGTTAAGCTAATAGATGAACTATTGGCAAAAGGGAAAACAAAGGCAGACTATGAGTGAACCTCAAGGGGTGGAAATACCCAAGACGATGCTGATCCTTAAATCCAATCCCACTGCGCTGGGAGTGATCGAGACCTTTTTGCGCAATCGGGGCTGGAAAATCTATTCCACCGCCAACCTGAAAGAAGCCCTCGTACAAATCGTCTCAAATAAACCCAGCTACGTCCTCATCAGCGTCGATCATCCTAATAAAAAAGTCCGTGCTCTGCCGAAACTTCTCAGCCAAGCAATACCTGTCGCATGCATCGCATTTGCTGAAAACCAATCTTCGAACTCATTTAAATTTTTGAACGAGTCCGCGACCGAGTATCGCGTTTATCCACCGGTCACGGGGCCAGCGATTGAACGCTGTGTGAATAAATATCTCAAAGATCAACAAACGCGCGCAACCGTGCAATCTGCCAATGATACTTTTAAAGGCGAAGGCAAGGCTGGCGGCAATGACATGATCTCCATCAAAGGTGGTGGCAACGGCAACATCGAAATCAAAGGCGGCGGAGAGATGGGCGGCGATGCCGGCCGTTTGTTCGCACAACTGATGGGCGATGAAAATGCCAATAATACGATCGCAAATTCGGGCAAAGTCGATAACAATCAGGTTTTTGCTCAACCCCTCGATGAGGATGACGGTCCCGCGGAATCAAACTTTATTCCAAGCCAGAATTCAAAAGCGAATCAAAACGACAGTTTGCTGCCATCCTACTTACAAGCCAAAGGTGAGAACGGCAGTGCTAATAATGGAACTAATGGCTTCGGGCAAACATACGTGCAAAAAGGTTCCGCAGGAAATGTCGGGAACTATATTCCTCCTTCCGGTGACAATGGAGGTTGGGGAAATGCGCAGAACAGTGGGCCGGGTGGCTCGAACTATACAGGTCAACAGCAAGGCCCGAATGGCAACGGCTTCAATGGTCATCAACAAGGGTCTAATGGTGAAAATGGTTGGGCAGGACCCGGTGCTGCCGGAAATAATTCGCAAAACAATGGCGGCAATCCACAAGGGAATCCATTCGAGGATGCGGAGACCGAGGGCTTAGGATCACGTGAATACCGTCGTCGTCAGGCAGCCGCGGCAGGCTGGGCGCCGATGAAGAACGACATCGAGCACATTCGCGAAAGACGGGCTAGAAGTGACGCCAATCAAACGCTGATCGCGCGAGGCACGCAGAAATCTCTCGAAGAGTCGGTGGTTATCGGTGATGGTGTCGTCAAAGAAAAAGCTCAAGAGTCCACCAGTGCAGCATGCATTGTTGTCGAATCGGAGCGCTTCTCGGGTTACCTCGTGGCTGTCATGGGGAAAAACCGTAAGATTGATGAAGCCTTTATTACAAATGTGAAACTGAAGTTATTTAAGTTCCTCAAAGAGAACGGTGAAGAAACCTCGGAGAGTGAATCCATGGACGTTAAAATCAAGCAGGTCGATTTTGAGCCGTGGGCTCTCGAATATGCGGATTTTTTACGTAAGTCGGTTCACGAGGGAAATGAAGTCGCGATGGCCTTTTTCCCTCGTCGGCCGATCAAAACGATTTTGGAAGACTCTCATCATCAAGACATGGCAAAGATCGAACTCAATCAGTTGCAAGGAGATCGTCAGGTCGAATTTGATTTGTATGTCTACTTACCGACGAATAACAAATACGTTCTTTACACTCCTAAGGGGGGTGTTTTCTATAACAAGCAAATGGATCGTCTGAAAAAACAAGGCGTCACCCATATGCATGTCCAGAGAGATTCTGCGCCGGCAATTTCTAAATATCATGCGCAGAACTATTTGAATGATATGATCGAAGACCATGAGCAAAAACAAGAGCTCGCGGCAAAAATCCGTGCCGCTTAAAAGGACGAAACATAATCCTGATAAATGACACATCTGCATATTCTGGAATTAGCTCTGAAGAAGAGCTAGACTAGTTGCTCATTCACTCACAGAGAGAGCATCTATGAAGATTTACTCAGACATCACAAAAACCATCGGCCGTACACCTCTTGTTGAAATGCAACGCCTCGGAAAAAACCTGCCAGGAAAATTGTTGCTGAAGCTGGAGTTTTTTAATCCACTCGGTTCGGTGAAAGACCGCATTGGGATGAACATAATAGAGTCCGCTGAACGCGCCGGGCAGTTGAAGGCGGGTATGGAAGTGATTGAACCCACCAGCGGTAACACTGGGATTGCCTTAGCATTTATTTGCGCAGCTCGCGGCTATCCGTTGACGCTCACGATGCCCGAGACCATGTCTCAAGAACGTCGCACGCTTTTGCTCCTCTTAGGAGCGAAGATTGTTTTGACTCCGGGACCTTTGGGGATGAAAGGGGCCATCGCAAAATCGTTGGAGCTTTTAGATAAAAATAAAAACGCCTTCAGCCCTCGTCAGTTTGAAAATCCCGCGAATCCCGAGATTCATCGCGAGACCACGGCCCTCGAAATTTGGAACGACACCGACGGTAAAGTCGATGCTGTGGTCGCTGGTGTGGGAACCGGCGGAACACTGACCGGTGTGGGGCAGGTGCTTAAAACAAAAAAACCTTCTGTGAAAATGATTGCGGTCGAGCCCACGGAGAGTCCCGTGATCGCCGGTGGCAAGCCGGGTCCGCATAAAATTCAAGGTATTGGTGCGGGTTTTGTTCCTAAAAATCTCGACAGAAAACTGGTGGATAGTGTTGAAGCAGTCTCTTCGGAAGACGCTCTGAAAATGGCCCGTGAGGTGATCAAGGTCGAAGGGATTCCCGTGGGCATTAGCTCAGGTGCTGCCATTGCCGTCGGTCTAAGGATCGCGGCAAAAGAAGAATATCGTGGTAAAAACATTGTCGTGATCGTGCCGAGCTATACCGAACGCTATCTTTCGACCTTGCTCGCAGAACAAGAGCGCGCGGAAGCTCAGCAATTGCAAGTGGCCACAGTCGCGGAAGAATACCTTGCCAAAGTCACCTAAGTCGAAACTTTTTTCGACGCCATTTTATGTTCCAGCGGCCCACGAAAGCTTGATCACCATCGGCGCTTTCAGTGAAAAAACTTTGCCTGAAAAAAATGTCAAAGTTTTGGTTTGGAATGTCTATAAAGGCAAAGATCCGCGGTGGGAAAAAGAGTTCCGCGAAATTATTCGCGGCCACGATCTTGTTTTGCTGCAAGAGGCGGTGACGGATCACAAAATGCCAAAAATTTGGCGCGATGATTTTTCTCGTTATGCGTGGAATATGGCAGCGAGCTTTCATCTGAATCCCGAGCATGCCACCGGTGTGGTCATCGGGGCCCGGGCCGAGAGCTATGATTTGAAATTCGTTCGTACCAAAAGCCGGGAGTTGTTTTTATTAACTCCCAAGATCGCGTTGCTCTCGCAGTTTAAAATCGAAGGTCGTGAAGAAAAACTGATGGTGGTGAATACGCACTCACTCAATTTTACGACGACGAATTTATTCATCAAATCCGTGGAAGAGAAGATCCAGCAAATCGAAGCTCACAAGGGACCATTGATTTTTGCTGGCGACTTTAATACTTGGAATACACGGCGCTGGATTTTGTTGGTGCAAATGCTTTCGCAGCTGAATCTCTATCCTGTGGATTTTAAAAACGATCTCAGATTCTTTAAGCTGGATCATATTTTTGTTCGCGGGATCAATATTCATCAAAACGAAGTGCTGCACGGTTTTAAAGGCTCGGATCATACACCCCTTGAAATCGTAATGAGTTTTGAATAGGGCTAGTGTCGCCACGCCCGGTAGGCGCCATAGATTGCATCAATGGCGATGTCTTTATTGACTTGGTCTAAGGCCTTTTCGAAACTTTCGGAAATGAGTTTTTCCTCCGTCGCGGTGAGCTTCACTTCAGAACTTGTGGCTGTGATGAGCTTCACGGGGCCCGTTCCGAGTTGAGTCGTTTTCATATCCACGGCGAAGACCACCCCTTTCAATTTTGCCGGCTCCATTTTACTGGCGAGATTTTTACGGAGCTCTTTTTCAACACTTTCGCCGTGAACAGCCAGAAGAGTGCGCGCATTGGTATCGGCGACTCTTTCGGGAATAAAGGCAATTCGGAACTCAGAGGAGTATCCGCGGTCGGTCAATCGTTGCAGAATCTTTTCTTTTTCGGCTTCGCTGAGAGCTTGCATTGGAATGGCCGTACAGTCATCGCCACTGCAGACGGTTTTGATACGATTTTTGCCAACGACATCTTGGACGGCTTCTTGGAAAGCATTTTTTTGTTTATTAAATTTTTCAGTGATCTGGCGTTCGGCAATACGTGTTTGTACGAGAGCCTCATCGAGATTTTTAGATTCACTGAGGGCTTTTGCCGTCGCACTGAGGTTTTTTGATCCCATGCCTGTCATGTCGGCTGAAAGGCCTCCATAGACGGCCTCATCCAAATGAGAGACTTCGCGTTGAGCAATGTGCAGGCTTGGCGCGAACTCATCGACAGAACGAACGTAAGTTTGCATTCTCTCGACGGTGTTGGTTGAAAGTTCACTAAGGCCAAAACGGTTTTTTAAATCTGCCTGAGATTTTGCAAGATCATTGCCGTTTTTGCGGAGAATATCGATTGCATCCGAAGAAAGAATTTTCTTACCCGAGCCTTCCATGAGGCTCGTATGACCTACTTCACTTTGTAGTTGGGTTCGAAGCGCATTGGTGTTTTGAAGTTTCTGTCCCATGGCGGTTTTCATCTGGCTTGAAGTATAAGACTGAACTGAATTTTCTGAACTCTGTCGCGAGAATCGGGCGGCCAGACTTGCCTGGTCGGCGGTTTCTCCGTACCCCGCACGGAACCATTGATCGGACTGATCTGAGGTGTTGGCAAATTTGTTTTTAGTAATGTAATCCGAGAAATCTTGATTGGTTTCTTTCAAAATCTGATCCAGTCGCTGTTGTAAATCCGGTGGACCTTGGCCTTTGAATGCAAAGCGACTGGATTTAAAATCCGAATAGGAGACCAGTTCCAAATCGGGGAATTGGGATTTCAACTCCGCCATGAGCTTTTCAGTTTTCGATTGTAAAATGGCTTTGTGATAATTTGTGAGACTTGTCACAAGATTTTTGTCCTTAAGGGAGTCATTCAGATTTTTCATAACAGAGTTTTCGACATCAAAAAATTTCACATTCTTTGGCGATTCCTCTGCCAGCGCGATCCAGCGGAGGTTTTGTTCTTGGGTCGTCGGCGAGTAGTTTAAGAACTTTCGCGTGAAGGCCTCTTTGCTAAGACCCTGTTTTGTGGTTGTCTCAACTAATTCGCGGGCGGAGAGAGCCACAGCACTTTTTTCGCCCTCGATGGCCGCTGCAACAAGAAGGCGAGCACGAACCAATTGAACGCTTTTGCCAGCCACCATCGTCGGATCAATCAGAGAAGAGAAGATATAGCACTTGAGTTCTTTTTTAGCTGCTGGAGTAAAGCACGAATAGCGATTGTATTTTTCATTTGCGATTCTGCCTGCAGTATTCCAGAGATCGCGCATTTTACGTAGTCCTTCGTTAGGGTCTGTCTTGTAGGCAGTTGCAGAAGAATTTCCGCCAGAAAGATAATTGCCGTAGGGATATTGCTTGGCGATCTCGCGGCCCTCCACCATGCGCAAGAGTTGATCCGTCGAATATTTATTTAATTCCGCATCTGTCAATTTCGCATGAAATGGAAAATCTTTGACAAGATCGCGTTTGCACTCAATCGACGGTTCGCAGGCAGCGACGAAGGCGGCTCGTTTGTCGCGATCGGATCTTATTTTCTCCCACGCATGCACGAACATATCTGTAAAATCGGTGACGGATCCTTTGATCCCATTCCAGCAGGCGAGGGCTTCGTCCACCGCGCTGTAGGTTTGCTGCTCGCAAAACTTTTTAGGCTCGCAACTCACGATAGAGTCTTTGATTTCAGGATGTTTCGCCGCGATGTCGTCGCAACCATGCACTTTTTGATTGATGGCGCAGGCATTTAAGTTGATCTGCATGCCGCGATTCATTTGGGTGCAGTTGTTCTCGAGATACTTTTTGCAATCGGAGTAGTAAGAAAAGTTCGACTCTTCCGCCAGAAAGGCGTGGGCATAGGAAAAGAGCAATAAACAAAATATTATCGGAAATCCCCTTACATACCGCATACTTATCTAACGGATGAAAGTCGGGGAGGCTGCAGTCAAAATCAGAGCAAGAAACTGAACTTGCGCCTCAGTTTGAGACGCTGGATTTTTATAAGACACTAGATTTTCAAGAGCGGGCGATGGCGAACTTGCGTCAGTAGAGGCACACTCGCACTCACGATCGCACCTAAAAGCCAGACGAAGCCAAGCTCGAAGGTGAGCTCATGCCCATTCAGCATCGCAAACACACCTAAGGACAATAATGAGATGGTGCCAAGACTCAACACAGAATTTTTTTTGAGAACCACCCATTCAAATTCACCGAGGAAGAGTTTCGCCATCCAAAAGGTGACACCCAAATAGAAACCTCCGCAGAGGGCGAAACAAGCGACGCCGCCTGCCTGCATGAAGTAGTGCATAAGGCCGTGGCCTTCAAAGAAAAGTCTAAAGCCAAATTGGGGGCAGGCCATCAGAGTGAAAAAGGAGCTCACAAGATGAATGAGTCCCATTTTCATCGCAACATGACTGAGGCTTGGAAAAAGTTCTTTTTTCAAAGTATCAAGCGCAGTGGCTTCCAACTGAGCGTGGCCTGATTCTAAAAAGGATTCAAAATCTTTCATAGGTCACCTCCTGTTGGTTTCGTCGTGTGTTTCTTTCTCAGAAACTTGAGACTGCGACTCACAATTTGCCGGATATTGCTTTCACTTTCATTTAGTTTTCTAGCAATTTCCTCGTACTCCATTTCGTTAATATATCGGTCCTCCACGATCTGGCGTTCTTTCTCAGAAAGATCCGCCATGTAGTGTGAGACCTCTTCCCTTTGTTCATTAATAGGGACGTGGGCCGGAGTTTGTGACAAAGAATCATCGAATTCAGTAAACTCCTTAAGCTCTCGTAATCTATAGTCTTTTAGCTCTGATCGGGTGATAACATAAAGCCAGGCGAGGGCCGCATACTTGGGATTGTACTGGGCGCGCTTTCTGTAAATTTGCAGAAAGACAATTTGCACAAGGTCTTGGGCTTGTTCGCCGTTAAAGTTTCTTTTAAGTGCGTAGTTGTAAACCTTATTCGAGTGGCGCTTGAAAAATAGGTCCAAGGCGCTGTCGTCGCCCTGGGCAAGACTGAGAAGTAATTCTTGATCATTTTTCGCTGTCATAGCCTTCCCGAAAAAGGATAGTATAATTTTAATGACAGCCAAAGGACAAGAAGAGTCTCACATTGAAGAAAGTCGCCTGCTCAAAGCTATCGAGATGATTGAGCAAGAAACCGTTAATAAGACGTTAACGCTGGGCGAACTCGTGACCTTGCTCGGAGAGATGGGGCACGGCATTTTAATTCTTCTGCTGTGTCTGTTTTTTCTGCAGCCGATTCCGCTGCCAGGGATTTCCACGCCCATTGGCATGATCATTATTATTTCTTCGACCTTGCAATTTTTAAATCAGAAACCGTGGATTCCGCGGCGTTTTCGCAGCCGCGAAATTCCGCAAAAGGCTTTACACAAGGCCGCCGGGATCGCGCGGAAAATATGGTCGCGTCTGGAAAAATACTTGCATCCTAGACTGTTGTTTTTAACCCGCGCTCGTGTGTTTCGATTCGTTAATTTATTGTTACTCATCGTTAGTGCATTTTTGTTGGCGCTGCCGTTGCCAATTCCATTTACGAACACCGTGCCTGCGATTGTGATTTTGTCGATTGTTTTTGCTCAGTTGGAGGATGATGGTTTTTTAATTCTCTTCAGCTATTTTGCGTCGTTTGCAATGGTGCTTTTTTTCTATTCTTTGGGTGCGGGCGTGTGGAGTTTTGCGCAACGACCTTGGGCCAGCCCTTTTTAAATCCTTAGCAGTCTTCAAAAGCAGGGTTATAATGAAACTATCTCTCGTCGAACCCCAAGGATTTTCCCCATGTTATTTGGTCAAAGCGTCCGCAGTACCGAGCAAAGCCTGAAGCTTTCGAATCTTGATGCTTTCCTTTACAGTTTGATGGTTGGTGCGGGTGAGTCTTACTTGCCGGCGTATTCACTTTCCATCGGCATGGGGGAGGCCTTCGCGGGAATTCTTGCTTCGTTGCCGCTAGTGAGTGGCGCAGTTCTGCAACTGATGACGCCGCGATTGCTTCACAGAGTTCATTCTCATAAATACTGGGTCGTGCTTTCAACGGCGCTGCAGGCGATGGCGTTTTTGCCGTTGATTTATTTTTCTGCGACGCGCGCACCAAATTTCTGGGTTCTGTTCTTTATCCTGACTTTGTATTGGGGGGCGGGATTTTCCGCAGGCTCCGCGTGGAACTTCTGGATGGGCCAGTTGGTCCCTGAGAATAGCAGCAGCAAGTATTTTTCTTTCCGCAATCGCGTACAGCAAATTGGAATTCTACTTGGGATCGTGGGCGGTGGGGTGGCTTTGCACAACAAAGTCGCGATCGGGCCTTTTACCTCGGTGTTTACTTTGCTTTTTGTCTTCGCATTCGTATGTCGGTTGACTTCTACGCTGGTGCTTTCGAAAAAAATGTATCAAAGCGAATGGGTGCTCAAAGATCAAGTGCATCGCCTCCGAGATTCCTGGAAAGTTTTCTGGCGCGGCCAACACAAGAAGAAGTTTTTTACATATTTGGTGCCGTTTCAAATCGCGGTTTATATTTCCTCGCCCTTTGTGACGCCTTATATGCTGGCGCAGATGAAAATGAATTATGGCCAGTATATGGGGGCGATCGCGGCTCTCATGGTGGGAAAGATTATTTCACTCTCGATCATGCAAAGGTTGAAAGGGAACTTTGATGGCTTCAAGGTTATGATTGCCGGTTTGGTTTTGGTGTCGCCGCTCCCGGCCCTCTGGGCACTCAGCGAAGGGTACTACTATGTAGTTGCTTTGCAAATCGTGAGTGGTATGGGCTGGGCCTGTTTTGAGAATGGCCTTTCCCTCGTGTTCTTTAAAGATCTTCGTCAAGATGAGAAAGTGCCGGTATTGACGATCTATAATTTACTAAATTCGCTTGCGATTATTATCGGGACTTCCCTCGGTGCGAAATTTTTAGGAATTCTTGGAGAAGAAAAGTCCGTCTACTGGGGGCTGTTCGCTGGTGGCGCACTTCTGCGGGTGATTTTCTGTATTCCGGTAGTGAAACAGTCCCGCGCATGGAAGCGTATTTCCGCACAAGAACACGAGCGAAATTTAAAAGCGTCGTAAAAATTCCTGATGAAGTTTTTTATCGCCATAGGGATCTGCAGAGTCTGCGAGCTCTTCATTACTGTAACCTGAAAACAAATCCAACACAGTGACCTCAGATTTTTCATCGCCTAAATGAAAACGCACGCGCCATGTTTTATAGGCAAGAGTGAAACTCTCGCCGTCGGCGGAAACCCGCTTTTTATCGCTGTTGGTGGGATCGTACTCGAGCTGGTTTAAAATAAAGTCTTCCAGCTGTGTCAGCCCGGCAGATTTCAAAAAATCGATCTGTGCACGCGCTGCAATACCAAAAAGAAGGCCGTACCTGCGGGGAGTGCCGAGCCAGCCGGTTTTGGCATCGGGGAAGGCGTCGGCGTAGGGGATGTAGGGTTTGATATCGAGGATCGGAGTGCCATCGAGGAGGTCTGCGCCTTCTACCAGGAGTTTCAAGCCGTCGACTTTCAACAATTTCACACAGCTCATGCCGATGGGGTTCGGGCGGTATGGGGCGCGAGTGGCGAAGACACCTACTTTGTGATCACTGCCACGGGGAGGAAGAACTTTTGGTTTCCAGTGAGTGGTGTTGTGATGGAAAACGTAAATGAGCCACAGACGTTCCATGCCCTCGAGGTTTTCTAAGGCTTGTTCGTATAGGTGGCCGGATTCGAGGCGAATTTCACCGATGGTGGTGATGCGCTCTAACGGCTGACGAGCGGCTTCGTAAGGGGCTTTGGCGTCGGAATAATAAATGCCTATGGGCTCAAAATTCACTTCATGCTCCATTGACGAGAGAATTCGTAAGTCGCAATCGCCGCAGCGACGCTCACATTGAGAGAATTTTTCTGCCCTCGCAGGTCAATCTTGCGCACTTCGTGGCACAACTCCAAAGATTCGGGATCTAAACCAAAGCGCTCATTGCCAAGCACAAACGCCGTCGGGCCTTTAACAAAATCACTTTCCAAAGACTTCGCATGCGATGTGGTCTCAAGGCCAACGATATTGTAATTCTGTGCGCGTAAATCTTTTAACATATCTATAAGCTTCAGGACTTCTTCCCAAGCGATCAGCCCCGTGGTGCCCATGGAGGTTTTCGCGAGCTTTTCTTGCGTCGGAAGAGGCGTATAGCCGCAAAGATAAATTTTGCTAACACCAAAACACTCCGCCGTACGGAAAATCGAACCCACATTAAATGCCGATCGCAAATTGTGAAGCACGAACACCAGCGGGATTTTTTCCTGAATTTGTTGGGTACCATCTTCAGAAAAAATCAAAAACTCATCGTCGCGCAATTCTTTTTGCAAAAGCCTTTCGACCGGAACAATCCATGAAACATAATGCTTCATCGTCATCTGTGGATGCAAGTGAGGTGCAATCGCCGCGATTTTCTGAAAGGCAAAGTCCTCATGAGTGACGAAGGCTTGCAGAGCTGCTTGAATCTCTTCCAGCGCCTCTGGACTAAAGCTTTGATCCTGGGCCACTTTCTCGAGGTCCAGCATCATCTTGTGAATGGTTTGCAGCGCTTTTAAGTCCTTAGGATTCATACAGAATCTTTTAGGACGTCCATGGGGGCTCGGTCAATTCCCAGCCTTTAAAAAGCCCCTAAAAACGCCGAAAAGCCTCTTATGGTGGAACAAATTACCGCGAAAGATCACTATGAACTGATAAAGCTTTTGGGGACTGTTGTTGATCCTGCGGAGTTTAACCATGATCTGGGTTGGGTACATTTTAAGATCAAAGAGGTCGAGCCTGGGGTCTTCCAGTTAAAAAAAGAGCCTCAAGTCTACGAAGATGAATGGGAATTTGCTTATGCGGCTACGAGTGAAGACTTATTCTACGGTTTTGTTTTTGTAGATCCGTTCGAGACCACTTTAGGAATCCGTGCACCGAAAATGATGGGCGAGTTTGTTTGGGAAAATCATCAGTGGGTTTTGCGTGAAATGGATGACTTTGCCTTCCCTCCTCAAACACCAGCAGAGATGAGATTTGAGGTGAGTAAAGATTATGAAAATCTCAAAAAATTCCTATCCTAACTCTTAGGTTCGTAACCGGCCTTTAAATCCAAGTTATTTTTGTATTGAACCGCCAAGGTTAGAATGGACTTTTCTAAGCTCTTCGTGGTTTTTGGCAGTCGTTCGTTGATATACTTTATCATCGCGAGCGAAAAGATCTCGAATCGAAGTGCGCTGGGCGGCAGATAAAGACGCCAAAAGTTTGGTTGAACGCCTATTATTTCAATACCTGCCTTTGTCAATGAGCTGCGTGCAAGAAGGCGATTCTTAACAAGATCAAATTCAACGTCAAATTTCAAATTCGGTTGGGGATGGCTTTGCGCTAAAAAGTTCCGAAGTTCGATATAGTCTCGGACGATTTCTGAATGAGCGGACATTGAAAAACTCCTTATTTTCAACTGAGTAAAAATAAGGAGTTCTTTGCAAACGGTGTGCGAGTTGAGATTACTTTACGCGCTGACCGGTCTTCGCGCCGCTATCTGGAGAAAGCACGTAGAGGTCGCTGCCGCCTTCGCCCGCGGCGAGGACCATTCCTTCAGACATGCCGAATTTCATCTTGCGCGGCTTGAGATTCGCGCACACGAGAACGTGCCGCCCCAAAAGTTTATCGGGCGAGTAGGCGGCTTTTATGCCGGCAATAATTTGACGGATTTCGCCGTTACCAATGTCGACCTTTAATCGCAATAACTTATCCGCCTCTTTGATCTCTTCGGCTTCGACAACTTTACCAACGCGCAAATCGATTTTCATGAAATCATCGAATTCGATTTCTGCAGGTTTGTCGGAGTTGCGCTCTTCGGGTTTTGCAGCCGCAGTGGCGGTGCTAGCAGCTTTTTTCTCAGCGGCGATTTTTTCATTCATTGCTTTGGCCTCTTCTACCATGGCTTTGACTTTGTCAGCCTCAACACGGCTGGCAAGATGTTCGTAGTCTTGAATCGTCGTGCCGGTTAGAACTTTTTTGGTATCGGCCCATTGATAAGGCTCTTCGCCAAAAAGTTTTTCCACTTTCGCTGTGTAGTGCGGAAGGATCGGTTTTAAGTAAATCGCTAAGATACGGAACACGTTCAAAGTCGTCGTTAGAACTTCTTTCGTGCCTTTTGGATCGGCATCCAAAGTTTTCCAAGGAGCTTTTTCGTCAAAATACTGATTGGCTTTATCGGCGAGCGCGCGAATCTCATTCGTCGCTTTAACGAAGTCACGGGCTTCATAATATTTCGCGATTTCTTCGGATTTTTCTTGAGCATAACGAATCAACTCCGCACCTTGAGCGTCCGGAGCCGTCATCACACCATCCATTTTCTTTTTCAGCATCTGCGCGCCACGCGAAGCAAGATTCGTGATTTTGCCGACAAGATCCGAATTCACGCGTGTCACAAAATCTTCGAGATTCAAATCGATATCTTCGGCGGTGCCATTGAGTTTTGTAGCGTAGTAATAGCGCAAGAATTCCGGATTCAAATGGTTTAAATACGTGCGGGCCGCGATGAAGGTCCCTTTGGATTTGGACATCTTTTCGCCGTTGACCATCAAGTGACCATGCACAAACACCTGGTTTGGCGCGCGGAAGTCCGCAGCTTTTAAAAACGCCGGCCAGAAGATCGTATGGAAGCGCGCAATGTCTTTACCGATGAAGTGATACACTTCACGGTTTGGGTCTTGCCAGATATCATTCAATGACTTGCCTTGCTTTTTTGCCCAGATCTCAGTGGTGGACATGTAACCCATCGGCGCATCCACCCACACATAGAAGAATTTTTTATTGTTCGTCCCCGGAATCGGAAAGCCAAAATAAGGCTCATCGCGAGAGATATCAATATCGTGCAGGTCTTCGTTAAACCACTCGAGCATTTTCTTACCGATGTCAGTTGCCGTGTGTTTCGGGATCCACTCTTCGAGATACTTTTTGTAGTCGTTCAGCTTAAAGAAAATACTTTCGCTGTCTTTCAACACCGGCGGTGTTCCACACAATGAACAGTGCACGTCCTTCATGTCCGAAGGGGCGTACGTCGCGCCACAGACATCACAAGAGTCACCGTATTGCTCTTTGGCGCCGCAATTAGGGCAGGTGCCCTTGACGAAACGATCGGGTAAAAACATTTTGTCGTGATTGCAATAGAGCTGCTTAATGGCGCGCGTGACGATGTGTTTGCCGTCTTGGAATTTCTTATAGAAATACTCAATCAGTTTGCGATTTTCTTCGGCGTTGGTGGACCCGTAGTGGGTAAACTCCACCTGAAAATCGCGGAAGTCCGCCGTGTGTTCCTCATAACTTTTTGCAATTAATTGCTCAGGAGTGATACCTTGTTCGCGGGCTTTCACCATGATCGGCGTGCCGTGAGTGTCATCCGCGCAAATGTAGGTGCACTCGTGGCCGCGCATGTTTTGGAAACGGCTCCAGTAGTCGGCCTGTAAGTACTCCACCAAGTGGCCGATGTGAATGTAGCCGTTGGCGTAGGGGAGGGCCGTCGTCATCAGAATTTTGCGTGGTGATGATGATGTGCTCAGAAAGTCCTCCTCTGATAACTTAACTATTGATGATTATTTAAACTCTACAACTCCTGATCCCAGGTGATACAAAGCTGTCTGAATTTTTACCTCACCAGAGTTCACGGCGTCACGCACGATTTGCGATCGGTCGACTAAATCTTTGGCCACGCCAGAGACATTCGCCCACCCCTCCACAACAGCACCTTCCGAGACCGGTTTGCCCTTGAAACTGCGAAGGTGAGGGTGAAGATCTTGAACCAGTTTATTGAGCCATGGGCTCCCTGCGTCAGTGCCGTTTAAAGATGCTAAAGCCGCTTCCACGGCGCCACAGGATTCATGTCCCATAACCAAAATCAAATTACTGCCGAAGTGTTCTAAAGCATATTCGATGCTGCCAATTGCAGAGGCGTCCAAAGACTCACCCGCCGTGCGGACGACGAAAATTTCTCCGAGTTTTTGATCAAATACCACTTCAGGTGGTACGCGCGAATCGCTGCAAGAAAGCACGATCGAATGCGGTTGCTGACCCGCGACCAGGCGAGCACGGTCTTTCGCGCTGTCGCCATCCTTACGCAGATAGTGTTTAACAAAACGGGTGTTGCCGTTTTTTAACCAGCCCAGAGCTTTTTCGCTGGGGACGGGGCCCCGTTGAGAATGTTTTTTTGCCGGAGCCGCCGCGCTGGCTTCGGGTTTGTAGTCCGGCGGAATGAGCGGCTTCATCTTGATCTTGATGCCGTCGGTTTCTTTCGTCGCCAGTTGTTGCAGAGAAGTTCCGTCATTTTTTTGTTCGGTCGGTTTGCCAGCCTCTGCAGGGACATTCGCAACGGGAGCTGGACCTTTTGCTGTGTTACGGTCTGCTGTTTTTGTGGCACACGCAGCGAGGGCGAAAGTGACAAGGATGCTGACAAGAATTTTCATAAAATATTTTCCTCTGCTTTCGAAAGCGATTAACATGAAACCTCATGGTAAACCGAAGCCACCTAAAATAGGAGTCTTTGTGGGCATTCCTCTTCTATCGTCTGATGAAATTCTAAAAAAATTAAGTCTTTACTCTTATGAACAGAAAAAAACATACCTGGCGATGTACTCTTCGTGGTACGGCGGAATCACCAAAGATCCTTCCTTGATGATGGTGCCACTAGACGATCACCTCGTGCATCGTGGGGATGGAGTGTTCGAGGCGATGAAGGTCGTTCAAGGCAAAGTTTATTTGATGAACGATCATTTGGACCGCTTGGAGTCCTCCGCCTCGCAATTGGGAATTCAGTGGCCCTATTCTCGAGAGAAGCTCGTCGAGATCATTCAAGACCTTGTTAAGACGGCGGGTGCTAGCGAAGCCATCGTTCGCTTGTTTATGGCTCGCGGTCCAGGGGGCTTTACGACCAATCCCTATGATTCTGTTGGCACACAACTCTACTGCGTGGTGACGGCCTATAAAGCTATGCCAGAACAAAAATACATCGAAGGCGTGGCCATTGGAAAGAGCCTTGTGCCGGCAAAAGATCCGTGGTTTGCGACGATCAAGTCCTGCAATTACTTGCACAATGTGATGATGAAGAAAGAAGCCGTCGACCGCAAAATCGATTTTACCATCGGTTTTGATCCGAAAGGTTTTATCACCGAAGGCAGCACAGAAAATATTATTCTTCTCAATGCCAACAATGAGCTCGTTCGTCCGCATTTACGACAAATCTTAAAGGGCACGACCATGATGCGTGCTTTGCATTTGGCGCAAGACCTGGTTCGTCAGGGGCAAATCAAAGCGGTGATCGAAAAAGATCTGCACGAACAAGATTTGCTGACAGCCAAGGAAGTGATGATGGTGGGAACCACTCTTGATGTTTTGCCGGTGACCTCCTATGAGGGGCAAAAAGTCGGCGACGGCAGGGTGGGCTTTGTGGCGCAGACTCTGCGCCGCTTGCTTCGCGAGGATATGAAATAAGGATGAAAAAATTTAGTGCCTGCACCCTTTTAATTTTATTGGCAAGTGTCTCATTTGGCTCTGGTGGGAATCCCTGTTTTTTAGAAACAGGTGATGGGGATGCTCCTCAGATTATTGAGCACGCCATTCATTTTCTTGGGCCTCATAACGGATTTTGGCACTACGTTTCTGCAGATGCAAAGACATGGAAATTTAAAATTGTTTCTAACAAGAAAATGCCGAGCAAAAAACTTTTTTTCGAAAAAATATCAGTCAAGCGACCAAATGGATCATTTGTAGAGTTCACTAAGGACATTAAATATTTTAGCGATACGGAATTTTCTTTTAGTGAAAAGAAAATTACTGATTTTGTGAACGACTCAGCAAAGGATTTACAAGCTATTCGAAAAAAGAAGGTCACTTCATTTCCGACAGCTTATGAGCAAACTCTTGAATTCATGTTTGAGTTTAAAAGCTCCGATCAAAATACTGAGAATTGGCTGAACCACTCCTGCTCCATAGGCATCGGGCTAAATACACTTAAAGGAGTCATTCGGGATATCGAAGGCAAAAATCCGATGACTAACTATGGATTTAAAGTCGATGTTAACAACCCAGACCTGGATGGCACGACATTAAGTAATAAGATTCAAATGAAAACATCGAATTCAGGCGAGTTTAGTATTTATGGTCTGCCAATGGGAACATTTACAGCAGACCTCGAGACTCCCAACAGAAATGCAGCCGTCGCATATTACGATGATTTACCCAAAACCTGCGAGTGGCAGCTTGAGAAGACAACAAAAAATCCGATAACATGGGCAGTAATTAAAAATACCTGCAGTTCTCTCAATAAGGTGGCTCGATAACACTGGTTCTAAGAGTGCGAAAACTCTACTGATAAAATACTCCACTAGGACAATAACTCTAAACATTTCAATGTTTTATTTAAAGCTAGTATTAACCGGGGAAGGTTGGTAAGGGTTTTAAGTAAAAGGGGGAACTCCATGGAGACATTGAATTTCGAATTCGAAACCCGTGAAGATCGCGAGATGGCATTCCATAACATCGTGAAGTGGTATGGGAATGATGTGGCGGCCAAAGTGGAGTTCTTGGAGATTGCCGTCCACGCCTCTGACGAAATCATGTCAGAGACCAGCAAAATCATTGAAAAGCACCAAGGCCGATTGAAGCGAACGAAAGCTTAGGCTTTCGTTTCAATTCTATTTTAGTGGCGGCAAGCTGCGACAGTTCTAATAAACTCTTCACACTCGGTCTTAGCGGCCGAACTGGTGCCAGAGAATTGCTTAATGGTTCGTTCGACGGGAGAGCTTAGGTGACTGTACTGAATGTGCAGATTCGCCTGGGTTACAGAGCTGCCATTGATACTTCCTTGATAGCAATCGCAATAACTAAAAGTGATCGTGGGCTCTTTGGAAGAAGAGCCAGCGGCACAGGTCACTGTGGTCTCACGTTGTGGAGTCACCGTAATAGATTCACCCGCATCAAGGTTGATGGTTCCAGCAAGTACGGTTGAAGACAAAAGCAACGAGCAAAAAACTACAAAAATATTTTTCATGGGGACTCCTTTTGTTGGGTGTCGTTTTGTCTCTAGTGAGACTTTTACCCATAGGCACTGCAACGGCTGTGCCTGTCATAGCGGAGTCACTTCGGCTTAAATTTCGAGTTGGATTTTCTCGAGGAGCTCTGGATCGCTCAACACCGCTTCGCCGCCTTTGGCGATGGCTGTCAGTGGGCTTTCAGCGACGCGAACTTCGAGGCGTACTTCGTTTTGAATACGCAGATCAAGATCGCGAATCAAAGCACCACCGCCGGCAAGCACGATGCCGTTTTCGATAATGTCGGACACCAGCTCCGGTGGAGTGTTTTCAATCGCTCTGTGAACAGCGTCGATAATTTCTTGAATCGCATCGTTCATCGCAAAGCCGACTTCCTCCGAAGAGACCTCGATGGTTTTTGTAAGCCCTGTCTCCACATCGCGGCCTGTAGCTGTGGCGGTTTGAATATCTTTTTTCGGAACCGCTGTGCCGATGGAAACTTTTAAGTATTCAGCGGTGGCTTCAGAAATAATAAATTTCTTGTAACGTTTGAAATAATCCGCAATGGCTTCATCAAGTTTGTGACCGCCCACGCGCACAGCTTGGCAGTAGACGATGTCAGCAAGGGCAATGACAGCGACCTCCGTGGTGCCGCCCCCGATATCGATGACCATATTGCCTTTTGCGGCTTTCACCGGAATGCCGGCGCCAATCGCAGCGGCCATCGGTTCATCGATCAAAAACACTTGCTTGGCGCCAGCCCATTTGCAGGCTTCGACCACCGCGCGTTTTTCAACATCGGTAACACCATAGGGGAGTGAAACCACCACGCGAGGACGGGAGAACGCGGATTTGACTCCGGGCTTGCTGAGGAAATGTTTCAGCATCGTCTGGGTGGTTTCGAAGTCGGCGATCACGCCGTCGCGAATCGGTTTTTGCGCGATGATATTACCAGGAGTTTTTGCGAGTTTTTCTTGGGCATCGACTCCGACGCCCATGATTTTCTTTTTACCGGGGCTTGGTTGAGTGTAGGCGATCAGTGAGGGTTCATTCAGAATGATGCCTTTTCCCCGAGCCGCGATCAGCGTATTGGCTGTCCCCAGGTCAACGTAAATATCAGCAGCAGAATTGGAATCGGATCTCGTCAACCAAGAGAAAATCTCCATACAATTAAAACAGTCCTTTGCTCGAATCAAACGGGAACGTCACGGTCCCTGAGATATATGAATAAGAATCGACGAGTTCGAGTCCGGCTTCAAGGCCAAAATACATTTTCGGGATCTCAGGCGATTTATATTCCGTACCGAACACGATTTGGGAGCCAGTGATGTTTTTCTCTTTGGTGTTGGCGAAGTTGAAAGCCACCGCTGTGTAAGGGATGAAGAGGCCGCTGTCGGACTCGAATTTTTTCGATAAAATCGGTGCTAATTGCAGTGTTAGGAAGTTTTCCTCACTCTTTCTTGCAAAGAATCCGCCGGCACGGAAACCAATTCCTGGTTGGTTATCGACATCCGGAAAGGGTACGTACTTGAAGGTGGCGCCGACGTTGAAATCAATGACACCGGCCCCCAGCCACAAGCGGCCCGCGGTCGAGTCTGAAAAAGGCGCATCAAAGAAAGCCGTGACATTCGTGCCGCCGCCTTTGTTGGTCAGAAATTGCGGTTCAAAACCGAGTTGGTAATTCGTGGCTGCAGGAAGCTCTGCGGACTCACTGATGGTGAGGTAGGCGAGAGATGATGACGAAACAAGCAGCGCGCTCAAAAGAAGGGTTAACCGGGTGATACAAACTCTCATGAGAACTTCCTTTCTAGTTAAAGTAAGATGTTAACGACTCGACTTATGTTTGACAAGACATTGAAGTGTTGGGACTTTTAAAAGATGTCGACAAACTTGCCTCTCAGTCTTGTGGTTGTGACCCTCAACGAAGAAGCCAACATCGAACGTTGTCTGCGTTCGGTGCCTTTTGCCTCCGACGTGGTGGTCGTCGATAGTTTTTCCACCGACCGAACTGCTGAAATTGCTCAAAAGTTGGGCGCCAGCGTAATTCAAGAAAAGTGGCGCGGGTATGGTCCGCAAAAGGCTTTTGCTGTGTCGAAGGCCAAAAATGATTGGGTTTTATCACTCGATGCCGACGAGGCTCTGAGCCCAGAGCTGCAACAAGAAATTCAAGCCAAGTTCGCAAGCCTGAACCCGAAAGTGGGTTATGAAATTCCTCGCAAGAGCTACCACTTGGGCCGTTGGATTCATCACGGGGGATGGTACCCAGATGCGCAGTTGAGACTCTTCAATCGTCAGCATTCGCAGTGGTCTCAAGATGCCTTACATGAGAAAGTTCAAGTAAAGTCTAAGGCGCGTTTGCAATCAGACATGCTTCATTGGGTGTTTGAGGATCTCAGCGATCAGGTACTTACCAATGACAAGTACTCCAGCCTCGGTGCCGGCAATTTGGCCAAAGCGGGGAAAGAGTTTTCGTTGTTAAAGCTCATTTTTAAACCGTGGACGAAGTTTGTTGAATGCTATTTTCTCAAGCTCGGCTTTTTAGATGGACTGCCGGGTTTTATTATTGCGGTGGGGGCGGCGTACTCGATCTTTCTTCGTCACGCCAAGCTGTGGGAAATGAAGATGAAAAAGGGCCAGCAAAAATGAAAACTTTAAGTTTTACTTTATGTTTTTTCTTTCTCAGCCTGGCGATGGCAGCTCCGAAATATCCGGTCGTGACCGAGATCCAAGGCAAAGTGCGTTGGACGGATAAAGATAAAAAAGAGGGAAAGCTTAAAACGAAGCAGGTTCTGATTGAGCAGGCGGCTTTAGAAACGGAAGCAAAATCTCAAGTCCAAGTTCAAATCGACGACCATCGCAGTTTACGTCTGCTTCCCAACAGCCGGGTCGAGTTTCCTTCGATCAGCTGGGAGACCGGCGATGCCCCGGTGGTTGTACTGAAATTCGGATCGATGCGCTGGAAGGAAAGCCCTGGGAAGAAGTACAACATCGCTCTGCGTTCGGACCTGTTTGAGTTCATCAGTCCCGTTGGCGACGTGGTTTTGAGCTACGACCCGAAGGCGGCGTTGGCTGAAGCGAAAGTGATCAAGGGCTCGATGGAATTTTCGGCGATGAACGCTGAGGATGCGGCGCTGGTGACCGCATCTCAGAAGGTGCAGTTCCAAGGGGTGCGTGAAGGCGACGAAATTGTTTACGACGTTCTTTTAAAGGGCAAAAAAATTCCGCGTGGCAAACTGGGTTTGGTGCAGCCATTCTCGGCGGAGGATCAAAAGCAATTCTCGGAGGCTCAACTCAAGAAAGAAGCCGAAGCCGAACACAAAAAAGCAGCGGCGATAAGGAAGGCCCAAGAAAAGCCTCATGATAAAGACGCGATTTGTGCAGCTCCTGAAGGAAAGTTGAATCAATGCGCGTGGATTTGCGAAAACAATCCGAAAAAAGAAAAGAAAGTGTGCCGTCTGGAAACCCCAGGGGTTTTGTGTTTGCGCAAACGTTGCAACGCCAACGGGGAGTGGGCTGAGGCCACCGAAGTCCCAAAAGACAAGGCCCAAGGCCTCTGCGGGATCCAACCGCTGGTCAAAGCTTGTGATTATTAATTCATCATTTTAACCGTAAAATCGGTGAGTTAGGCCTGCCTCTGGGGCTTTTAAAAAGCCCTTAGGTGCTAATATTTTTGATTGCACTTTGAATCGAGACGCTCTATAACAACGCTCTCTTTGTGGTGACTATAGCTCAGTTGGTTAGAGCATCGGATTGTGATTCCGAGGGTCGCGGGTTCAAGTCCCGTTAGTCACCCCAATTTTTTCTCCTGCTTTAGCAGGATAAAAAATTGCCTGTCTGCACTTCCGCTTCGCGGAAGTATTTCCTAAAGTTCTTAACACCCTTACTTATGAGGTTTTTGTAATGAAATATGTGTTGGTTTCTTGTGTTCTTCTCGCGATGTCTTTCAATGCTTTTGCTCAAGACGAAATGTCTTCCGAAGCTTCCGCGGAGATTCGTACTGAAGCTCCTGCAACTCCTAAATTACCTCGTACTTTGAAAGGGATTTTTGGTTTGGGGCTTTCCAGTGCACGTACGTTGAGTTTTGATGAATCCAAAGTGACCACTCAACGTGGCAGTACTTTTAATGGCAATAGTAAATTCGGAATGGAAAGAAATTTTGCCCTGGAATTGGGAGTTCAACAAATTCCTGCAGACGGGTGGGGTTACAGTGCCTTGGTGTCTTATGAATCTCGCATTCGTTTTACCAACTATGAAGAAACCTATGGCAGAACAAGAATCAAAGGCGACTACAAAAATCAACCGGATCTGGATTTAGTCACTGTTGCTGCGAATGCCGTGTATGGTTCTGGCAAAATCTATATTCCTTTTGGTCTCAATGCCACCGTGCCGACGTATAGCTGGGCGGCATCACAGTCTAAAACTAAACCTGGTCTTGGTTTTCAGGTGGGCGTCGGTACGAATGCACTTGAGAACTTGGCGGTCGAACTTAACTATCAAAGTAAATCTTTCCAACTCAAAGAGGCCTTTGATAACGGCGATAAATACAGCTATGGTGATGGCGTGATCGAAGGCTTTGGTTTGCAAGCCCGTATGCTGTTCTAAACTCATTGACTCGGGCCTTGTTGCTGACATTAAAATAGAATGTGGGCAGTCACCGTAAATTCGTATCCTATTTGATGCTGTTTGTTTTTGGAGTTCTCCTAGTAAAAGGACTCTTTGCAGGTTCATTGGATTACAAGAATTGTGACGAGTTTGCCCACATACACCTCCAGAAATGGCACAAGGTCTCTGCTCAAGCCCAAATGATCAACCCCGATACCGCAAATTCCAATGGTGATAGCGATGAAAACTGCCATGAGGGCAAATCGATTTTTGCATATTCAACAACTCCGGTAGAAATTTTTGATTTTGCCATTCCAAAATATGAAATTATTCACGATGTGATTTTCTCTCTCGAAAATCATTTTCAAAGTCCTTATTTAGAACCGC
>Ga0255338_1001903_pt1 | contig 35166 bp, 33 predicted proteins | sample MeOH1_35cm_T4_19_FD_203715 | JGI IMG/M metagenome (GOLD analysis project Ga0255338, IMG submission 203715) | Sandy soil microbial communities from University of British Columbia, Vancouver, Canada - MeOH1_35cm_T4_195 | ecosystem: Engineered > Artificial ecosystem > Sand microcosm > Unclassified ...
ATACGCGGTATTTGTTGGTCTTGGTGTAGCCCGGCACTCCGAACGATGTCGCCGACGATCCGGATGTCAGCTTGACGACATTGGCGGCGGTGACTGCCGCGGCGACTTGGGCCGCCGTCGTTGCGCTCGGCGTCGTCGTGCCATAAATCGTTACATCGCTGCCGCTCAGCGTTTCATTGTCATAACTGTAAGTATAGGCGCGGTTCTCGAATACCGAATTGGGCGCGATATCGGCCTCGAACTTGACGATCTCGAAATCGGTCGTCTTGTGCGTGTGGTTGTACTTGTAATAATTCTGGGTGTTAGGGTCGTTGGTCAGGCTGAAATATTTTCCGTAGAGCGCGATCTGCGAAAGCGTGGCGCCGTCCTTGTCGGGCTGGTTGAAATCGTTCTCGTTATAGGTGCCGAGGATCGTCAGTCGGGCGCTCGGGCCGATCGGGATCATGATCTTGCCGAAGACGTTGTTCGACTTGAACGGGCTGTAGGTGCGCGCGCCATCGGAGGAGATATGCTGTGCGCTCAGGACGATCTCGGCGCCGCCGAGCTGCTTGATCGCGCCGCTCTGCGCCAGTCCGCGCAGCAGCCAGGTATTGTAGCTGCCGTAAGAGCCCTTCGCCTCGATGCTGGCGTCCTCGCGCGTCGCGCGGGAGAAGAGGTTGATGTTGCCGCCAAAGGTCGCCTGGCCGAGCTGGCTCGCGTTGCCGGGGCCACGATCGACGATCAGCGTCTCGATCGTGTTCGAGGGGAAGAAGGTGTTGGAATGGTGCGTCGGGTCGTTGGTGTCGCCGAACGGCACGCCGTCATACGTGATATTGTATTCGCCGTCCTGGAAGCCGCGGATCTGCGCCTTGGATTCCGACAGGCCGGGGCCATTGGCGTTGCCATAGCCCGAGACGCTGGGCGAGATCAGCGCGATCTGGTTGAAGTCGGAAGTCGCGGGCAGCGAATCCTCAATGAACGAGCGCGAGATCACCGATTGCGGCTGCGTCGTCTGCAGCGAGGCTGTGACGGGGGCGATCTCGTTGGCACGGGTCGCGGTCACGACGATGTCCGATCCCTCGGCCAGGTCGGTCTTTGCCTTCTGGTCGGCCGTGGTCTCGTCCACGGCGGCAACGGCAGCAGGCCCAGGCGCAGTCTCGGCGCGGGCGGCGTTGGACAGGATGGCGATGGAAAGCATGCTGGCGCCGAGCAGCAGTCGCTGCGGCATGGACGAGATCGACATTATAGAGATTCCCCGACGCCGACGATCGGCGCGGGGCCGCCCTATTCACGGTCCGTGACTCTTTCGCTTCCGTAACGTGACAGTTTTGAGTCAACGCTGAAGATGACGGATTTTTCATCCGGCGATAGTCTGGCTTCGAGGCGGTGGCCTTCATCGTGCCTCCGGCCTAGAATGAGGGCCATGGAACAGCCTCGCAACATCGTCGTCCTTACCGGTGCGGGCATCTCGGCGGAAAGCGGTCTCGCCACTTTCCGCGGGCCCGGCGGCCTGTGGGAGGGGCATCGCGTCGAGGATGTCTGCACGCCGGAGGCGCTTGCTGACGATCCGGATCTGGTTCACCGCTTCTACGATGCCCGCCGCGCGACGTTGGCGATGGTCGAGCCGAACGCGGCCCATGAGGCACTGGCGAAGCTCGATGCCGCGTGGCCTGGCGAATTGCTGATCGTCACCCAGAATGTCGACGACCTGCACGAGCGGGCAGGGGCGAAGCGCTTGCTGCATATGCATGGGGAACTGAACTCGGCGCTGTGTGCTGCCTGCGGCAAGCGGGTGCCCTGGGCCGGCTCGCTGCCGCCGGGGACGATATGCGAAAAATGCGGCGCGGCAGCGATGCGGCCGGACATCGTCTTCTTCGGCGAGATGCCCTATGCCATGCACGTAATCGAGCAGGCTTTGGCCGTGGCGGATCTGTTCGTCTCGATCGGCACCTCGGGGGCGGTCTATCCGGCCGCCGGCTTCGTCAGCGCCGCGCGCCGCCGTGGCGCGGATACGCTGGAGATGAACCTGGAATATTCGGCGGGCAGCCCGCTCTTCGCTGAGACGCGACTTGGCCCGGCGGGAGAACTGGTGCCGGCCTGGGTGGAAGCGATGCTCGCCTGAATTCCTCCTTGGGGAGGATCAACTCGCCGCGAGACCGTCCTCAGCGTCAGCGACGCCAAAGCGCGGACGCCGGTCGATCCGCAGTTCGAACACATCGGGGCGGGCATAGTGGCCATCGGTGTCGAGCGCGGCAAGGCCACGCCCGATGGCGGTCAGGTCGAGATCGGCGATCAGCAGGTCGGCATCCGCGCCGGTCTCGGCGATCACTTCTCCATCGGGGCCGATGATGCAGCTTCCGCCACTTTGCAACTGCCCGTCCGGCATGCCCAGGATCAGGTCGCGCGCATCCCGGTCGCCACCGACCATCTCCAGGCCGGCGAGCAGGTCGTCGCGATGCTGGATCGTGCCGGTTGCCAGCACGAAACAGCGCCCTTCAAAGGCATAATGGCGCGAAGCCACGCGATACATTTCCCGCACCGTCGGCCAGGCGGCAACATGGACCGCCTCGCCGGCATGATGCATCGCGGCGCGCGCCAGTGGCATCCAATGTTCCCAGCAGATCAACTGGCCGACATTGCCCCAGCCGGCATCATGGGTCTCCAGCGTCGATCCGTCACCCCGGCCCCAGATCATCCGCTCGCCATGCGTCGGCACGAGCTTGCGGTGGAGCAGCGGTGGCCGGTTCGGCCGGAACAGATATTGCGTATTGGTCAGCGTCGAGCGCACCCGTTCATGCGCGCCGACCGAGACGAGCAGGCCGCGCGCATCGACCAGCGCCTGTAGCGGAGCGAGGCGCGGATCATTGCCGCGCAGGGCCTGGTCGAGCAGGATCGCGTGCAGCGCCTGGGTGCCGCGATGGTCCCAGATCGCGACATTGGGCGCTTCGTCGAGCCAGAGCGGATAGCCGCCGAGAAAGGTCTCCCCGAACGCGACCATCTCGGCACCGATGTCGGCGGCATCGGAGACGAAGTCGATCAGCCGATCGATTCCGGGCCCGATCGCCAGCGGAACCGGTGCCGCCTGAACCAGCGCTGCCTTGACGATCGTCCCCATCAATCCACCCAGTCGAGCCCCATCTCACGATAGATGTCGCGCTCGTCATCCCAGCCCGGCCTTACTTTCACGTGAAGGTAGAGATGGACCGGCTTGCCCATGATCGCGCTGAGCTCCGCCCTCGCACGGCCGCCAATCTCCTTGATCCGCGCGCCGCCCTTGCCGAGGACGATCGCGCGCTGGGTCGGGCGCTCGACCAGGATCTGCTGATGAATCTCGACAGAGCCGTCCTCGCGCTCCTTATACTGCTCGGTTTCGATCGCGCTGGCATAGGGGAGTTCCGCATGGAGCTGCAGATAGAGCTGCTCACGGGTGACTTCCGATGCGAGGCTGCGCTCCGTGGCGTCGGAGACCTGGTCCTCGGGGAAGTGCCAGGGGCCCTCTGGCATCGCCTTTGCGAGGGTCGCCTTGAGGTCGGCGAGGCCGTCGCCGGTGGTCGCGCTGATGAAGAAGGTCTCGGCGAAGTCGACTATGCCGTTGAGGCGCTCGGCATGGAGCAGCAGCTTGGCCTTGTCGGCAAGATCGACCTTGTTGAGGATCAGATATTTGGGCTCGCTGCGCGACGCGATCGATTCAGCGATCGGGATGACTTTGGGCCCCAGGCCACCCTTGGCGTCGACCACCAGCGCGATCACGTCCGCTCCTTCCGTACCGCCCCAGGCAGCGGACACCATCGCGCGGTCGAGCCGGCGCTTGGGTTCGAAGATGCCGGGGGTGTCGACCAGCAACAATTGGGTATCGCCCTCGATCGCAACGCCCATCAGGCGGGTACGCGTGGTCTGCGCCTTGGGGCTGACGATCGCGACCTTCTGGCCGACAAGCGCGTTGACGAGGGTGGATTTGCCGGCATTGGGCGCGCCGACCACGGCCACCAGGCCGCAATGTTGGGTAGGAACAGTCATGGGTAACCTCGGCAGGTGATCAACGCCCGGGACCAGCCCGGCGCGAACGGGACTCTCCCCTTACACGCATTTCACTGAAATTGTCGAAGGGTGGCGAAAGGCGGAGGGGGATGCGCCAAAAAGCGCATCGGCGATTTCGACCCCAACGCTGTTTTCCCGCGAGGGCGCAGCGGCGAAAGGCCGGCAATGCTCGTGGAAACCTTGGCGGCGCCTGTGCGAAGTTTCCCGTCATCGCCGCCGCACCGCCACTGGCAGGTCCATTCCCGCGCAAATTATCCTATTAACTTGATCGGAATTAAAGCATATAGGCGAGTGGTTGATCTGATCGGGGAGGGCGAGCGATGGGGCGCGTCCGGGGACCGGCCTGAATCACCAGGAGAATAGTCAATGAAGAAGTTCATCATCCTGCCGTTGGTCGCTGCTGCCGCTCTTGGCCTCGCCGCCTGCAAGCCGACGACGAGCGACAATGCGTCGGTCGCCAACGATCTGGCGCTCAACGGCGACGCAGCGCTCGATTCGAACGTCACGGTCGACGAGACGGCGCTCAACGGCACGGTTGCCGACAATGCGGTTGCCCTTGATTCGGCCGAGAACGGCTCGAACGCCACCGCGAACTGAAGCGCCGGCGCGGTACCGCGCCGACGCCCAACCGGCATCGACGTTTCCCAAGCAGCGTCGACAGCACCGGGAGGCCGCGTGTTCCGCAAGGGACGCGCGGCCTTTTTCTTACCTCCGGAGGTCCGACGATCTGCAACCAAAACGGAGATAATGGCACGATTATTTGTGAACGGAACGGCGTATTGTCTTGCGGCCGCAAGCAACCGGGGGCGATGCGAAGTAACCAGCGCTCGAATGCTTGCCGTTCCATGTTTGCGTAACTGTGCGGGCAGGAGTGAGCGTCTTGGCGGGAAGAGGGGCAAGAGCAGCGGCGGACCGGCGCTCGGCGTGACGTGAACCTTCCGGTCGCGCGCAATCGCGCGTGGGACAGTCGCAGGGACATATTCTTGGAACGCCCGGCCGGGGCGACCAACGGCGTCGAGAAGGAGGGGGCGATGGCGGACGGCAATGGGAGTATATCCGATGGCGGCGCGGAGACGGATATTGCCGCGACAACCTGGTGGGGCAGGACAAGGGCCGGCTTGGGCAAGGCATTTGGGTGGGCAGGCGGCCTCTTCCGGCCACATCGTCCCGGCTCCAACGAACTGCTCGACAATGAATGGTCCACGCTGGAGGGGCTTTGGCGGGTGTGCCGGCCCGCCGCTGTGACGGCGGACCCTATCGAGGCCGCCGCGATCGATGTGCTGTTCAAGGCGCGGACCAGCAAGAGCGACGGCCGGGGCTGGAGCCGGTTCAACGACGCCGAGCGTCGTGTCGGTGCCTTTCTCACCGTCGCTCAGCTTCCGATCGAATTCGGCACCCTGCTTCAGATCGCGACCGCGCGGGCATTGCCGACGCTTGCCTTTCACAAGGGCAATGAGGCGTTGTTTTCGGATCCGGCCAAGCTCGATTCGCAGCGCGCCGCCTATGCGGCCCTCCTGGTCGATCTCCAGACCAATTTCATCAACACCCGCTTCCAGCGCGCGCTGCGCAGTGAGGTCGCCGCTCGGCTCTTCCGCTATGGCGTCATCATCATCCTGCTCGCGGCGGTCGCACCGCTTGTGCTCGTCTGGGACCAGCTGAATCCGGTTCCGACCGATCCCAAACATCCTTTGTCGATCACGGCAGTGATGACGCGCTTTTCGAACGAGCCGCTTTTTGCGCTGACGATGGTCGCGACCTTCGGCATTCTCGGCGCCTATTTCAGCCGTGCGATCGCCTTCCAGACCGGCATCAGGAACATCTCGTTCGATGACGTGATGACGACCTATGTCGGCCGCGTGCTGCGGATGCGGCTGTTGTACGGGATGATCGGCGCAATCGTGTTCTACTTCGTCCTGCGCGGCAATTTGGTCGGCGGATCGCTCTTTCCCGATCTGAAGAAGATCGGCATTGGCGAGCAGGTCGTCTGGAAGCTGACGGCGGACGGGGTCGTGCCCGATTCCGCTTCGGGCGCACTGACCCCGTCCGGCCTGACGATCCTGTCGCCGACGCTCGACATGGCGAAGCTGCTGGTCTGGTCCTTCATCGCCGGCTTCTCGGAGCGGCTGGTGCCGGACACGCTGGCGCGGACTGAAGCCCAGGCGACGAAGGAAAGCTAGCGACCCGCAGAATCGCTGCGGGGTCAACTCGCGCGGCGGCCGTCTGTCCGATCAGCGATGAAGCAGTCATCCCGCGACACTGGCTTGTCGACAGTGCCGATCAACCCGGCAATACCGAAGCCGACTGGGACGCACGAGACGCGATAGCCGTCCCGCGGCGTGCAGGCTGCCAGCATCCGCTCGAATTGCGCCGCATCGTACAGGATATGGGTGCCGCTCTGGACGAAGGACCAGCGCGCCATGGCCTGGCCGTCGGTGGCATAGATCGACAGGCGCCCCCCGGGTCGCAGCACACGGAGGATTTCGGCCATCACGGCCTTTGGATCGCGCCAGAAATAGACGATGTTCGAGGCCAGGACACGGTCGAACAGGGCGTCCCGGTACGGCAGTCGCTCGAACGCGCCCTGTTGCAGCACCACCCGGCGATCGCGCACAAGGCCGGCATTCCGGGCTGCGGCCTGTGCCAGCATCGCCGCCGAGTGATCGAGCCCGTGGATCACCCCCGTGTGCGTCAACCGGGCAAGTGGCCGGATCGCGTCGCCCGCGCCGCACCCCAGATCGAGCACGGTGTCATTCGGCTGTACGGCGAGCGCGCCGATGGCCAGTGCGGTCGGCCGGCGATTGGCGATCCGCATCGCCTGCGCAGTCAGCCATCCGCCCGGACCGCGCGGATGTTCGAGCTGGCGCCCGATCGCGCGCGAGAGCGATGCCGAGATCATCAGTTGAGCCTCGCGTTCACCTTGGCCAGCAACGCGCGCGCTTCGGCGCGCCGCCCGGCGTCCCATACCGGCCGCGCGCTGTTGATGGGCGCCTGGAGCCCGCGCAGCAGATAGGTCTTTGCCTTGGCCGGCTGGCCTTCGGAATTCAGGAAGTCGGCGTAGAAGAAGTTGTTGTCCAGCCCGCGCGGGTCTTGCGCGATCGCGGCTTCGAGGAATGCGCGTGCCTTGGCGGTGCTGCCGAAGCCGATCGGGAAGCCGGGAACGCGGTAGTAGAGGACGCCAAGACTCATCTTGATCCCGCCATCGGCGATGTTCGGATTGATCGAGCGCGCCTTTTCCAGGATGTTGCGTGCGGCCGTCGCCAGGCCAAGCTGCTTGAAGACGCTTGCCCGTGCCGCTTCCTCGCTCGTCACGATGCCCTGCCATAGCAGCGGCTCGGCCCGGCCGGGATAGTGCGCCACCACCTGCGCCGCCTGCTGCGCCAGCGCATCCAACTGGCGATATTGCTCATCCCGGTCGGTCACCTGGTAGCGGATATGCTGCCAGGAGGAATCGATGCGGGCTACCTGGGCGTCCATTGCCGGATTGTCGCTGGCATTGGCCAGGCCGGCGCAACCCAGCCCGGCGAGCAGGGCTAGAAGGCGGATCGTGCGAAACGAAATCATGGTCGATAACTCCAACATCAGGATGGAAAGAGCGCGCGCGCCTTGCTCGCCTGGCCGGCAAGGCCGGCATCGACGAGACGCGGGAGCAGCGCGTTGAGCCGGGTGAAGAAGCGCTCCGGTGCGCCGATCGACACGTCCTTGCGGCGACGGGCGATCGCATCGACGATGCGATCGGCGACATCGGCGGGGTCGTCTGCCTTCATGCCGGTCGCGTCCATGAAGGCATTGACCTTGGCATTGTTGAACGCGGTGCGGACGGCGCGCGGGGCGATATAGGTGACCGCGATGCCATCCGCCTGGACCTCGCGCCTTATGCCTTCGCTCAGGCCACGCACGCCCGCTTTCGCACTCGAATAGGCGGCGAAGAAGGGATAGTTCACGGCGCCCATCACCGATCCGATATTGACGATCTGTCCGGATCGGCGGGCCCGCATCGCGGGCAGCACGGCCGCGATCAGCGCCGCGGGTGCGACGAGATTGACCAGATATCCGGTGCGGATCGCGTCGGCGGACTGATCCTCGAACGGCCCGAAATATTGCAGCCCGGCGAGATTGACGAGAATGTCGATGCGCCGGCTGGCGAGCCGTTCGCCGAGCCGGGCAAGATCGCCCGGCTCGGCAAGATCGGCGACGACATGGTCGTCGCAGTCCTTGCACGGCAGTCGATCGATTCCCGTCACATGGGCGCCTTCGCTTTGCATCCGGGCAGCGACCAGCGATCCGATCCCGCCAGCGGCCCCGGTCAGGGCCACGGCCTTGCCCTCAAGCCGCCGCACGGACATTCTCCAACTCGATCCCGGCGAACATCGCGCCGAACAGGACGAACATTTCATTCGCCATGCGAATGATCGCGGCCTGGTCGTCCGGATCGTCGATCCGGTTCATCAGCCGTTCGAAGAACTGCATATGATCCTGATCGAGCACCCCGTGGGACGTCAGGTAACGGAACGCCTCGGGGGGAAGGCCGAGCGTCTTGCGTACCGCGTCGGCGCCACTGCTGGCCATTGCGATGCTTGTGCCCTCGAGGACGTAGACCATGCCGAAAAAGGCCGCCGGATTGCCCTCCCGGATCGTGCGATAGGCGTGCTCGACCATTGCTGCCGTTGCCGGCGCGGGAGCGGTCATTGCTACGACCGAGCCGCTGCCGCCGGCCGCATCGATGTCGTCGAGGATCCAGAATTCATGCCCGGTCTCCTCCGCGATGTATTCGTCGAGCGCCTCGATCAGCATCGGCCGCGCTTCCAGCCGCGCCCGCGCCTCCTCCATCAGCGGGACGGTGTGGCGGACATGGTGAAAGGCCTGGGCAAGATACGCGATATAGTCGGCGCGGCTGATGCGTCCGGTCAGGCCAGCCTGAAGCTGCGGCACCATCGCGAAGCGGGCCTGCGCCTCCCGGGTCTCGGCGACGAGGCGATCGAAGAAGGGCATGCCGGCCGATGGTGCCGGATAGTGCCGCGCAATGGCGGCGCGCTTCAGCCGCCCGTTGCCGGTCAACAATCCGCCCGACGGCGTGAACGGCGGCACCACCTGCCAGTGCGCGACGCGGGCATAGGGCGGCAGCGCGGCGTTGACGGCCGACAACGCTGCGTCGATGTCGGCATGGGGCGACGCCGGAACGATCAGCGCGTCGAGCGCCGCTTTCCCGTCGCCGCGTACCATCGCCTGCAGGATCGCCGGTTGGGCGACCAGCGCGCCCTCGATCCATTCGGGCGAGATGTTGCGGCCGAAGCTGGTGACGATCAGGCTGGACTTGCGGCCCTCGATCCACAGGCGTCCGTCTTCGTCCACCCGCCCGATGTCGCCGGTGTATAGAGGTCCCGGGTCACGCGGTGCGCCGATCATGCCGAGAAAGGCCGGGCCATCGATGACGATTTCGCCATCCTCGGCGACCGTGATGCGGTTGACGCCGATGCCGCTGCCGACGCTGCCCCGCCGGGTTTCGTCGCCGCGTTCGAGTGCCACCACTGATCCGCATTCGGTCAGGCCATACCCCTGGCGCACGGGGAGGCCGAGCGCGGCCGCACGGTCGAGCAGGGCAGGCTCGATTCGCGCACCGCCGACTGCCACCAGGGTGAGGCGCGGCAGGCGCAGGCTCGTTGCCTCCATTGCCGTGACCAGCCCTGCGAGATATTCGGGCACGAGGATCAGGGAGCTGGCGGCTAGCGCCTCGATGGTGCGAGACAGGCGAATGAAATCGGGGCGAAACGGATCGGCGAGCCCGACGGAGGCCTGGGCAACCGCCATATAGGTCCCGCCGGCGAGCATCGTCGCATAGAAGCCGGCGACGTCTTCGAGGAGGATGCCGGGCGGTAGCAGGGCGAGATGGCGTCCGGCATGCTCGACGCCGAGATAGGAGACGACGGCACCGGCGACCCCGCAAAGATGATCGATCGACAGGCATATCCCTCTGGGGGTTCCCGTCGAACCCGAAGTGAAGCTGATCACCGCGGTTCCCGCGGGCAGCATTGCCGCCGGCCGCGAAGTGTGCTGGGCGTCGATCTCCAGTCCGGGGCTGCCGGACGGCATCGGCGTCGCCGCAGTGATCAGGGCCTGGCACCCGGCGGCGTCGAGCGCGGACGCGGTCTGCTCTGCCGTGAAGAAGGCGGGGATCGCCACTGTCGGGATACCGATTTCGATCAGAGCGAGGTCGAGCAGGCATCGCCCGACACTATGATCGGTGCGCACGGCGACTGGCCGGCTGACATCGAAGGCACGGCGAATGTCGGCCGTAACTGCCGGAAGGAGCTGGGCAAGCGCCTGCCAGGTGACGGCACTCCCGGCGCCATCCTCGATGGCGATATCGGCGGGTTTCTCCAGGGAATGTCGGCTGATCGCCGCGCTAAGGGGGGTCATGCGCCGTGTCTCCAGTTTCTGGCCGACTGAGTCAGCGTCGTTCGATTGGTGGGGACATGGCCGGCGCACAGCACGGGATCGGTCGCGTAGTAGCGGCCCCAGTTGGCAGCATGGTCGCCGAGCCGGGATGCCGTAGCGGGGGCGAGTTCCAGCAGGGTCAGGTCGAGCCGCCGAAGCATGGCGCGCAGCGGGGCGGTGAGCACTGCAACGGCGAAGTCGGCGCGTCCGCAGAGCGCGTCGGCGGTGCGCAGCCACAGGGTGACTGTTGCCGCAGGGCGGCGCGACGCGTGATCGCCAAGCTCGACCACCGTCTCGCGTGCTATGGGGCGGCCAAGGCGCTCGCTCAGGACCTGTTCGATCGGGCTATCGAGATATTGCTCGAGGAACAGGCGGTTGCTGCCGGCACGGCGATACCCCAGGGTCGCATAGGGGCCATCGGGCCCTTTTACGGTGAGATAGTCCGGATACTCGGCGGGTGGCGCGGCGCCATGCACCGCTGCGTAGCGATCGACGATCAGTTGTCTGACGGCGGCGTTCGGCATTCGATTCCCTCGGCAGTGTTACCGCCAAGACGCCGGCAGGGAGTGCCCACCTCAGTCGGGCATCGAATCATTTCCGATCGGGCCTGTCGGGACAAGAGAAGGACCATCACGCGGCCATGACGATCGTCGTCCGTCCCGGGGGTGATACGCCACACGATCGGGTCGAAACCTGCATGCTTCCTCGATGGCTGGCGATGTAGGCCGGTGCTCGCACGCCTCATGATCGCAGGTTACCGATGAAATTCCGGCCGCACTACGCCCTGATGGCCCTGGCCGTCCTCGCTATCGAAGCGCTCATCGCCTTGTTGGTCCATGACCGCTTCATAAGACCCTTTGTCGGAGACAGCCTCGCCGTCGTGCTGCTTTATCTCGGGCTGCGCGCCGCTTTGCGACTGCGGGTGGAGGCGGCGGCCGCGCTCGCCTTGGCCATCGCCTGCGTCATCGAGATCGGGCAGTTCTTCGATCTCGTCGACCGGCTGGGCCTTGGATGGAGCCGAGTCGCGCGGATCGTGCTCGGCACCGGCTTCGATCCGCTGGACTTCGTCGCCTATGCCCTTGGCTGCTTGTGCGTGCTGGCAGCCGAGCGGATGCGGTCGAAAGCGTGATGCCAGGCCAGCCTTATCGCGCCACCAGGCGCCCGACCTGTTCCAGCAGCGCCGCCGCTGCTGCGGTTTCCGCCTCCTGCTTCGAACTGCCCGTCGCGGTTGCCTCCGCCAGCGCCCCGATTGATGCCTTCACCGTGAAGCGCGGCGCGTGGTGCGGACCGGAGCGCTCGACCACTTCATAGGCCGGAGTGCGCCGGTTATTGGCGGCGGCCCATTCCTGCAGCGCGGATTTGGGATGCTGAGGGGCGGCACCCTGCGTCTTCACCCGGTCGCCCCACGCCTTGCGGATGGCGGCGCGCGCGGGCTCCAGCCCCGCATCGAGGTAGAGCGCGCCGATCAACGCCTCCATCACATCGCCGAGCACATTGTCGCTGTCGGCCGCGCCATCGTCGCGCGCCTGCTTGCCGAGCTTCATCTGCACGCTCACGCCGAGGTCGCGCGCGACATCGGCGCAGACCGCGCCGGTCACCAGCGCGTTCAGGCGCTTGGACAGCGCGCCCTCGGGTTCGCCGGGGAACAGTTCGAACAACCACTCCGCCATGACCAGGCCGAGTACCCGATCGCCGAGGAATTCGAGCCGCTCGTAATTGGCGGCCGCCTGGCTGCCATGAGTCAGTGCGCGCTCATAGCCGGCCAGGTCGCGCGGCCGGTGGCCGAAGGTCCTGCTGATCCAGTCGCTGAGCGGTCCGCTCAAAAGCCTTCCCCGATCCTCTTCCAGCGCGCCGCCGTGAACCACGTCCAGGGCAGGAACCAGTTGGCCGAACCATCGGTCGAGAAGAAGGAAACGACTGCCTTGCCCTCGATTCGATCCATCGGAACATAGCCCATGCCGCCTTCTTCCGGCGTGAAACGGCTGTCCCCGCTGTCGTCGCGATTGTCGCCCATCACGAACACCGTGCCGGCGGGGACCGAGTAGACGCCGGTCTCGTCGGGATTGACCCGGCTATCCACGCCGACATTCTCGCCGCGGTCGAGCACCATGTAGGACTTGCCATTGGGCAAGGTCTCGCGGAACTGCATGTAGCGGCAGATCGCCGCACCCTTCGCGTCCGTGTCGATAAATTGCGAAGGGCATTCGGTGCCCGCGGGATAATTGGGCGAGATCGGGATGGTAAAGTCCCCGACGCGCTCCTTGGGGACCGCAACGCCGTTCAGGATCAACTGGCCATGCCGCACCTGGATCATGTCACCGGGCAGGCCGATCACGCGCTTGATCACGTCGTGATCTCCGCCCGGGCCACGGAACACCACTACGTCGCCGCGCGCCGGATCACGCCCGAGGATTCGCCCGGGGATCAGCGGAAGGCTCATCGGCAGCGAGTGGCGCGAATAGCCGTAATTCCATTTCGACACGAACAGATAGTCGCCGATGTACAGACGGGGCAGCATCGATTGCGACGGGATGTTGAACGGCGAGAGGATGAAGCTGCGGAACAGCACCACCGCGATCACCAGTTTCAGCAGGAATACGAGCGTGTCGCGCGTTTCGGACCGCGGCTTGGCGGTGGCTTCGGCCTGCGAGGTCGCGGGGGCGGCTGCGGGCATGTCTTCGGTTTCGGCCATGCGCGGCGGTTTGCTGCGGTGGGGGCAAGGCGTCAAGCCAAGCTGTCGCCATGGATGGCACGCAGCGGGACAGGCGGGTACCCTTTCCCGTGCCGGGCCGGCGTCACACGGCGATCCTGTGCGGGTTGGGTGTGGCGTTCTTGCCCCGGGGTGACTACCTGACGGCCTCGACTAGCGGAGAATATCCATGGCTGCCGACTGGACCCCGATCGAAAACCTGCCGTCGCCCCGGCTGGAGTCGCTCTTTGCCGACGATCCGGATCGGCTGACGAAGCTCAGCCTGGATGTGGCGGGCCTTCATTTCGACTGGTCGAAGACTCATCTGACTGCTGAGGCGATCGCCGCGTTCGAGGCGCTGGCCAAGGCGCAGGACCTTGCCGGCAAGCGTGAAGCGCTGTTCGCGGGCGAGATCGTCAACGTCACCGAAGGCCGTGCGGCTACACACACTGCGGAGCGTGGTGAGGGGAAGGCGGAGGACGTCAGCCTCGCCCGGACTTTCCACGCCCGGATGCGCGCGCTGATCGATGCGATCGAGGCGGAAGCGCTCGGGCCGATCCGGCATGTGCTTCATGTCGGCATCGGCGGTTCGGCGCTCGGTCCGGACTTGCTGGTTGATGCGCTCGGTCGCGAATCCGGTCGCTACGACACCGCGATCGTCTCCAACGTCGATGGCGTTGCGCTCGAAGAGGCGTTCGGCCGCTTCGATCCCGCCGCGACCCTGCTTGTCGTTGCCTCAAAGACGTTCACCACCACCGAGACGATGCTCAATGCCGAGTCAGTGCTCGAATGGATGCAGGAGGCGGGCGTCGAGGATCCCTATGGCCGCGTCATCGCGCTGACCGCGTCGCCCGACAAGGCGATCGAATGGGGCGTGGACGAAACTCGCGTGCTGCCCTTCATGGAATCGGTCGGCGGGCGCTATTCGCTCTGGTCGTCGATCGGCTTTCCCGCGGCGCTGGCGCTCGGCTGGGACTGTTTCGAGGAACTGCTCGACGGCGCGGCCGAGATGGATCGGCATTTTCGCCTTGCCTCGCTCAGCGAGAATGCCCCCGCGCTCGCCGCCTTCGCCGATCTCTATTACACGCAGGTGCGTCACGCCGAGACCCGCGCAACCTTCGCCTATGACGAGCGCCTGCGGCTGCTCCCCTCCTACCTCCAGCAGCTCGAGATGGAGTCGAACGGCAAGGGGGTTACCGTCGACGGTCGGCCGCTCGGCCGGCCGAGCGCTGCCATCACGTGGGGTGGCGTCGGCACCGATGCGCAGCATGCCGTGTTCCAGCTGCTTCACCAGGGTACGCATCTCGTGCCCGTCGAGTTCGTCGCGGTGATCGAGGCCGGCGATACGCTCGCGGAGGATCACCACCGGGCGCTCCTTCTGAACGCCTTTGCGCAGGGCGCGGCGCTGATGAAGGGGCGTGCCAACGAACAGGATCCGGCGCGCAGCTATTCGGGCGACAGGCCAAGTTCGACGATATTGCTCGATGTGCTGGACGCGCGCACGCTCGGCGCGCTCATCGCCTTTTACGAACAGCGCGTGTTCGTGAACGCGACGCTGCTCGGCATCAACCCGTTCGACCAGTTCGGCGTCGAGCTGGGCAAGGAAATGGCCAAGGCAGCCGGCGAGGGCGGCCAGCATTTCGACCCCTCGACCGAGGACCTGATCAAACGCGCCTTTGGCGACAACTGACCCCATCACGGAGATACTCATGGCCGAGGCCACCTACGACTACGACCTGTTCGTCATCGGCGCCGGTTCCGGCGGCACCCGCGCGTCGCGCGTCGCGGCTGCCCATGGCGCAAAGGTCGCGGTGGCCGAGGAATATCGCGTCGGCGGAACCTGCGTGATCCGCGGCTGCGTGCCCAAGAAGTTGCTGATCTACGGCGCGCATTTTGCCGAGGATCTGGCGGATGCCCGCCGCTTCGGCTGGGACGTGCCGGAATGTGCGTTCGACTGGAAGGTGCTGACGAAGAATGTGTTCGAGGAGGTCGACCGGATCAACGGCGCCTATACCGACACGCTCAACAACAATGGCGTTGAGATCATCCATGATCGCGCGACCATTACCGGGCCGCACAATCTTCGCCTCGGCGATGGGCGCGAAGTGACGGCGAAAACCATCCTGGTCGCGGTTGGCGCCACCCCGTCGGTGCCGAAATGCCCCGGCCATGAATTCGGCATCACCTCGAACGAGGCCTTCCATCTCGAGAGCATCCCGAAGCGGATCCTGATCGCGGGCGCCGGCTATATCGCCAATGAGTTCGCCGGCATCTTTCACCAGTTCGGCGCGCATGTGACGCTGATCAACCGCACTGACGTGATCCTGCGCGGCTATGACGAGCAGATTCGCGATCGGCTGCTGCAGATCTCGATGATGAAGGGGATCGAATTCCGCTTTCACGCAGATTTTCAGGGAATCGAGAAGCTGGACGACGGCACGCTCAAGGTCAGCATGTCCGGCCATGACCCGATGATCGTCGATTGCGTGATGTTCGCTACCGGGCGCGATCCCAACACTGCGGGCCTTGGCCTCGAGAATGCCGGCGTCGAACTGGATGCCAAGGGCGCGATCGTGGTCGATGACGACAATCGATCGACCTGCCCGAGCATCTACGCGGTCGGGGACGTTACCAATCGCATCCAGCTGACGCCGATCGCGATCCGCGAGGGGCAGGCATTCGCCGATACGCTGTTCGGCAACAAGCCGACCCGGGTGGACTATGAGAACGTCCCTGCCGCCGTGTTCAGCCATCCGCCGATCGCGGGTGTCGGCCTGACCGAGGGGCAGGCCAAGACGAAGTTCGGCTCGGCGAAGGTCTACACCTCGGACTTCCGGCCGATGAAGAACGTACTGGCCGGTCGCAACGAGCGCGCGCTCTACAAGATGGTCTGCGACAGCGAGACAGGGAAGATCCTCGGCCTGCACATGATCGGCCCGGACGCGCCCGAGATTCTCCAGGCGGCGGCGATCGCGGTAAAGGCGGGGCTCACCAAGGACGCGTTCGACCAGACCGTCGCGCTCCATCCCACCATGGCGGAAGAGCTGGTGCTGCTGCGTTAGGCTGCGCGGTCTCGCCCGAAGCGGCGGTCAGGCCAGCATCTCGCTCTGCCGCTTCGCAGCGAACCGCGCCAGCGCGGGCCCTGCGACGAGGCAGGCGAAGAAGCGGAGCGCCTGCAGTGCCATCACATAGGGCACGTCGACCTTGGTGGAGGCGGCGATGATCGCGACGGAATCCATGCCGCCGGGGCTGGTCGCGAGATAGGCCGTGAGGGGATCGATCCCGCTGAATGTCGCGAGCAGCTTGCCGATCGCCGCCGAGATGCCGATCAGGAGGGCGATCGACAACAGGATGCGCGGCAGGGCGCGCGCCGCAGCGGTCACGATGTCGCGCGTGAAATGCAGGCCGATGCGCCAGCCGACCACGGCATAGCTCATCGCGAGCAGCCAGCCCGGCAGTTCGAGCCGCACCAGGCCGGCGATGTTGAGTAACGTGCCCAGCATCATCGCGCCGATCATCGCCCCGGCCGGCAGCTTGAGCCGCATCCCCAGCCATCCGCCGATCGTGGCAATGACCAGCGTAAGCGCGAATGCCATGAGATCGATCGGAGCCAACCAGTCCGCTATCGGGTTCCGGGGGCCGCCATGGGCGCCGACCAAGGCCGCGACGATCGAGGCGGCGCCGGCGACGCAGACCACCCGGCTATAGGTCATCACCGCGACCAGCCGCCACTCGGCACCGTAGGATTGTGCCATCAGCACCATGGCCGCTGCGCCGCCGGGCATGCAGCCCCATATGGCGACGCTGCCGGGCAGCCAGCCGAGCCGCGCGATCAGCCAGCCGATCCCGACACCGATCGACAGCGTCACGATCGTGGTGCCGAGGAACAGCGGCCAATGAGCCATCACCGTGTGCAGCGTGTCGGCGGTGAATGCCCGGGCGACCAGCAGCCCGACGATCGCCTGGGCGCCCTGGAAGGGCATGCCAGGCACGCTCACTGCCTGCCCGCGCACCGCCAGCAGGATTGCGGCGATCATCGGCCCGAGCAGCAAGCCGGCGGGCAACCGCAATGCCTCGAGCACGCCGCCAAAGGCAGCCGACAGGGCAAGCAGCAGCGTCCAGCGGACCGCGGGCGATGACGCGCCCGACTCAGCCACGCAATACAATCTCGCCGCTCGCTCTGATCCGGGCGATCTGCGGCAGGATATGCTGGATGGCGAAATCGTGGAGTTCGGCCGAGCGCGAGGTGGTCGCATCTTCCGCGATCACCGTGTCGTAGCTCAGTTCCCAGGCCGAGCGCGCAGTCGATTCGACCCCGAAATTGGTCGCGATACCCGCGAGCACGATCGTCCTGATGCCGCGTCGCCGCAGCTGCAGGTCGAGATCGGTTCCGGTAAAGGCGCCCCAATGGTGCTTCAGGACGATGAGGTCGCCCGGTTCGCACACGCCGTCGACGAACTCGGAAAATGTCGCGGGCAAGCCGCCTGGCGGCACCGGCATCGGCCGGTCGCTGTTCCGGCTCGGGCGATCGGCGCCATCCGCTCGCCACCCGACATGCACCTGCACGACCGGTGCGCCGGCCGCGCGGAACCGCCCTGCCAGCTGCTTGGCAGTCTCGACGACCTCGGGGCCCGTGCGTGGGCCGAGGTCCATGCCGACGATGCCATGCTGAAGATCGATCAGGACGAGCGCGGTGGTGGCTGGATCGAGCGGTTCCATCGGGGCCTCATGCGTCGGAAAGGGTGATGCGCCCCCTCAACGCCGTCGGCCGTCGCTTGTCCAGATGGTTCAGTCCTTTACGCTGGCTCGCTCGGCGCAAAGTTCATTGAGGCGCACCCACCCGGTCGCCGCCATGCTCGGCCGCGTCTCCATGCGGGCGATCCATGCAACGAGGTGGGCGTGCGGCGCCAGGATCGCGGCACCTTCGGCAAAGTGCGGCAGGAACACGAGGTGCGGCGCCAGCATCAGGTCGGCAAGCGTGAGCCCATCGCCCGCCATGAAGGGCTGGTCACCGAGCAGGCGTGCGACCTCGTCGATCACCTCGGCTGCGGCGGGCACGGCGGCGGCGACGGCGGAATCGTCGACGGGGAGTCCGAAGCCCGGCGCGACGACGCGCGGGAAACTGAGCGCGCCGCTGACCCGCGCCGCGAGATAGGAATCGGTAATGCCGATCAGTTGGTCCATCCGGGCGGCCCTGCGCGGATCTGTTGGAGTCAGTGCCGGCTCGGGCGCGATCCGATCGATATAGTTCAGGATCGCCCGGGTTTCGTAGAGGCGGAAGTCGCCGTGATCGAGCGTCGGGATCTTTTGGAAGGGATGGATCGCGCGATAGCCGGGCGCACGATTGCCGCCCATCGGCACGGCGGAGAGCCGCCAGGGTAGGCCCTTTTCCTCGAGCGCCATCAGCGGAGTGCGGACATAGGGGCTGCCGGGGATGCCGTGGATGACGAACACACTCATCGGGCATCCTCTTGTGACTGCGCAAAATCAGCGAACAATTGCATCAGCCCCGGCCAGCCGCCGCGCAGCGACTCCGCGACCTTCTGCGCGGAAGGGCCGAAGCGTTCGAGCAGGCGATGCTCGAGCGTGACCTGGGTCGATCCGTCGTCTTGGCCGTCGAATCGTATTTCGACCTCGGTGACCAGGTCGGGGTCGAAGGCGAAGCTCGCGTCGAGCTGCCACCCCAGCAGCAGGCGTTGCGGCGGATCCCAGTCGATTACCTTGCCCCAGTCGGTCTCGATCCCGTCGGCATCGCGCTCGAACCAGCGGCCGCCCGGTTCGGGCTCGATCACGATATCGGCGTGCGGTCTTGCCCCGATCGTCATGCCGGGCTTCCACCAACGGCCCATCTGCGTAGCGAAGGCGTCGAACGCCTGCTGCTGCGACAGCCGAACAGTCACGGACTGGACGATCGGGGCGATGCTCATTCCCGGTCCTCCCGGCCCTGGGCGTCCGCATAGGCGGCGAAATTATCGAGGCTGGTCTTCCAGAACTGGTCGAGCCAGTCACGCATGGCGCCGAGGCCACGCGGATCGATGCGGTAGATGCGGCGCGTGCCCGATGCGGTCTCGGTCACCAGGCCCGCCTCCTTCAGCAGCTTGAGATGCTGCGATACCGCCGGCCGCGATACAGGCAGGCCAGCAGCGATCTCGCCGACCGCCGCAGGACCCCGACCGACATGCTCCAGAATCGCCCGGCGTGTGGGATCGGCGAGCATGTCAAAGGCAGGGGCAGTTCGGTTAGCCACGACTTACCGTAAGTCAACGCTAACGGATGAGTCAAGGAACGGATCTCGACCGGCGGAAACGACCTTGTTCGACTCGGCGTGCCGCTCATAGGATCGGGCACATGGCATCGACAAAGACCTTATCGGCAAAGAATCTTGAAGCGCTTGGCGCATCCCGGCTGGCCGAATTGCTGATCGACCTGAGCGCCGGCGATGCGACAGCCAAGCGACGTCTTCGGCTGGAACTGGCGGGACAGTCGGGCGGCGCCGAGGTCGCGCATCAGGTACGCAAGCGCCTTGCTACGATCGCCAAGTCGCGATCCTATATCGAATGGGACAAGGTGAAGCCGCTCGCCGCGGATCTCGAAGCCCAGCATCGGGCGATCATCGACCATGTCGCCGCCACGGACCCGCGCGAGGGACTGGACCTTTTATGGCGGCTCATGGCCCTTGCCGAGCCGGTTTTCGCGCGATGCGACGACAGCAATGGCCGGGTTGGGGCGGTGTTCGCGGCTGTCCTGCCCGATCTTGGCCGATTGGCCGCGGCGGTGGGCGGCGACCCGATCGCCCTTGCCGATCGGGTGTTCGAGTCGCTCTGTGACAATGGCTATGGCCAATATGACGATCTGATCGAAATTCTCGCGGGGCCGTTGGGCAAGGAAGGGCTCGACCATCTGAAGGAGCGTCTCAGCGCCTTCGGCAAGGAGTCGCCGGTACGGCCGCCTGACGAGGAGCGCGAAGTGATCGGATGGAGCTCGCACGGGCCGATTTATGCCGATCTGCTCGCAGAGCGCCGGCACGCGCGCATCGTGACCGCAGCCTTGCAGGACATCGCGATCCTCCAGGGCGATGTCGATGGCTTCATCGCCCAATATAGCGAGGACGAGCGGCGGAGGCCGGGCATCGCCGCAGACATTGCGGGGCGCCTGCTCGCCGCGGGTCGCGCCGACGAGGCCTGGCGCACGATCGAGGCGACGGATCGGCAGCGCGGCGGGTGGATTCCGTTCGAATGGGAGCAGACTCGCGCTGCGATCCTCGAGGCGCTCGGCCGTACGCAGGACGCGCAGGAGTTCCGCTGGTCCTGTTTCGCCCGCGCGCTTAACGCCTCGCACCTGCGCACCTATCTCAAGCGGTTGCCAGATTTTGACGATATCGAGGCGGAGAATCGTGCCATCGCGCACGTCCTCGCCTATCCCGACTTCCGTCAGGCGCTCGCCTTTCTGGTCGCCTGGCCGGCCCTCGATCGGGCCAACCGCCTGGTGCTCGATCGCTTCGCGGAGATTGATGGTGATCACTATCATGAGCTGGGCATTGCCGCAGAGGCGCTGGAGCAACGCTATCCGCTTGCTGCCACGCTGCTCCGCCGGGCGATGATCGATTTCGCGCTGACCAGGGCCCGCCATAAGCGCTACCCTCATGCTGCCCGCCACCTCGAGGAATGCGAAAGCCTCGCCTCCAGGATAACGGACTACGGAGCGCATGCGACGCATGAGGAATATCATGCGGCCCTGCGGTCGGTGCATGGCCGCAAGACCGGCTTCTGGCTGGCCTGAATCGTCGCGGCGGCGCCGGCTTACCGCACGCGGTTGGCCACCAGATCGTCGACCACGGCCGGATCGGCCAGCGTACTGGTGTCGCCCAGGCTCGAAATGTCGTTTTCGGCGATCTTGCGCAGGATGCGGCGCATGATCTTGCCGCTGCGGGTCTTGGGCAGGCCGGGTGCGAACTGCAGCGCGTCGGGCGCGGCGATCGGGCCGATTTCGGTACGGACCCATTTGACCAGTTCAGCGCGCAATGCGTCCGAGGCCGTCTCGCCCGAATTGAGCGTGACATAGGCGTAGATGCCCTGGCCCTTGATGTCGTGCGGCATGCCGACCACCGCGGCCTCCGCCACCTTCGGATGCAGGACGAGCGCCGATTCCACCTCGGCGGTGCCCATGCGATGACCGGACACGTTGATCACATCGTCGACCCGCCCGGTGATCCACCAATAGCCGTCCTCGTCGCGGCGTGCGCCATCCCCGGTGAAGTATTTGCCGGGATAGGTGGTGAAATAGGTCTGGAAGAAGCGCGCGTGATCGCCCCAGACGGTCCGCATCTGCCCGGGCCAACTCTTCGCGATCACGAGATTGCCCGAAATCGCGCCGTTCAGCACCTCGCCCTCGCCATCGACCAGTTGCGGGTCGACGCCGGGCATCGGTTTCGTCGCGGAGCCGGGCTTCAAATCGGTCGCGCCGGGCATCGGCGCAATCATTGCGGCGCCGGTCTCGGTCTGCCACCAGGTGTCGATGATCGGGCAGCGGCCCTCGCCGACCACCTCGTGATACCAGCGCCACGCCTCGGGATTGATCGGCTCGCCCACCGTGCCGAGCAGTTTCAGGGAGGCGCGGCTGGTCGCCTTCACATAATCGTCGCCTTCCTTCATCAGCGCCCGCAAAGCAGTCGGGGCCGTGAACACGGTATGGACCTTGTGGCGGTCGATCACCTGCCAGATCCGGCTCGCGTCCGGCCAGGTCGGCAGCCCCTCGAACATCAGGGTCGTCGCGCCGTTCGCGAGCGGGCCGTAGAGGATATAGCTGTGCCCGGTCACCCAGCCGATATCAGCGGCGCACCACCACACATCGCCGGCGCGGTAATCGAAGGCGAGTTCATGCGTCAGGCTCGCCCATAGCAGATAGCCGCCGCTGGTGTGGAGCACGCCCTTGGGCTGGCCGGTCGAGCCCGAGGTATAGAGGATGAACAGCGGATCCTCGGCGCCCATCGTCTCGGCCGGGCAGGTCGTGGCGACTTCGCTCGCAGCCCGGTGATACCAGACGTCGCGACCCTCGTGCATCGTGACGTCGCCACCGGTCGCCCGGACGACGATGACGGTCTTCAGCGCCGGCGCCCGCTCGGCCGCGGCATCGACATTGGCCTTGAGCGGAATGCGCTTGCCGCCGCGCCGGCCCTCATCGGCGGTGACGAGGAAGGCGCTGTCGCAATCGGTGATCCGGCCGGCCAGCGCCTCTGGCGAAAAGCCGCCGAACACCACCGAATGGATCGCACCGATCCGCGCACAGGCGAGGATCGCGAACGCCGCCTCGGGAATCATCGGCATATAGATGGTGATGCGGTCGCCCTTCTTTGCGCCTTGCGCCTTCAGCACATTGGCGAAGCGGCAGACCTCGGCGTGAAGCTCGCGATAGGTGAAACGGCGCGGCTCCTCCTTCGGCTCGTCGGGTTCCCAGATTAGCGCGATCTGGTCGCCGCGCTTCGCCAGGTGCCGGTCGAGGCAATTGGCCGCCACGTTGAGCTTGCCGTCGGCGAACCACTGGATGCGGAAATCCTTTTCCGCGAAGGACCAGTCACCGGCGATCTCGGGCCGCTTGATCCAGTCGAGTCGCCGTGCCTGCTCGAGCCAGAAACTGCCCGGATCGGCGAGCGACCGACCATAGAGCCTTTCATATCCCGCCGCGTCGACACGCGCGCGCTTCGCCCATTCGGGTGGTACGGGATAGACGTCCTGATCGGCCATGAGTGCCCTCCTGAGTCGCATTTGCCGGGGGAGGGGTGGCGAATGCAAGCTCCGCTTGGCGCAAGTTCAGTTTCAATGTAAAACTTGTCCGAATGTGACGGCGGAGAGCGGTGATGGCGGGCACGATTTTAGTCACGGGCGGCAGCGGGTACATCGCAGGCTATCTGATCAGGCAGCTCGCGGCGGAGGGCTGGAAGATCAACACCACGGTTCGGTCGCTCGGCCGCGAGGCCGCGGTGCGCGCGACGCTCGGCGTGCCCGAGGCGAGCCTGCGCTTCTTCGCGGCCGACCTGACCGACGACGCCGGCTGGGCCGAGGCGGTCGCCGGTTGCAGCCATGTTGCGCATGTCGCGTCGCCCTTCCCGATGGGGGCGGTTCGCCACGAAGACGACCTGATCGTGCCGGCGCGCGACGGGGCGTTGCGCGCGCTCCGCTTCGCCGCCGGGGCCGGGGTCAGGCGCTTCGTGCTGACCTCGTCGGTGGCGGCAGTGGCCTATGGCCATGGCGATGTGGATCGGCCCTATACCGAGGCCGACTGGACTGACGTGAACGCGCCGGGCGTCAACGCCTATGCCAAGTCCAAGACCATCGCCGAGCGCGCGGCACGTGATTGGGTGGCGGCCAATGGCGGTGGCATGGAGTTCTGCTCGATCAACCCGTCGGCCGTGCTCGGGCCGGTGCTGAGCGACGATTTTTCGACCTCGATCGAATTCGTGAAACGCATGATGGACGGGTCGATGCCGGGCATTCCACGCCTGGGCTTCGCGGTCGTTGACGTGCGCGATCTCGCCGATATTCATGTCCGCGCCCTGAATGCACCGGCCGTGGCGAACGAGCGCTTCATCGCGGCAGGCCCGTTCATGATGATGCAGGAGGTCGGGCAACTCCTCCGTGCGCGACTGGGTACTCAGGCGCGCAAGGTGCCACGGCGCGGCATTCCGGACTTTGTCGTGCGGCTGATGGGCGTGTTCGATCCGAGCATCCGCCAGGTCGTCGGGGAGCTCGGCAGGATTCGCGCCGTCGATTCAAGCCACGCCCTGGCGGCGCTCGGCTGGAAGACCCGCGACGCCGGTGAATCGATCCTCGACACGGCGCGCAGCCTGCTCGAACGGGGGATCGTCAGGGCCTGATCGCGCGCTCCCGCCCGGCGATTGCCGCGAGCAGGATCCCGGCGACGATGCACGCCATGCCCCAGAGATGGAAGGCGTGCAGCGGTTCGCCGAGTAGCAGTGCGGCCAGCATGGCGCCGAACAGCGGCATCAGCGCGATCATCTGCCCGGCCCGGCCGGCACCGATCGCGCCGACGGCGCGATTATAGAGGAAATAGGCAACGATCGACGGCAGCACGGCGACATAGGCGAAGGCGCCGAACGTGCCCGGATGCCAATGGACGCGCTCGCCGCTCAACCACTCATGCGCGGCGAGCGGCAGCATCGCGAGCGCGCCGATCATGAAGGTCGCCACGAGAAAGCTGAGCGGGTCCACTGCGGGCCGCAGCCGCAGCAGCGCGGTGTAGAATGACCAGACCAGGGTAGCGGCGAGGATCAGCAGGTCGCCCGCGCCGAGCTTGAGGTGCAGAAGCGTGAGGATCTGGCCTTGCGAGACGACCCAGGCGACGCCGATCGTCGAAGCGACCACGCCGAGCACCTGCAATGGCGGGGCCGGGTCGCCGAAGACCAGGCGGCTGACCAGCAGCACTAGCGCCGGAACCGCGGCCTGGATCAGCAGGCCATTGGTCGCGGTGGTGTAGTGCAGGCCCGAATAGAGAAAGGCGTTGAAGGCCGCGACTCCGAGCAGCCCCAGCACCAGTACCGCCAGCCAGTGCGCGCGCAGCGTCGGCACATCGGCGCGCAGGCGTCGCCAGGCGAAGGGCAGCAGGACCGCGACCGCCCCCGCCCAACGCGCCAGGGCGAGGGTGAACGGTGGGATATCGTCCCGCACCGCGCGCCCGATGATCGAATTGCCCGCCCAGAGCAGCATGACGATGGCGAGGAAGAGATAGGCGCGAAGGGGGAAGGGGGATGGCGCGGTGGAGCTGTCCTGCATCAGGCTACAGGAAGTTGTTCGGCCAGATCATCGTGCGCCACATGTGCGCGGTCGGCGATCCGTCGAAGCCAAGCCCCTGCACCGGCTGGCGGAAATGCCGGCCGATCACATCGGTCAGGAATTCCGGATCGGGCGCGGGCGTCTCGTCGAAGAAATAGGCGTCGTACAGCGTGACCAACCGCGCGCTCATATACCAGCGATGCGCCCGCGCCGCTTCCGCCTCGCGCCGGATATAGTCCGGCGGCACATAGTCGGCGCCGAAGAAGCGGTGATAGCTTTCCGGATAGGCATAGCCGACTGACTCATCCGCAAAATAGCGCAATGCCTGATGCTGCTGCACCGCCCAGGCGACTTCTTCATCGACATAGGGAGCGATCATCTGGGCTCCCCAATAGCCATGGTCGGACCGGATCAGGCAGGCGTTGGAGATGTCGTGGAGCAGGCAGGCGAGCACGATCTTCTCCTCCTGCCCATCCTCCAGCGCGCGCTGGGCGGCGGTCAGCAGATGGCGGCCGGTGATGCCGCCGATCCGCAACCGGAAGAAATCGAGCAGGGTCGGCGCCTCGGGCATCCGCGGCAGCGCCGGGTTGTCGCCCATCATCATTACCGTGTCGGGGCCGAGCCGGGCCAGTGCCTCATGCTCGCCGGTTGACTGGCCGGTCCCCACGATCGCGACAGGGGCGGGCACGATGAGGCGCTCGCGTCCCTGCTGGGGCCAGTCGGGCAGATGATCCATGCACATGATTGCCCTGTGCCAAATCCCCGGCGCGGGGGAAAGCGATTCAGACGACGCGGTAGGGCACGGTGCCGCGCAGGTCGGGATCGACCGCGATGTCGCGATCGGCCGGCGGAAAGGCGCGCTGGTCGCAATCGTCGCGCGGGCATAGCCGGCACGAAATGCCGATCGGGGTCGGCGGTGCGGTGCGGTCGGTCACATCGGCATAGACGAAATCGGCGGCGTGCTCCGCCTCGCAGCCGAGCGTCACCGCATAGCGGCGCGGGCTGCGCGTGAAGCTGCCCGACGGCTTCACCAGTCCCTTCGCCATCGAGACATAGCGCACGCCGTCGGGCGTCTCGGCATGCTGGACGACGATGCGGTCCGGGATGGCGACTGCCTCGTGCACGATCCACAAGGGGCAGGCGCCGCCGAACCGGGCGAACTGCAGCCGCGTCGCCGAATGGCGCTTGGTGATGTTGCCGGCCATGTCGACCCGACAAAAATAGAAGGGAATGCCTTCCGCACCGGGCCGCTGCAGCGTCGACAGCCGGTGGCAGGCCTGTTCGAAGCTGACACCGAAGCGGCGGCACAGCCGGTCGATGTCATGGCGCATCTGCCGGGCGGTGGTACGGAAGCGGCCATAGGGCATGGTCAGCGCGCCCGCCGCATAATTGGCCAGGCCGATGCGCAGCAGGTTGCGCGCCTCGATGCTCGTAACCGTCGCATGCTCGACGATGTCGCGGATCGTGTCGGCGAATTCGATCGCGACGAGCTGGTGCGCGATCAGGAACCGGCGGCTTTCCGGCGGCAGCGCGCCGTTGAGCGCGAGCGTGCCGCGCTGCCGGTCGAGCGCGCGCATCGGGGCCGCCTCGTCGGCCACCGCGACGATCTCGATCCCGTGCGCGGCGAGCCGCTCGATCGGGCCGGCTTCGTCCGGCCCGAGCCGTTCGGCGAGCGCCTCGGCCGCGCGGTCGAGCGGGTCGACATAATTGCCGGCGACGTGAAACCAGTCGCGCACCGCCTCCCATGGCATACGCGCGCCCGCGCCGGAAATGCCCGAGGTCATGCTCTCCTCGACCATCTGCAGCCGTTCCTCGGCCGCGCGCATCGCCCCGTGCAGCGCGACGATCCGGTCAGCGATCTCGGGCCGTTCCTCGGCAAGCCGTGCGATCGCGTCGGGCGACGGAGCGGGCGGCAGGACAGGATCGGCGAGGGCGGCGGCGAGCGCCGACCGCCGCAACGCCGGCGCGGCGCTTTCGATCGCGCGCAGCGCACCCGGATGTCGCCGCTGCAGCGCGGCGGTTACCGCGGGGGTCAATGGCCTGTCCCCGCTTTCGAGTTGCGAAAGATAGCTGACCGAGATGCCAAGCTGCGCCGCCATCGCGGCCTGGTTCAGGCCGGCGGTGCGGCGCAGGGTGCGGAGCTGTTCACCAGCGTAAAGCCGCGGGGTGGTGCGGGACATGGTCGATCTTCCCCCGCCCTTCCAGCGGACGGCCAAGCGTGCGTGGCCGCAGTACTTCGCAAAATGTATATTCGCAACTTCGCAAATTCACATTTGCAATGCGACACGCGAGTTGGAAGAGAAATCCTCCCAATTCCCGGAGGCCATATGTCGTCGACGATCGAGGAGCTAGAACGCCGGCGCGAGGCCGCCCGCATGGGCGGCGGCGCGAAGCGGATTGCGGCCCAGCATGCCCGCGGCAAGCTGACAGCGCGCGAACGGCTCCACATCCTGCTCGACGAAGGCTCGTTCGAGGAGCTCGACATGTATGTCGAGCATAACTGCGTCGATTTCGGCATGCCCGAACAGACCGTTCCGGGCGACGGCGTCGTTACCGGATCGGGCACGATCAACGGCCGCCTCGTCTTCGTCTACAGCCAGGATTTCACTGTGTTCGGCGGCTCGCTGTCGGAGCGGCACGCGCAGAAGATCTGCAAGATCATGGACATGGCGATGAAGGTCGGTGCGCCCGTGATCGGGCTCAACGATTCCGGCGGTGCGCGCATCCAGGAAGGCGTGTCGTCGCTCGGCGGTTATGCCGAGGTATTCCAGCGCAACGTGCTCGCCTCCGGCGTCGTCCCGCAGATCTCCCTGATCATGGGCCCCTGCGCCGGCGGTGCCGTCTATTCTCCCGCGATGACTGACTTCATCTTCATGGTGAAGGATAGCTCCTACATGTTCGTCACGGGCCCCGATGTCGTGAAGACCGTCACGAACGAGATCGTCACGCAGGAGGACCTGGGCGGCGCGGTCACCCACACGACCAAGTCCGGCGTCGCCGATGTCGCGTTCGAGAATGATATCGAGGCATTGCTCGCCGCCCGTGACTTCGTGGATTACCTGCCGGCGTCGAACCGCGAGTCGGTGCCCGAGCGGCCTTCGTCCGATCCGTGGGACCGGATCGAGGACAGCCTCGACACGCTGGTGCCGGCCTCGGCCAACCAGCCCTATGACATGCATGAGCTGATCCGGAAGACGGTCGACGAGGGCGATTTTTTCGAGGTCCAGCCGACTCACGCGGCCAACATCATCATCGGCTTCGGCCGGATCGAGGGCCGCACCGTTGGCTTCGTGGCCAACCAGCCCATGGTGCTGGCCGGCTGCCTCGATATCAATTCGTCGAAAAAGGCGGCGCGGTTCGTGCGCTTCTGCGATGCGTTCGAAATCCCGATCGTCACCTTCGTCGACGTGCCGGGCTTCCTGCCGGGCACGGCGCAGGAACTGAACGGCATCATCAAGCATGGCGCCAAGCTGCTCTTTGCCTATGCCGAGGCGACCGTGCCGAAGATCACCGTCATCACCCGCAAGGCCTATGGTGGTGCCTATGACGTGATGGCGTCGAAGCATCTGCGCGGCGATCTCAACTATGCCTGGCCGACCGCGGAGATCGCGGTGATGGGCGCGAAGGGCGCGGTCGAGATCATCTTCCGCGGCAAGAGCCAGGAAGAGATCGCGCAGCGTACTGCCGAATATGAGGCGCGTTTCGCGAATCCGTTCGTGGCGGCGTCCAAGGGGTTCATCGACGAAGTGATCCAGCCGCACTCGACCAGGCGCAGGATCGCGCTCGGCTTGCGCAAGCTGCGCGGGAAGAGCCTCGAGAATCCGTGGAAGAAGCACGACAATATCCCGTTGTGACGGGGTGACGAACGCGGGTGGTTGCGTTCCCTGGCCCCTTCGGCGCAGGTATCGCCCTCCACATCAAGACAGGTGACGCATGATCCTCTTTCTCGCACTGGCTCTCCAGGCCGCCGCTCCTGCTGCAACGCCCGCGGCGGCGCCTCCGGCGCCCTGGACGCCGCGGATGAAGGCCGATCCGGCCACCGGCGCGCAGTCGGGCTCGGTTTCGGCTATGTCGGTCGAAGGCAATGGCCGGCTGGTGATCCGCTGCGATCGCGCAGTCGAGAATATCGTCTCGGTCCAGTTCTCGCCGACGCCGCCGTTCAGCGCCGCAACGCCGCGCCCCGTCTCGATCCAGATCGATGGCGCCGCCCCCCTCGGCGCTAACTGGGAATTCCCGGGTCGCGGGGCCTATATCGCCGATGATGCGATCGTGACGACCCTCACCACCGCCATCGCGCATGGCCGCCAGATCAAGGTGCATATCATCGATCCGGCGAACAACGTCGTGGACGCGACCTTTGCCGGACCGCCGAGCGAAGCCCCGATCAAGCAGGTCGTCGAGGCGTGTGGTTACACGTTCGGCGAAGTGCCGGTTCGCGCGCCCGCGCCCAAGAAGCAGGGATGATGCTCGCCGTGCGGGCCGACTTTCCCGGTTTTCCGGCCCCTTTCGTGGCGGGCATCGTTGCGTTGCTGGCTCTCGCCGGATGCGATGGCGCCGTGCAGGCGCCAGCCGGCAAGGTGACGGCGAAAACGCCGGCCACGGCGCCTGCGGCTGTCATTCCCAAGCGCTCGCCGCCTGTTTCCCCTGAAACGCTCCAGCGCGCGTTCAAGGCGGTCTTTGGCGCGGCGTCGCCTCTCGTCGAGGAAGAAACCGAGGCCGGGTTCGAGGGAGAAACCGAAGCTAAGAAGCTGATCTGGCTCGGCGACACCGCGATACTGATCACTACGACGACCTACAAGGATGCCAGCCACGGAACGGAGGGCAAACTGGGCATCTATTATCTCAAGGCAGCCGGCGCTGGCTTCACGGTAACCGGCAAATGGCCGGACGCCGTATTGGGCAATGGTTTCGGCGGCCCAGCGGATTTCTGGGTGATCGCACGACGTTTCGGTCCCTTGCCGGTACTCTATTCCGAGGCAGGTTTCATGGGCCAGGGTTATACCTGTACGTGGTTCGAGTTGACCGAACTCGCGCCCGACGAACCCAAATCGCTCGCATCCGTACCGATCTACTACGACGACACAGGTGCGCTTGAGGAGGGCGGGATCGTGATCGAAGGGAAGATCACCACGATCGTGCCCGGCAAATCCTTTACCGTTCACTATACCGGTGCGCGCACCTTCACCGAAACCTGGGTGCGCCACGGGGACGATTATGTCCTGCGGGGCAAGACGAGGATGAAGGAATGCTGATCGGCCGCCTGAACCATGTCGGCGTCGCGACGCCGTCGATCGCTGATTCGATTGTCTTCTATCGCGATGTGATGGGCGCGACGACAATCCACGAGCCGTTCGACCTCCCGTCGCAAGGGGTGAAAGTGTGTTTTGTCGACACGCCCAACACCCAGGTCGAACTGATCGAACCTTATGACGAGAATTCGCCGATCAACGGCTTCCTCGCAAAGAACCCGGCCGGTGGGCAGCATCATCTCTGCTACGAGGTGCCCGATATCCACGAGGCCAAGGCCTGGTTCGAGGCGAAGGGCGCCCGGGTCCTCGGCGAGCCGCGTATCGGCGCGCACGGCACGCCGATCTTTTTCGTGCATCCAAAAGACATGGGCGGAATCCTGACGGAGATCATGGAAACGCCGAAGGGGGAAGGGAACCACTGATGGCCGATTACGAAATGATCCGCAGCGAGCGCCGTGGCGACGTGCTGGTCGTCACGCTCAACCGGCCGGAGCGGCTCAACGCCGCCCCGCCGCACCTGTTCGACGAGTTGCGCGATGCGGTCGCCGGCCTTGATGGCGCGCGCGCGGTGATGTTCGCGGGCGAGGGGCGGGCCTTTTGTTCAGGCGCCGATGTCGGCAGCGGCGCACTCGGCACCGACAACCCCGGCGAGACCACCTACCAGGCGCTGACCAACCATTATAACCGCACGATCGCGGCGGTTGCCGATCTGGCCGTGCCGGTGGTCAGCGCCGTGCGCGGACCGGCGGCGGGGATCGGTTGCAGCCTCGCGCTCGCCGCGGATTTCTGCGTGGCGAGCGAGACGGCTTATTTCCTCCAGGCCTTCGTCAATATCGGGCTGGTGCCCGACGGTGGCGCAAGTTGGATGCTGCCGCGCCTGATCGGCAAGGCGCGCGCGACCGAGATGATGATGCTCGGCGAGCGCGTGCCGGCGGCGAAGGCGCTCGAGTGGGGGATGATCCACAAGGTCGTCGCCGACGACGCGCTCGATGCCGAGGCGTTCGCGCTGGCCGAGCGGCTGGCGGCTGGTCCGACGGTCGCGCTCGGCCTGATGCGCCGCGGCCTCGCCCATGCGCTCGAGGTCGATTACGCGACGGCAATGCAGCGCGAGGCCGAGAACCAGCGCGCGGCACGCGGCTCGGCGGATTCGATGGAGGGAGGCATTGCCTTCCTCCAGAAGCGCAAGCCCGCGTTCAAGGGAGCCTGACCTGCCGTGACCGACAAACCGACCGTTGATGCCTGGGCCGCCGCCGCCGCGAAGGAGGTGAAGGGCAAGGACCTCACCTGGCACACGCCGGAAGGCATCGTGGTCAAGCCGCTCTACACTGCGGAGGATGTCGCCGATATCGACCCCGGCCTGCCCGGTTTCGCGCCCTTCACGCGGGGCGTGCGCGCGTCGATGTATGCCGGCCGCCCCTGGACGATCCGGCAATATGCCGGCTTCTCGACCGCCGAGGCCTCCAACGCCTTTTACCGCCGTAACCTCGCCGCCGGGCAGAAGGGACTGTCGGTCGCCTTCGATCTCGCCACGCATCGTGGCTATGACAGCGACCATCCGCGCGTGACCGGCGACGTCGGCAAGGCCGGCGTCGCGATCGACACGATCGACGACATGAAGATCCTGTTCGACGGCATCCCCCTGGACAAGATGTCGGTCTCGATGACGATGAACGGCGCGGTGATTCCGATCCTCGCCTTCTTCATCGTCGCGGGCGAGGAGCAGGGGGTCCCGCAGGAGCAGCTGGACGGCACGATCCAGAACGACATCCTGAAGGAGTTCATGGTCCGCAACACCTATATCTACCCGCCCGAGCCGAGCATGCGGATCATCTCGGACATCATCGGCTACACCTCGCGGCACATGCCGAAGTTCAATTCGATCTCGATCTCCGGCTATCACATGCAGGAAGCGGGCGCGACGCAGCTGCAGGAACTCGCCTTCACGATCGCCGACGGCCGCGAATATGCCAAGGCGGCGATGGCCTCCGGCCTCGATCTCGATGCCTTTGCCGGGCGGCTGAGCTTCTTCTTCGCGATCGGCATGAACTTCTTCATGGAGGTCGCGAAGCTGCGCGCGGCGCGCAAGCTGTGGCATCGGGTGATGACCGATCTCGGTGCGAAGGACGAGCGCTCCAAGATGCTGCGGACGCATTGCCAGACCTCTGGCGTGTCGCTGACCGAGCAGGACCCGTACAACAACGTCATCCGCACCACGATCGAGGCAATGGCGGCGATGCTCGGCGGGACGCAGTCGCTGCATACCAATGCGCTGGACGAGGCGATCGCCCTTCCGACCGATTTCTCTGCCCGGATCGCCCGCAACACCCAGATCGTGATCCAGGAAGAGACCGGCATGACTCATGTCGTCGATCCGCTGGGCGGCTCCTATTATGTCGAGAGCCTGACCCAGGAGCTGTACGACAAGGCCTGGGAGATCATCGAGCGGGTCGAGGCCGAGGGCGGTATGGCCAAGGCGGTCGCGGCGGGCTGGCCGAAGGCGATGATCGAGGAAGCCTCTGCGGGCCGCGCGGCGCGCGTTGACATGGGCGAGGACGTCATCGTCGGCGTCAACAAGTACAAGCTCGCGGAAGAAGACGATATCGACATCCTCGATGTCGATAATGTCGCGGTCCGCGAATCCCAGATCGCCAGGATCAGGAAGTCCAAGGCGGGGCGCGACGAGGCGAAGTGCCAGGCGGCGCTTGCTGCGCTGCGCGAAGGCGCGCGGGGTACCGAGAATGTCCTCGGCCTCGCGGTCGAATGCGCCCGCCAGCGCGCGACGCTCGGCGAGATCAGCACGGCCATGGAGGATGTGTTCGGCCGCTACGGCACCAAGCCCACGCCGGTCTCCGGTATCTATGGCGGCGCGCATCAGTTCGATGCGCAGTGGCAGGGCCTGCTCGATGGCGTTGGCACGCTCACCCGGCGCATGGGCCGCAAGCCCCGCCTGCTCGTCGCGAAGATGGGGCAGGACGGTCATGATCGCGGTGCCAATCTGGTCAGTTCCGCATTCGGCGATCTGGGATTCGAGGTAGTGCCCGGGCCCTTGTTCCAGACGCCGAGGGAAGCCGCCGATCTTGCCATCGCGTCGGACGTCGACGTGGTCGGCGCGTCGTCGCTCGCGGCTGGCCACAAGACGCTGATTCCCGAGCTGATCGGGCACCTCCGCGATGCGGGGCGGAGCGACATCAAGGTGATCGCCGGCGGCGTGATTCCGGCGCAGGATTATCAGTATCTCCGCGATGCCGGCGTGCAGGGGATTTTCGGGCCGGGTACCAATCTGGTGAACGCGGCAACCGAAGTGTTGAAATTGCTGGGGCATAACCAGCCCCCGATCGAGGAAGCTGCCGAATGACGCTCAACATCGATATTTTGACTTCCCCGACGGAGACCGGGGCCCGGTCGCGCGACGCTGATGGTGATGTGCGGTCCGCTGTTGCGCGTGTCTTCGATGCCGGATCAGCATCGGGTCTGATCGCCTCCCCGACGATCCTTGAGCATGCGGGGCATGCTCAACCCAATGCTCCTTCGCGGGGGAAGGAAATGCGGCAGGACTGGACCCGCGCCGAAATCGCCGCGCTGTTCGATCTCCCCTTCACCGAGCTCGTCTTCCGTGCCGCCGAAACCCACCGCGCCCATCACGCCGCCGGCGAAGTCCAGCTCTGCACGCTCCTCTCGATCAAGACCGGCGGCTGCCCCGAGGACTGCGGTTATTGCTCGCAATCCGTATCGGCGGAGTCGGGCCTAAAGGCCGAAAAGCTGATGGAGGTGCGGGCAGTGCTGGCTGCCGCCGCGGAGGCCAAGGCGGCCGGTTCGCAGCGTTTCTGCATGGGTGCCGCATGGCGTAACCCCAAGGACCGCGACATGGGCGCGGTCGTGGCGATGGTCGAGGGCGTCAAGGCGATGGGCCTGGAAACCTGCATGACGCTCGGCATGCTCGAGCCGCACCAGGCGCATCAGCTCGCCACGGCGGGCCTCGATTATTACAACCACAATATCGATACCTCGCCCGAGCATTATGGCGACGTCATCACGACGCGGACCTTCCAGGACCGGCTCGATACGCTCGAGAATGTGCGTCAGGCCGGCATCAACGTCTGCTCCGGCGGTATCGTTGGCATGGGCGAGACGCGCGCCGACCGGGTCGGCTTCGTCCATGCGCTGGCGACCCTCCCGCACCATCCCGAGAGCGTGCCGATCAATGCGCTGGTGCCGGTCAGGGGCACGGTGCTGGGCGACATGCTCGCGGACACGCCGCTCGCCAAGATCGACGATATCGAATTCGTCCGCACCGTCGCGGTCGCGCGCATCACCATGCCGCTGAGCATGGTGCGCCTCTCGGCCGGCCGCGAGAGCATGAGCGAGGCGACCCAGGCGCTCTGCTTTCTCGCCGGGGCCAATTCGATCTTCACCGGCGAGAAGCTGTTGACCACCGGCAATGCCGGCGGCGGCGCGGACGCAGCGCTGTTTGCGAAGCTCGGGCTCAAGCCGATGGAGGGTGAGGAGCCGATGCGGGTGACGTCGTGAAGCTACGTGTCCGCAGACCAGCAACCATTTTTGCCCTTTTATCGGCAATATATTGGGCGCTCGTCTCGGATTTGGGACGTTCGCTGCGCGGCGTGAACCTAACGGATGGCGCGCTTCAGCCGCTCTACGAGGATTGGCTCGTCAACGGCCTGCCCGCCATCATCTACGCAGTTGTTTGCCTCCTCTTCTGTCACTGGTTGGCGCGTCGCGTCGCGCGCCAGGTCGCTACGTTTCCCAAGGACTAGCTGATGTTCAAGAAAATCCTGGTCGCCAATCGCGGCGAGATTGCCTGCCGTGTCATGCGCACCGCCAAGAAGATGGGGATCGCCACCGTCGCGGTCTATTCGGATGCCGATGCGCGCAGCCCGCATGTGCTGATGGCCGACGAGGCAGTCCGCCTCGGCCCGGCGCCGGCCAATGAGAGTTATCTCAAGGCGGAACTGATCCTGCTCGCCGCAAAGGAAAC
>Ga0255338_1001904_pt1 | contig 35165 bp, 38 predicted proteins | sample MeOH1_35cm_T4_19_FD_203715 | JGI IMG/M metagenome (GOLD analysis project Ga0255338, IMG submission 203715) | Sandy soil microbial communities from University of British Columbia, Vancouver, Canada - MeOH1_35cm_T4_195 | ecosystem: Engineered > Artificial ecosystem > Sand microcosm > Unclassified ...
GCACGGCCCGCAGGGTCGTGCCGGAGGACATGGAGTGAAGCGGACAAATCCGCTTCGGGCCGGATCGGAGGCGACGCTGCTTCCCTTCCGCCGAGAGTGCGCCCCACCGAATCGCCTGCGCGTGCAATCGAACACTACGCCATGTGTAGCCGGCCCGCCGTAGGCTATTCCAGCCTTTCCTCCCCTACCACCGGCGCGGCCAGCGGCGCCGCCGCCCCGAGGAAGCGGTTGCTCAGGTACACCATCGCCAGCAGCCCGAGGCCGATCGCGTCGGTGACATAGCCCGGCTTGATCAGCAGGACGGCCGACACGAGCAGCACCGCCCGCTCCCACCACTTCGCCTCGCGCCCGACCAGGTAGCCCTGAAGCGCCCCGGAGAAGCACATCACGCCGAAGCAGGCCGAGGCGAACGAGGTGAGCGCCGTGAACCAGTCGCCGATCAGTAGCAGCGACGGCTCGTAGACGAACATGAAGGGCACGATGTAGGTCGGCGCGGCGATGCGCACCGCTTCCCAGCCCGATTGCCACAGGTCGGCCTTCGCGAGGCCGGAGGCGGCGAACACCGCCAGCGCCACCGGCGGCGTGATGGCCGACAGGATCGCGAAGTAGAAGGCGAACATGTGGGCCGCCGGCGTCACGGCGCCCAGCTTCACCAGCGCGGGCACCAGCAGCGAGACCATCACGATGTAGGCCGGCGTGGTGGGCATGCCCATGCCCAGCACGATGCCCGCCATCGCCGTGAGCACCAGCGCCAGCACCAGCGAGTTCTGCGCCAGGCCGATGACGAAGTCGGTGAAGGTGATGCCCAGGCCCGTGATCGTGACCACCGCGATCACGATGCCGGCGCAGGCGCAGGCCATGGCCACGGCGAGCGTGTTGCGCGCCCCGTCCACCAGGGCGTCGAGCACGCTGCGCCAGGCTATGCCGGCGCGGGTGGAGGCGCGCAGCAGCGCGATCGGCAGGCAGGTCAGCGCCCCGGCCAGCGCCGCCAGCGGCGCGGAATAACCGAGCAGGAGGCCGAACAGCACGATCAGGATCGGCAGGAACAGGTGGCCGCGCACGCGCAGCACGTCGACCAGCCGCGGCAGCTGGGCGCGCGGCACGCCGGCCAGCCCATGGCGCCTGGCCTCGAAATGCACGGCGAAGAACACGGCGATGTAGTACAGCACCGCCGGGACCAGCGCCCACAGCGCCACCTGGGCGTACGGCACCGCGAGGAATTCGGCCATCACGAAGGCGGCCGCGCCCATCACCGGCGGCATGATCTGGCCGCCCGTGGAGGCGACTGCTTCCACCGCGGCGGCGAACGGCGGCCGGAAGCCGGTGCGCTTCATCAGCGGGATGGTGATCGGGCCGTCCACCATCACGTTGGCCACCGCGCTGCCGGACACGGTGCCGAACAGGCTGGACGAGACGATCGCCACCTTGCCGGGCCCGCCCGCCGTGTGCCCGGTCAGCGACATGGCGAAATCCATGAACAGCTGGCCGGTGCCGCTGCGCTCCATGAAGGCGCCGAACAGCACGAACAGCATCACGTAGCTGGCCGACACGCCCAGCGTGGAGCCGAAGATGCCTTCGGTGGAGAGATACAGCTGCTCCATCAGCACCTGGCCCTTCACTTCGGTGAAGAAGATCGCGTAGACCAGGAAGGCCACCGCGGTGGCGGGCAGCGCCCAGCCGATCACGCGCCGCGTGGCATCGAGCACCACCACCACCGACAGCACCGCCATCACCTTGTCCCAGGGCTTGAGGTCGTCGATGTAGATGATGCGGTTGATGAAGTACTCGTAGTTCAGGAAGATGTAGAGCACGAAGGCCCAGCCGGCCGCGAGCAGGGCCGCGTCCACCAGCCGCCACGCGCCGGCGCCGCCCGGCCGCAGCGGATAGAGCAGGTAGACCAGCGTCAGCGCGAACAGCAGGTGCGTGCCGCGGAACAGCATCGCCTCGGGCGGGCCGAAGCCCGCCACGTACATGTGGTACAGCGACATGGCGACGGCCACCGCCGTCACCACCAGGGCGAGCGCCCGCGTGGCGGGCGGCGTCGCCTGCACTTCGTCGGAGACGATCTGTCCGCTCGGCAAGGTCACGCTGGGCCCCGGCTCACAGCGCGCCGACTTCCTTGTAGAACTTCGCGGCGCCCTTGTGCAGCGGCACCCCGATGTCGGCCGCCATCGACTTCGGCGTGAGGCCGCCGATCGGCTTCACCACGGCGGCCATCGTGTCGACGTTCTGCGCCATCGCCTTGGTCATCTTGTAGACCACGTCCTCCGGCAGGTCGCAGGCGGCCACGATGTGCGTCGAGTAGCCGATCACGGGCACGTCCTTGTCCTGCTTCGGATAGGTGCCGGCGCGGATCATCAGCCTCTGGTAGCCGGGGTTCTCCTTCTGCAGGCCGGCGATGGTCTTCTCGTCCACCGGCACCAGGTGCATGTCGCGCGCGCTGGCGAGGTCCATCACCGCGGAGGCGGGCGCCGTGGTGCCCAGCGTCATCACCTGGGCGTGGCCGTCCTTCATCAGCGCCACGGCGTCGGTGTACGAGGCCTGGAAGTTCGCCTTCGCGAGCGACTGGTAGGACAGGCCGTTGAGCTTGAGGATTTCCGCCGTGAGCACTTCCGAGGTGTTGCCCTTGGGCTGCGTGACCAGCGTCTTGCCCTTCAGGTCGGCGTACGACTGGATCTTCGCGTCCGATAGCGCAGCCACCTGGAAGTACTGCGGGTACAGGTTGGCAACCTGGCAGACCTTGGTGACCTTCTTCGTATAGGGCGCGCGGCCCGCGAGGCCGTCCACCGTGGTGGCCGAATTGGCGAAGCCGATCTGCGCCTTGCCTTCGTCGACGCCGCGCACGTTGGCGACGCCGGCGCCCGGCGTCTGCTGGATGTGCAGCCCCGGCACGGCCTGCTCCCACATGTGCTTGAGGGCGCCGCCCAGCGGAATCCAGGAGCCGCCCTGCGGGCCGGTCATCATGGTGACCTGCTGCGCGGCCGCGGGCAGCGCCGCCGCGAAGCCAAAGGCGAGCGCGAGGACGATGCGGGTGGGATTGGCATGCTTCATGGCGTCTCCTGAAGTTGTTGGGCCGGGCGGCTAGGTTAGGGAATGGCCCTCGGGAGGGCAACTCGACGGGAGGGGCGATTCGTTCGGGACTTTCCCCTAAGGGCCGGCGCTCCAGCCCCGCCCCGAGGGGCTCAAAGCCGTTAAGAAAACGCTAAGCGCGGCCGTGAATCATGCGTCGCATGAGGAGTCTTCGACCATGACCGTCCGCATCCCGGGCAGCGGCGCCGCGCTGCTGCTCGCCTGCTCCCTGGGAGCTGCGCAAGCCGCCAGCCCGGCCGACCTGGCCGCGAACTACGCCGCCCAGGCCGGCACGGCGCCCGCCGCTTCGCGCGGCGAGCAGTTCTTCAGCGCGCGCCACGGCCGCGAATGGAGCTGCGCCTCCTGCCACGGCACGCCGCCCACCCAGGCCGGCAAGCACGCCTCCACCGGCAAGGCGATCGGCGCGCTGGCGCCGGCCTTCAATGCGGAGCGCTTCACCGATGCCGGCAAGGCGGAGAAATGGTTCCGCCGCAACTGCAACGACGTGGTCGGCCGCGAATGCACGGCCGGCGAGAAGGCCGACATCCTGGCCTGGCTGCTGTCGCTGCGCAAGTGAGGAAGGCCATGCGCATCGCCCTCCCCGTCCTGCTGCTGGCCCTGGCGCCGCTCGCCCACGCCGACGGCCACCGTTCCGCGGCGCCGCAGTTGCCCCAGTACTTGCAGGAGTGCGCCTCCTGCCACATCGCCTACCCGCTCGGCGCGCTGCCGCCCGCCTCCTGGCAGCGCCTGATGCAGAACCTGCCGCGCCACTTCGGCACCGACGCCTCGCTCGACGCGGCGACGCGCGACGAAATTGCCGCCTGGATGGCGCGCAACACCGGCACCTGGAAGCGCGTGGGCGAGCTGCCGCCGCAAGACCGCATCACCCGCTCGGCCTGGTTCGAGCGCAAGCACCGCGAGGTGGAGCCCGCGGCCTGGAACCGCGCCGCCATCAGGAGCCCGTCCAACTGCACGGCCTGCCACCCGCGGGCCGAACAAGGAGAATTCAATGAACACGCTGTCCGCATCCCCCGCTGAACGCCCGCGCCGCACCCTGGTGTGGGACGCGCCGGTGCGCGTCTTCCACTGGCTGCTGGCGGCCAGCTTCGCCGTCGCCTGGCTCAGCGCCGAGAGCGAGCGCTGGCAGCTGGTGCACATCACCGCCGGCTACACCATGGCGGGCCTGGTGGCCTTCCGCATCGTCTGGGGCCTGATCGGCACGCGGCACGCCCGCTTCACGGACTTCGTGCGCGGCCCCCTGACCGCGGTGGAATACCTCGCATCGCTCTTCGGCCGCGAGCCGCAGCACCACACCGGGCACAATCCGGCCGGGGGGCTGGCGATCCTGGCGCTGCTGGGTCTCGCGGCACTGACCGCGCTCACGGGCTGGATCAACTACGCAGACATGGCAGGCCACTGGATGGAGGAAGTGCACGAGTTCCTGGCGGGCACGATGCTCGCCGTGGTGGTGCTGCACATCGTCGCCGTGATCGCGAGCAGCCTGCTGCACCGGGAGAACCTGGTGGCCGCGATGATCCACGGCCGCAAGCCGGCGCCGCCCGCCGAAGGCATCCGCAGCCCCTGGCGCAGCGTGGCGGTGGTGCTGCTGGCCGGCGTGCTGGGCTTCTGGTGGCTGCAGTGGGAGTCGGCGCCCAGCGCCGAACAGTCCGCTGCCATCGCGCGCCAGCACCACGACCGCGACCACGACGAGGACTGAAAGGGCCGATGCGCATCCTGCTTGCCGAAGACGATCCCCTGCTGGGCGACGGCCTCCAGTCCGGCCTGCGCCAGCTCGGGTTCCAGGTGGACTGGGTGCGCAGCGGCGACGCCGCCGAACGCGAGCTGCGCGCCGGCGTGCATGCCGCCGCGGTGCTGGATCTCGGCCTGCCGCGCAAGGACGGCCTCGAGGTGCTGGCCGCCGCGCGCGCGCAGGGCATCCGGGTGCCGGTGCTGGTGCTGACTGCGCGCGACGCGATCCCGGACCGCATCCGCGGCCTCGATGCCGGCGCCGACGACTACGTGCTCAAGCCAGTGGACCTGCACGAGCTGGCCGCCCGCCTGCGCGCCCTGGTGCGGCGCTCGCACGGCCAGCCGCAGGAGGTGCTGCGGGCGCAGGACATCGAGCTCGATCCCGCCGCCCACACCGTGCACAGGGCGGGCCAGCCGGTGCAGCTGGCCACCCGCGAGTTCGACCTGCTGCACGCCCTGATGCTCAACGCCGGCCGCGTGCTCACCCGCGAGCAGCTCGAACAGCATCTGTACAGCTGGGGCCGCGAAGTCGACTCCAACGCCGTGGAAGTGCACATCCACCACCTGCGGCGCAAGCTCGGAAACAACCTGATCCACACGGTGCGCGGCGTCGGCTACACCCTGCTGCGGGAGGCGCCGCCGTGACCCGGCCTTCGTCGCTGCGCGGTCGGCTGCTGCTGATGGTGCTGGGCACCTCGCTGGCGGTATGGCTGACCGCGGCGGCGGCGACCTGGTTCGACGTTCGCCACGAGCTCGACGAACTGCTGGATGGCCACCTGGCGCAGGCCGCGGCGCTGCTGGTGGCGCAGCAGGTGCCGGAGTTCGAGGACGAACGCGTCGACGCCCCTGTGCTGCACCGCTACGGCCGGCGCGTGACCTTCCAGGTGTTCCACGAGGGCAGGCTGGCCCTGCGCTCGCCCTTCGCCCCCGACGAACCGCTGGTGGGCGACGGCAGCCGCCCGATCTCCGGCTTCTACACCGTGGAGATCGACGACCGGCCCTGGCGCGTGTTCGCCACCCGCGGCGCCGAGCACCACGTGCAGGTGTTCGTGGCCGAACAGGTGGCCTCGCGCGACGACATCCTGGTGGCGGTGCTGCGCAGCACGCTCTGGCCCATGCTGGTGGCCGTGCCCCTGCTGCTGCTGGCCGGCTGGTGGGCGGTGGCGCTCGGGGTGCGACCCTTGCGCACGCTGGGGGCGGCTCTGGCGCGGCGGCCGGCGGAAGACCTGCGGCCGCTGCAGTCCGCCGGCGCGCCGGACGAGATGCGGCCGCTCGTCGAAGCGCTCAACGGCCTGTTCGAGCGCATCGCGCTGCTGCTGGAACGCGAGCGCCGCTTCACCGGCGACGCGGCGCACGAGCTGCGCACCCCGATCGCGGCGATCCGCGCCCAGGCCCAGGTGGCGCTGGGCGCCACCAGCGAGCCGCAGCGGCGCCAGGCGCTGGAGCGCACCCTCACCGGCTGCGACCGCGCCTCGCGGGTGGTGGAGCAGCTCCTGATGCTCTCCAGGCTCGATGCCGACGCGCCGCGCCGCAGCGAGCCGGTGGACCTGGGCGCGGTGGCACAGGCCGCGGTGGCCGAACTGGCGGTGACCGGCATCGTGCGCAACCAGAACGTGAGCCTCGAGGCCGAGCCCGGAGCCGTGGTGGGAGGCGACGAGACGCTGCTGGCGGCCCTGTGCCGCAACCTGGTGGACAACGCGATGCGCTACAGCCCGCCGGGCGCACGGGTGGAGGTGCGGGTGCGCAGGGATGGCAAGCGGGCCGTGCTGGTGGTGGAGGACAACGGGCCGGGCGTGCCCGAGGAAGACCGCCAGCGGCTGGGCCAGCGCTTCTTCCGCGCCGAAGGTACGGAGGCCTCCGGCAGCGGCCTGGGCTGGTCGATCGTGCAGCGCATCGCCGCCGTGCACGGCGCCACCGTGCAGGCCCTGGTGTCGCCGCGCCTCGGCGGACTGTGCGTGGAAGTGAGCTTTCCCCGCGCGCCCGATGCCGCAATGCGAAAATAGCGGCATGAGTGCCGTCTGGATCGATCCCGAGCCCACCCCCGCTCCCGCAGCAAAGATCGAACGCGAGAACCACAAGCTGGAAAAGCGCCTGTGCCGCCTGGTCGGCCAGGCGATCGCCGACTACAACATGATCGTGCCCGGCGACAAGGTGATGGTCTGCCTGTCGGGCGGCAAGGACAGCTACGCCCTGCTGGACATCCTGCTGAAGCTGCAGCGGCGCGCGCCGGTCAGCTTCGAGATCGTCGCGGTCAACCTCGACCAGAAGCAGCCCGGCTTCCCCGAGCACGTGCTGCCCGGCTACCTGAAAGGCCTGGGCGTCGACTTCCGCATCGAGGAGCAGGACACCTATTCCATCGTCAAGGACAAGATCCCCGAGGGCAAGACGATGTGCAGCCTGTGCAGCCGGCTGCGCCGCGGCATCCTCTATCGGGTCGCCAGCGAGCTGGGCGCGACCAAGATCGCCCTCGGCCACCACCGCGACGACATGCTGCAGACGCTGTTCCTCAACATGTTTTTCGGCGGCAAGCTCAAGGGCATGCCGCCCAAGCTGCAAAGCGACGACGGCCGCCACGTGGTGATCCGCCCGCTCGCCTACGTCGACGAGAAGGACCTGGTGCGCTGGGCCGGGGTGCGGCAGTTCCCTATCATTCCCTGCACCCTGTGCGGCAGCCAGGAGAACCTGCAGCGCAAGCAGGTGGGCGAGATGCTGCGCGAGTGGGACAAGCGCTTCCCCGGCCGGCTGGACAACATGCTGCACGCGCTGCAGAACGTGGTGCCTTCGCACCTGGCCGATCCGGCGCTGCACGACTTCCGCACCCTCACGGCCAACGGCGTGCCGAGCGAGGATGGCGACAAGGCCTTCGACCCGGAGGAATTCCCGCCGCCCGCGCCGCTGCCGGCGCTGCAGGTCATCAAGCTCTGATCCCGCGGCGGCGCGGCGGCGTCCTGCATGTAAACGCGCCCCACCGGCAGGCCGCGGGCTCTACCATTTGGCGGGGCTCGCAATGCCTTGCCGATGGGAGATGCCATGGGTCGAACGCTCTTTGTCCTGCGCTTCTGGAGGCTCGCCGCGCTCGCGGTGCTGCTTTCCGGCTGCGCCTCCACCTACCTCCTGGACAACCAGGTCCAGTCCTTCTCGCAGCTCGGGGCGGTGCCGGCGCAGCCCACCTACCGCTTCGAGCGCTCCCTGTCGCAGCAGGCCGACCCCGCGCAGCAGGCGCTGGAAGCCCTGGCGGACCCGGCCCTGTACAAGGCCGGCCTGCGGCGCGACGACGCGGCGCCGCGCTACAGCGTGCAAGTGGGCGCGCGCACCGAACGCAGCTTCTCGCCTTATTCCGATCCCTACTGGGGGCCGTGGGGCTGGGGTGGCGGCTGGGGCCTGGGCTTCGGCGGCCGCCATTTCGGCCTGGGCCTGGGCGGGCCCTGGCCGCGCACCGATTCCTACTGGTTCCACCGCGAGGTGAGCGTGATCGTGCGCGAGCTCGCCTCCAACCGCGTGGTGTACGAGACGCACGCGAGCAACGACGGCCCCTGGTTCGACAACCGCTCGGTGCTGCCGGCGATGTTCGAGGCGGCCATGCAGGGCTTCCCCAACCCGCCGCAAGGCCCGCGCCGGGTGGACATCCAGGTCGGTCGCAGCTCCGGCTGAGAGGCGCCCGGCCAACGCGTCCGTCAGGTTTCTTCGTCCTGCGGGAGGGCGCTCCTACAATGCGCCGGTATGGAAGCCACCCGCATCATCGCCGTGCGGCATGGCGAGACGGCCTGGAACGTGGACGCACGCATCCAGGGCCAGCTCGACATCCAGCTGAACGAGACCGGGCGATGGCAGGCCCGCCGGGTGGGCCAGGCCCTGTCCGGCGAGCAGCTGAGCGCCATCTATTCGAGCGACCTGGAGCGGGCGCACGAGACGGCGCGCGCCATCGGCGAGGCCGCGGGCATCGACGTCGTGCCGCACCCGGGCCTGCGCGAGCGGCGCTTCGGCATGTTCGAGGGCAAGACCTTCGACGAGATCCAGCAGAACTGGCCCGAGCACGCGCTCAACTGGCGCAAGCGCATCCCGGAATGGGAGCCGCCCGAAGGCGGCGAGTCGCTGCTGCAGCTGCGCGAGCGCGTCAACCGCACCGTGCACGACCTGGCGTCGCGCCACAGCGGCGAGCTGATCGCCGTGGTGGCCCACGGCGGCGTGCTCGATACCCTCTACCGCATCGCCACGCGCCAGGCCGTGAACTCGCCGCGCACCTGGCAACTCCCCAACGGGGCAATCAACCGGCTGCTGTGGACGCCCGAAGGTTTCACGCTCGTGGGCTGGTCGGACACGCAGCACCTGGAACATGCCGCCTTTGACGAAAACACCTCTTTCTGAAGGCCTGCTGCGGCTGGTGGGCCAGCCGGTCTCCGCCATCGACACGCCCTCCCTGGTGGTCGACCTCGATGCCATGCAGCGCAACCTGAGCCGCATGGTGGAGTTCGCGCGCAAGCACGACATCCGCTGGCGCCCGCACGCCAAGATGCACAAGAGCTCGGCGCTCGCGCGGCTGCAGATGCAGGCCGGCGCCGTCGGCGTGTGCGTGCAGAAGACCGCCGAGGCCGAGGCCATGGCCGCCGGCGGCGTGACCGACATCTACATCAGCAACGAGGTGGTCGCGCCGGCCAAGCTGGCGCGGGTGGCGGAGCTCGCGCACGCGCTGGCGCAGGCCAACGGCCAGCTCGCCATCGCGGTGGACAGCCTCGAAGGCGTGCGGCGCCTGGCCAACGCCATGGACGACCGGCGCCAGAGCGGCCCGCCGGCGGTGATGGACGTGTTCGTGGAAATCGACGTCGGCCAGGGCCGCTGCGGCGTGGCGCCGGGGCGGCTGGCGCTCGAGCTCGCGCTGGAGATCCGCCGCCACCCCGCCCTGCGCTTCGCCGGCCTGCAGGCCTACCACGGCCGGGCGCAGCACCTGCGCACGCCGCAGGCGCGCCGCGACGCCATCGCGCAGGTGGTGCAGGACGTGCTGTTCACGCGCAAGCTGATCGAGCGCGAAGGCATCCCGGTGGACCTGGTCACGGGCGCGGGCACCGGCAGCATGGTGTGCGAGGCCGCCAGCGGCGTCTACGGCGAGCTGCAGGCCGGCTCCTTCCTGTTCATGGACGCGGACTACGCGGCCAACGAGCGCGATCCGGCGCAGCCGCAGTTCGAGCACGCGCTGTTCGTCAAGGCGGAGGTCATGAGCTCGGGCCTGCTGCACGCCGTGTGCGACGCCGGCCACAAGAGCCACGCCATCGATTCGGGCCTGCCGCGGGTGCTGGCGCTGGAGCCCACCGGCGAGCTCGATTACCTCAATGGCGGCGACGAGCACGGCGTGCTCAAGCCCGCGCGCGGCAACCAGCGCGTGCCGCGGCTGGACGAGACCGTGTGGCTGATTCCCGGCCACTGCGATCCCACCGTGAACCTGCACAACCACCTGGTCGGCGTGGTGGGCGGCCTGCAGCAGGGCCGGGTGGACAAGATCATCCGCATCGACGCCCGCGGCGCGCTGACGTGAAAGCATGCAGCTCAGCCCCAGCCAGGTCATCGTCCTCGCGACCCCGGTCTTCCTGCTCCTGATCGGGGTCGAATACGCCTGGGGCCGGCTGCGCGGGCGCGACACCTACCGCCTGAACGACGCGATCAACAGCATCTCGCTCGGCATGCTGAGCCAGGTGAGCGCCGTCCTGACAGGCCTGTTCCGCGTCGGCATCTACACCGCGGTGTTCTCCCATGCGGCGCTGCTGCGCAACGACGGCTTCTGGACCTCGCCCTCCGGCTGGCTGCTCGCGCTGGTGTTCTACGACTTGTGCTACTACTGGCTGCACCGCGCCGGCCACGAGGTGGCGGTGCTCTGGGCCGCACACGTGGTGCACCACCAGAGCCAGGACTACAACCTGTCGACGGCGCTGCGCCAGACCAGTTCGGGCGCCCTGCTCGGATGGATCTTCTACCTGCCGATGGCCGTGGCGGGCGTGCCGCCGCTGGTGTTCGGCGTGGTGGCGCTCGTCGACCTGCTGTACCAGTACTGGGTGCACACCGAGCACGTGGGCAAGCTGGGCTGGTTCGACCGCTGGTTCTGCTCACCCTCCAACCACCGCGTGCACCACGCGGTGAACGATCGCTACCTCGATCGCAACTACGGCGGCATCCTGATCGTGTGGGACCGCCTGTTCGGCAGCTTCCGCGAGGAGGACGAGCGCTGCGTCTACGGCACCCGCGCGCCGCTGGAAAGCTGGGATCCGCTGTGGTCCAACCTGGAGGTGTACTGGGCGCTCGCGCGCGACAGCTGGCACGCGCGCTCCTGGGGCGACAAGCTGCGGATCTGGATCAGGCCGCCGGGGTGGCGGCCGGCGGACGTGGCCGCGCGCTTTCCGAAGGCGCCGTTCGCGCTCGAGCGGGTCGCGCGCTACCACCCGCCCATGAGCGGTGCGCTCGCGTGGTTCGCCGGATTGCAGTTCGCGGCGATCCTCGGCGCGGTGGCGCTGTTCCTCTGGCACGCCGATGCCTTGCCGCTGGCGCGTTCCTTCGTCTGGCTGGCGGTGCTCACCGCGGCCCTATGGGCGGTGGGCGCGGCGATGCAGGGGCGCATCACGATGCTGGAGGTGCTGCTGGTCGAAGTGGCGGCGCTGGCGATGGCCACGGCGGCCGAAGGCTGGATCGATGCGCACCGCCTGTTCAAGCCGCTGGCGATGCTGCTCGCGATCGCCTGGGTCGCCATGCGCGCGCAGGGCCGCTTCGCCGGCGTGCTGCTGGCCGCCCTCGCCCTCTGCCTGGCCGGCGACGTGTTCCTGATGCTGGAGGGCTTCTTCATCCCGGGGCTGGTGAGCTTCCTGGCGGCGCACCTGTGCTACCTGGCACTGTTGCGGCAGGACGTGCGCTGGTTCCCGAGCGGGCGGGCGCTGGCGGCCACCCTGGCGCTGGCGGCGGCGCTGTATGCGGTGCTGTTCCCGCATCTGGGGCCGGTGCTGAAGGTCGCGGTGGCCGCCTATGCAGTGGTCATCGCACTGATGGCGGCGCAGGCGATCGGGCGGGCGACGGTGCTGCGCGACGGGGCCTCGATGGGTGTCGCGGTCGGCGCGGGCCTGTTCATGCTGAGCGACGCGGTGCTGGCGATCAACCGCTTTGCGGTGCCGCTTCCGCTGGCGCCGGTGTGGATCCTGTCCACGTATTACGCGGCGCAGCTGCTGATCGTGCACAACGCGCGTCCCGGTGCGGCGGCTGCAACGCCGACGCCCGCGGGCGTGGTGGCGGGGGCCGGCTAGACCGCCGTCGCGCGGGAACGACGGGCGAATCAGGACTCGAACAATCCGCCTTCCGCCCGCGGCGGCGTCACCCCCAGGTGCCGGTAGGCCGCCATCGTCGCCACCCGCCCGCGCGGCGTGCGCTGCAGGTAGCCCTGCTGGATCAGGTAAGGCTCGATCACGTCCTCGATCGTGTCGCGCTCCTCGCCGATCGAAGCCGCCACGTTGTCCAGGCCCACCGGGCCGCCGTCGAAGCGGTGGATCACCGCCTCCAGCAGCTTGCGGTCCATCAGGTCGAAGCCCTGCGGGTCGACATCCAGCATCGCCAGCGCCTTCTGCGCGATGTCGCGCGAGATGTGGCCGGTGCCCTTCACGTCGGCGTAGTCGCGCACGCGGCGCAGCAGGCGGTTGGCGATCCGGGGCGTGCCGCGCGAGCGGCACGCGATCTCCGAAGCGCCGTCGTCGTCCATCGGCGCCTGCAGCAGCCGGGCGCTGCGGTTCACGATCAGCGTGAGCTCCTGCGCCGTGTAGAACTCCAATCGCGCCACGATGCCGAAGCGGTCCCGCAGCGGGTTGGTCAGCATGCCGGCGCGCGTGGTCGCGCCGACCAGCGTGAAGGGTTGCAGGTCCAGCTTGATCGAGCGGGCGGCCGGGCCCTCGCCGATCATGATGTCGATCTGGTAGTCCTCCAGCGCGGGATAGAGGATCTCCTCCACCACCGGCGAGAGGCGGTGGATCTCGTCGATGAAGAGGACGTCGTTGCGCTCCAGGTTGGTCAGCAGCGCCGCGAGGTCCTTGGGCTTTTCCAGCACCGGGCCGGAGGTCTGGCGCAGGTTCACGCCCAGTTCGAGAGCGATGATGTGCGACAGCGTCGTCTTGCCCAGGCCGGGCGGCCCGAACAGCAGCACGTGGTCCAGCGCCTCGCCGCGCTTGCGTGCCGCGCCGATGAAGATCTCCAGCTGCTCGCGCGTCTTGGCCTGGCCCACGTATTCGGCCAGGCCCTTGGGACGCAGGGCGCGCTCCATGGCTTCTTCCGCCGGCGAGGAAGGCACGGCGGAGACCACCCGCTTGGCGGGCGGCGGCGCAAAGTCGTCGGTCTGGATGCTCATCGCGCCAGCGCCTTCAGCGCCTGCTTGATGCCGTCGCTCACGCTCACGTCCTTGGGCAGCGGCTTGAGCGCGGCCTGCGCCTCCTTGTCGCTGTAGCCCAGGGCCACCAGCGCCTGCAGGATGTCGCCCTGGTTGTCGTTCACGGCGTGGACGCCGATGGCACCGAGGTCGGCGCCGATCTTGCCCTTGAGTTCCAGCAGCAGCCGCTCCGCCGTCTTCTTGCCGATGCCGGGGATCTTCACCAGCCGGCTCGCGTCCTGCTGCGTGACGGCCTGGCCGATGTCGCCCACGCTCATGCCGCTCAGGACGGCCAGCGCGGTGCGCGGGCCCACGCCCGAAATCTTGATGAGTTGACGGAAGGCCTCGCGCTCGCCGGCGGAGCCGAACCCGAACAGGATCTGCGCGTCCTCGCGCACGACAAAATGCGTCAGCAGCGAAACCTTCTCGCCCACGCCGGGGAGGTTGTAGAAGGTGCTCATGGGCACAGCGACTTCGTAGCCGACCCCGTGGCAGTCCACCAGCACCTGCGGCGGGTTCTTCTCGCTCAGCGTCCCCGTCAATTTGCCTATCATTGCGATCCTCTCACGGGATTATCACGTTGATTCTCCGCCACGCCTTCAGCCCCTTGAACAACACCCGGCTCGCGCACCTGTGCGGCCCGATGGACGAACACCTCCGAACGATCGAGGAGGCGCTGCAGGTCGCGATCGGCCACCGCGGCGAGCACTTCCGCGTCGAAGGCCCCAAGGCCAGGGCCGAACGGGCCATGGGCGTGCTGCAGGCCATGTACGAGATGGCGGGGCGCAGCATCGCCAAGGAAAAGGTGCAGCTGATGCTGGCCGGGGACGCGGCCATGGAGGAGGACGCGGAGGGCGCCCTGGTGCTGCACACGCGCCGCGCCGACCTGAAGGCGCGCACGCCCAACCAGAGCGTGTACCTGGACAACATCGGCAGCCACGACATCACCTTCGGCATCGGGCCGGCCGGCACCGGCAAGACCTATCTCGCCGTCGCCTGCGCGGTCGATGCCCTGGAGCGCAACGCGGTGCAGCGCATCGTACTGACGCGCCCCGCCGTGGAGGCCGGCGAGAAGCTCGGCTTCCTGCCCGGCGACCTGACGCAGAAGGTCGATCCCTACCTGCGGCCGCTGTACGACGCGCTGTACGACCTCATGGGCTTCGACCGCGTGACCAAGGCCTTCGAGCACAACGCGCTGGAGATCGCGCCGCTGGCGTTCATGCGCGGGCGCACCCTGAACAACGCCTTCGTGATCCTCGACGAGGCGCAGAACACCACGCCGGAGCAGATGAAGATGTTCCTCACCCGCATCGGCTTCGGCAGCAAGGCGGTGGTCACCGGCGACATCAGCCAGATCGACCTGCCCAAGGGCACGCTGTCCGGGCTGGTGGATGCCGAGCGGGTGCTCAAGCGGGTGAAGGGCATTGCGCACACCCGCTTCACCAGCATCGACGTGGTGCGGCATCCGCTGGTGGCGCGCATCGTCGACGCCTACGACGCGGCGCGCAAGTCCGAGCCCAAATGACGCTGGAACTGTCGCTGCAGTTCGGCGCCTTTGCGAAGGCGGCCGCGCACCGGCGCGTCGTCACGCCGGCGCGCGTGCGGCGCTGGGTCGGGATCGCGCTGCGGGGGCCGGGCGAGATCGCGGTGCGCATCGTCGGCACCGAGGAAGGGCAGGCGCTCAACCGCCAGTACCGGGGCAAGGACTACGCGACCAATGTGCTGACCTTCGACTACGCGCGGGAGCCGGTGGTTTCTGCCGACCTGGTGTTGTGCGGGCCGGTGGTGGAACGCGAGGCGCAGGAGCAGGGCAAGACGCTGGAGGCGCACTACGCGCACCTGCTGGTGCACGGGGTGCTGCACGCGCAGGGCTATGACCACGAGCGGGGGGAACGGGAGGCGCTGGAGATGGAGGCGGCGGAGGTGTTGTTGCTGGGGGCGCTGGGGTACCCGAACCCGTATTGAGGCTGTTCCTCCTTCCCCCTCCGGGGGAAGGCCGGGATGGGGGCGCTCGGAACTCGATGGAGTCCGCCGGTCTCATGGCAGCGGAGCGCCCCCACCCCAACCCTCCCCCGGAGGGGGAGGGAGCAAGGCTAGCGTACGGTCAACGGGATCGTCACCGGCCCGTCGTTCACCAGGTGCACCTGCATGTCGGCGGCGAACTCGCCGGTCTGCACCACCGGATGCGCCTTGCGCGCCTGCGCCACGAAGTAGTCGTACAGGCGCCGCCCCTCCTCCGGCGCCGCCGCATTGGTGAAGCTCGGGCGGTTGCCGCCGCTCGTGTCGGCCGCCAGCGTGAACTGGCTCACCACCAGCAGGCCGCCGCCCACGTCCTGCACGCTGCGGTTCATCTTGCCGGCCTCGTCGGCGAAGATGCGCAGCTTCAGCAGCTTGGCCAGCAGCTTGTCCGCCTGCAGCTCGCTGTCGCCGCGCTCGGCGCACACCAGCGCCAGCAGGCCCGGGCCGATCTCGCCGATGGTGCGGCCCGCCACCACCACCTTCGCTTCGCGCGCCCGTTGCACCAGCGCCAGCATCAGATTAGGTCCTGCTTGTCGTCGAAATGCCCTTCCACGTCCATCGGCAGCAGCTGGATCGTGCAGCGCAGGCCCGGCACCGCGCTCATGAGCGCCTGTTCGACCGAGGCGCGCACGGCCGCGGCGCGGCCCAGCGTCCAGTCTGCCGGCATGTGCATGTGCAGGTCGACGAAGCGGCGGCTGCCGGAACGGCGCGTCGAGACGTGGTCGAAGCGGATCGTGCGGTGGCCGAACTGGGCGAGCGTCTTCGTGATCTCCTCGATCACGTCCGGCTCCAGCGAGTGGTCCATCAGGCCCTGGGCGGAGCGCCACAGCAGCTGCAGGCCTTCGCGCAGGATGTTGAGGGCCACCAGGATGGCCACCGCCGGATCGAGCCACAGCCAGCCGGTGAGCGCGACGAGGCCCACCCCCAGCACGACACCGGCCGAAGTCCAGACGTCGGTGAACAGGTGGCGCGCGTCGCCTTCCAGCGCCATCGAGCGGTGCTTGCGCGAGGACTGCAGCATGGTCCAGGCCAGCACTCCGTTCAGCACGGAGCTCAGCACCGACAGCGCCAGGCCCATCCCGAGCTGCTCCAGCGGCTGCGGCTCGAGCAGGCGCAGGACGGCCGTCCACAGGATGGCGGCCGCCGCCACCATGATCATCAGGCCCTCGAAGCCGGCGGAGAAGTATTCCGCCTTGTGGTGCCCGTAGGGATGGCCCTCGTCGGCGGGGCGCATGGCCACGCGCACCATCAGCAGCGCGAACACGGCGCTGGCCAGGTTGACCAGCGATTCCATCGCATCGGACAGCAGGCCCACGGAATCCGTGAGCCACCAGGCCAGCGTCTTCAGCGCGATGGTCGCCACGGCGACGGCGATGGACCATCGCAGCAGCACCTGGGGCTCGATGCGGCTGGCGGCAGAGGCAAGGGACATGCCCCGATTGTGCTGCACGGCCGCATGCCAGAATCCGCGCCTGCGCCTGCCCGGCCGCCATCGCACCGCCCTGGCCTGGTGGCTCCTGCTCACGGCGGCCGGTGCCGCGGCCCTGGCGCGGCTGGAACTCGCGCGGCTGCACGATGGTTTCGAGACCGACGCCCGCATGGAGATGGTGAAGCTGCGGGAAGGGGCGGAGGCGCGCTGACTCAGTTGGGCCGGCCCGGGTAGATCATGAGGGCCGGCGCAACCTGCGCGAGCGCGACGAAGTCGCGGTCGTTGTGCACCAGCAGCGCGCCGTGCTCCAGTGCGATGGCTGCGATCAAGCAATCGTTTGGCTTGCGGATGGTAAGACCCGCCGCCCGTGCAGTTCGGTACAGCTGCGCTGCAACTTCGTAGGTGGAGAGTTCGCGCGGTTCCAGGATCAGCGTCGACCACATGGCCTGCCGCATGTGTTCGAACTCCGACTGGTTGCGAAACCCCTGCAGCACTTCCTGAAAGATGATGCCGGTGGTGGCGATTTCCTCGTGATCGTCGCGCATTTCGACGAAGCGGGTCGCCTCCGTCAGCCGGCCTCGATAAGCGTCGATCCAGACACTGGAGTCCAGCAGCAGCATCACTTCTTCTTGCCGGGGCGGCCAGGCCTGGCGGAGGCCAGCGGCGGAGGCACCTTGTAGCTGGCGACCCCCTGTTCGACCCGGTATTTGCCCGGCTCTTCGCCCGGGTCCGTCTTCGGGTCGTAGTCGGGCCAGAACGTATCTTCCGTGGCCATGCCCCAGATATCCCGCAGCCGCGGGCGCTTCGCCCGCTGCACCATCTCGCGCAAGGCGCGGTCGACCACCTCCCGCTTGGTGCGAGCGCCGGAAACCTGCATGGCCTGCGCGATCAGGGTTTCGTCGATGTCGATATTCGTCAGCACGCCATTCAATATATATGGCGTGTACAAGATGTCAACGCCGGCTATCCGAGCGTCACCCGCGCGAACTTGCGCTTGCCCACCTGCACGACGTACGTGCCGGCGCCCAGCTTCAGCCCCTTGTCGCTCACCGGCGACTGGTCCACGCGCACGCCGCCGCCGTCGATCAGGCGGTTGGCTTCCGAGGTCGAAGGCGCCAGCCCCGCCTGCTTCAGCAGCTGCGCGATTCCCAGCGGCGCGCCCGCAAGCGCCACTTCCGGGATCTCGTCCGGCAGGCCGCCCTTGCTGCGGTTCACGAAATCCTGTTCCGCCGCATCGGCCGCGGCGGCGTCGTGAAAGCGCGCGGTGATCTCCTTGGCCAGCAGCACCTTGGCGTCGCGCGGATTGCGCCCGCCCTCGACCTCCTGCCGCAGGGCGGCGATCTGGGCCTCGGTGCGGAAGGACAGCAGCGTGTACCAGCGCCACATCAGCGGGTCCGAGATCGACATCGCCTTGGCGAACATGGTGTTGGCGTCCTCGGTGATGCCGATGTAGTTGCCCTTGCTCTTGGACATCTTCTCGACGCCGTCCAGGCCTTCCAGCAGCGGCATGGTCAGGATGCACTGCGGCTCCTGCCCGTATTCGCCCTGCAGGTGCCGGCCCATGAGCAGGTTGAACTTCTGGTCGGTGCCCCCGAGCTCCAGGTCGCTTTTCAGCGCCACCGAGTCGTAGCCCTGCATCAGCGGGTACAGGAACTCGTGGATCGAGATCGGCGTGCCGGCCTTGAAGCGCTCGTGGAAGTCGTTGCGCTCCATCATGCGCGCCACGGTGTACTTCGCCGCCAGCTGGATCATGCCGCGGGCGCCGAGCGGGTCGCTCCACTCGCTGTTGTAGCGAAGCTCGGTCTTCGCCGGATCGAGGATCTTGTACGCCTGGGCGCGGTAGGTCTCCGCGTTCACCTTGATCTGCTCGGGCGACAGCGGCGGGCGGGTGGTGTTGCGCCCCGAGGGGTCGCCGATCATCGAGGTGAAGTCCCCGATCAGGAAGATCACGGTGTGGCCCAGATCTTGCAACTGGCGCAGCTTGTTCAGGACCACCGTGTGGCCCACGTGGATGTCCGGTGCGGTGGGGTCCAGCCCCAGCTTGATGCGCAGCGGCACCCCCGTGGCCTCGGAGCGGGCGAGCTTGCGCAGCCAGTCCTCCTGGGGAATCAGTTCCTCCGCTCCCCGCAAGGTGACCGCCAGGGCTTCCCGGACTTTTTCCGAGACCGGGAATTTTTGTGTAACAGCTTCTTGATTCATAAGGGGTTTTACAGAGGCGACGGCCGCTGAGGTGGCTATACTGCGGCTCGTTTTGTGTCTGCCGATTCTAGTTGCGGCAGGTTTTTTCTCTTCCCCGCCATCGGCGGCTGCCGCGCGATGGTGAAGGGAAACACCGGGGACTTCCGTAGGACCATTCCTGCACCCCGGTACAAGAACTGGGACGAATACGTTGAAGCAAACTTGGCTGACCGCCGGGGAGCGCCTCGTCGCACGTGCAGGCCACGTGCTTGAGCACCATCCCCGCCAGCTCACGGCAATCGTAGCCGCCCTGCTCCTCTCGGCCGGTGGCGGCGCGTTCGCCGTCGCCTCCCTGGGGCCGGATCCTGCCACCCTGCCGGTGCGCGAAATCCTGGAGAGCGTGCAACCGCTGCCGCTGGCGCAGCAGGCCGAGGCGCTGGACGCCCACCATTTCAGCCTGTTCACGGCCGAAGCGGTGCGCTCCTCCGACACCGCCGAATCGCTGCTCGCCCGCCTGGGCGTGAACGATCCCGTGGCCGCCGCCTTCCTGCGGCAGGACGCGCTGGCGCGCCCGCTGGTGCTGGGTGCGCCCGGCCGCCAGGTCAGCGCCGAAGCCACCGACAGCCGCAACCTGCTGCGCCTGAGCGTGCGCTGGGCGCTGGACGACAAGAGCTTCCGCCGCCTGGTGGTGGAGCGCCAGCCTTCGGGCCAGTTCGCCAGCCGCATCGAGACGGCGCCGCTCGTCGCCTCGCTGCGCGTGGGCAGCGGCACCATCCGCAGCAACCTGTTCCAGGCCGTGGACGAAGCCGGCCTCTCCGATGCGGTGACCAGCCAGCTGGTGGACATCTTCTCCACCGACGTCGACTTCCACCGCCTGCGCGCGGGCGACCGCTTCGCCGTCGTCTACGAGACGCTGGAGGCCGATGGCGAGCCGCTGCGCACCGGCCGCGTGGTCTCGGCGCAGTTCGTCAACGGCGGCCGCCAGCTGGAGGCCCTGTGGTTCGAGCAGCCCGGCCAGCGGGGCGGCTATTTCGATTTCCAGGGCCGCAGCCTGGAGCGCACCTTCCTCGCCTCGCCGATGGAAGTCTCGCGCATCACCAGCGGCTTCTCCATGCGCTTCCACCCGATCCAGCGCACCTGGCGCGCCCATACGGGCGTGGACTACGGCGCGCCCACCGGCGCCCCGGTGCGCACCGTCGGCGACGGGCAGGTGCAGTTCGCCGGCGTGCAGAACGGCTACGGCAACGTGATCGAGATCGACCACGGCAAGGGCAACGCCACGCTGTACGCCCACCTGAGCCGCATCGACGTGCACCGCGGCCAGTCGGTGCAACGCGGCCAGCGCATCGGCGCGGTGGGTTCCACCGGCTGGGCGACCGGGCCGCACCTGCATTTCGAGTTCAAGGAACAGGGCATCCAGCGCGATCCGCTGGAAGTGGCGCGCCGCCACGTCGCCCCGACCGAGCTGACGGCGCAGGCGCGCCCGCAGTTCGACCGCGTGGCCGGCGCCATGCGCACGCAGCTCGCCGTGGCCGCCTCGGCCACCATGTTCGCGTCGGCGCGCTGACGAAAGCCGTCACCCCCGCGCACGCGGAGGGTGACGAAACTGTCAGCCGGGGGTCCGCAGTCCGATACGATGCGGGCCATGGCGGATCTCTTCATCGGCTTGATGTCCGGCACCTCGATGGACGGGGTGGACGGCGTCATCGCGGACTTCTCCTCTTCCGGCGTGCGGGTGCTGCAGCACGCGAGCTGCGGCCTCGACGCCGCCCTGCGCTCGGAGCTCATGGCGCTCAACGCCTCCGGGCCCGACGAACTGCATCGGGCCTGGCTGGCCGGCAACGCGCTGGTGCGCGTGTACGCGGACGTGGTGCGCAAGCTGCTCGCCCGGGCCTCGCTCAAGCCGCAGGCGATCGATGCGGTGGGCGCGCACGGCCAGACCGTGCGCCACCGGCCGCAGCTGTTCGACGGCACCGGCTACACCATCCAGCTCGCCCAGCCCGCGCTGCTGGCGGAGCTGACCGGGATCCGCGTGGTGGCAGATTTCCGCAGCCGCGACGTCGCCGCCGGCGGCCAGGGCGCGCCGCTGGCGCCGGTGTTCCACCACGCGGTGTTCTCCCGGCCCGGCGAGACGGTGGGCGTGCTCAATCTCGGCGGCATTTCCAACATCACCCTGCTGGGCGCCGACGGCGGAGTGCAGGGCTTCGACTGCGGCCCCGGCAACGCCCTGATGGACGCCTGGAGCCTGCAGCACACCGGCAGCCCCTACGACGACGATGGCCGCTGGGCGGCCCGCGGGCAGGTGCTGCCCGGCCTGCTCGCCTCGCTGCTGGCGGAGCCCTACTTCCACCTGGCGCCGCCCAAGAGCACCGGCCGTGACCTGTTCAACCTGCCGTGGCTGCAGGCGCACCTGCAGAACTTCCCCGGCGCCGCGCAGCAGGACGTGCAGGCCACGCTCACCGAGCTCACGGCGCGATCCTGCGCCGACGCCATCGGGCCGCATGCCGGCGCGCTGCAGCGCCTGATCGTCTGCGGCGGCGGCGCGCTCAACGGCCACCTGATGCGGCGCCTGGCCGCCCTGCTGCCGCAGGCCAGGGTGCTCTCCAGCGCCGAGGCCGGCCTGCCGCCGCTGCAGGTGGAAGCCGCCGCCTTCGCCTGGTTCGCCATGAAATGCGTGCGCGGCGAAAAGCTGCACCTGGAAAGCACCACGGGCGCCCGAGGCGCCCGTGTGCTGGGGGGAATCTATCCCGCGTAGGCTGGTGGTGCGCCGCCAAGCGCGCCAACCCCAGCGCTCAATGTTCGGCCGGCGAGAAGCTCGAGCCGCAACCGCAGGTGGTGCCCGCGTTCGGGTTCTTGATCACGAACTGGGCGCCCTGCAGGTCTTCCTTGTAGTCGATCTCGGCGCCGACCAGGTACTGGTAGCTCATCGCGTCGATCAGCAGCGAGACGCCGTACTTCATCATCACGGTGTCGTCGTCGTTGGCGATCTCGTCGAAGGTGAAGCCGTACTGGAAGCCCGAGCAGCCGCCGCCCTGCACGAACACGCGCAGCTTCAGCTCCGGGTTGCCTTCCTCGGCGATCAGCTCGGCGACCTTGTTCGCAGCGCTGTCGGTGAAGATCAGCGGGGAGGGCATTTCGTGCGTGACTTGTTCGGCGACTGCGCTCATGGGCTTTCTTTCGACGGTATCAACCCCGATGTTAAGCCGGCCGCAGCCCGGCCGTCCATCAGGCGCTCTTTGAGGCCAGCTTCAGTAAGGGCTTTTCATCCTCGGAAGCCCCGGTCATCAGCGGCCGCAACGAACCGCAGATGGTGGCCCCCTGGTGCATCTCAAGGGCCACGTAGCACACGTCCCCCTCGATCTTGGCCTTGGGCTGCAGCTCCAGCAGCTCGCGGGCGTGCACGGGGCCGCGCACGGTGCCGTTGATGATCACGTGATCCGCCTCGATGGCGCCCTGGACGACCGCCGCCTCGGAGATCACGAGCATGCTGCCGTTCTCTTCCGGGCTGGCCTTCACGTCGCCGAACACCTCGCCGTCGACGCGCAGGCCCTCCTTGAACTGCAGGTTGCCGTCGATGTGGGTGCCCTGGGCGATCAGGCTCTTGATGGGCGGCTGGGTCTTCTTACCGAACATGCTTATCTCCTCAACGAACGTACAGCTTACAAAGACACACTCTGGACGGCCCTGCTCACCGATCCTTCCACCACGCGGGCCGAGACATTTTTCACGACGGCCTGGGGCGGCAGGTCCACCATCCCCTCCAGCCGCCGGTACTGGCGGAATTGCAGGGCCTGCGGCCCGCCGGGCAAGGCCATCAGCCAGGGCTTGCCGTCGAGGGTGCCGGACAAGCTCAGCTCCAGCTTGCCGCGGAATTCGGGGGCGTTCTTCACCGGCTGGATCACCAGCACCTGCCATTTGAGCTGCGTGCCCGAGAGCACCTCGGCCTGCAGGGCGCGGATGGCGACGGCCTCGGTGCCGCTGGCCGGGATCAGCTTCTCGAAGAAGCCGAGGTCCTCGCGCAGGGCGCGGTTCTGCGCCTCCAGCGCGCGGATCTGCGCCGTCAGCCGGTCCTGCGCGGCGCGCTCGACGGTGAGGGTGCTGCTGGAGGTGTTGATGACGGACTGGACCCGGTCGCGCTCCATGCGCAGGCCCGCGACTTCCTCGCGCAGGCGGACCAGTTCCTCCTTGGCGGCGCGGTCGACGCCGGCGATGTCCTTGCCCAGTTCGAAGGCCCACAGGCCGATGGCCGCGCAGAAACCCAGCACGATGGCGGCGCCGGCGCAGCGCAGGGGCCAGGGCAGCGCGCTGCGCACCTTCATCCGGGGTGCGCTGATCGTCAGGCGACGGCGAAGCAGCTTGAAACGCATATGGATGAGGATGCTGCCGAAAGCCGCAGGGTGCAGCAAGTCTCCACTTGTGCAGCTTTGTGTCGGACGACAGCTTGTCTTCGGAATCCTGACGGCGGCGCCGCGGCCTGTGTCGGCACGACAACGCTGCAGGCCCTGCAAGCGAAAAAGCCCGGCAGGGCCGGGCTTTCCATGGGAGCGCGCAAGGCGATCAGCGCTTGCTGAACTGCTTGCGGCGGCGGGCGGAGTGCAGGCCCACCTTCTTGCGCTCGACCTCGCGGGCGTCGCGGGTCACGAAGCCGGCTGCGGACAGCTGGGGCTTCAGCGCGTTGTCGTAGTCGATCAGGGCGCGGGTGATGCCGTGGCGCACGGCGCCGGCCTGGCCGGATTCACCGCCGCCGTGGACGTTGACCTGGATGTCGAAGGCTTCGACATTGCCGGTCAGCACCAGCGGCTGCTTGGCGATCATGATCGAGGTCTGGCGGCCGAAGAATTCGGCGATGTCCTTGCCATTGACCGTGATCTTGCCGGAGCCCTTCTTCAGGAAGACACGCGCGACGCTGCTCTTGCGGCGGCCGGTGCCGTTGTTCCATTCACCGATCATGCTCAGATCTCCAGGGGCTTCGGTTGCTGCGCGGAATGCGGGTGCTCGGCGCCACCGTAGACCTTCAGCTTCTTGATCATGGCGTAGCCCAGCGGGCCCTTGGGCAGCATGCCCTTGACGGCCTTCTCCAGGGCGCGGCCGGGGTGCTTGGCCTGCATTTCCTTGAAGGTCTGGGCCTTGATGCCGCCGGGGTAGCCGGTGTGGCGGTAGTAGACCTTGTCGGTCTCCTTGGTGCCGGTCACACGGAGCCTGGAGGCGTTGATGACGACGATGAAGTCGCCGGTGTCGACGTGAGGCGTATAGATGGCCTTGTGCTTGCCGCGCAGTCGGAGGGCAGCTTCGCTGGCTACCCGGCCGAGCACCTTGTCGGTGGCGTCAATCACAAACCACTCGTGCTTCACGTCAGCGGGCTTGGCGCTGACAGTGCTGGTCATAATGACTTTCGAGTCTGGTTTGGGGGCTGGCCCGCGAGGGTTCGCCCGAAAGGTCCTTTTCCACGGTCGGTGTCCCTCTGGCGGGGACCTCTTAGGTGGGTTCTGAAGTTCGCCGCGGGACCAGGAATCGCTGCGAACCCGCCATTATACGAGAGACCGGCGCGGCCACGCCAGACGCCCTCCCAGCGCGGCAATCGCTGAGCGATTGCGCACCGCGTGCGCAGACCGCAGGATTCATGTTAAATCGCTTGTTATTTTGCTTGGATAGCCTATATTTTGCGCTCCATCGAGCCCAGCGACAGCCCCATGCAAACACGACCGGTGACCCCCGAGGACTGGAACCTTCTTCGCGCCGAGGTCACGGAGGCGTTCTCGCCCGGCGCCCCTGTCCAGGAACGAGACCTCTTCTCCGGCCGGGCCGCGCAAATCGCTTCTCTGGAAGACGCAGTGAATCAGCGAGGGCGGCACGCTATCGTGTATGGGGAACGCGGCGTAGGCAAGACTTCGCTGGCCAACGTCCTGCCGCTGGTACTGCAAAGGCCCAATCGCGAAGTCATCTACGTGCGGGTGAACGCAGATCCCACCGACACGTTTGCATCGCTGTGGAGGAAGGTCTTCAAACGCATGACTTATGTCGTGGCAGCCACCGAGGGGGGCGGGACGAGGAAGCTCTCGGATGACATCGGCGAGGATCTGTCGCCCGACGACGTCCAGCTCGTGTTGTCCGATTTCTCGAACAACCAGATTCCGATCATTGTTCTCGACGAATTCGACCGCATCAAGGACAGGATGACCACGCAGTTGGTCGCGGACACCATCAAGGCACTCTCCGACTACTCGGTCAATGCAACGGTGGTCGTGGTGGGTGTTGCCGAAGACGTTTCGACCTTGATCCAGGGGCATGAGTCCATCACGCGCAGCCTGGTCCAGATCAAGATGCCGCGAATGTCGACGGAGGAGCTGAAGCAACTCGTGCTCACCCGGTACGTGCGATGCGGCATCTCCACGGATGCAGACGCTGTCTGGAAGATCATCTTCCTTTCGAGAGGGCTGCCTTACTACGCTCACTTGCTGGCAATGCATGCTGCCCGTTATGCAATCGACAATCGCAAGACAGTGGTGGACCACCAGGACGTCGACAAGGCGCTCACGAGTGCGTTGCAGGAGCTCGATCAGACGATCAAGGAGAAGTACGTCGCCGCCGTCCGGAGCCAGCGGGCCGAGGACACCCTGTATGCGCCTGTCTTGCTCGCGTGCGCGTTCGCTGCAACCGACGAACTGGGACGCTTTCAGCAATCCGCCGTGACTGCGCCCCTCAACAAGATCCTGCCCGGCAAAAACTATCAACCTTCCACGTTCGCGCTGCACATGAATGCATTCACGGAGGAGGACCGTGGATGCGTGCTCCAGCGAACAGGCACGCCGCGGAACTATCGCTATCGCTTCGCCGACCCGATGATGCAGCCCTATGTCATCCTGAAGGGCTTGAGCGAGGGACGGCTGACGGACGAGATCGCCGAGATCTTCTCGACCAAGCCTCAACTCGAAATCCCTTTCCCTGACTGACGCCATGTTCAGCTACCGACACGGCTTCCATGCCGGCAACCACGCCGACGTCCTCAAGCACATGGTGCTGATCGCGGTCCTGAAGCACCTCACGGCCAAGCCCACGGCCCTCACGGTGGTCGACACCCACGCCGGGGCCGGCCTGTACCGCCTGGACAGCGAGTTCGCCGGCACTTCCGGCGAGGCGCAGGACGGCATCCTCAAGCTGCTCGCCAGCCCGCTCGCCGTCGAGGCACCACCGCTCGTGGCCGATTACCTGCAGCTGATCGCCGGCTTCAATCCCTCCGGCAAGACCAAGGTCTATCCCGGCTCGCCCTTCGTCACGCAGGCCCTGCTGCGGCAGGAGGCGAAGGACAAGCTGTGGCTGTTCGAGCTGCATCCCACCGACAGCAAGGCACTGGCCGCGCACGTGGAGCAGCTGCACGCGGGCCGCCAGGTGGGCCTGAAGCGTGACGACGGCTTCGAGGCGCTGCGCGCGCTGCTGCCGCCGCCCTCGCGCCGCGGGCTGGTGCTGATCGACCCCAGCTACGAGCTGAAGACCGACTACGCCCGCGTGGCCGCGACGCTGCAGGAAAGCCTGAAGAAATTCGCCACCGGCAGCTACATGATCTGGTATCCGGTGATCCCGCGGCCCGAGGCGCACGAACTGCCGCGCCGGCTGAAGACGCTGGCCAACCAGGCCGGCAAGCCGTGGCTGCACGCGACGCTGAACATCGGGCAATCGCCCGCGCGCGCACCGACGCACACGCCCGGCGAAGCGGCGCCGCGGCCGGGGCTCACCGCCAGCGGGGTGTTCCTGGTGAACCCGCCGCACACGCTGAAGGCCAGCCTGCAGCAGGCCTTGCCCGCCCTGCTCGAAGTGCTGGGGCGCGGCAAGGGGCAGGCGCAGTTCGTCGAATCCGCCGGCTAGCGCCGGCGTCCGAGCACCATCGTCCAGTACGTGCCCCACTGGCTGCGGCGGTCGCCCACGCAGGCGACGGCCACGTCGGCGAAGCGCGGGTCCATCAGGTTGGCGCAGTGGCTGGGGCTCTCGATCCAGCCCCGCACCGCGCTGGCCACGTGCGGGTCGCCGCCCGCGAGGTTCTCGCCCACGATGCGGTACTTGTAGGGCGTGGCCTGCACGCGCTCGGCGACGGTGCGCCCGTCCGGGCTCCTGTGGTCGAAGTAGTTGCGCGCCGCCATGTCGCGCGAGTGGCGCGCGGCCACGGTCTGCAACGTGCCGTCCCAGTGCAGGGGCGGCGCCGGCGGCATCGAGCGCCAGCCGCAACGCTGCGCCTGCGCGCGGGCCGCGTTGATGCGGCGCAGGGCCTCCTGCGTCTGCACGCTGCAGCTGGTGTGGAAGGCGGCATCGGCGGCCGTGACGCACGCGAGTCCGAGGAAGACCACGGCCACCCAGGGCCGCAACGACGAACGGGACGACATCGCACGCAGCTTGCCATGGACGAGCTAACGCGCCGTGTCCAATCGCAACCACCTATGTCCGCACGCGCATCGCGCGGCATCCCGCGCGTCACAAAGCCGCGGAATCGATACATTCGCGCGGCCGCGCCGTGCGCGCACGCAACCCACAATCGCGCGCATGCAACAGGTGCAGGAACCATTGCCCGAACTGGGCGAACTGCTCGGGGGCCGGTGGCAGCTGCAGGCGCTGGGCGCCAGCGCGTTCTGCGATACGTGGGAGGCGCGCCAGGGGCGCGAGCTGCTGTTCCTCAAGAGCGCGGCCGAGGCCGGCGCCGCCATGCTGCGCGCCGAGGCCGACGGGCTGCGCGCGCTGGCCGCCACGCGCACGATCCGTGTGCCCGCGGTGCAGGCCTTGCTGGAGCGGCCCGGCGGCGGCGCGATCCTCGCGCTGGAGTGGCTGCAGCTCGCGCGCCCCGACGCCGAATTCGGCTTCCGCTTCGGCGAGGCGCTGGCGGCGCTGCATGCGCAGCCCGCGCCGCTGCAGCCGGCGGGCTTCGGCTGGGACCGCGACAACTACATCGGCGCGACGCCGCAGCGCAACACACCCGTGCAGGCGGCCACGCTGACAGGCTGGATCGCCTTCTACGCCGACGCGCGCCTGGCGGCCATGCGCGACCGGCTGCGCCACGCCCCGGGCGACCTGCGCACGGCCGTCGACGCGGTGATCGCGGCGCTGCCGCAGCTGTTCGCGGACGGCCAGCCGCCGCGCCCGGCCCTGATCCACGGCGACCTGTGGCAGGGCAACTGGGGCATGCTGGCCGACGGCACGCCGGTGGTCTTCGATCCCGCCGTCTCGTGCTCCGACCCGCAGGCGGAACTGGCGATGACGGAGCTGTTCGGCAGCCCGCCGCGAGGCTTTCGCGAGGCCTACGCGCACGCGGGCGGCGCCTGGCCGGACCTGCGGCGCACGCAGCTGTACCAGCTCTATCACCTGCTGAACCACGCCGTGCTGTTCGGCGGCACTTACGTGCAGCAGGCGCTGCGCTCGGCGCGCGCGCTCAGCGAAGCGCGCTGATCTGGCGGGCGACGGCCAGCGTCGCCGCCGACTGGTTCATGGTGTAGAAGTGCAGGCCCGGCGCGCCGCCGCGGATCAGGCGTTCGCACAGGTCGGCCACCACGTCGAGGCCGAAGGCGCGGATGGACTTCGCGTCGTCGCCGAAGCTTTGCAGCCGCAGCCGCACCCAGCGCGGGATCTCGGCGCCGCAGCTGTCGGAGAAGCGCAGCAGCTGGCTCGAATTGGTGATCGGCATGATGCCCGGCACAATCGGCACCTTCACCCCCAGCTTGCGCGCCTCCTCGACGAAGCGGAAGTAGGCATCGCTGTTGTAGAAGTACTGCGTGATGGCCGAATCGGCGCCGGCCTTCACTTTGGTGGCAAAGGCCTGCAGGTCCGCCTGCGGCGACTTCGCCTGCGGGTGCACCTCGGGGTAGCAGGCCACCTCGATGCGGAACTCGTTGCCGCACTCGCTGCGGATGCATTCCACCAGCTCGCTGGCGTACTGGAACTCGCCGCCGATGCCGTAGCCGCTGGGCAGGTCGCCGCGCAGCGCCACCACGCGCTTGACGCCCATGGCGCGCAGCTGCGCCAGCTGGTCGCACACCTTGGCGCGGGTGGCGCCGATGCAGGAGAAATGGCTGGCCGCTGGCACGCCTTCGGCGAGGATCTCGCCGACGGTGGTGAAGGTGCCGGTGTGGGTGGAGCCGCCCGCGCCGTAGGTCACGGAACAGAACTCGGGCTGGAGCGCGTAGAGCTCCTTGCGCGCGGCGCGCAGCTTGTCGGCGCCTTCAGGCGTCTTGGGCGGGAAGAATTCGAGGGAGATCGGAAGCATCAGCTGCTCCTCGTCTGGGCATGGAGGAAGAATTCGCGGTTGCCGTCGCCGCCCGCGATCGGGCTGTCGTACCAGCCTAGCACTTCGAGGCCGAGGTCCGCGCAGGATCCGCGCAGGCGCTGTTCGACCACAGCGTACAGGCTCTCGTCGCGCACCAGGCCGCCCTTGCCGATCTGCTGCGGCTGCAGCTCGAACTGCGGCTTGGCCAGCATCAGCAGGTGGCCGCCCGGCTTGGCGAGCGGCGCCAGCGCGGGCAGCACCAGCGTCAGCGAGATGAAGGACAGGTCGCCGGTGACCAGGTCGTAGTGCCCGCCGACCTGTTCGTCGCGCAGGTCGCGCGCGTTGACCTTCTCGATGGCGACCACGCGCGGGTCCTGGCGCAGCTTGGGATGCAGCTGGCCGTGGCCCACGTCGACGCCCGTCACCGCGGCGGCGCCGTGCTGCAGCAGGCAGTCGGTGAAGCCGCCGGTGGACTGGCCCACGTCGAGGCAGGTCCAGCCGGCCACATCGAGGCCTGCGCTGCGCAGGGCGCCTTCCAGCTTCAGGCCGCCGCGCGAGACGTAGCGCGCCTCGGCCGTGTCGAGCAGTTCGAGCTGCGCCTGCGGCGGGATCTCGTCGCCGTTCTTGGCGACGTTCACCCAGCGGGCGCCGTCGAGCCACCGCACGCCGGCGGCGATGAGCCTCTGCGCCTGCGAGCGGGTGGCGGCCAGGCCGCGGTCGACGAGAAGCTGGTCGGCACGCATCAATACCGGTAGGTATCGGGCTTGTACGGCCCGTTCTTGCTCACCCCGATGTACGCCGCCTGCGCATCGCTCAGTTCCGTGAGCTGCGCGCCCAGCTTCGACAGCTGCAGCCGCGCCACCTTCTCGTCCAGGTGCTTGGGCAGCACGTACACCTTGCCCACCTCGTACTGCGACGATTTCGTGAACAGCTCGATCTGCGCCAGCGTCTGGTTGGCGAAGGAAGACGACATCACGTAGCTCGGATGGCCGGTGCCGCAGCCCAGGTTCACCAGCCGGCCCTTGGCCAGCAGGATGATGCGCTTGCCGCCTTCGAAGATCACGTGGTCCACCTGCGGCTTGATCTCGTCCCACTGGCACTTCTTCTCGAGCGACGCGACGTCGATCTCGTTGTCGAAGTGGCCGATGTTGCAGACGATCGCCTGGTCCTTCATCTTCGCCATGTGGGCGTAGGTGATGACGTCGCGGTTGCCGGTGCAGGTGACGAAGATGTCGGCCTTGTCAGCGGCGTACTCCATCGTCACCACGCGGTAGCCTTCCATGGCGGCCTGCAGGGCGTTGATCGGGTCGATCTCGGTCACCCACACCTGGGCCGAGAGGGCCCGCAGCGCCTGCGCCGAGCCCTTGCCCACGTCGCCGTAGCCCGCCACCAGGGCCACCTTGCCGGCCACCATCACGTCGGTGGCGCGCTTGATGCCGTCGACCAGCGATTCGCGGCAGCCGTACAGGTTGTCGAACTTGCTCTTGGTGACCGAGTCGTTGACGTTGATGGCGCGGAACTTCAGCTTGCCCTGCGCGGCCATGTCCTGCAGGCGGTGCACGCCGGTGGTGGTCTCCTCGGTCACGCCGAGGATCTGGGCCGACTTGCGGCTGTACCAGGTCGGGTCTTCCGCCAGCTTCCTGCGGATGGCGTTGTGCAGGATGCGCTCTTCTTCCGAGGAGTGGGTGTCGATCAGCGACAGGTCCTTCTCGCAGCGCTGGCCCAGGTGCATCAGCAGCGTCGCGTCGCCGCCGTCGTCCAGGATCATGTTGGGGCCTTCGTCCTTCGCGCCCTTGGCGCCGAAGTCGAAGATGCGGTGCGTGTAGTCCCAGTACTCCTCCAGCGACTCGCCCTTCTTGGCGAACACCGGCGTGCCGCTGGCGGCGATGGCGGCGGCGGCGTGGTCCTGGGTGGAGAAGATGTTGCAGGAGGCCCAGCGCACCTGCGCGCCCAGCGCCTGCAGCGTCTCGATCAGCACCGCGGTCTGGATCGTCATGTGCAGCGAGCCGGTGATGCGGGCGCCCTTGAGCGGCTGCGCCTTGGCGAATTCCTCGCGGATGGCCATCAGGCCCGGCATCTCGGTTTCGGCGATGCGGATTTCCTTGCGGCCCCAGTCGGCGAGCGACAGGTCGGTGATCGCGCAGTCGGCGGGCGCGGCGGATTGGAGAGCGGCGTTCATGGTGGCTCCGGAACGAAAGGGGTGGAGAGCCCACCCTCCGGAGTTCTCACCGCACGGAAAGGTGGGTGAGCGTCGTTGCATGGAATCCGAGCCTCGCGTCCGTGGCGGACGCTGCAACGCTCCTCGGTTGGGGCGAATTCTAGCGGAACGCGACCGGATCAGCTGCCGATCAGCCCACCGCTTCTGCCTGCGCCTGTGGCTGCGGCTCGTGCGCGTCTTCGGGGCTGTTCTTCCACCCCTGGTACAGCGTCGCTACCAGCCCGCCCGAGATGTTGTGCCACACGCTGAAGATCGCGCTGGGCACCGCCGCAAGCGGCGAGAAGTGCGCGGCGGCCAGGGCGGCGCCGAGGCCCGAGTTCTGCATGCCGACCTCGATCGACAGCGTCTTGCGCTTGGCGATGCTGCGGCCGGTGAACTTGCCCAGCAGGTAGCCGAGCAGCAGGCCCAGGCCGTTGTGCAGCACGACCACCGCGAAAATCAGCAGCCCGCTGGTCGCGATGCGCGGCTGGTTGGCCGCCACCACCGCGGCGACGATCGCCACGATCGCGACCACCGAGACCAGCGGCAGCACGCCGACGGCGAGCTTGACCTTCTCCCGCAGCAGCGACTGCGCGAACACGCCCAGCGCGATCGGCAGCACCACGACCTGCACGATCGACCAGAACATCGCCGCCGCGCTCACCTCCAGCCACTGGCTCGCCAGCAGCCAGATCAGCGCCGGCGTGACCAGCGGCGCCAGCAGCGTGGTGACGGACGTGATCGCCACCGACAGCGCCACGTCGCCGCGCGCCAGGAAGGTCATCACGTTGGAGGCCGTCCCGCCCGGGCAGCAGCCCACGAGGATCACGCCGACGGCGATCTCCGGCGGCAGCGCCAGTGCCCGGCACAGGAGCCAGGCCAGGCCCGGCATGATGACGAACTGGCCGAGCACGCCGATCAGGACATCCGCGGGGCGGCGGAAGACTTCGCGGAAATCGTCCTTCGAGAGCGTCAGCCCCATGCCGAACATGATGATGCCCAGCAGCGGCACGATCCAGGCCGCGATCCAGCGGAATTGCGCCGGGGCGAAATAGGCGAGCGCGGCGAACAGCAGCACCCAGACGGCAAAGGTCTTGCCGACGAACTGGCTCAGGCGGACGAGGGCCTGCATGGGGAATCCTTGGAAACGGGGTGTCTCGCGCGGGACACCAAGGGAAAACCCTCATTCTAGGAATCCGACACGGCGCGGTCCGGGCTGGGGTTATTCGACTGGCACCCGTGCTCGCACCCCACGGCGCGGGCACGAGCGGATACAAAGGGGCATGCCCTCCACCCTGCCCGCCCCGCCCATCGAGCCGATGCTGGCCAAGATCGCCGAGGCGCTGCCGACGCAGGAGGGCTTCCTGTTCGAACCCAAGTGGGACGGCTTCCGCGCGCTCGTGTTCCGGGGCGCCGAGCAGACCTACCTGCAAAGCCGCGACCTGCGGCCGCTGAACCGCTACTTCCCCGAGCTGGAAAAGGCGCTGCACGAGGCGCTGCCCAAAGGCTGCGTGCTCGATGGCGAGATCGTGGTGGCCACACGCGCCGGCCTCGACTTCGACGCGCTGCAGATGCGCCTGCATCCGGCCGCCTCCCGCGTGGCCAGGCTGGCGCAGGAGACGCCTGCCAGCTTCGTCGCCTTCGACCTGCTGGCGGCGGGCGGCAAGTCCGTCATGGAGCTGCCGCAGGCGGAGCGGCGCGCGCGCCTGGAGCGCCTGCTTGGCAAGGCGAAGCCGCCGCTGCACCTGACGCCCGTCACGCGCGACCGCGCCCAGGCCGAGGAATGGCTGCAGAAGTTCGAAGGCGCCGGTCTCGACGGCGTGATCGCGAAGCTGGAATCCGCGGCCTACCAGCCCGGCAAGCGGGCGATGCTGAAGATCAAGCACGTGCGCAGCGCCGATTGCGTGGTGGCGGGCTTCCGCTGGTACAAGGACCGCACCGACGCGATCGGCTCGCTGCTGCTGGGCCTGCATGACGACAGCGGGACGCTGCAGCATGTGGGCGTGACCTCCTCGTTCACGATGGACATGCGGCAGGAATTGCTGAAGGAGCTGGAGCCGCTGCGCAAGGACGCGCTGAAGGACCATCCCTGGCGCGATTGGGGCGGCGCCGCGGCCGGGGATGCGCAGCGCATGCCGGGCGCGCAAAGCCGCTGGAGCGGCGGCAAGGACCTGAGCTGGGAGGCGCTGCGCCCGGAGCGGGTGTGCGAGGTCAAGTACGACCATCTGCAGGGCAACCGCTTCCGCCATGCGGCGGTGTTCCTGCGCTGGCGGCCCGACAAGCCGCCGCAGGAGTGCCGCTACGACCAGCTGGAGGTGACGACGCCGTTCGAGCTGGCGAAGGTGTTCGGGGCGGCGGAGCCGGCGCAGCACTGAATCCGCTGGCGCCGAAGCCATTCACGCCTTCGGCTTCGATTCCTTCTCCGCGCCGTCCTTCGGCCGCAACCTCGCGGGCACGTGCTCCAGGTTGATCCGCACGCGGTACCACAGCGAAGACCGGCCCCGCATGCGGTCCACCAGCACGTCGGCCGGCTCGAGGTGCGCCGCTGCCTTCGGGTGCTTCGCCTTCCACTCCTGCGCCGCCGCGACCGCGTCGGCCTCGCGGTCCGCGCGCGCCACCTCGATCAGCGGCTTCTTCGAAGGCGGGGCGCGCTTCGGCTCGCCGGCCGCCTTGCGGTAGTGCGGCGGCCAGGGCGCATCGCCCTGCCCTTGCGCCTCGTGCCGGCGCGAGAGCTCCAGCAGCGGCTCCAGCGAGCAGGGCCAGCGGTCGATCTGCGCGTGCGGATCGCCGATGCGGCGGAAGCGCTCCGGCATCGTCCGCAGCGTGAAGTCGGCCGGATCGCAGGCGTCCAGCTCCTTCCAGCTCACGGGCGCCGACACGCGGCCATCCGGCTTGGGCCGCAACGAGTACGCGGACGCGACGGTGCGGTCCTTCGCGTTCTGGTTGTAGTCGACGAACACGCCGCGCCGCTCCTCCTTCCACCACTGGCTCGAAGCGACGGTGGGCGCGCGCCGCTCCACCTCGCGCGCCAGCGCCAGCGCGGCCCGCCGCACCTCGTCGAAGGTCCACTTCGGCTCGATGCGCACCAGCACGTGGATGCCGCGCGAGCCCGAGGTCTTGGGCCAGCCCCTGAGGCCCAGGTCGGTCAGCACGGAATGCACGACGCGCGCCGCTTCCTGGATCTGGGGCCACGCGACGCCGGGCACCGGGTCGAGGTCCACCCGCAGCTCGTCGGGGTGCTCCAGGTCTTCCGCCCGCACCGGATGCGGATGCAGTTCCAGGCAGGCGAGATTGGCCATCCAGGCGAGGTCGGCCGGATGCCGCGGCACGATCTCCTCGGCGCTGCGGCCGGAAGGAAAGCGGATCTCCGCCACTTCCAGCCAGTCGGGGCGCTTCACGGGCGCCCGCTTCTGGAAGAAGAACTCGTCGTGGATGCCGTTCGGGTAGCGCACCAGGACGCAGGGCCGGCCGCCGGCGCCGCGCAGGGCGCCCTCGGCGACCGCCAGGTAATAGTTCACGAGCTCGAGCTTGGTGATTCCCGCCTCGGGGATCAGCAGCTTGCTGCCGTTGGTGATCGCGAGCTCGCGCCCGTCGATCTCCAGCAGCGTCTCGTCCTTTGGCCCGGCCATGCACCCAAAGTACACCGGCGTGGGAGAATACGGCGTCAGACACGGCCGTGTGCAAGCGCGGCTGCCCCGTCCTGGCGGACGGGCGCCGAACGCGGCGGTCCCAGTAGAGCGGCCGTGCTGCAGCACGGCCCCGTGCGCCATCCCGGAGTCCCCTTGTCCGCCTCGCCCCTCAGCGCCGAAGTCCGGCGCCGCCGCACCTTCGCCATCATCTCCCACCCCGACGCCGGCAAGACGACGCTGACGGAAAAGCTGCTGCTGTTCTCCGGCGCGATCCA
>Ga0255338_1001905_pt1 | contig 35162 bp, 37 predicted proteins | sample MeOH1_35cm_T4_19_FD_203715 | JGI IMG/M metagenome (GOLD analysis project Ga0255338, IMG submission 203715) | Sandy soil microbial communities from University of British Columbia, Vancouver, Canada - MeOH1_35cm_T4_195 | ecosystem: Engineered > Artificial ecosystem > Sand microcosm > Unclassified ...
CAAAGCCGTCCTGCGCCTGCGGCGTTGCATCGTGGAGAGCCGTTGCTCCGGTGAGCAGGAGCGCAGCGCTATGTCGCGGGGGTGCTCCTGGGGGGGCCGGCGGTGCTGCACCGCGCGACGCAGGCCCGGAGCGGGTTTGTCCGCTTCCGGAAGTAAAGGGGGAGGCACGGCCCGCAGGGTCGTGCCGGAGGACATGGAGTGAAGCGGACAAATCCGCTTCGGGCCGGATCGGAGGCGACGCTGCTCCCCTTTCCGGGAGCCCGCGCCACCGAATCGCCTGCGCGGCCCTCTGGGTTTCGGCTTCCGCAGGGACAAAGACGTGCGCGGGCTGCATTCGTGCCGTCAAGAGTCGAACACCAGCAAAGGCGCTGAAACAGGCGACGGCATGAGATCAAACGGCGTCGGGCGCGGCCGCGGTATCCTTTTCGCCTGCCGCGATGGCGAAGGAACAAGGACAGGATGACTCCCCCCACCCCGCACGAGAGCACCGGATCGCCGCAGCGCTGGCGCGTGCTCTGGGCGACTTTCGCCGCCTATCTCTTCGACAGCTACGACCTGACGGTGCTTGCGCTCGCGCTGCCCGTGCTGCTGAAGCTGCTGGGCATGTCGCTGCCCGAGGCCGGCCTGCTCGGCACGGCCACGGCGCTGGGCGCGATGGCGGGCGGGGTCGTCTTCGGCCTGATCGCGGAGAACTTCGGCCGCAGGCTGGCGCTCGTCGCCGCGCTCGTCTGGCTGGGCCTCGGCATGGCCGCCGTCTACGCGGTGGATTCCTGGGGCGGATGGATGGTGCTGCGCTTCGTGACGGGCCTGGCCATCGGCGGCGTCTGGGGCCCCTGCGCCGCACTCATCGCGCAGCACTGGTCGGCGGAGCACCGCGGCCGCGCGGCCTCGTTCGTCTTCAGCAGCTTCGCCATCGGCGCGGCCGTCGCGGCCGCGGTGGGGCGCCTGGTGCTCGGCACGCACTGGCAGTGGCTGTTCGTGGGCGGCGCGATGTCGATCCCCGCTGCGGTGCTGTGCTGGTACCTGATCCCGCGCGATTCCGCGCCCGCGAGCGTCGAGGCCGGCGCCGCGGCAGCCGGCCCGCGGCCCGAAGCACGCGTGGGCGTCGGCGCGATCTTCGCGCCCGGCGTGGCGCCGATCACGCTCGCGGCCACCCTGGTGAGCATCGTCAACCTCGCCGGCTACTGGGGCGCGGCGTTCTGGATCCCGACCTTCCTCACCCGCGAGCGCGGCCTGGACGTGTCGACGATGCTCGGCTTCCAGTTCGTGCAGTACCTGGGCATGTTCATCGGCTTCCAGTTCTTCGGCTGGCTGGCCGATGCGGCGGGCCGCCGCCGCTCGATGATGGCCGCGTTCGCCACCTGCGCCGTGTCGATCGGCGTCTACATCGTCGTGCGCGATCCGGGCTTCCTGTTCTGGTGGGGCGCCGTGGTGGGCTTCGGCCTGTGCGGCGCGGGAGGCATCCTGGGCGCCTACTACGCCGAGCTGTTCCCGCCGCGGATCCGCGCCTATGCGGGCGGCTTCTGCTGGAACATGGGCCGCATCGGCTCGATCGCGGCGCCGTTCACGATGGGGGTGATCGGCAAGAGCTACGGCCTGCAGTACGGGCTGGCCGTGACCTGCGCGATCTATGCGGCCGGCGTGCTGGTGCTGCTGCTGCTGCCCGAGACCTTCCGGCGCGAGGCCGGCAAGCCGGTCGCGGCATGACACCCGCCATCGAGCCGGGCGAGTGCCTCGGGCGCAAGCTGCTGATCGCGGGGGACGTCAACACCGGCAAGACGACGCTGGCACGGCGCATCCTGCAGGACTTCGGCGAGCGCGGGCTGGGCGCGCGCGTCGCGATCCTCGACCTGGCGCCGACCATCCCGCCGGAGATCGCGCGCTCGCGCGGCGTGCGGGGAGTGGGCGGGACGCTCGAGGCGGATCCTTCTTCGCAGGCCGTGCGCCTGCGGCCGCTGCTGCAGGCGCCGCGCCTCACGTCCGCATCGGAGGCCGAGGCGGCCGCGAAGGCGCAGGAGAACCTCCGGCGCATCGAGGCGGCCTGGCAGGAGCTGCCGCCGCGCGCCATCCTGTTCGTGAACGACATCAGCATGTACCTGCAGGCGGGCACCGCGAGCGAGCTGGTCGCCCGCCTCGCCGCCGTGGAAACCGTCGTCGCCAACGGCTACCTCGGCGAGCGTCTCGGCGGCGGCGAGCTCACGCGCCACGAGCGCGCGCAGATGGAGCAGCTGCGGGACTGGTTTGCCGGCGTGGGGCGCGTGCTCACGCTGACGACGCGCCACGACCCCGCCTGAGCGGGAACCCACCCCGGCAGGACGCTTCCGCCCCGATCCGCTGCCGAAGGGCCCGGCATTGCACCGGGCCCTGCCTGGCCGCTTCAGCAGACCACGCGCGCGATGGCGAGGCCCGCGACCACCGCCACCCCGGTGGCAACCACGCCGGGGATCATGAACGAGTGGTTCAGCACGTACTTGCCGATGCGCGTCGTGCCCGAAAGGTCGAAGTTGATGGCCGCGATCAGCGAACCGTAGGTCGGGATGAAGAAGTAGCCGTTGACCGCCGGGAACATGCCGATCAGGAACTGCGGCGGAATGCCCAGCGCCACGCCCAGCGGCATCAGCGCGCGGGTGGTCGCCGCCTGGCTGTAAAGCAGCACCGAGGCGAAGAACAGGCCGAACGCGAAGGTCCACGGCGCCACCTTGGCCCAGTCGCCGATGGCCGGCACGATCACTTCCTTGTTGGCGGCGATGAAGCTGTCGCCCAGCCAGGCCAGGCCGAAGATGCCGATCACCGCCACCACGCCGGCACGCAGCGTCGGCGTCTTGGGCACGTCGTCCACCGGCACCCGGGTGACCAGCAGCATCACGGCGGCCGCGGCCATCATCACGATCTCGATCACGATCGGCATGGCCAGCGCCGACTTGGCACCGGGCAGCGTGCGCAGCGCGGGGAAGAAGCCGAACAGCACCACCAGCGCCACGCCGGCCAGGAAGATGAACGCGGAGCACTTCGCGGCCGGCTTCAGCGGCGCGCGCGCCTCGGGCGCCTGCGGCGGCGGAATCAGGCCGTCCTTGAGGCGTTGCTGGTAGACCGCGTCGTCCTTCAGGTCCTTGCCCATGAACATCGAGACGATCGCCGCGACCACCACGCCGGCCAGCGTCGAGGGCACGCAGATCATCAGGATCTGCGCCAGGCCGAAGTCGCCCACGCCCTTCTCGGCGAACAGGCCGATCATGGCCGCCGTGGCCGCTGCCACCGGGCTGGCCGTGATGGCCTGCTGCGACGCGATGGTGGCCACCGCCATCGGCCGCTCGGGCCGGATGCCGTTCTGGTGCGCCGTCTCGTAGATCACCGGCAGCAGCGGATAGACGATGTGGCCGGTGCCGGCCAGGAAGGTGAAGGTCCAGGTCGTCAGCGGCGCGACGATGGTCACGTACTTCGGATTGGCGCGGATGATCCGCTCGGCGATGCGCACCAGGAAGTCGATGCCGCCGGCGGCGTCCATCACCGAGGCGGCCATGATCACCGCCAGGATGATCAGCATCACGTCGACCGGGGGCGAGGTCGGGTTGACCCCGAAGGCCACGACCAGCACGAGCAGGCCGACCGCGCCCCAGAGGCCGAGGCCGACGCCGGCGGAGCGCGCGCCGAACCAGATGGCCCCCAGGACGACGGCGAATTGCAGCAGGATGGTGAGTGTCATTGGTCGACTCCCGTCCTTACTTGGTGAATTCGGGGCTGACGAGGTTGTCGAAGGAGAAGGCCTGGTCCCACTCCGGCTGCGTGAGCAGCTTGCGCTCGTCGACGACGATCTGGTGCAGCGACTTGCCGGTCTCGAAGCCTTCGCGGGCGATCTCGGCACACAGCTTGTAGCCGAGCCGCGGCTTGAGCACCGTGATGATGCCGAGCGAGTTCAGCACCATGTCGCGCGTGCGTTCGGCGTTGGCGGTGATGCCCTCCACGCAGTGCTCGCGCAGGCTGTCGACCGCGTTCTCCATCGTGGTGATGGAGGTGAAGAGCGCGAAGGTGATCACCGGCTCCATCACATTGAGCTGCAGCTGGCCGGCCGAGGCCGCCAGCGTGACCGTCAGGTCCAGCCCGATCACGAGGAAGCCGACCTGGTTGACCACCTCCGGGATCACCGGGTTGACCTTGCCGGGCATGATCGACGAACCCGGCTGCATCTGCGGCAGGTTGATCTCGTTGAAGCCGCAGCGCGGGCCGGAGGCGAGCAGGCGCAGGTCGTTGCAGATCTTGGTGAGCTTGGCGGAGGTGCGCTTGAGCACCCCGGACAGCAGCACGTAGGCGCCGGTGTCGGAGGTGGCTTCGACCAGGTCGCCGGCCAGGATGAACTTCAAGCCGGTGAGATCCGACAGGTAGCGGGTGGCCAGCTCCGGGTAGCCCGGGGCCGCGGTGACCATGGTGCCGATGGCCGTCGCACCCAGGTTGATCTCGTGCAGGAACTGCCGCACCTCGGAGATGCGCTGCACCTCCTCGCCCAGCGTGGTGCCCCAGCCGTGGAATTCCTGGCCGAGCGACATCGGCACGGCATCCTGCAGGTGGGTGCGGCCCATCTTCAGCACGTGGTCGAATTCGGCGGCCTTGGCGAAGAACGCCTGCTGCAGGCGCGTGAGCGCATCCATGTAGCGGGCCAGCCGCAGGATCAGCGCCAGGCGGAATGCGGTGGGATAGACGTCGTTGGTGGACTGCCCGTAGTTGACGTGGTCGTTCGGGCTCACGAACTGGTACTGGCCCTTTTCGTGGCCGAGGGACTCCAGCGCGAGGTTGGCGATGACCTCGTTGGCGTTCATGTTGGTCGAGGTCCCGGCGCCGCCCTGGATGAAGTCGGTGCGGAACTGGTCGCGCATCTCGCCGGCGATGAGCCGGTCGCAGGCGGCCACGATGGCATCGGCGACGGCGGGCTCCAGCACGCCGAGGTCGCGGTTGGCCAGCGCCGCCGCCTTCTTGACGTAGCCGAAGGCGCGCACGAACTCGGGTTCGGCGGACATCGGCACGCCCGTGATGCGGAAGTTGTCCATCCCGCGCCGGGTCTGCACGCCGTAGTAGGCGTCCGCGGGAATCTCTCGTTCGCCCAGGAAATCTCGCTCGATTCGTGTTTTCACTATTGACTTCAGGTGTTTCAGTGCTTCGCATTCTGGAGAAGCAACGAAGCGCCCGGATTGCCCTGGCTCAAGTGAAATTCAGAGCAGGTGCAGCCGCCTCGGCATGCCGGGATGCAGGCGGCGCATGCGCGTGACGGTTGCCTGCCATCCGGCCCGATGCCATGCGCCCGGCTTGTGCATCGCCGCCCCTTGGATATACTTTCCACACCGTAGATCATCGGAGGGGCCATGCAAGTGTCGAAATGGGGCAACAGCCTCGCCATCCGGCTGCCCGCGTCGGTGGTCGAGGTGCTGCGGCTCAGCGAGGGCGATGAAGTCGAGGTCGTCGTCGCCGCCGAGCGGACTTTCGCGATCAGAAGAAAAGCCGGGCTCGACGAGATGCTGGCGCGCGTGCGCCGCTTCCGCGGCAAGCTGCCTCCCGATTTCCGGTTCGACCGTGACGAAGCCAACCGGCGGGCGTAGCGCCAGCGCGTCTTCGTCGCGCGGCGGGCCATCTGCCGGCGGCGCCTTCGCGGACACCAATGTCCTGCTCTATCTTCTCTCTGCCGATGCGGCCAAGGCCGATCGCGCCGAAGAGATCATCCGCGGTCGCCCTGCCATCAGCGTACAGGTGCTGAACGAATTTGCCAGCGTGGCCCGAAGGAAGCTGGCGATGCCGTGGGACGAAGTGAACGAGATCCTGCGCACCATCCGCGCCGCCTGCCCCGTGCACCCGCTCGGCGAGGAGACGCACGACGCCGGGTTGGAACTCGCCAGGAGGTACGGGCTTGGCGTGTACGACGCCATGATCCTCGCGGCCGCACAGCTCGCCAACTGCGACACCCTGTTTTCCGAGGACATGCAGCACGGCATGCGCGTCGGCGCGCAGCTCAGGATCGTCAATCCCTTCCTGTGAACCCGCTCGCCGGAGGCCGTCGCAGGCCGCCTACCAGCCCAGCCCGAAGCGCAGCGCCAGCATCACGCCCGTGCCGCACACGATGGTCCCGAGCAGGTCCTGCTTCCACGTGTAGAAGGCCAGTCCCGCGATGGCGCCGAAGATGCGCCCGTCGTGCCAGGTGGTGACCAGGTGGCCTTGCGTCATGACGACCTCGGGCGCGACCACCGCGGCCAGCGCCGCGATCGGCGCGTAGCGCAGGCCCTCGCGCAGCCAGCGCGGCATCGGCAGCTCCTCGCGCGGCAGCAGGAAGAAGGCACGGCACAGGAAGGTCACCGCGGCCATGCCGAGGGTGGTGAAGAAGATTTCGAGCGGGCTCATGGCAAGGGGTCCGTCAGCGCGGGGAGGCTTCCCTGCGGGTGTGCTGGGCCAGCACGCCGATGGCGACGGCGGCCGCGATCGCCACGACGATGTTCATGCGCAGCGGCAGGGAATAGGCGGCCACCGCCGCGCAGGCCGCCACGAAGGCCGCGATCCAGGTGGAGCGGCTGCGCAGCTGGCCGCAGGTGAGGGCCAGCAGCGCCATCGTGCCGGCGAAGCCGATGCCCCACTCGGTGGGGATCGCGGCGCCGGCCACGATGCCGGTGATCACCGCCAGCTGCCACGCGCCCCAGTTGACCAGCGCGGCGCCCCAGAAGTAGTCCACCTGTCCCGGCTCGCGCTTCGGGTCGGGGTAGCGGCGCAGGAACAGGGCGAAGATGGTGTCGCCCATGAAGTAGCTGAGGGCGAGGCGGCGGCGGCGCGGCAGGTGCGCGAAGTACGGCCGGTACTGGTAGCTGAAGACGAGGAAGCGCAGGTTGATGCAGGCCACCGTGGCCCACACCACCCACATCGGCGCGCCGCCGGCGATCAGCGGCAGGGCCGCCACCTGCGAAGACCCGGCGGAGACCAGCAGCGACATCAGGATGGCCAGCGGGATGCCGAGGTTGCTCTTGGCCATGGCGACGCCGGCGACCAGCCCCCAGGCGGCGATGCCGATGGACATCGGCAGGCTCTCGCGCATTCCCTCCCGGAACAGGGGCCGGCGCGCGGTGGCGACAGCCCTGCGGCGCACCCGGGCGATGCGGTACGTCAGATCCAACTCTTCCTCACGAAACACGAATTGTCCACCAGACCGCCCTCCTGCTGCGCCACGCAGGACGGCGCCCCTTGCACATCCCAGGAAATTCCTACAGCCGGCGCTCCGCGGCCGCATCAAAGTGGGTTGTTTGCGCAACAGAAGGAGAACGCCATGCGAACACCTGCACAGATCGCCGGCCACCCCATCCACCCGATGCTGGTGACCATCCCGATCGGCCTGTGGCTCTTTTCGATCGTCTGCGACTTCATCGCGCGTGGCTCCGCCACGCCGGAGACCTGGGCCACCGCGTCGTACTACGCGATGATCGGCGGGATCATCGGCGCGCTGGCGGCGGCGCTGCCCGGGCTGGTGGACCTGCTGTCGCTGCGCGACACGCCGGTGCTGCCGACGGCCGTCAAGCACATGGGCCTGAACCTCACGATCGTCGTCCTGTACGTGATCAACGCCTGGATGCGCACGGGCGAGACGATGGCGGCGCCGGGCGGCGCCCCGCTGGTCCTCTCGCTGATCGCCATCGCGATGCTCCTCGTCTCCGGCTGGCTCGGCGGCAAGATGGTCTACGAGGCCGGTGTCGCGGTGCACACGGAAGACCTGGGCGCGACCGCGGCTGCGAGCCGCACCACGCCCGAGCGCGCCGGCAGTGCCTGGGGAGGCTCGGGCGCCGCCGTGCCGGGCCGCCAGCATGCGATGGCGAGCGACGTGACGCGGCCCGAGCGCGAGCCGCTGCGGGAAGACCGGCCCTCCGCCGGCCGCTCCGGCGACAACCCGCGCGGCGAGTAGGCGCTTTGCAGCAGCGGCCCTCAGGCGACGAGCACCGTCTTGATGTTGACGAATTCCTTGATGCCGTAGCCCGAGAGCTCGCGGCCGTAGCCGCTTTCCTTGACGCCGCCGAAGGGCAGGCGCGGGTCCGAGCGCACGGCTTCGTTGACGAACACGCAGCCGGCCTCGATCGCCTCCGCGGCGATGCGTTCGCCGCGCGCGCGGTCGCCGGTGATCACCGCGGCGCCGAGGCCGAAGGCCGAATCGTTGGCGATGCGGATGGCATCGGCCTCGTCGCGCGCCGCGATCACGGCCGCCACCGGGCCGAACAGCTCCTCTTCATAGGCCGGCATGCCGGGGCGCACCTCGGACAGCACCGTCGGCGGATACCAGGCGCCCGGCCCGGCGGGAATGCGGCCGCCCAGCAGGCAGCGCGCGCCGCGCGCCACGCTGTCCACCACCTGCCGCTGCAGCGCCTCGCGCAGGTCGGTGCGCGCCAGCGGGCCGAGTTCCGTCTCCGGCGCCAGCGGATCGCCCTGGCGCACCGCGCGCATCTTCTCGACGAAGCGGCGCTCGAACTCGGTGCGCACCGCATCCACCACGATGAAGCGCTTGCCGGCGATGCAGCTCTGGCCGCCATTGACCATGCGTGCCTTGGTGCACACCGTGGCGGCGAGATCGAGGTCGGCGTCTTCCAGCACCAGGTAGGCGTCGCTGCCGCCCAGCTCCAGCACGCTTTTCTTCAGCATCTCGCCGGCCTTGCGCGCCACGGCGCGCCCCGCGGGGCCGCTGCCCGTCAAGGTGACGGCGCGCACCAGCGGGTGCTCGATCACGTGGTCGACCTGGGCGTTTCCGATCGGCAGGGTGCGAAAGAGGTTCTCGGGCAGGCCGGCTTCCCGCAGCAGCCGCTCGATGGCCAGTGCGCAAGCCGGCACGTTGGAAGCGTGCTTGAGGACGGCGGCGTTGCCGGCCATCAGCGCCGGCGCGGCGAAGCGGAACACCTGCCAGAACGGGAAGTTCCAGGGCATCACCGCCAGCACCACGCCCAGCGGCCGGAAGGTGACGAAGCTGCTGCGGGCCTCGGTTGGCACCGGCTCGCGCGCCAGCAGCCGCGCCCCGTGCTCGGCGTAGAACTCGCAGCAGCTGGCGCACTTCTGCGCCTCGGCCACGCCGTCGCGCAGCGGCTTGCCCATCTCGCGCGCCATCAGGCGCCCCCACTCCTGCGCCCGCTCGCGCAGCACCTTGGCGGCGGCTCGCAGGTGCCCGGCCCGCTGCTCGAAGGAGCTCGAGCGCCAGCGCAGGAAGGCCTCGTGCACCTGGGCGATGGTCTGGTCGACTTCCGCCTGCGGCATTTCGTCGTACGACTGCAGTTTCTCGCCCGTTGCCGGGTTGACGGATTCGATGGCCATGGCGTGCAGCCTCCTTGCAGCGGCATGCTAGTCGTCTTCCTGGCATGGGGTTATCCACGAATTTCATGGCCGAGCGCCACTTGGCACGAGGCCCTCGCGCGCATACTTCTTCGGCATGGAAACCACTCTGTGCAACGGGGCCCGCGGCAATCCCGTGATGCCGAAGTTCTATCTTCTGTGGCGCCGTGGCGCGGGCGAGGCGCTGTTCCTTGCGAAGCTGGCGGCCGAGCACCGGCCGGCGGTGCTGGTGCGGCTGGTGAACCAGCACGTCGACGCCGAAGCAGTTGCTGCCGCCGGCGTGCCGCTGGTCACGCTGCCGATGGCTTTCGCCGGCCTGAACGAACACGACCAGGTGCTGCGCGACGCGGTGCTGCAAAGGCTGCTGCAGGAAGACGCCGCGGCGGCATAGCCGATCCGGGATCAGGCGGCCGAGATCACCGGCCGCCTTCTTCGACGCCGCGCAGGGACACGTCGAGCACCCGCGCCCGGTAGAAGGGAAAGTACTCCGGCGTGCCGAAGAAGTTGCCCCCGTCCACGCGGAAGGGCAGCCGATAGCCCGAGACTGAGCGGAAATCGGAGAGCTCGCCGCCGAAGGGCTGCACGCGATAGACCTTGTCCGCGTTCGCATTGGTCCATCTCGGCATGCTCACCGAGAGCGGCTGGCCACTGCGGTCGACGCGGATCTCGACATCCTGCGTGAGCGCGCCGTGCGTGACGGTCACGCGCGCCGTGTCCTCGCCCACCGTGCTCCATGCGACACCCGGCCTCGGCAGCAGGAAGGCGGGCGTCCAGAACGCCGCTTCGGCGACCACCCTTGCGAATGACGAACGCAAGTGATCGGCATCGGCGCCGACGCGCGCCACCGGAATCGATCGCAGCAGCCAGAAGCGCGTCCACGAACGATTCCCGAGCATGCCGTCGGAGCCGGTGATCCGCATCAGGCCGGCGCCCGCCTCGACCTGCCATACGAAACCCTGCGGCGCGGCGAGGACCTGCCGCGCCCGCATCGGCAGGTACTTCGGGTCGTCCTTGCTGCCCAGGGACAGCTCGCCCGCCATGGTGAGTTCCACCACCGTGCCCAGGCGCGTGCCGGGCGCGATGGCGAAGCAGAAGAAGCGGCGTGCCGGCTCCGGCAGGCCCGCGAGCATCGCCGGATCGAAGCGCCCGGGCAGTGCGACGGACGGCGCGAGCAGTTCGCTCCAGGCTTGCTGCGCTTCGCGCTCGTCCGCGGCGGCGCGCCTGCGCTGGAGGGCGAAGGCGATCGCGCCGGCGACGGCGACGATCAGGGGCCACAGGAGCAGTTGCATGGGAATCGGCGGGAGCCAACGCTGCGCCGATTGTGGGTGGTGGTCGCCGAGTCTGGCGCGCGGCTCGGTCCGGCGATCCACCGGGGGGACGAACTCACTGCGCGTTGACGGGCTGGCCGGCCAGCACCGGGGCGACGGCGCTGCGCGAGCGGGCCGACAGCCAGGCGGAGCCGCTGTCTTCGCCGGTCATGGCGGCGGTTTCGGCGCGCGAGTGCAGGTAGTCGGCCGTTACCTGGGCGCGGGTCTTGCTGCTCTGGAGGCCGCGCAGCTGGTTGTAGCTGGTGGACCAGGGGTTCACGCCGGCGGCCTTGTACTGCTGCAGTTCGGCCTGCACTTCGGTGCGGTTCTTGCCGCCCGCGAAGGCGTTGCCGGCGTTGGCGAGCGGGCTCTCGGCGAAGGCGGTGGAAGCGGCGGCGAGGGCGATGGCGGCGATGGCGATGGAGCGGTTCATGATGGGTCCTTTGAAAGTGGGGTGGAACCTCGTGTCCACAGCCCGAATTCTGGCCAGACCCCCTCGCCGCGGATGTGCGTTTGCGCACCGGATCGGGCAGGTCGCCCGCTGGTGCGCCAGCCGCCCCTCAGGCCTCCGAGCGCACTTCCTCCACCATGCGCGCGAGCCGCGCCACATCGAGCAGCACCAGCGCGCTGCCGTCCTTGGCCAGCAGGCCCTGCTTCGTGAGCAGCGAGAGCTCGCGCGTCACCTGCTCGCGGTAGGTGCTCACCTGGCTGGCGATGTCGGCGTGCTTCGGCGCGGGCTCGATGCGGGCCTGCCGGCCGCTGCCGCCGCTCGCGCGCGCCAGCCGCAGCAGCTCCGCGTGGATGCGGTTCTGCACGCCCAGCGTGCTCAGCTCGATCACGCGCTCCGACAGCAGCCGCACCAGGCCGGCGAGGCGCCGCAGCACGCGTTCGCGCACCAGTTCCTCGGCGGCGATCAGGGCGCGGAAGTGTTCGGGCGAGAGCGAGGCGACCAGCACGCTGTCGAGCGCCAGCACGTCGGCCGAGCGCGGCTGGCCGTCGATGGCGGCGAGGTCGCCGAACATCTCGCCCGGCTCCTCGTCGCGGAAGGTCACCTGCTTGCCGCCGGCCGAGAAGGTGGTCACCCGCACATGGCCGCTCACCACGAAATGCACGTCGCGGTCGTGGCTGTTGCGCGCCACAATCACCTGGCCCGGCTCGACCGTGCGCCAGGCGCATTGCGCGGCGAGAATCTCCAGGCGCTCCTGCGAGAGCCCCTGCAGCATCTTCACGTTGCGCAGCCCGAAAGTCGACGCCTGAACTGTTGCCATTGAACCCCCTGAACACCCGACCGCGCACGCTGCGACTGGCCTCCGGGCTGATCCTGCTGACGTACGTGGTGACCCACCTGTTGAACCACGCCGCGGGCCTGATCTCGCTGGGCGCCGCCGAAGCGGGCCGCGAAGTGTTCGTGGCCTTCTGGCGCAACCCGCTGGTGACCGTGGCATTCTATGGGGCGCTGCTGCTGCACTTCAGCCTGGCGCTGATGGCGCTGTACGAGCGCCACACGCTGCGCATGCCGGCGCTGGAATGGAGCCGCATCGCCCTGGGTTTCACCATTCCCCTGCTGCTGGCCTTCCACATGGTGCAGACGCGCCTGTCGTGGGAGCTCATTGGCTGGGACGACACCTACCGGCGCGTCACCGCCTCCATGTGGGCCAGCAACTTCACGCTGCGCCAGCTGACCATGGTCGTGATCGTGTGGCTGCACGCCTGCTTCGGCCTGCAGCTCGCCTTCCGCCACCGCGCGGGCTGGCGGCGCTGGCAGCTGCCGCTGGTGCTCGTGGCCACCCTGCTGCCGGTGCTGGCCTTCACGGGCTATCTCTCGATGGCGCGCGAAGCCTCGCGGCTGCCGATCCAGTCGCGCCCGCCGAGCCCGCACGACGCGACGCTGCAGCTGTGGGTGGAGATCGTGTTCTACACGCCGCTCGTGCTGCTGGCGTTGACGCTCGCCGCCCGCTGGTCGCAGGTGGCCTGGGCGCGGGCCACCGGCCGCATGGTGCGCATCACCTATCCGGACCAGAAGGTCGACGTGCCCGCGGGCTATTCGGTGCTGGAAGCCAGCCGTGCCTTCGGCATCCCGCACATGTCGGTGTGCGGCGGCCGCGCGCGCTGTTCCACCTGCCGGGTGGAGGTGCGCGCGAGCGCCGCGCCGCTGCCGGCGCCGAACGCGGAAGAGGCCGCCACGCTGGCGCGCATCGCCGCCCCGCCGACCGTGCGGCTGGCCTGCCAGCTGCGTCCGGCCGGCGCCATCGAGGTGCGCCCGCTGGCGGCGCCGCGCGCGGGCACGCCCGACTTCGAAGGCTGGGGGCCGAACGCGGAACGCGACGTGGTGGTGCTGTTCGCCGACCTGCGCCGCTGGACCGGCCTGTCGGAACACCACCTGCCCTTCGACCTGATGTACGTGCTGGACCAGTATTTCGAAGCGGTCGGCGACGCGGTGCGCGAGGCCGGCGGCATTCCCAACCAGTTCATCGGCGACAGCGTGATGGCCTTGTTCGGCCTGGAGACGGATTCGGTCAGCGCGGCGCAGCAGGCGCTGGCGGCGGCGCAGGACATCGAGCGCCGCATGGCCGCCGTCAACGACAGCCTCGCGGCCGAATTCCGCCGCCCGCTCGATTTCGGCATCGGCATCCATGCCGGCACCGCCGCGGTGGGCAGCGTGGGCTACCGCGAGACGCGCACGCTGACGGCGGTGGGCGACGCCGTCAACACCGCCAGCCGCCTGCAGGAGCTGACCAAGCTGCTGAAGGTGCGCATCGTGGTCTCCGAGGAGGTGCTGCGCCGCGCCGGCCGCGCGCCGGGCGACTGGCAGCGGCACGACCTGGAGATCCGCGGCCGCCAGGGGCGGCTGACCGTGTACGCGCTGCCGACCTTCTGCACCGCGACCACGACCACGACCTCGGCCTAGCCCGGAGCGTGCCGGTCCCGCCGGCGGGAAATCCTTCCCGAAGACGGGAAAACTTGGGCCGCCATTCCCGCAACTGGCAGCGCCGGCACCACTATCCACGCATTCCGGCGCCCTTGCAGGCGCGCCGGCGAAGCCGAAAGTTCCCGCTGCGTCGGCGGGCCCGCATGGAAACCTTGACCCATCGCAAGGGCGCCGAAGGCCCACGGGCACGTGCGTTGCGTCTCGCTTCCTCCAACGAGGAAGCGGGGGCGGGGATGAAGATCAGGGCGGTTTGGCTGCTGGCGACGTTGCTCGCCATGGCCTGGGTCACGGCCGGCGCGGATACCGACCTGCCCAGCAAGTTCAGCAACCGCGGCAGCATCGCCAACACCCGCCACAACATGACGCAGCGCCAGGCGGAGGGCAACGGCCCCGCGGGCAGCAACATGGACCAGTACCGCAACGACTACCAGGAAGTCTGCGTGTACTGCCACACGCCGCACGGCGCCAACGGCGACGTCGCGCTGCCGCTGTGGAACCGCACCATCAAGGCGACCACCTACGTCACCTACAACCAGCTGGGCACGGCCAGCCTCACGCAGCCGGTGACCCAGCCCGGCCCGAATTCGCTGGCCTGCCTGTCCTGCCACGACGGCCAGGTGGGGGTGGACTCGGTGATCAACATGCCGGGCTCGGGCGGCTACAACGCGGCCCAGGCCACGAGCCAGAACAACAGCTTCCTGAACGCCTGGAACAACACCCGCGGCCCCGACGCCACGCTGCACATCGGCCTGAACCCGACGCCCGCGCAAGGCTGCCTCGCCTGCCACTCCGCCGGCGCCGGCATCGTGGGCGCCAGCGCCACCGACTTCACCGTGTTCGCCATCGGCACCGACCTGCGCAACGACCACCCCGTGGGCGTGCGCTTCCCCGCCACCGGTCCGGGCGTGGACTTCAAGCCGCCCACGGCGATCCGCACCGGCATGGCCTGGTTCGACAACAACGGCAACCAGCGGCCCGACACCAGCGAGGTGCGCCTGTACGACAGCGGCGAAGGCTTCGAGGTGGAATGCGCCTCCTGCCACGATCCGCACGGCGTGCCTTCCAACGGCGGCGGCAGCCAGTTCAATCCCACCTTCCTGCGCGTGGCCAACATCGGCAGCGCGCTGTGCCTGACCTGCCACGCGAAGTAGGGCCCCGGCTCCAGGCCGCGGCGGGCTGCCGGCGCCAGCGCGCCCGCAGTCGCGGCGGGCCTCAGGCCGCGGCCTGCTGCAGCTTGCGGCCTTCCTGCTCGCCCACGCGCCGGAGCACTTCCACCTTCGAGAACAGCTGGTCGGCCACGTAGATGCGGCCGGTCTCGTCCACCGCCACGCCGCTGACCAGGCCGTAGCAGCCTGGCAGGTCGCGCCGGCTGCCGCGGCCGATCGCCAGCAGCAGCGCGCCTTCCGGGGTGAAGATCTGGACGTTGCCGAAGGCGCCGTCGCTCACGTACAGGCGCCCTTCGTCGTCGCAGGCCAGGTTGCGCGGGCGCGCGAAGCGGCCCAGGCCGGTGCCCACCTGGCCGAAGCTGCGCAGGAAGCGGCCCTCGGCGTCGAAGCTCTGCACGCGGAAGTTGCCGGCATCCAGCACGTGCAGCGTGCCCCCGGGGCCCACCGCCGCCTGCACCGGCAGGTTGAACTCGCCGTCGCCGCGGCCGCGCCGGCCCACTTCGCGCAGCACCTTGCCGTCGGCGCCGTAGATCGTCACCCGGTGCTGGTCGCTGTCGTTGTCGGAGCGGTCGATCACGTAGACGCGGCTGCCGTCGGGGCTGGCGGCCACGCCGGTGGGCCGCTGCAGCTCGCCCGGCTGGCCGATGGTCTGCAGGTGCAGGCCCAGGCGGTCGTAGACGAACACCTTGCGCAGCGTGGCGTCGGCGACGTAGAGGCGCCCGCCGCGGTCGAGCGCGATCGCGGTCGGCTTCGCCAGGATGCCGGGGGCGCGCAGCCCGAACTGGAACACCTTGCGCCGCGGCACGTCGAACACCAGCACGCTGCGGCGGATCGAGTCGCCCACGAAGATGCGGCCGTCGCGCGCGGCGATGCTGGCCGGCTTCTCGATCACCTTGCCGTCGGCGCGGCGCACGCCGGTGAGGCGGTTGCGCAGCTTCTCTTGCTCGGTTTCCTCGGTGATGTCGCCGAGCGTGCGCAGCGCCGTCTCGTAGGCGAAGCGCGGCAGCTCGGGCGGGGCGGGCCACAGCCGGTCGCCCTGGTCCTCCTTCGCGGCCGGCTCCGGCGGCGCCACCGCGCAGGACGCGAGCAGGCCGGAGCCCGCGAGCCCCAGCAACAGCCTGCGCCGCTCGTTGGTCCGTACCGCCCTTGCCATGGTGGGGCAAGGGCAGCAACGTCCGTGCCTGATAGCGCGGCGTTCGACGCTGTTCGAAACATATCCGTCGTTCCCGCACGGGCGCACTGGGGTCTGGAACGGGCTGCCTGCGCTGAGGTCGCGGCGAATGCAACAGGAAGAGCGATGCCGTCGCAAGCGATTGCGTTGCGTTGCGGTGCGTTGCGTTGCGGTGCCGCGCTGCGCTCGTCGCCCTTCGGTCCGGCACAGGACGGCTTTGTCCGTCTCACTCCATGTCCCCCGGCACTGGCTGAAGCCAGTGCCTCCTCCTTTACTTCCGGAGACGGACAAAGCCATCCTGCGCCTGCGGCGGTGGATGGTGGAGCGACCGTTGCTCCGGTCAGGCGCAGCGCAGCGCTACGTCGCGGGGGTGGTCCTGAGGGGACCGAAGGTGCGTGCACGCGCGACGCAGGCCCGGAGCGGGTTTGTCCGCTTCCGGAAGTAAAGGAGGAGGCACGCCCCTTCAGGGGCGTGCCGGGGGACATGGAGTGAAGCGGACAAATCCGTTCCGGGCCGGATCGGAGGCAACGCTGCTCCCCTCCCCTTCCGGGAGCCCGCGCCACACCGAATCGCCTGCCCGGGCCCTCTGGGTCTGCGCTTGCGCAGGGACAACGATGTGCGCGGGCTGCATTCGTGCCTCAAGCGTCGAACACCACACTAGCGCGGCGTCGCCTCCCGCCAGGGCGCGAGGAACAGGGCGAGGCAGATCACCCCGACCGCGACTCCGGCCGTCACGTCGCTCAGGTAGTGCGCGCCGAGGTACACCCGGCTGAAGGTCACCAGCAGCACCATGGCCGCAGCGAGGCTCACGGCGACGACGCGGATGGCGCGGCGGCGCCAGCGCGCGAACGCCAGGGCGCACAGGGCGCCATAGAACACCGTCGAAGCCGCGGCATGGCCGCTCGGGAAACTGAGCGTCAGCAGGTTCACCAGCGGGTCCTGCAGGTGCGGGCGCGGGCGCTGGAACACGGTCTTCAGTCCGGCGTTGAGCAGCATGCCCGCGGGCACCACGCCCAGCCGCGCGAGCTGCGCCCAGTCGCGCCGCCAGGCCAGCCACAGGGCCACGAGCAGCGTGGCCGCCAGCAGCCACCTGGTCTGGTGCGCCGCGCTCACCAGCAGCATGAAGCCGGTAAGCCGCGCCGTGCGATGCGCCGCCAGCCACTGCGTGACCTGCAGGTCCAGCCGCGTGACAGGCCCGTCGCTCCATACCTGCAGGGCCAGCAGCGCGACCAGCAGGATGCACGCGAGCACCAGCGCCAGGCGCTGGCCGTGGTGGATGCGCGGCACTGGCTCACCCGGCAGCGGGCAGCGTCGGGTGCGGCCACTGCGGCGCCTCGAACGCGGGCTGCGCGCGCCCCGCCTGCAGCGCCGCCTCGAAGGCGGGCAGCGTCGCCCGCGGGTCGTCGCCCAGGCCGCGCACGATGCACACGCCGTCGACGCCGGTGCACGCGGCCTGCTGCACCTGGCCCGGCTCCAGGATGCCGCCGATGGCCGTGACCGGCGCCTGCGCGGCGCGGCACCACCAGGCGAGGTTGTCCATGCCCTGCGGCAGCCAGGGCATGTCCTTGGTGACGGTGGGCCACACCGGGCCGCAGGCGATGTAGCGCGGCGACAGCGTGCGCGCGCGGGCCAGTTCCCACAGGCTGTGCGAGCTCACGCCGAGGGCCATGCCGGTGGCCAGCAGGCGGGCGCGCCCCGTCTCGCCGAGGGCGAGCAGGTCTTCCTGGCCGAGGTGGACACCGGAGGCGCCGAGCTCGTAGGCGACTTGCCAGTGGTCGTTGACGAAGAGTTCGGCGCCGGCGGCGGCGCTCGCTTCGACGGCCTGCCGCACCTGCTCGCGCAGCATGGCGTGCCAGGCAGGGTCGGGCGAAGCGGGCGTCTTGATGCGAAGCTGCACCGTGCGGATGCCGGCGGCAAGGACCTGGCGCAGGCGGGCGGCGGAGTCGACGATGGCGTAGAGGTCGAGGCGGCGGGGTGGCGTTGAAGGGCCGGCGTGCCCCCACCCCTGCCCTCCCCCAGGGGGGGAGGGAGGAACAGCCTCGTCCCAGGAGAGGAGGGGCAAGCTGAAGGGGGTGGGCATCTTCGCGACGATCGCGGCGTCGGCGGCGACGAAGCCTTGCGAGATCGCATGGCGCATCGCTGCCGCCACCGCGGGGGCGGCGAGTGCGGGGCCCGCGAGCCAGCCGCGCGCCTCGGGCGTGTCGAGCCAGTCCAGGCCCTCGCGCGCGCCCACGATCAGCACGGCGAACGCGCCGCGCTCGCGCAGGCACTGCGCCAATGCGGGCGCAGGGCCGCTCTTTCCGGCGTCCTCGCGTGGCTCGCCGCTCGTGCCGGCGCCCTCGCGTGCCTCGCCGCTCGTGCCGGCGCGCCCGCGGGCCTCGCCCGTAGCGCCCACGCGCCCGCGCGCCTCTTCCAGCGTGCAGACCACCAGATCCTTGTCGTTCATTGCATCACCCGTCCACCGTCGACGAAAAGCACCTGGCCGGTGACGAAGCCGCTCCAGGGAGAAGCGAGGAACAGCACCGGCCCGGCCACGTCCTCGGGGCGCGCCAGGCGGCGCAGCGGCGTCGCGGCCATCAGCGCCTCGCGGAACGATGCGCGGGTGCCGCTGCTGCCCTCGGTGGGATGCACCAGGCCCGGCGCCACGCAGTTGACGCGCACGCCCAGCGGACCGAGCTCGCTCGCCAGGTTGCGGCTGAAGCCGACCAGCGCCGCCTTCGCCGTCGTGTAGTCGTGGTAGGGCACCACCGGGTTCTCCACCAGGTCCGTCACCAGGTTCACGATGCTGCCCTGCGCGCGCCGGCGCAAATGCGGCAGCACCTCCCGGCACAGGTGGAAGGCCGCGCCCACCGAGCCCTCGAACTGCGCCTGGTAGTCGGCCCAGCCCAGGCCGGCAAAGGTCTTGCGCTGCTCGGGATCGAAGGCATAGGAGCGGAAGGCGTTGTTCACCAGCACGTCGATGCGGCCGGCCTCGTCCACCACACGCTGCACCAGGCGCGCGGCCTCCTCGGGCACGGTCACGTCGGCCTGCACGGCGAAGGCGTCGCCGCCCGCCGCCTGGCATTGCGCCACCACCTGCGCCGCCGCTTCGGCGTTGCGCAGGTAATTGACCGCCACGGTCGCCTGCTCCGCCGCGAAGGCGCGCGCGATCGCCGCGCCGATGCCGCGGCTGGCGCCCGTCACCAGCACCACCTGGCCGGCGAAGTTCATCGCGCGTCTGCCTGGCGGCCCGGCAGCAGGTCCTGGCTCACCACCTTGGCGACGTCGAGCGGCTTTTGCACCAGACCGAGCTTGCGGTAGGTGTCGGCGGCGGCCTGCAGCGAAGCGACATCGAGCGCGCCGAGCCCGTTGCGCTTCGTCAGCGCCGAGACGCTGGCCGCGTTGCGCAGCTTGATGATCTCGAGATTCAGCGCCGGATCGGTGCCGTCGATGGCGCGCTTGGCCGCCAGCTGCGCCGCCTCCTGCGGCTGCGCGATCATCCACGCGGCGGCGTCGGCGTAGCCGCGCAGGAAGCGCTGCAGCGCGCCGCGCCGCGCCTGGGCCACGTCCTCGCGCACGACGAACAGGTCGCTCGACATCGGCAGCACCTTGCCGACCTCGATCACGTTGACCTCGGGCAGGCCGCGGCGGCGGCCGATCAGGAGGCCCGTGTCGGTGGCGGCGGTGGCATCGACCTGGCCCTGCATCAGCGGGGCGAAATTCAGCAGCCCCGTCACCACCACCGTCACGTCGGCCTCGGTGAGGCCGGCCGAATGCAGCAGCACCTGCAGGCCCTGGCGCGTGCCGCTCGCCAGGCTGTAGACGCCGACCTTCTTGCCCTTCAGGTCCGCCGGCCTGGTGATGTTGCTGCCCTTGAGCGACACCACGTTGAACACGTTCTGCGGATAGATGTCGTAGATCGCGCGCAGCTTCTCGCCCTTGTCGAGCGCGGCGAAGAAGGTCAGCGGGTCGCTGAAGGCCACGTCGGCCTGGCCGCTCAAGATGTTGCGGATGGCATCGGCGCTGCCGGCCCCCGGCACGTATTCGAGCGCGACGCCCTGCGCGCGGTAGAAGCCCTTGTCCTCGTCCACCAGCAGCGGCGTGACTTCGGTGATCGGCTTGTTCCAGCCGGCCACGACGACGCGCTCCAGGCGCGGCGGCGGCGTCTGCGCCAGGCTCGCGAGCGGGGCGGCCGCGAGGGCGGCCAGCAGGTGGCGGCGTGCGATCGGATGCATGGTTTGTCCTCAGTTGGTGCGGGTAAAGGGCAGCAGCAGCCAGCGCTCCAGCAGCAGCGTGGCCTGGTAGGCGAACATGCCGAGCGCGGCGATCAGCACCAGCACGGCGAACATCAGCGACGTGTCCATGGTGCCCTGGGTGGCGATCACGAGGGCGCCGAGGCCGCGGCTCGCGCCGATGAACTCGCCCACCACCGCGCCCACCAGCGCCAGCACCACGGCCACGCGCACGCCGGCCAGGATGGAAGGCAGGCCCGAGGGCAGCTTCAGCCGCCAGAGCGTCTGCGCCCGCGTGGCGCCGAGCATGCGGAACAGCTCCAGCCGCTCGGGCGCCACCTGCTGCAGCGCGGTGAGCGTGTTTTCCAGCAGCGGAAAGAAGCAGATCAGCGCCGTGATCACCACGGTGGAGGTCATGCCGAAGCCGAACCACAGCACGAACAGCGGCGCCAGCGCCAGCTTGGGAACGACCTGGCTCGCCACCACGTAAGGCATCAGCAGCCGGCGCAGCGACGCGGATTCGGCCAGCGCCAGGCCCGTGGCGAAGCCGATCGCGCAGCCGGTGGTCACGCCCAGCAGCAGCTCCAGCGCGGTGATGCGCAGGTGCGGCCAGAAATAGCCGCTGGCGAGACCCTGCCAGAGCGACAGCGCCACGGCCGAAGGCGGCGGCAGCACCAGCCTGGAAAGCTCCAGCGCGCGGCAGGCCGCCTCCCAGGCGAGCAGCAGCGCAAGCAGCAGCAGGAAGGAGCCGAGCCGCGGATGCCTCATGCTGCCACTGCCTCCAGGTGCAGCGCCGCGCGGACCTGCGCGCAGGCCTGCGCGAAGGCGGGGCTGGTGCGGGTGGCGGCGCTGCGTGGCGGCAGGTCCGGCGCGATCTCCTGCGCGACGCGGCCGTCTTCGACGACATCGATCCGATCGGCCAGGTACACCGCTTCGCCGATGTCGTGCGTCACGAACAGCACGCTGGTGCCGCGCGCGCGGCACATCTGCAGCAGGTCGCGCTGCAGCTCCTCGCGCGTGATCGCGTCGAGCGCCGCGAAGGGCTCGTCCAGCAGCAGCAGCGCCGGCTGCAGGATCAGCGCACGGGCCAGCGCCACGCGGCTCTGCTGGCCGCCGGAGAGCTGGCGCGGGTACTTGCGCGCGTGCTCCGCCAGCCCGAGCTGCTCCAGCAGCTGCAGCGCCTGCCCGGTCTCCTGCGCAGTGGGACGATGGTGCAGCGAAACCGGCAGCAGCACGTTGGCGAGTACGCGCTGCCATTCCAGCAGGTTGGGCGACTGGAACACGAAGCCCATGTCGGTGCCGATCGCGTCGTGGCGCTTGCCGCGGAAGACCACCTCGCCGGCATCGGGCTGCAGCAGGCCGGCCGCCAGCTTCAGCAGCGTGGTCTTGCCGCAGCCGCTGCGGCCCACCAGGCAATGGATGGCGCCCGCCTGCAGCTCGAGGTTCGCCCCGTCCACCGTCGGCGGCCAGCCGGGGAAGGCGAAGCGCACGCCGCGCATCGAAAGAAGAGAAGCATCCCCCAGGCTTGCCCGCTGTGCGTCCTTCGCCTCCCCGCTGCGCAAGCCGAGGGGGCGAGCGCCCTCGGACGGCCGTGCGGCGCTCGGGCTCACGGCAGGTGCTCCTGCGCGTAGGGCGCGAGCCGGTCGGCCGCGCGTTCGGCCGAGGCTTCGATCTCCACGATGCGCACCAGGTCCGCCAGGTTGAAGCGGCCATCGTGGTGCCAGCCGGCTTCGGGCGTGGTCATGGCGCCGAGCGCGCAGATGCGGGTGACGCCCACGCGGCCGAGCGCTTCGGCCAGCGGGTAGAGCTGCTCCGGCGCGCAGGCGATGCCGACCGTCTGCAGGAAGCGCGCGTGCGGCGCGGCCAGCGCCACCACTTCCTCCAGTGCGGCCACCGCGCTCACGTGGATGCTGCGGCCGCCGCCGGTGGGAGCGAGCGGCTGCGCGGTCTCGCTGAACGCGACCGTCCAGGCGGCCTGCGCGTCGCCGATCAGTTCGCAGCCTTCGTCGGCCAGCGAACGCAGTTCCGCCGCCTGGCGCCAGCCGGCCAGCGCCGCGGCCTCCTCCAGCGCCAGCGCGCGGCGCGGGAAGCGCTGCTGCGCGTTCGCGAGTTCGGCCGCGAGGTAGTGCGCGAAGGCGCGCGGGTCCACCTTGCCGCCGCGCTCGACATAGAAGTGATGCGGCGAGTAGCAGCCCTGCTGCTCGTAGCGCACGATGTCGTGCGCCGCCAGCCGCGCCGTCGCCGGCGCGCGCAGCGTGTCGAGCGCCGCCTGGCCGACCAGGCCGAATCCGAGCTTGTGCCCGTAGCCGAGGAAGCGCGCGGTGACCGGCACCTGCGCGCGCACCTGCGCGATCGCCTCGTTGCCGCCGTAGGCGAGCACGGTGTCGGCCTCGCCGAACACGGCCGCGGCACTCTGCGCATCGCCGCCCTTCCACCAGACGATCGCCAGGCAGTCCGCCAGCGGCGGATGCACCTGCGCCAGCAGGCGGGCGAACAAGCTGGCGAACACCGGCTCGGCGCTGGGCAGCTTGCCCAGCGTGCCGGCCTTGACCAGCAGGCCGCAGGCCAGGCTCCACAGCGGCAGCGCCGGCACGTTGCCCGCCCAGCTGTGCACCAGCAGCTCCGGGCCGAAGGCGCGCACGGCACCGCCCTTGGGCGCCGGCTGGAATTCGTCCAGCAGCTTCGGGTTGGCGAAGTCCTCGGCGACGAAGCGATGCAGCTGCGGCGCGCGGAAGGTCTGCAGGAAGCCGACGAGGCCCAGGCGCACCATCTCGGCGTCGTAGCCGCTCACGATGGGCAGCAGGCGCTCGGCCTCGCGCCGCACCGGGTCTGCGGGATCGAGCAGGCGGCGCACCGCGGCGTCGACGATCTGCACGATGCGCGAGACCGGCAGCGTCTTCAGGTGCTGCGCGCTCGCGGCCTTCACGTGCCGGGCCAGCGCGACCAGCTGCGCCGGCGCGAGCACGGGAACGCGGACCTGCAGCTGCTGCCCCGCCGCGCCGAAAGGCAGCAGCTGCCACGCCACTTCGCTCTCGCGCAATCCGGGCAGGTGGCCCGCGGTCCAGGTTTCCATCCTCAGCTCCGCGCCGCCGCCTGCAGGAACTCCTGCACCGCGAGCGAACAGCCCTTGGCCTGCGCACCCTCGGCGCGCCCGAGCAGCAGGAAACCCTTGCCGGCAGCTACCCCCACGTCCTCGGTAAGGATGGTCGTGACCGAATTGAAATTGGCCAGATCGCAGTGCACGAGGATGCCGCGCTCGCCGGCCGGCACGTCGCGGCCGGTGAGCGGGTCCACGATGCGCGAGCGGATCCAGTGCGGGCCCGATTTCACCGACGGCACGACGGCGTTGCCGTCGTCATAGAGCTGCGTGCTCAGCTCCGTCATGCCGTACATGTTGATGCAGCGCGCGCGCGCCACGCCGAAGCCGCCGGCCAGCGCCGCGTAGAAGTCTTCCAGCGGCAGCTCGCGCGACTGGCTCTTGTAGCCGCCGGTGTCGAGGATGCGGCTGCCTGCGGGCAGGCGGAAGCTTTCGCCCGCCGCGGCCAGCGCGTCGAGGAAGTGGACGAAGCTGTAGCTCGCCCCGAGCACGGCGCAGGGCTCGCCGCTGCCTTCGGCCGCGCGCAGGAAGGCGCGCAGGCCATCGACGTCCATGCCTTGCAGGCCGACGAAGTACGCGCTGTCCGGCGTGCCGAACTCCTGCAGCGCCAGCGCCAGGTAGTGCGCGAGCGAGGAGTTGGGCATCTCCTGCTCGCCCGGGAACAGGATGGCCATGCGCAGGCGCGGCGTGCCCTGCATGAAGCGGCGCGCGAAGTTGCCGCCGAAGGAGGCGTCCCACACCGCGATGGTCGGGTGGTAGTGGCGGCCCTTCACGTCGCCGCGGGTCGTGCCGCTGGTCATGAAGACGCGCTCGGCGCTGTCGGCCGGTGCGCAGCTCAGGGTCGCTTCCTTGAAGGCGCTGATCGGCACGGCGGGGATGTCGCGCCAGCTCTTCACCGTGCGCGGCGTGACGCCGCGGCCCTGGCAGAAGCGGCGGAAGGCGGCGTTGCCTGCGTGCTGGTGCGCGAACAGGCGCAGCGCCAGCGCGTCGAATTCCGCGTCGCTGCAGCCGTCCTGCGCGATGAAGGCGAGCAGCGCGTCGACCAGGGCGGTGTTCATGGTGCCTCCCACGCTTGTCAGTTCGTGTCCGGCGCTGCCCCCCGCGGAGGCCTTCACGCCTTCGGGCGGCCGGCCGGCGCTCATGCCAGCGGCCGCTTCTGCAGCGCCTGCGGCGCAAACGCGTGGTTCAGCGGCCCGCTGCCGGCGCCGGTGCGCACGTCGGCGCCGGCTGCGAGCGCGCCGCGCACGAAGGCGCGCGCGGCCTCGACTGCCTGCACCAGGTCGGCGCCCAGCGCGAGCTGGCTGGCGATGGCGCTGGAGAGCGTGCAGCCGGTGCCGTGCGTGTTGCCGCTGGCGATGCGCGGCGCGCGCATCCAGCGCGGCGGCGCGCCGCGCGCGAGCAGCAGGTCGCTCACCGTGTCGCCGGCCAGGTGGCCGCCCTTGACCAGCACCGCGTCGGCGCCGCGCTCGATCAGCTGGCGCGCCGCCGCTTCCATGTCGGCCTCTGAGCGCAGCGGCCGCCCGACCAGCAGCGCCGCCTCGTCGAGATTGGGCGTGACCACGCTCGCCAGCGGGAACAGCTCGCGCACCAGCACCGCTATCGCCTGGTCGTCGATCAGCTTGGCGCCGCTGGTGGCGATCATCACCGGATCCAGCACCACCTGGCGCAGGCCGTGGCGCTGCAGGGCCGCGGCCACGGTGCGCACCGTGTCGGCGGAGTGCAGCATGCCGATCTTGACCGCGTCGACGCCGATGTCCTCGACCACGGCGTCGATCTGGTCGGCCAGGATCTGCAGCGGAACGGCGTGGATCGAACGCACGCCGAGGGTGTTCTGGGCCGTGAGGGCGGTGATCGCCGTCATGCCGAAGCAGCCGAGCGCGGCGAAGGTCTTCAGGTCGGCCTGGATGCCGGCGCCGCCGCCGCTGTCGGAGCCTGCGATGGACAGGACCCGCGGGTAACGGAAGGCTGGGACAGTGTTCAAGGGGGCTCCTTCGCGAGCGAAAACGTTGGCTCCGAAGGGTTCGCCCCGGACCCCCGGGGAAAGGGGTCAGGCTTGCAGCTCTCCTTCCGCCGGTCTGAACCGGTTCAAGTTCACGGGTCTGGATCTCAGCACGCTTTTGCGTACACCCCGGAGCTGGCTCGATTGTGACACAGGCCAGGTCCGGTCGCGCCGAACAGCGACCGGGCCTGCTCAGGCCGCAGCCGCCGACCGCGCGGCTTCGACTTCCTCCCGCCCCGCCACGCGCGGTGCCGCGACCGGGGCGCCGCTCGCGGAGAACAGGGGTGTCGACCGGTACGCGCCGCCCAGTCGCATGCCGGCCAGGCGAAGGACCATGCGCGCGAAGTGCAGCTTGCCGGCAAGGCTGGCGTCGCGCGGCACCGGGCCGTGCGCGCTCTTGGTGTTCACCCGCATCTCCACGCGCGGAAAGGAGCTCTCCAGCGGATCGGGCTTGCGCAGGCACGTGTGCACCAGTCCCACATAGGGCAGCTTCCAGTCGCGCGGCGTGTTGGCGATGGGCGTGCCGCAGCACGCTGCATACCAGCGCAGCAGGCCGCGGGGCGACAGCGAAACGCACGCCAGCTGCTCGCGCCCGGCGGTGATCGCCACGTTGCTTGCTGGCGTCGCCACCACGTCCGTGCCGCCGATGGCGTCGAGCACCTGGCCGGCACGCCGCAGCAGGTGGGCGTAGGTCTGGCAGTCGCGGCAATAGCAGACGGCACGCATGGCGTGCCGCGGCTGCCGGATTTCACCCCGCAGCCTGCCGCAGTCGCACTGGAAGCGATGGGACATGGGTGCATTCTGCTCTGGGACAGCGCGCGGGCAACGGCAGAGTCCGGCCAGGCGCGGGCGTCCGGATGCGCGGCGCTCGAATGGTGCTGCGATGTGCGCACGCGCGAGTCACGTCTGCAGCCCGTGCTCCTTCGCGACCGCGAGGTTGCGAGCCTCCGCGCGCTGCAGGGCGGGCCGGGCGCCGAGGCGCTCGCCGTAGGCGACGAACGCCGGCCGGGCCTCGAGCAGCTTGAAGCGCAGCAGGTAGCGGACGGTGCCGCCGAAGATCACGTCGGCCATCGAGAAGCGCTCGCCGAGCAGGAACTCGCGGCCGGCGACCGCGCTCTCCATCGCACGCAGCATGGCCGCATGATCGCCCCAGCCCGCCTGCGCGGGCTTGAACTCCCAATGGCCGGCCTTGGCCATCGTGCCGGGCTCGATCACCGACGGCGCGAAGAGCGACCACCGCAGGTACGGCGCGCGCGCAGGGTCGTCCGGCGCCGGCGCGAGGCGGCCGAGCGAATACCGATCCGCGAGGTAGAGCCCGATGGCCGCGGACTCCGTCACCACCGCGTCGCCGTCGACCAGGATCGGGAGCTTGCCCATAGGGTTGAGCGCAACGAGCTCGGCGGCCTTCTGGGCTCCCTGCATGATGTCGACGAAGCTAAGCTCGTACGGAACGCCGAGCTCCTCGAGCATCCACACGACACCCGCGGCGCGGGAGAACGGGTGGTGGTAAAGCACGATCGACATGCGATGCCCTCCTTTGGAAGGCCGCAGTCTAGCCGGTGGCGGCCTGCTTCAGCGATAGCGCGAATCGTGCGGATAGCGGTCGTACTGGTTCGCGACGCCGTCGCCGTCGTCGTCGAACGATGGCGCCATTGCGTAGTTGCCGGCCACGCTGGCGTAGGGGATCAGCTGCCCGTTCTGCTCGATGTAGAGCGGCTGCCTGTTGGCGCCGAGATAGACGGTGCGGCCCCACTGGTCGCGGTAGCTGCCGAACTGGTCGAGCGGGATCTGCCGGCCGGCCGCATCCAGCTGGTAGTGGCGCCCGTAGGCGTCCGTGTAGACGCCGTTGAGGATGGGCACATCGGCGGACGGCCGCGGGTCGTACGGGATGCCGAAGATCTGCGAGATGGTGTTGCCGACGCTGTCGATCACGTCGGCCTGCGCACCGCCGGCGACCGCGAACGCCCCCATCATGACGGCGGACAAGATGATTTTCTTCATGAGCTGCTCCTGCGCGAAAAACTCCGCTTGCAGTCATTGCAGCCGGGAGCGCGGCCGAGCGGCAGCGGTGCTGCGGCCGTCGCCCTGTGGGCAGATTCCGGCCCGGCTGTAGGCGCCGCCGCCTGATCCCTGGCGGGCGAGCGCGACGTTCCGGCACCAGGCGCCCGGCCGGGCCACCGACGAGCGGTTGTCGATCCGCCGCCGCGTCGCTCGTCGTGTACAAGTGGGCGGACCGCCGCCCCGTTCAATCTCAAGGAGACCGACATGCGATTCATGGTGATGGTGAAAGCGACCCCGGACAGCGAAGCGGGCGTGCTGCCCAAGCAGGAAGAGTTCGCCGCGATGGGCGCCTTCAACGAGGAGCTGGTCCGAGCCGGCGTGATGGAGGCGGGCGAGGGGCTGCACCCGAGCTCGCGCGGTGCGCGGGTGGCGTTCTCGGGCAAGGAGCGGCGCGTGATCGACGGGCCGTTCAGCGAGACCAAGGAGCTGGTCGCGGGCTTCTGGATCTGGAAGTGCGCTTCGCTGCAGGAGGCGATCGAGTGGGTCAGGAAGTGCCCGAACCCGATGCGCACGGATTCCGAGATCGAGATCCGCCAGATCTATTCGGCCGAGGACTTCGGCGACGCGCTGACGCCGGAGCTGCGCCAGCAGGAGGAGCGCCTGCGCAAGGAGGTGCAGGCGCGCGCGGGCTGATCGCCCTGGCACCTCCTCGCCGGCGCTGGGCGCTGGCGGGGACGGAAGGCTACAAGAAGAAAAACCCGCCTCCGACCTTCACATCGCTCGCTTTTGCGGCGGCAGTCGGACACCATGCAGGCTGGTGCCCATCACTTGTGGAGGGGGTCCGCATGCTTCGCACGCCTTGCGGCCGCGCGTTCGTATCGGCCTGGGGTCTCGGCCTCGCCGCGATCGCGCTTCCGGTCTGCGCCCAGATCGGCAATTCCAAGCACAACCTCACGGGCAGCGGGACGGGGGAGAACCCGAGCGGCGACCCCGAGGGCATCTGCGTGTTCTGCCACACGCCCACGGGGCCCGACGAGAGCGCCGCGGTCCCCCAGTGGAACCGTGCCCTGCCTTCGCCTGCCACCTACCGGACCTACGACATGATGGGGACCTCCACGCTGACCGGCAAGGTGGCGCCGGTGGGATCCGTTTCCCTCGCCTGCCTGTCCTGCCACGACGGCGCGCAGGCCATGAGCGCCATCATCAGCACCCCCCGTGTGGAGCGGATCGACGGCAACTGGAGCGGGGCCGGTCAGTCCAGCGGCAGCCTGGTGGCCGGCGCCAGCATCAGCCTGGGGAGCGACCTGCGCAACGACCACCCGGTCGGCGTGCAGTATGGCGGCGGCGGGATCACGGCCTCCGCGCCGAGTGCCCTGCCCCACAATCCCGACTTCCGTTTGCCCCAATCCGCAGTGCTGAACGAGATCCGTGTCTGGTGGGTGAGCACCGGGCCGGATGCGGGCGCAACGCGCCGCAAGACGGACCTGATCCTGTACACGCGCACGCGCACCGACGGATACACCGGCCAGACGGAGGCCGAACCCTTCGTGGAGTGCGCCAGCTGCCACGACCCGCACACCGACCGGCCGCTGTTCCTGCGCATCAGCAACAGCCACAGCGCCCTCTGCCTGGCCTGCCACATCGTGTAGCGCGCGCTGGTGCATTCCCGCGGGCTCGCGCGCGCCGGTGTCGAACCGGCGAGGCAATCCCGCGATCACCCCTCCCGCATTCCAGGGTCGAGCGCCGCCACCACGCGCGCGTAGCGCTGCCGGCTCCAGTACGCCGAGGCCCAGTCGATCAGCACGACCAGCCGGTTGCGAAAGCCGATGAGGAAGTAGATGTGCGCGAACAGCCAGAAGATCCAGGCCGGCCAGCCGCTGAACTCGATGCGCCGCCACGGGGTGGAAAGGTCGACGACGGCGGAGTTGCGGCCGATGGTCGCCAGGTTGCCGTAGTCCCGGTAGCGAAACGCTTGCGACGGTGCTCCGCGCAGGCGCCGCAGCACGTTCGCCGCCGCCGCGCGGCCCATCTGCTTGGCCGCCGGCGACACGCCGGGGACCGGCCGCGGTTCGTGGCCGGCCAGGTAGCTGCTGGCGGCGGCGAGATCGCCGATGACGCTGATGTTGGGGTAGCCCGGGACCGTGAGGTCCGGCTCCACCAGCACACGGCCCGCGCGGTCCGTTTGCGCACCGGTCGCCAGGGCGATCTGCCGGCCGAGCGGCGAGGCCGCGACGCCGGCCGCCCAGACGACGCAGTGCGAGCCGATGCGAAAGCGCGGTGCGTCCCCTGCCGGCTGCACTTCGAGCCCCTGCTCGTCGATCCCGACCACGCGCGCTGCGACGCGCACTTCCACGCCCAGCTTCTCCAGCTGTCCCTGTGCACTGGCACTCAGCGATTCCGGCATGGCCTGCAGGACACGCGGGCCGCCTTCCAGCAGGACGATGCGCGCGGCGGCGGGATCGATGCGGCGGAACTCCCCTGGCAGCGTATCGCGGGCGATCTCGGCCAGCGTCCCTGCCATCTCCACGCCGGTCGGCCCGCCGCCGATCACCACGAACGTCAGCCATGAGGCACGCTTGGCGGGGTCGGCCTCCTTTTCGGCCGCCTCGAAGGCGAGCAACACCCGCCGGCGGATCTCGAAGGCGTCAGCGAGCGTCTTCAGGCCCGGCGCGAAGCGGGCCCAATCGTCGCGACCGAAATAGCTGTGGGTCGCCCCGGCCGCCACGATGAGGTGGTCGTAAGGCAGCACCTGGCCATCGGAAAGGCGCACCTCGTTGGCGGTGGCATCGACATCGGTCACTTCCGCGAGCAGCGTGGTGACGTTGTCCTGGTGCCGGAACAGGTGCCGCACCGGAGCGGCAATGGCCGGTGCGGCGAGGCCCGCGGTGGCGACCTGGTACAGCAGGGGCTGGAACAGGTGATGATTGGTCTTCTCGATCACCGTGATCGCCGCGTCCGCGCCGCGCAGGGTGCGGGCTGCTTCCAGGCCGCCGAAGCCGGCGCCGACGATGACGATGCGCGCGGTCATGCAGGCAGTCTACGGCGCGAGGCGCGGTGGGGGGGCGAAATATCCCGAGCTGGGGCTCTTTGCGCGCTGGCAAGCACGAAGGGCCGGCGTCGGAGATCATTGTGCACATGATCCAGCTTCGACCTTTGAAGGACTCCCACATGGCCGACGTGCTGCGGATCCAGGACCAGTGCTATTTGGAGATCACGCCGGAATCGGGGGCTTCGCTTCGCGCCAAGGTCCTCGCTTCGCCCAACACGTGCTTCGCGGCCGAAGCCGCTGCTGGCGTGGTCGGATATCTCATCGCGGTTCCCATCCTCTATCCGGATTTGCCTGCCCTGAATTCTCCGAGCTTCGAGATCGCGAGGGATGCGGACACGCTGTACATCCATGACCTCGCGGTGGCGGATTGCGGACGCGGAACCGGTGCGGGGCGAACGCTCGTGCGTTCCGCGATGATCGCTGCCGGGGCGCGCGGCCTGAGGAACGCGTGCCTGGTGGCCATTCAGGATTCAGTGCGGTACTGGGCACAGTTCGGATTCACCCCGGTCGCGCCGCCCTCCGATCGCGTGGCGGTCAAGCTGGCAAGCTATGGAGTCGCCGCGCAGCTGATGCGTGCAACGATGTGAGCTTGCGCGTGAGACTCGCTGCTATTGCGATGCTCGCGGCCCTCCTTGCGGCGGCTCTGCCGGCCGCGTCCGCGCCCGCGCCCGCCGGCGAATCCTGTGGCACACCGCAGCGGGCCGACGACGGGTGGAGCGTGCAACAGGACTCGCGGCTGGCGGGCTTCGACCCCGACCTCCTTTGCGAGGCAGCGCGCAATTTCTTCCAAAGCCCGCGCAACCTGCACAGCCTCGTGGTGGAGCGTCACGGCCGGCTCGTGGTCGACGCCTATCGCACGGGGCCGGACCGGTCGACGTACTCCCTGTGGGCAAGCCGGATGCGCTTCGACAAGGACGTGCCGCACGACGTCCGCTCCGTTACGAAGTCGGTGGTGGCCTTGCTCTGGGGTATCGCGGACAACGAGCGCGCCGTGCCGCCGCTCACCACGCCCGTTCTGGACCTGCTGCCCGCCCTGGCCGATCTGCGCAACGGCGGTCGCGAGCGCATCACGGTGGCCGACATGCTCTGCATGCGCAGCGGCCTGGCCTGGGATGAGAGCGGCGGTTCTCGGCGATGGGGGAATGACGAGAAAGGCCTGCTGTGGCGCAGTGACCGCGCCCGCTACGTGTTCGAGAGGCGGCTCGCCACTTCTGCGGGAACGCGGTTCAACTACAACGGCGGCCTCACCGCGGTGCTGGGACAGCTGCTGGAGGAAAGAACCGGCTCAGACCTGCGGCAATATGCCAGCCAGCGGCTGTTCGAGCCGCTCGGCATCCGGGACTGGGAGTGGGTGGGGGACGTGCGTGGTCGCACGCGTGCGTACACCGGCCTGCGCTTGCGCCCGCGTGATCTGGCGCGCATCGGGAGGCTCGTGCTGGAAGGCGGCCGCTGGCAGGGCAGGACGGTCGTTCCGGAGGCTTGGGTGCGCACCGTGCTCTCGCCCTGCGCATCAGGCGGGGAATTCGGCCACCATTGGTGGTCGGGCAGAGTGTGGGTCCGCGGCAAGGAGATCGGCTGGCATGGAGCCCTGGGGAACGGTGGCCAGCGCTTGTTCGTGCTTCCGAGCTTGGACTTGGTGGTCGTGATGACCGCAGGTGAGTACGACGACGGAAGCATCGGCCGCGCGCAGCAGCAACTGCTGCAGCAGGTGGTAGGTGCGACCCGCGAGCACGCTGGGCAACAGGAGGAGCCGTCCACGCCTTCCGCTGCGGCCGCGAAGGAGGCGTCGCCGGTCGAGACGCGTGCCACCTTGCGCTTCGTGACCGAGGAGGATGGCGGCAGGCGCGTGTACGTGGATTTGAAGGTCGTGCCGAGGGCGAACCTGCCGTTCACGACACTGCGCTTCCGTGTGCGCGACCGCTCCATGCTGGCCGGACTGCGCGAGGGTGCCAGCGTGAAGTTCAGGGCCGAGCGCATTGACGGGGAGAACACGCTGGTGGCGATCCGTGCCGTTTCCGCTTGCGTACGCTTTCAGCCTTGCGACTGATCGCAGACCGAGAAGGCGGGCGAACGCGTCGCACGCCGGCGGGCTTCGAATTGCCAAGCTCGACGCCACCACGGCACGCGACCCCGCAGGATCAACATAGGGGACGCCGTCGCGCTGTAACGACTACAGAGCAGCAAACCTCAGCCGTCACGTGGACACCCTTGCGGACAAGCCCGCGCCGGCGGGGACGCTCGGCCAGGGCCGGTCTGGCAAGACCCCTGGGCGCGAATGGCCGCAGCTTGCCTCAATAATCGCAGCCCGTTCACTCCAGGGGCACCTCATGAATCGATTCCCTTTGGCGAAGAGCATGGCGCGGGTGTTCGTGCTCGCGGGAGGAGCCGTTGCCCTGGTGGCGGCGCTTGCAGCCACCCCGATGGGTCACATCCGCGGGACCATCGTCTCCGCGACGGCCGATCAACTGACGGTGCGCACCAGCAAGGGAACCGAGAACATCGCCATCGACTCGACCACGCGCATCGCCGGCGTGGTGCCGAGCAGCCGTGACCAGATCAAGGCCGGCACGTTCGTCGGCATTGCGAATGTTCCCGGCAAGGCTGCGTCCACGGCCCTGGAAGTGGTCGTCTTCCCGGATTCGATGAAGGGCACGGGCCTCGGCGACTATCCGTGGGACCTGTCGTCGAAGTCGGGCGCCGGTCGCGGCAAGGCATCGGCCATGACGAACGGGACCGTGACCACGGCGACCGCAGCTGCGGCCTCGGCCGGGAAGAGTTCCGCGATGACGAACGGCACCGTGAAGAGCGCATCGAAGGGGAGCGGGCTGACGCTTGCCGTGGACTACGGCAAGGGCGAGAAGAAGATCCAGGTGCCGGCAGGTGTGCCCGTGGTCGGCATCGTGCCCGGCGACGCCAGCAAGCTGGTCCCCGGCGCGCATGTGTTCGTGGCGGCGAAGAAGGATGCGCCGAAGACCGCGGGGTTCATCGCCGTCGGCGTCGACGGTGCCGTCCCGCCCATGTGAGGAACGCGGCTTCGCTGCATGGGCGAACTGATCTACCGGCACCGGCTGCCGGTGCGCATCATGCATTGGGTGAACGTGGTCTGCCTCGTCATCCTGCTCATGAGCGGGCTGCAGATCTTCAACGCGCACCCGGCGCTGTACTGGAGCGAGGATTCGCGCGAGGGCACGAAGGTGCTGGAGATCACGCAGAAGCAGGCGGACGGGCAGTCGCGCGGCGTCACGCGCATCGGGCCGTTCGAGTTCGATACCGATGGCGTCCTGGGCAACTCGCGCGGAGCGGACGGCATGGAGCCGCGTGCCTTCCCGGCGTGGATCACCATTCCCGGCCCGCAGTGGCTGGCCATGGGCCGCCTGTGGCACTTCTTCTTTGCCTGGCTGCTCGTCGCCAATGGCGTCGCGTACGTCCTGTGGACCCTGTTCAGCGGCCACCTGCGCCGCGACCTGCTTCCCACCCGCGGGGAGTGGCACGGCATCGGCCGCTCGCTGCGCGACCACCTCCTGCTGCGCCACCCTCGCGGCGAGGAGGCGCGGCGCTACAACGTGCTGCAGAACATCGCCTATCTCACCATCGTGTTCGGGGTGCTGCCGCTGATCGTTCTCGGTGGCTGGGCCATGTCGCCGATGATGGATTCTTTCGTGCCGGGCTGGGTGGACTGGCTGGGCGGGCGGCAGGCGGCGCGCACGCTGCACTTCGGCGCCGCGATGCTGCTGGTCGCGTTCCTTGCGGTGCATCTCTTCGAAGTCGTGATCACCGGCCTGGTGAACAACCTGCGCTCGATGATCACCGGTTATTGGAGGCAGCCGGAATGAAGAAGCCCCGGCCCTTCTACGAGCAGCGCCGGGAGCGCCGTGGCTTCCTGCGCGCCGGGCTCGCGGCCGCCGCGGCGTCGAGCGGGCTGGCGGGCTGCGATGCGCTGAGCAGCAACGAGACGGCCGTTGCCGTGCTGCGCAGCGCGGAGCGTTTGACCAACACCGTGCACCGGGCACTGGGTCGGCGCGCGATGGCGCAGGAATTTCCGCCCGCCGATATCGCCCCGACTTTCCGGCCCAACGGGACCACCATGCCCGTGGGGGACATCTACGCCGCGATGCTCGCCAGCGGCTTTGCCGACTGGCGGCTCACCGTCGACGGGCTGGTGGCGAATCCGCTGGAGCTCTCGCTGGCGCAATTGCAGGCCATGCCCAGCCGCACGCAGATCACCCGGCACGATTGCGTGGAGGGCTGGAGCTGCATCGGCCAGTGGAAGGGCGTGCGCCTGTCGCATGTGCTGAACCTGGCGCAGCTGAAGCCGGGCGCGAAGTACGTCGTCTTCCACTGCCTCGACCGGATGGAAGAAGACAACGAGGAGTCTCTCTACTACGGCAGCGTGGACCTCGACGACGCGTTCCACGAGCAGACCCTCCTGGCGTGGGAGCTCAATGGCAGGCCGCTGCCGGTGGAAAACGGTGCGCCGCTGCGGGCCAGGATCGAAAGGCAGTTGGGCTACAAGCAGCCGAAGTACCTGCGCCGGGTGCAGGTGGTCGCGGGCTTCGGGGACATCGGTGCGGGCAAGGGTGGGTATTGGGAAGACCAGGGGTACAACTGGTACGCCGGTATCTAGTGCGGCGTTCGACGCGTTCGGGACATATCCGTCATTCCCGTGCAGGCGCACTGGGGTCCTGGAACTGTCTGCCTCCGCTGAGGGCGCGGCGAAAGCGACGGCAACTGGGGGGCCACCTCAAGCGATTGCGGTGCGGTGCGTTGCGGTGCCGCGCTGCGCCCGTTGCCTTCGGGCCGGCACAGGACGGCTTTGTCCGTCTCACTCCATGTCCCCCGGCACTGGCTGAAGCCAGTGCCTCCTCCTTTACTTCCGGAGACGGACAAAGCCGTCCTGCGCCTGCGGCG
>Ga0255338_1001906_pt1 | contig 35156 bp, 36 predicted proteins | sample MeOH1_35cm_T4_19_FD_203715 | JGI IMG/M metagenome (GOLD analysis project Ga0255338, IMG submission 203715) | Sandy soil microbial communities from University of British Columbia, Vancouver, Canada - MeOH1_35cm_T4_195 | ecosystem: Engineered > Artificial ecosystem > Sand microcosm > Unclassified ...
GTCATCCCCGGGCAGGTTTCGACCGAGACCGACACTTGCTGACCGTCGAGATTTGAGATCGTCAGCATCTCATGACAGCGTCAGTGTGATAGCCGTTTGACTTGGTTGGGCCGAACGGGCCGCGATGGCCCGAAACATCACCCGAACCGGAACGCCGATTCCACTGCCCCCATGACGACATCCGTCAGCGTCTTGCGTCCCGGATCAGTACCGGCCGCGCCGACCGCGACGTGAAGCGGCAGAAGGTGTTCCTCACGTGGATGGGCGTCATGGGCGGCGGGCGCCTTGTCCCAGGCAGCAAGCGCCTCGATGCGGTTCTCGGGCGTGGCCTTGGTGAGAACCTCCTCCAGCCAGGCATCGAAGCGCTGCGACCCAGGGTCTGGAGAAGCGACGTCAACGCCGCCACGGCGCATGCTGGCCATCATGGTCTGCATGTTGTGGTAGGTCATGCCACTGCCGATGATCAGCACGCCTTCGTCGCGCAAGGGGGCCAGCGCCTGCCCCAGCTGGATATGATCCTCGGCATCAAGGCTCGCCAGCAGAGAGACCTGCACGATCGGGACATCGGCATTGGGGAACGCAACCTTCAAGGGGATGAACACGCCGTGATCAAAGCCCCGGCCGTGATCGTATTTCCAGCCAATGCCCGCCTCGCCCAGCAACGCAGCGATCCGAGCGGAAAGCTCCGGGGCGCCAGCGGCCGGAAACTTGATCTCATATGTGTGCGGCGGGAAGCCGTAGTAGTCATAAAGGAGCGGCGGCGACGTATTGTTCTGGATGGTGACGACCTCTTCCTCCCAATGACCTGATATCAACACGATGGCCTTCGGGCGCGCGCCGATGTCCTCGGGAATTTGGCGCAAGTAGGCCGCCATCCGATCCCACGTGCCGGGCGGATTCCACTCCATGAAAAAACAGGGACCGCCGCCATGGGGCACGAAGAGCGTGGGTAGCCTGCTCAAGGCGCACCTCCGATCCAAGCCCCGGCCTGCTGCAGCCGGTTTTTCCTGAACATTCGATCCGCAGACTTCATCCCTTGAAGGCCGCCGCGTGATCTTCGACGAACTGGCGGAAGGTGCGCGGGCGGCGCCCTGTCACCGCTTTGACCGTATCGGCGACATAGGCCAGATGACCGGCCGGACCCAGAGCGTAAAGCTCGTTCATCAGGTCGGCCAGCTTTTCCGTCATCCCGGCCGACATCATCCCTTCCTTTGCCGCGGCGAGCGGGGTGTCGACATAGGTGACGCCCCTGCCGAGGACGTCGGACAGAATCGCGGCCATCTCCGCGCAGCTGACCGCCTCGCCACCGGTGATCGGATAATCCTTGTTCTCGTGTCCGGCCTCGGTCAGGGCCACGACCCCGACCTGGGCAATGTCGCGGGCATCGACCCAGCTAACCTTGCTATCGCCCAGCGGCATATAGAAAGCGCCCTGCTCACGGATCGTGCCAGCGAACATGAGCATGTTCTGCATGAAGAAGGTAGGCTGGAGAAAAGTGTACGCGACGCCCGTCGCCTTCACCTCTTCCTGGTTCTTTCCATGCCAGCGCCCGATTTCGACACCGGCGTCCGGCCCCGCGCCAATGCCCGTCGACATGACGATATGCTTCACGCCAGCCGGCTTCGCCGCCTGAATCGCCGCGGATTTCATGGCGATCTGATCGAGATGAAGCGGTGTGACCAGGAACAGCTTGTCCGCGCCGTCCATGGCGGCGGCCACCGTTTCGGGGCGGGACAGATCGCCCGCCACCAACTGCACCTTCATTCCCAGCACGGCCTCGGCCTTGGCCCTGTCACGGACCAGCGCCCGGACCCCCACGCCTTTCGCCACGAGTTGCCGCGTCACTTCGGACCCGATATTGCCGGTCGCGCCGATCACCAAAATCATCTCTTCGCCTCCTGAACACTTGCCTTGGGATTTCGGAGCCGCCAGTCGATTGCCAAGATCCCGTCACTCGCTTAATATCTTAATGGAAGCGACTCTCCGTTGAAAAGTAGGTACCCTACGGTAACCGTCATGACCCGTTTCGCCCATGAGCCATCTTGTCCCGTCGAAGCGATGTTCCGCGTCCTTATGGGGCCTTGGACAATGTATATCCTGTGGACCTTGAGGCGGGACGGGCCGCTCAGATTCGGTGTTTTGAAGAGGCGGATGGATGGTGTTTCGTCCAAGGTGCTGACCGAGCGTCTGCGTTTGCTCGAAAGCGAAGGGCTTATTTATCGCCAACACAACCCGACGATCCCGCCCGAAGTCACTTATGGGTTGACCGAGAACGGGAGGGAACTGGGCGATGCGCTTGACGCCCTTGAAGCGGTCGCACGCCGCTGGGATAGTCGCAACGTGATTGCGCCGGAGCCGAAGTTACCTTTGGAGCATTCCGCGCGCACAGGACGATCTTGAGATTTTGCGCACGTCTGTCAACTTATACCAGCGGCCTGCAGGGCTCCGAACTCGGGTTAACGTCGTTTGTGGATTGCGGCGAGGCTGATTCCATAGGACGTGTTGATTCGGAGGCCGCCGATGAGCGTCGCGCTGCTGGAAACGTTCGAGAAGCCGCGTCTGAGGGCGCTGCTCGATCACTTTGCGGTAATCCCGGATCCGCGTGGGTCCTGGCGGGTGGCGCATTCGCTCGCCGAAGTGCTGTTCCCGGCGGTATGCGGGACGATCTGCGACTGCGACGATCACGATCTGATCGCCGATTGGGGCGAGGCCCACCTGGCGTTTCTGCGCCGGTATCTGCCCTACGATCACGGTGGCCGGGTGGGCGCTGGTTGACCATCCTGATGAACCGCATCGATCCGGGGCTGTTTTCGGCCGCCTTCAGCGCGTGGGTGCGGCAGACTTGGCCCGACCGTCCCGACTTCGTGGCCATCGACGGCAAAACCTCGCGCCGCAGCCACGACAAGGGTGCCGGCAAGGCCCCCCTTCGCCTCGTCTCGGCCTTCGCCACGACCTCGCGCCTGGTGCTCGGGCAGGAGGCGGTCGCCGACAAGAGCGGGGAGGCGACGGCCATTCCCGTGCTGCTGGAACGGCTCGGCGAGAACGACGGCCTGAAGGGTGCGCTCGTCAGCATCGATGCGGTGGCCACCAATGCCGCCATCGCCCGAGCCATCACCGATGCCGGGGCCGACAGCCACGGCGCCAAAAACATGGCCGTCGTCCGGCACTTCGCAATCAATCTCGTCCGCAACACCGACGACAGGCGCTCCCTCAGGCTCAGGCGCAAAAGAGCCGGATGTTCCCGATGTCGCTGAATAGGCGGAGCTCTTTCAGAATCCGGAATCGAAAAAAGCGGGCCTTCCGAAGAAAACTTGTTGATACCGTATTTCCTGTTGCAGAGTTGCAGAAGAGACAGAGTCGGCCAGACGTAAGGACCGTGCAATGAACAGGCCCGCGCGGGCCTGTCATCGTTTTCCCGTCACCATGCCGGGGCTGGAGAGGGCCAATATCGGCGGCGCTGTGGGCCTGCCGCTCGCCCGCTTTTTAGCTTGCTTATCTTATCTGACAAGACCACCGGACATGTTCCGACTTCCGGACACCGGAACAGGCTCTCCTTATGATGACCGAGGGCAAAACTCGGGTCAGTTTTTGCGCAGCCTCAGGTCCAGTTCATCAGCCCCGACAGCGCCGCGATCCGGCCGGGCAGGTCTTCGCGGGGGAAGGCGCGGCGCACGCGCCGCCCCAAGGTCAGAAGGGGAGCGTTGCCAGCATAGAAAGCAAGCCGTTCAGCGAGGCAAGTGGCATCGTCTTCGGGCACGATCTCGGACGCAAGGCCAAGGTTTAGGGCTTCGGTCGCACCGATGATCCGGGCGCTGGCGCATAGATCCCACGCGATTGCGTTTGTCACGCGTTCTACAAGCACCGCATGTACCAACGCCGGATACATCTTGTGGCGCATTTCCGGGGCGCCGAACGACAGGTTGGACGAGGCGATAACGATGTCTGCCAGTGCCGCGATCATGGCGCCGGTTCCGAGCGTGTAGCCATGGACGCATGCGATGACAGGAACCGGGCAGGCGTAGAGGCTTTCGGCAAGCGATCGAAGGGCGCAGATGTGGTCCTTTTGCGCGTCAGGCCCGTGTTGGAATTCCTCCAGATCGGAGCCAACGCAGAAGGCCCGCGGACCATTGCCTCGGATCACCACCACCCCCGTCGCCGCGTCCGCCGAGCGGATAGCCTCGGTCAGCGCCCGTATCATGGCACCGTTGGCGGCGTTTAGTTTTGTCGGCCTGTCGAGCGTGACGATCAGCCGATCCTGTTCTGCTTCGCAGATGACGTCATCGGCCACCATTGTGTCTCCCCGTTGTATTGGGCCTTACGGTCCCGCCGATCAGTCGCAGCGGGCAGGCCGCATTCGATTGAGCCGGCAGCCCGTTCAGGCGATGGCGCCGTTTATCTCCAGGACATAGCGGCCACGCGAAGAACCACCTTCGATCATGCGATGGACCTGTACGGCCTGATCGAGCGGGAATATCCCGTCCACCTCCACGCCCAGGTGATCGTCAGTGATCAGCGTGCAGACCTCGCCGACTTCGTGGCGGGTGCAGCTCTTGGTGCCGATCAGGCTGATTTCCTTGAGTATGAAATGCGCGGGCTTTATCGAGGTAGGCCGCCCCTCGATGTTTCCGATGAGGACGATACCGCCGCCATTGCGGACAGCATGAACGCTTTCGTCCAGGCTGGCACCGCCGACGATCTCCATCACGAGATCGACCCCGCGCCCCCCCGTAGCCTTCTTGGCGGCGGCCGCGAACCTGCCGTCGCGGCTGACGATCACCTCGCTTGCGCCGAACCTGCGCAGCAGCTCCTGCTTGTCTGGCGAGCTGGTCACCGCGACCACCGTGATACCGAAGTGGCGCGCCAGTTGCAGCAGATGCAGCCCCACGCCCCCGCTTGCCCCGGTCACAAGGACGGTCTGCCGGCTCGACGCGCCGCCACGTGTCAGCAGGGCGTGGTAGGCCGTGCCGTAGGTGCAGGTGATCACGGCTGCCTTTTCCAATGGCAGGCCGTCCTCGACTGGCACAATCATCCTTTCATCCACCAGGACGTATTCGGCGTAGCCGCCGTCGAAATCCTCGCCGAGAAACTGCGGCCGCTGCGTCATGCACAGCGCCGTCTGGCCCTCGGCGCAATTCATGCAGCTGCCGCAGGACTGGTAGATCATGGTCATCACCCTCTGGCCAACGCTCAGATTGGAGACACCTTCTCCCAGCCCAGCTACCCGTCCGCTCACTTGGTGGCCAAGGATGACCGGAAGGGAGATCGACGGAAAGGCTCCACTGCGGGTCAGCAGGTCGTGTCTGCAGACACCGCAATATGCGACGCGGATAAGCACTTGGCCCGGGCCGGGCTGCGGGCGGCGCACCTCACGCAAGACCAGCGCCTCGGGTCCGCCGAAGCGCTCGAGGACGACGGCCCGCATAGTTCCTCCCGTGGCGATTGTTTTCATAGTTCCTGTTCTCTTCTTGTTCCGAGACGAAGACCAGCGCCACCGTCGAGGAGGTGCGGCGGCGCTGCCGGTTTTCGAACGCCGGGGATCTGCCGCGGCCCCAGGGCGGAGCTACGCCCGAACCGTCGCGTGTCCGTTGTTGAGCACCACCACATTGCGGCTTGCCACGTGGGTGCGGAAGAACAACTCGCCGTCTTCCTTCCAGACGTCGGTGGTCAGCGTCTCGCCGGGGAAGACCGGCGCGGAGAATCGCACCGAGATGGAAGACAGCGCAGAGGGATCATAATCCGTCAAGTGCAGCAGTGCATGGCCGGCAACTCCCATCGTAGCCAGCCCGTGGAGGATAGGCCGGTCGAAACCTGCCGCGCGTGCGACCGCGGGCTCGGCATGCAACGGGTTAAAATCGCCGCTGAGCCGATACAACAGCGCCGCCTGCGAAAGAGTGGGCAACGCAATGGACTCGTCCGCCGGACGCTGCGGCAATTGTGGGACGGGTTTGACCGGTCCGTTTGGACCGCCGAAGCCCCCGTCGCCACGACAAAAGGTGGTACTTGTCAACGTCGCGAGCAGTTCGCCGTTCTCCGCATTCGTCAGCTCTCGCTCGGTGTAAACCAGAGCGCCCTTTCCGGCCCCCTTATCCACAATCCCGGTGACACGGGTGCAGCCGATTACCTGTCCCTCCGGCGGCGGCAACCGGTGAATCTGTATGCCTTGCTCGCCATGCACCAGCCGCACCCAGTCGACACCGGTCCCCGGGTCCTTCATCCAGAAGCCAGGATAGCCCAGAACCACAGGATAGGTCGGAAGGACCTGAAGCGACTTTTCATACACAAATCGCAGCTGGTTCTCGTCCAGCGGGTCGTTTCCCAGACCGATCCCCAGTGCATAGAGGATCGTGTCCCGCTGGCTATAGCGTTGCCGCACGTCCGGGATCTTCCAGTTCAACAGTCGGTCGTAATCAATGGCCATGGCACACTCAGACCGGATCCCACGGAAACACCTCGGAGGACGTCTCGAGGTGCAAGAAGTTCGGCTTCATGGCGGGGAGGACGCGATCGGCGATCAATTGCGGCGTCCAGCCATCGACGGTGTGCATGCCGCGAACGGGCCGCGGCTGGCTCATCAGAAAGATCTCATTCCCTCGCACCGCGAAAATCTGGCCGCTGACATCGCTGGCCGCGTCGCTCGACAGGCAGACCGCCATCGGCGCGATCTTCTTCGGCTCGAGTTTCTTCAGCTTCTCGACCCGCGCCTGCTTGTGTTCGCTGTCCGTGGGGATCGCGCCGATCATCCGGCTCCACGCGAAAGGCGCGATGCAGTTCGAGCGGACATTGTAGCGCTGCATGTCAATGGCGATCTGGTGCGACAGTCCCGCGATGCCGAGCTTCGCCGCGCCGTAGTTCGCCTGTCCGTAGTTCCCGATCAGGCCCGAGGTCGAGGTCATGTGGACGTAGGCGCCGGAGTTCTGCTTCTTGAAATGGGGCGCCGCGGCTCGGGAAACGAAGAAGGTGCCATTCAGATGCACGTCGATCACCGCGCGCCACTCTTCCTCGCTCATGTTAAAAAACATCCGGTCGCGCAGGATGCCAGCGTTGTTCACGACGGCATCGACTCGGCCGAACGTATCCAAGGCCGCGGTCATGATCTGCGCCGCAGAGGACCACCCGGCGACGCTATCCTTGCTGGCGACCGCCCGGCCGCCCGCTGCCTCGATTTCTCGCACGAGTTCGTCCGCCGGGTCTTCGCCGGAGGCGCTGCCATCGACATTCACACCTATGTCATTCACCACCACGGCGGCGCCATGCTGGGCCATCGCCAGAGCGATTTCCCTTCCGATTCCGCGCCCTGCCCCGGTCACGACGGCGACCTTTCCATCCATCAAAGACTGGTCTTGCATCTCTCTTCTTCCCTTGTTTCTTTCGGTCTGATTCAGAGCGTGTCCGCCGTTCCCAATATCGAGGTCACTTGGCTGGACAGCACGCCGCCATTGCCATGGGCCACGGCAGTCCGGGCACCGGTCACCTGCCGGTCGCCGCACTCGCCCCTAAGCTGCTGCGCAGCCTCAATGACGGTGAAAATCCCGTACATTCCCGGATGACAGCACGATAGGCCGCCACCGTTGGTGTTGACCGGCAGCGCGCCACCGGGGGCAATCCAGCCATCACGGACAAAGAACCCACCTTCTCCTTTCTCGCAGAAACCGAGATCCTCCAGAAACAGTACGGTATTGATGGTGAATGCGTCATAGAGTTCTACGACGTCGATGTCCGAGGGCCGAAGTCCAGCCATTTCAAAGGCGCGGGGCCCAGAGTCTGCCGCGGCCGTGCTCGTCAGACTGGGCATGCAGGCGATCTGGCGATGCGTGGTCGCGCCAGCGCATCCCAACACGAAGACCGGCGCCTTCGGAAAGTCGTTGGCGCGTTCCCTTCGCACGAGGATCACCGCGCCGCCGCCATCAGATACCAGGCAGCAATCCAGCAGGCCGAGCGGATCGCTAATCATGCGTGCCTTCAGCACATCCTCCACGATCAGCGGATCGCGCTTGATCGCCAGTGGGTTCAATTGGGCCCACTTGCGGGCCGCGACCGCGACTTCCGCAAGATCCTCGCGCCGGGTGCCGTATTCGTGCATGTGCCGCGCGGCCGCGAGAGCATAGCTCGAGATCGGATAGCGCGGTTCATAGGGTACTTCGTAAGGTTGCGCTTCGCTCATGGTCTTGAGCTTGCCGAAGCCCGAACCCTGATTACTGCCATAGCAAATCAGGGCGACATCGCAGAGCCCGGCATGGAGCGCCAACGCCGCATTGAGGAGGTGTCCGACGAACGAGGACCCGCCGACCATGGTCGTGTCCTGAAACTTCGGCTTCAGACCGAGATATTCCGCCACGGACAATGACGGTAGGAAATGATAGGACGAGCCGGTAAACAGCCCGTCGATATCTCCGAGCTTCAGGCCGGCATCGTCCAGCGCGCGATGGACGGCCTCGGCCAGGATTTCCATGGCGGTTCTTTCCGGGGCTGACGGCAGGCCGCTGAGGCCCACGCCGACGATCGCGGCAGCGCCGCGCAGTTTGCGAAACATGGCGTCCTCTTCCTTAAGCGGGCACAAAGGTCAGCACATTGCCCGATGTCGTCTCGACGATGCGGGCCCTGACATCCATGCCGATGCGCACCGCAGCCGGCTCGATTTCCTCGACCCGGCTCATCAGCCGCACCCCTTCCTGAAGATCGATGAGCGAAACGTTATAGTCACCGCCTTGCTCTGATTTGCGGCGCACGACGGTGGTCGAATAGACTTTCCCGTGGCCCTCGATCGGCGTCCATTTCAGCCGCGCCCCGCCGCAATGCGGGCACAGGATGCGCGGCATGAACACATGGTTGCCGCATGAGGCACACTCCTGGATAATGAAGCGCCCTTCCTTCAGAGCCTCGGCGTGCACGAAATCCGGACCCGGGCCGGCGAAACTGCCAGTATCGTCCATTGGCGTCTTCTCCCAAAACTCACCGACCCGTATAGGACCGCATCTCCAGGACTTGGTCGGAGCCGGACTTTTCCTTTTCCAGCCGCTCGGCGGCCATCTTCCGCAATTGGGCGCGCTGTATCTTCATGCCGTTGGCGCTTTCGGTCACCGGAAACTGCTCCACGACCCAGACGCGCGCGGGAACCTTGAAGGTCGCCATCAAACGGCCGGCCTCGGCGATCACGTTGCTGGGATCGGGCGAGGCCCCGGGCGCTGGGATGATGAACGCTGCGCTACGCAGTTTGCCGTCCAACGTGACAGAGATCACTTGCGCGTCCTTGACGCCCTCGATCCCTTTGAGAACGTCCTCGATCTCGCCTGGATTGACCAGAAATCCCGATAGCCGCATCGCATCGTCGACGCGCGCTTCGTAGACGAAACTGCCATCCTCTCGCAGCATTCCCATATCGCCGGTGCGGTAGAAGCCTTCGGCATCAATCACCTTCGCCGTCGCATCGGGGTCGTTCCAGTATCCGATGAAGTTGCTGGGCGCGCGAATCTCGATGATGCCGCTTTTGCCCGCCGGCAACAGCTCGCCCGTTTCGGGATCTCTGATCTGGACGCGCGCCTCAGCGGAAACCGGAACGCCACCGGCCTTGATCCGTTCGTCAAGCGGGAGATGGTCAGGCTGCTTGGAGAAGAGCGCGTTGACTTCGCTCGATCCATACATTCCAGTCATCGGCACGCCGCGGCTCCAAGCCGCGCGCGCGAGTTCGGATGCCCCGGCCTGGAGCGCGGCATAGCCGACGACGCGCGCCGCCGGCATTGGCTTTTCCTCGGTTGTGTTCTCCAGAATGCGGCGAAACATCTCGTCCGATCCGAAGGCATGGGTGATGCTGTGTCTCTTGATCAGCTCAGCCGCCTCCCTGTCGTCGAAGGCCTCCATGAGATAGACGGTCGCCCCGCCAGCAATGGCCGCCAGAACGGGATTGAGGCCGAATACTCCGCACAGAGGCAGCGCCCCCAGCAACCGAGCGCCGTCCTGGGAAAAGCCGAACGCACGCGACAGATGCCTGGTGTGGTAAGACAGCGTGCGCTGTGTATGCATGACCAGCTTCGGAAGCTTCGTCGTCCCGGAGGTCGAGAACAGCACCGCCAGAGCGTCGGGCGCGCTGTTCTCAGGCACCTCGCCGTCGGGAAGTACGGCGAGGTCGAATCGAACGACCTTGCGGCCGAGAATATTGTCGGGCTGCTGCCCCTGCTCCAGGATCGCAATGCAGCTAAGATCAGGCACGCTGTCGGGATCGACATCCTGTAACAGCGACAGGAAGTCGATCTTGCGGAACTGCGCATCAAGAACCAGCATGGATGCGCTCGAGCGCCTGAGAATATGCTGCAGTTCGGCGCCGCGGTAGCGCGTATTGACGGCAACGACCCCGACCCCGATGCTGCCGGCCCCGTAGAGCAAGGCAAGCCACTCGACCCGATTGACGAGCCAGACCGCCACGCAGTCGCCCTTCGACAGTCCCTGTGACGTGAGCCACGCCGCGGTGCGACGGCTCAGCCGGCCGAGTTCCGCATAGCTCACGGTCTGCCCGTTGCTGGCCACCAAAGCCGGTGAATCGGGGGCTTCGCTTGCGCGACGGTCGAGAAGCGCAGCGAGGGTCTCGGCATCCTCCATCAGTAGAGCTCCTTCAATGTTTCCCGCAGCTGCGAATTGCCTTGAAGCTGGTCGGGAAGCCCGCTCCAGATCAATTCTCCCGCCTTCAACACGATCACTCGATCCGACATCTTGAGCGCCTCGAAGACGTTCTGCTCGACGAGCAAGATCGACATGCCCGTCGACTGTTGTAGCTCGCGCACCGGCCGCATGAGGTCCTGAAACAGCTTCGGTGCGAGGCCAATGGATGGCTCATCCATGAGCAGGCACCGGGGCCGGCTGAGCAGGGCGCGGCCGATCGACACCATCTGCTGCTGCCCCCCTGACAGCGCACCGGCGGCTCGTTCGTAGAACCGTTTGATGTCCGGCAGAATACTCATAACCCACTCAAGCCGTTCCGGCCGCTCTCCTTCGGGTACGCCCGCAGACCACATTCCCAGTCGAAAATTCTCGGCAACCGTGAGTGCGGGGAAAATCCCGCGGCCTTCGGGAATGAGCGAGATGCCAGCCTGCACCATATGCCGCGGAACGGTGGCTGCGATCGGCTGACCATCCAGAACGATCTCTCCACCCCGCCGGGGGACAAGCCCGAACAGCGAGTTGAGGAGCGTGGACTTGCCCGCACCGTTATGCCCGAGCAGGCATAGAACCTCGCCTGCCCGCAACTCGAAACTCACGCCCCGCAGAACCGGACGTTCGTCATATCCGACGACCAGATCTCTGACCTGCAGAAGATCCGTCATGAAGGGCCCCCGCCGAAATAGATCGCGATAAGCTTCGGATCCTCCAGAATTTCATCTGGTGCGCCCTCGGCAATGACACGGCCCTGATCGAGGAAGGCGATCCGGTCCGATATCCCGGTTATGATGTCCAGGTTGTGCTCAATAATGCAGACTGAGATCCCTCGCCGGACCTGATCACGCAGCAACCCTTGGAACAGATCGTAGGATGGCGGATCGAGCCCCGCGGCAGGCTCGTCGAGAAGCCAAAGCCGCGCGTTTGTTGCCATGATCCGCGCCAGACTGAGAAACTTGTGCTCGGCGTAAGACAGGTTGCCCGCCAGAACTCCGGCTTTCGCGCCAAGGCCGGTCTCGTTCAGAATCGCCGCCGCTCGTTCCCTTCGCGTGTTCTTCGCCTGCCTGCCGCCCGATTGCCAGAACCAGGAGCGAGGCTCCATCGCCGCCAGCACGTTGTCCTCGACGCTCATGTGCGTGAACAGGCGCAGGTCCTGAAAAGTGCGCATGATGCCCATCCGGGCGATGTTCCAGGGTGGACGCCCCACCAGAGAATGCCCTTCGAACAGCACCGTCCCGTTATCGGGCCTGATATGCCCCGTTATCGTGTTGAACAGCGTCGTCTTGCCCGCGCCGTTCGGCCCCACGAGGCTGGTTATCAGGCCGGCGCGAAGATCCAGCGTGATGTTCTGGATTGCTTGAATGCCTCCGAAACGCTTGCTGACGCCTGATATCCGTAGAACGTTGGCTGCCGCTTCGAATGACGCCTCCGCCGGGATTCTGGCCGTCATTGCGGCCGCCGTCACCCCTCTCGAACCGCAGGACATTAATTCCTGTTCCTCTTGCTGCGGCCGGCCCCAACAATTCCGCCCGGCCGGAAAATCATCATAAGGATCATCGCCAGACCGTACAGAAGCTGCTGGATCGAACCGATTTCCGTTTGCGGCAGGAACGAGACATAGCTCAGCGCGTTCGGCAGCATGGTAAGCAATGCCGCCCCCAAGATGGGGCCACACATGGTGCCGGTACCGCCGATGATGACCATCGCCATCACTAGCACCGAGGTGTCCAGCGTAAAGGTCTGCACATTGATAAAGCTGAGATAGTAGGCGTAGACGACCCCCGCGACGGCCGCGAGTCCTGAGGACAGGGCTGCCGCCAGCGTTTTGATAAGCGCCACGTTCTTGCCGAGCGCAAGGGCGGCAGATTCATTGTCCCGAACGGCCATCAAGCTGCGGCCGAAACTGCCCCGCACCATCAGCCCGATGATCAGAGTGATCACCGCCAGGCAGCCGAGCGCGAGCAGGAAAAACTGCATGGGGGTCGCAATCGTGCCCCCAAAAATCTCGGGGAGCGGGATGTTGACGATGCCGCCAAGGCCACCCGTGAAGCCCTTCCATTCGGAAAACACAGTGACGCAGAGGATCTGGATCGCCAGCGAGACGACCACAAAATACTCGTCTCGGACGCGCAGCGCAGGGAGCGCAATGATCACCGAGAGGATCCCCGCTGTCAGCACACTCGCTACTAGGACGACGACCAACGACGAGCTGAGGTTCATCGCCACGAAGGCCGCGACATAAGCCCCAATCCCGAAGAACGCCGCGTGGGCCAAGGTGAACACACCTGCGTAGCCGATCAATACGTTAAGCGTTAACGCAAGGATTGCGTAGATGCAGATGAACACCCCTACATTCAGAAGATATACGGACATGTTCGCCCCTAACGTGCCGAGGCGAGACGGAAGAGACCGGCCGGCCTGAAAATCAAAAAGGCGAGCAGAAACGCGAAGGCCACCGCCTCGCTCCATTGCGAATCCATCTGCCACAACACGAGATTCTCGGCGACGCCGATCGCGAACGCGATCCAGGCCGCCCCCCAGATGCTGCCAATGCCACCGGCGATCGTCGCCACCAGGCTGATCAACATGATGTGCAGTCCGACCGTGGGATTGAGGCCGCTCACGGCGCCGGTGAAGATCGCGCCCGGAACAACGAGCGCCGAGCCTAAGGCGAAAGCATAGGTCGACAGCCGGCGCGTGCTCAGCCCGAAAGTCCGGACAAGTTCGGGGTTCTGACTCAGCGCGCGCAACGCGATGCCGACGTGCGTGCGCGTGAGGGTCAGGTGAAGGCTGATAAGGATGATGACCGAACAGACCAACGCAATGCCGAAGAGCGGCGCCATCAACAGCCCCGAGACGACCTCCACCGCATTGCTGAGGGGTGTCTCGATAGCCACGAACCCGCGACCGAAGATGATTGCGATCGCGTTCTGCACAACGATGACCACGCCAAACGAAGCAACGAAGATCGTGAAATATGACCCTTCGTGCCGCTGGATGGGGACATAGATGAGAAAGTTGACCAGCAGGCCGACAGCCACTGCCGTCGACACCGCTGCAATCGTGGCAATTCCCCAGTGGAGACTGAGATCACCGAAAGTGAACTTGAACACATAGGCGGCGATAACGAAGATCGCCCCGTGAGCAAAGTGGAATATCCGGGTCGATCCGAAAATCAGGGCGAACCCGATGGCAGTCAGCGCGTAAATCGTTCCCGTCTGAATGCCATTGATTAGGAGCTGCAACAGAACCATCAAAGTCTCCCGTTCGCCTTGCTTCTGAGCATGCCGCTCCCCGGGATCAAGGATTTCCAATCTTCAGCACGTTGCCGCCCGAACCATCGACCTCCATGATCTGGATAGGAGCGATCAGCGTCCCTTGCTCGTCGAATGACACCGATCCGCCGACGAGCGCGAAGGACTTCGTCTTGCGCCGTTGCTCGAGCAGATTTTCCCCGGTGATCGGCTTACCTTGGACCTGAAGCTCTTTGCCGAGCATCGCAAAAATCATAGCCGCGTTGTAGTAATTCGTCGCATAGACCGTCGGCATCTTGCCATAGGCAGCCTTGAAATCGTCGATGAAGCGGCGAGTGAAAGCATCCTTGGCTTCGAAATCGATCGCCTGGGTCGCGTAGAGCGCGCCCTCTGCCTCGGGCAAAGCCTGAACGCTCGGGGTCGAAAAAGCCGAATAGCTTGCAAATAGCGCAGTGACGCCGTTTTGGCGCAGCTGTTTGATGATCTGAACCTGCTGATCGCCGTAGGATGCCAGGAACACAACATCCGGGTCGTCGTTGCGAATCTTTGCCGCAAGTCCGCCGAACTGCTGGGCCGTTGCCGGAATGGAATAGTCGTTGACCAAGCTAGCGCCGAGCTTCGGAAGCTGCTCCTCAAGCACTTCACGAACGCCTTCGCCCAGCGGGTCGTCAACATAGATCAGAGCGAATTTCTTGTAGCCCCGCTCCCTGACCATATACGGAAGCAAGCTACGCATCTCCGTGTTGGCCAGCGGAATCACGTTCCAAAAATATTCGCCTAGCTTGGCAAGATCCGGTCCCACGCCACCGCCGTTCACTACAACCGTCTTCGTACGGTTGGCAATCGGCGCAATCGCCTTGGATGGCCCAGTGAACGCCGACATCACGAATGGAACGGAATTGACGCTGACCAGCTTGTTCATAGCCAGAACCGCCTGCTGTGGCAGCGCCTGGCTGTCCTCGTAGAGGATGCGCAGGTTGCCGTCCAGCATCCCATCAGCTCTGATATGATTTTCGGCCAAGCGCAGACTCGACTGGAAGATCTCACCGTAGATCGCGTTGGGCCCGCTGAGTGGGAAGATACCCCCAATCGAAATGTCCTCTGCCTGCGCAGGCGCGGCGGTCACCACCAGCCCGAGAACCAGGGACGCAACGACCCCCTTGAAGCAGTTTGACATACCCTTTCCTCCCTTTTCCCTCGTTGAGGCCATTCGGCGGGATGGGTGTCCACCGCCAGCCCACTTGGTTGCACCGTACCCCGGTTGGCCTTTTTCAGGTGTCCGATCGCAGGCGGATAGCCCTGATTATGCTCAGTTTAATACAAACTGCGCAAACGAGTCAAGAGATTGTAGTGACAAATATGTTCCTCAAATCGGCCATTGAACGGATCAAATTGCGTCGGGGGCCGAGGGGGGGCAACGTGGACTTCACACAGAGATCGCTGTCGTCCGACATTACCGAGAACGGCGGAGCGTTTGCTGCAGCCGGGGCGAAGCCCTATCTGTGCGACGCTGCGCGCGTTAGTTTCGTTAAATCGGTCCGGCATGGCACTTGTACCGACAAACGTGTTATGTGGAGCGACTTACGTAGAGGCCTCAGGGAAAACCATGCCCGAGCACGGCACAACCGAGTCCATTACCCGCTATCAGGAAATCATCAACGCGATCCTGAAGGATGTCGAGCAGGGCGTGTATACCGAAGGCGGTCGCTTGCCGACCGAAACTACACTTTGCCGGAGGTTCGGGGTCAGTCGCCAGACGGTGCGCGAGGCGCTGCGGCGTCTCCAGGAGATGGGCTATCTTACCCGCCGGCAAGGATCTGGCTCAATCCTCAACTGCCGTCGGGTGGGTCACCAGTTCCACAACTCCATCACCTCTCTGGACGAGCTCATTCAATATGCGAGCACGACCAGGCTCGAAATCCTATCGGTCGATCGAGTCGTGGTCGATGCGCGGCAGGCCGAGGAGCTAGGCTGCCAGCCGGCACACCAGTGGTTTCGGATCAGCGCCCTGCGCCGGTCCGAACCGGTGGATCAGCTGATAGCCTACACAGAGATCTACGTGGACGTGTCGTTTGAAGAGGTGATCAGAAACATAGGAACGGTTCAGGCGGCCGTATACGAGATGATCGAAAAGGCGCAGGGCGTGAAAATCACGGAAGTGCTGCAAAGCATCGAAGCGGTTCCAGCAAGTCTCAACGTCGCCTCGCGGCTTGCCGTCTCGCCTGGGGCCGCGGTGCTATTCTTCCGGCGACATTACTTCTCCGAAGAGCGACGCTTGGTGCAGATTGCCAAGAGCTGGCACCCGGGCGAGCATTTCAAATACGAGATGACCCTGCGCCGAAAATGACCCGAGCGCTTCTGCGCGTGCGCTCTGTTCTGCCAGCACCAGCCGCCGGCCCTCACCCTCTGCTCGGCACAGGCGGCCCTCACGGATTCGTTCCGGCACGACTTGGGGAGGCGCCGATCCGCCCGAACGCAACCGGGATGAAACGTACCTTGGGCCCGTTGTCAGTGCGCGTCAATCACCGTCAGGCCCCGCTGCCCGCGGGAATTGTCCTGTCTGTGCCAGCGGCAGGTGGTTTGACCAACATCAGCCAGTCCGCAGCTTCTCCGCACGTCGATTGAGGTTGTCCGCTCCATGGCCATTGACTAATGCTTTCGTGCGTGGTTTTTGTGCGGACAAATAGAGAGACTCACATATGACCATGGAAGCCGCCACTGGCCGGACGATAGCGGCCCGCATCGGCCGTTATCTTGAGGATTTCGAGGTCGGCGACGTTTATGAGCATCGCCCGGGCCGTACGGTCACAGAGGCAGACAACATCCTGTTCAGCCTGCTGACAATGAACCGCCATCCCATGCACTGCGATGCCGCCTTTGCTGCGAAGTCCGAATTTTCACGACCGCTGGTCAATTCGGGGCTGACGCTGGCGATTGTGCTGGGGATGACCGTCGATGACGTCAGTTTCCGTGCCATCGCCAATCTGGGGTGGCGCGATATCAAGCTGGTGGCACCGGTCTTTCCGGGAGACACGATCTATGCACGGTCGCGGGTGCTGGATGTTCGCGAATCGAAGTCGCGCCCAACGCAGGGCATCGTCACCACGGCGACCGAAGGCCACAAGGCGGACGGGACATTGTTTATGCGCTTCGAGCGCATGAGTCTGGTGCCGAAGCGCGGCCACGGCGTTGGCGAATAACCGTCGGTTCATCGCGCCGGACGCCAGAGATGCGGGGAAGCAGCATGACCGGGTTTGAAGACCTCACGCGACCCGGCCTCGCGCAAATTGCCTACGTGCCGCGGAGTTAGCTGTTGCTCGCCCAATAGGAACATTCTCCGATGAACTTACAACCGATCATCAAGTCCGAGGAGACCGTCGCCCAGAAGCTCGCGAGCTTCGTTTCAAGGCTCCGTGACGACGCTATTCCCGCGGCCGCGCGCGAAAGGGCGCGCTACCTGATCCTCGATGCGGTGGGAATTGCCCTTGCGTCCACCCAGTTCGACTTCTCGCACCGCACGCTCACGGCGCTGCGCGAGTTCGGGGATGGAATCTTCGACGTGATCGGCTACGAGGCGCGGCTCTCCTTGCGCGACGCCGTCACCATGAACGGCTTCCTCATCCACGGGCTCGATTACGACGATACCCACACCCGCGGCGTCATCCACGCGACGGCGAGCTGCTTCCCGACGGCGCTCGGCTTGGCCGTGGCGACCGGCGCGTCCGGACGCGAACTCCTTACGGCCTATGTCGCGGGAATGGAGGTCGCGACACGGCTCGCTTCGGTGGCGAAGGGAGGCTTCCATCAGACCGGTTTCCATCCTACCGGTCTGATCGGCGCTTTCGCCTGCGCCCTGATTGCGGGCAAGCTTAAGGGGCTGACGCCGAAACAGCTCGCGTCCGCGCAGGGGATCACATTGTCCTTGGCCTCGGGCAGTCTGGAGTTCCTACAGGACGGAGCCTGGACGAAGCGGCTCCACCCCGGTTGGGCGGGTGCTGCTGGCATCACTGCCGCCTTCCTGGCGCGCAACGGCTTCTTCGGCCCCAAGGCGGCGTATGAAGGCCGCTTCGGCCTCTATGCCAGCCACCTCGGCCCGTTGGCGGAAGCCTGCGACTTGGGCCTCGCAACCGAAGGGCTGGCCGAGGTGTGGGAGGTCACGCAAGTGGCCGTAAAGCCGCTGCCGGCCTGTCATTTCACTCATGCATGTGCCGACGCCGCCATGGCTCTTCGCGCCGAGCATGGGCTCACTCCCGACCAGATCGATAGGGTTCGGGCGCTGGTCCCCGCGGAGGTCGTGAAGACGGTCTGCGAACCCGTCCAACACAAGAAGAAGCCCCAGAACAGTTATGACGCGCAGTTCTCGATTCCATTTGCCGTCGCCTCCGGCCTCGTTCATGGCCGCTTCGGCCTTGCCGAGCTCGAACCCGAAGCGCTTGCCAACCCCCTAACGCTAGGCCTGGCGGAGAAGGTCGATTACGAAATCGACCCGAACTCGGCCTTCCCGAAATATTATTCCGGCGAGGTAATCGTGAAATTGAAGGATGGACGCGAGCTCGGACACCGCGAGCATGTGAACCGCGGCGCCTCGGACCGTCCGCTGTCGGAAGAGGACATCGTCGCGAAGTTCATGGAAAACGCCACGACGGCGTTGTCGGTTGAAGCCGCACAACGGGTGCAGGAAGCAGTGCTCGGGATGGATGGCGGCCTTGCCGCGCACGAGCTGTCGGCCGTTCTGGCCGGACGTCGCTGAGAAGAGGTACAGCCCAATGAAGGACGAGCCGGACGAACAGGAACAGATGATGCTCGACATGGTCGACCGCTTCCTCGAGACAGAAGTGGCGCCTCATGTCCGCAAGCTCGAACACGACGACATCTATCCCAAGGAGATCGTGGAGAAGATGAAGGCGATGGGGCTGTTCGGCTGCATCATCAAAGAGGAATATGGCGGGCTGGGCCTGTCCACGGTCACCTATGCGCGGATCATCGAGCGCATCTCGCGCACCTGGATGTCGTTGTCCGGCATCGTCAACTCGCACCTGATCATGGCTTCTGCGGTGCAGCGGGCCGGCACCGAAGCGCAGAAGGCCGAATTCCTGCCCCGCTTTGCCACAGGCGAGCTTAGGGGCGGCGTTGGTCTCACCGAACCCAATTGCGGCACCGACCTGCAGGCGATCCGCACAACGGCGAAGCGGACGGGCGACGAATATGTGGTGAACGGCGCCAAGACCTGGATCACCAACTCCCTGTACGGCAACTGCATCGCACTTTTGGTGAAGACAGATCCCACGGCCGAACCCCGTCATCGCGGCATGAGCCTACTCATCGCGGAGAAGGGGCCAGGCTTCAAGGTGGTGCGCAAGCTTGAGAAGCTCGGCTATCGCGGCATCGATACCTGTGAGCTTCTCTTTGATGATTATCGGGTTCCCGTCGAATGCCTGATCGGCGGGCAGGAGGGCCGCGGCCTTCAGCAGATCCTTTCCGGACTCGAGCTCGGGCGCATCAATGTGGCGGCGCGCGGCGTAGGCGTCGCCCGCGCAGCGCTGGAGGAAAGCCTCGCCTATGCGCAGGTTCGCACCACCTTCGGCAAACCCATCTGCGAGCACCAGGCGATCCAGCTGATGCTGGCCGAGATGGCAACGCGTCTCCAGGCGGCACGGCTTCTCGTCGAAAATGCCGCGTGCGCGTTCGACGGGGGCGAGCGCTGCGACATGGAGGCGGGCATGGCGAAATATTTCGCCACGGAGGCGGCGCTGAAAAACGCCACCGATGCCCTCCGCATTCATGGCGGCTACGGATATTCCAAGGAATTCAACGTGGAGCGCTACTATCGCGACGCGCCGCTGCTGACTATTGGCGAGGGCACCAATGAGATGCAACGCATCATTATCGCCCGCCAACTTGTCGAAAGGTACCCGGCATGAGCCTGCCTCTTGAAGGTGTTCGCATCATCGCAGTCGAGCAATACGGGGCTGGACCTTTCGGCACCCAGCATCTCGCCGATCTGGGTGCCGACGTGATCAAGATCGAGAACCCCGCCGATGGCGGCGATGTCGGCCGCCTCGTCGGCCCTTACTTTTTCGAGCCAGGCGACAGCCATTTCTTCCAATCGTTCAACCGAAACAAAAAGAGCGTGACGCTCGACCTGAAGAGCCGTGAGGGGCAGGCGATGTTCCGGGAACTCGCTGCCGGCTCGCACGCCGCTTTCAACAATCTCAGAGGCGACCTGCCGGAGAAGTTGGGTCTTACCTACGACGCGCTCAAGGACGTCAACTCTGCCATCGTATGCTGCCATTTGTCGGCCTACGGCCGCGAGGGCCCGCGCAAGGCTTGGCCGGGCTACGACTATCTCATGCAGGCCGAGGCGGGCTATCTTTCGCTGACCGGGGAGCCGGGCGGGCCACCCGCAAGGTTTGGGCTCTCCATCATCGACATGATGACAGGCACCACGGCGGCGATGGCGCTGCTTGCCGCACTTGTCTCGGCGCGCGCGACCGGGAAGGGTCGCGACATCGATACCAGCCTATTCGACGTGGCGCTCCACAATCTCAACTATCTCGGCACCTGGTACATGAACGAGGGCGTGGTGACGGATCGCACGCCGCGCTCGGCGCATCCGTCCCTCACGCCGAGCCAGCTTTACAGGACCAAGAACGGCTGGATCTTCGTCATGTGCAACAAGGAGAAGTTCTGGCAGATTTTCGCCAAGCTGACCGGCCGGCCGGATTTGGTCACAGATCGCCGCTTTTGCGATTTCAAGGCCAGGCTCGCAAACCGCGATGAGCTCACGCGCGAGCTCGATGCCGTGCTGTCGGAGAAGACGACCGCGGAATGGATTGAGCTCCTGGCCGGCAAGGTTCCCGTCGCGCCCGTGAACAACGTGGCGCAAGCGCTCAATAGCGAATTCGCCAAGGAGCAGGGCATGATCGTGGACGTGCCCCACCCAGTGCGCGGGAGCATCCGCACGCTCGCCTGCCCGGTGCGCTGTCTTGGCGAGTCTCTGCCGCTTCGCCCCGCTCCCCGGTTGGGCGCCGACAATGATGACATTCTGGGTGCGCTTGCTAGCAAGCGCTCATCGCCGAACGTATCCGAAGTATAAACTCGTTGATCGAAAAGCGGTATGGCTGGTGGCGAGCGAAGAGAATCACCAGGTCGGCGCAGTCCTGATCGACGAGAAGGCAGCGGAGATCTTCGGCATCGAGCCCCGGACCGTCGGCCCCGCGTCATCCGCAAATGTCGCACGGCGGCGCATGAATTGTTTGAGGTCGCGGTGAACCTCCACCCCGGCGAACGGTTCAGACATTCCGTGACGTTTCGGCTCGATTCGCACTCCAATCTGATCGAGGTTGCATAGGCGTAGGGGGTCGATGCTGCAGCTCATCGTCACCATCACCGTGCAGGCGCTCGTTTCGCTGGCCTCGCTCTCCGCGCTGGTCATGGCGCCGGACGCCGCTGCGACGATCGGCATCCCGACGCGCTACGTGGGCGTGTTCATCGGCGTCCTCTCTGGAGCCGCCTACTTCTCCGGCTTTGTTTGCTGTGGCCGCGTGGCCCGCTACGGCGCCAGCCAAGCACCCCTCGTGTTGTGCGCTGTGGGCCTCGCCGTTGCTGCGAGCGGTCTCGGTCCCATGGTCATTTTGGCCGCGGTTCTGATCGGCCTTGGGTACGGGCCAGCTCTCGACGGGGAGGCTCTGGTCTAAGCGGCTTAATGGAGGTCACATTGATTCCGCGCAGCTATCTTTTCGTCCCCGGCGACCGCCCGGACCGCTTCGGCAAGGCGGTTGCGACAGGCGCCGACGTCGTGGTGCTCGATCTCGAAGATGCAGTGCTTCCCGAGGCGAAGGCCGGCGCGCGCGAGGCGGTCCGCAACTGGCTTCGCAAGGGCGGCCGCGCCGCAGTCCGGATCAACGGCATCGGAATGGAATGGCACGAGGAGGATGTGGTGCTGCTGGCCACGCCGGGCGTCGCTGCGGCACTCCTGCCCAAGGCGGAAGAGCCCGCGGCGCTCGACGCCTTCGTCTCCGCCCTGCCTCAAGGTCTGCCGATGGTGCCACTGATCGAGAGCGCACTCGGAATTTGGAACGCGCGGGAGCTGGCCGGTGTCAAGGGTGTGACGCAACTTGCCTTCGGGTCGATCGATTTCCAGCTCGACACGGGCATCGAAGCCGAGGGCGAGGCTCTGCTCTACGCCCGTTCGCGTCTGGTGCTCGCCTCGGCGATTGCCCGTATCGCGCCACCTGTTGACGGTGTGACGATCGCGCTGGACGATGAAGAGCGGCTGCGCGCCGACATCGCGGCGGCGCGCGCCCTGGGGTTCGGCGGAAAGCTGTGCGTCCATCCCCGTCAAGTCGCAGCGGTGCACGAAGGCTTCGCACCCGACGAGGCGACGCTCGCCTGGGCGCGGGCGGTCGTGGAGGCCGTGCGGACGAGCGATGCGGGCGCGGTGCGCGTCGACGGCAAGCTCGTCGACCGCCCAGTCGTGGAGCGGGCGAAAAGAATCCTTGAAGACGCTCGGCCTTAAGACCAGGCGTGCATCGCACGCTGGACCGGCGCATCCGCTCCGGCACGCCCTTCACCGCGAGGAGCAGGAGGTCATCTTCCGCCAGGTGCACGAGCCCGCCTCGGCCTGTTGGGTTTCACCGATTTGTCCGGCTTCGGCGAGAGCGGCAGCGCGCGCAAGGTGGTCAGCTTGCGGATGCTCAACATCCTCGCCCCATGAGTCAGCTATCCCCTTCAACATACTCTCGCTTCCTCGGGTCGTGTAATATAAGGAGTTCATCGGATCGCTCCCTGCCTATGAAATCGGCGGTCGACGCGCTCCTGGGCGGCGCTGATCGGGACTGCCCGCCAAACGATGTTGACGACTCAAACTCACATTGGAGATCCGCGTCGATGTTCGCTACAGCCCACCAGCAATCTCCATGATCTCCCCGGTCACGTAGGCGGCATCCGGCGACAGGAGCCAGAGCACAGCGTTGGCCACCTCCTCGGGAGTGCCTATCCGCCGCAGGGGCACATGGGGGATCATCTGCTCGTCAAAGGCATCGCCACCAAATGTGGCCCGGATTGTCGTTGCGATCAGTCCTGGGCGGACGGCATTGACACGAATGTGGTCCGGCCCAACCTCGGCCGCCAACCCGCGGGTGAAAGCGTCGATCGCCGCCTTTGAGGCGGCATAGTGGATCATTGCCCCACCGCCGCCCATTCGCGCCGCCGTTGAAGAAAGATTGACGATCGCGCCTCCGGACCCGCCGTGTCGCGGCGACATCCGCCGGACTGCTTGCTGCGCGCATAGGAAGCTGCCGGTGAGATTGACCTGCCACACACGTGCAAGCGTGGCGCCGTCAATGCTTTCGAGCAGCCCGGCGGGTCCGGTGATCCCCGCGTTGTTGACGAGCGCCGTGACTGGCCCCAACGCACAATCAACCTCTTTGAAGAGTTCATGCACCTGGGACTCGTCGCCGACGTCTGCCTGCACGGCGATGGCCTTACCGCCAGCAGCCACGATATCCGCTGCAACGCGCTGCGCCGCATCCATACTCACGTTGCTATTCACGCAGACCGCGTACCCCTTGGCCGCGGCCAAGCGCGCAATCGAGGCGCCGATTCCGCGGCTGGCGCCCGTGACTATCAGAGTTCCGAGCATTGTCCATCCTCCTGAGTTGGCAGCCCTGCCATACCCTCCCCCAACCGAACCAGGAGTCGGGCCAGCAGCGAGCCGATTGTGCCACAATCGTATGCACTTCGCTGATCCACTATGCGCGCTTTGCCGGAACGCCGACACGCCCAGCCTGATAGCATGACCGGGCAGGCCAAAAACCTGCATGGGGTTCTCCTATCGTCTCGAGCTTCAGCAACCCGAGCTTCAGAGAACCCCACCATGGACTCAATCCGTCTCACATCTGTCTGAGCCCGGACAGCGGGGCGAACTCGCGGATGCCTTGGAGCGCGTTCTCTTTCCATGACCCCGACGCGATCCGAAGGGGGCGCATAATTTGGCGATGCTGATGCTCAGTCATCCTCGAACGCCTGCTTCCCCTTCGCGGTCCAGAACGCCCGCGCATGTTTGCCTTGGTCGCTTTTGAGCTTTTCGGCCATCCAGAGCAGCGCGCCGTAGATCATGGTCCGATCGTCGCCGGTCAGGTCCACGATGCCAGCTTTGACGACGAGACCGCCGAGCTCGATCAGATGCCGCGTGCGCTTGCGGCGCTCGACCTGCCAAGTGCGCATGTCATGACGCGCCCGTGCCGCCTGATGCTGGTTGCGGGCTGCCCGGTTGCGACGGAGCGCGGCCTGTGTCGCGGTCAGGTGCCGATGCAGTTCGCCGCGACCGGCTCTGAAAGAACGCGATCCCGCGCTTCGCCCATGCCTCCCTCTTTCCGGCATCCTTGGTTTCGGCCAGCACGATCAGCGCACCCGCCAGTTCTTCGACGCTGAGGGCGTCGGCTCCGGTCGAGATGACCAGCTCGCCGAGCTGCTGCACCTTGCGGGCTCTCAGGTCTCTCGCCTTGTCTTCGAGCGCCTTCAGTTCCGCGTCGAAGTCCCGTGGTTTGCGCATCGCGTCCTCCACAAGCTGTTGATGCAGCGATGATAGTTGCGCAGGCGACCGAACGCAGTATTGTTGCCGGGACGGTGTGGCACGGCCCGGTCCCGCCCGAGAAGTTTTCGAGGGAGGGCGCGCTTATACGTCGTTCCGACGTGCGCTTCGCTGTGATGATGTTCGGATCGCGATGGCGATCTATCATCTTCACGTCAAGGTCATTGGCCGTAAGTCCGGGTCGAGCGCGGTGGCGTCCGCCGCCTACCGCTCGGCCTCGCGGCTGCGCGACGACCGGCTCGGCCGTGCCCACGATTTCTCGGCCAAGCGCGGCGTCGTCCATTCCGAGGTGATGTTGCCGGAGGATGCACCGGAAGCATGGAGCGACCGCGAACGGCTCTGGAACGATGTCGAGGCGTTCGAGGCGAGGCGTGACGCGCAGCTTGCCCGTGAGGTTGAATTCGCCGTTCCGCGCGAGATGACGGAGCGCCAAGGCATCGACCTCGCCCGCGACTTCGTGCAGTCGGAATTCGTCGATCAGGGCATGATCGCCGACCTCAATGTGCATTGGGACGTCGGCGAAGATGGAATGCCCAAGCCCCATGCCCATGTCATGCTCACGATGCGCGCGGTGAGCGAGGACGGCTTTGGTCCGAAGGTGCGGGACTGGAACCGTACCGCGATGGTGGAGCGATGGCGGCAACGCTGGGCCGAGCTTGCCAACGAGCGGCTGGCCGAACTCGACATCGACGCGCGCATCGACCATCGCAGCCTGGAAGCGCAGGGCATCGCGCTGGAGCCGCAAAGCCAGATCGGCGCGTCCGCGCAGCGCATCGAGGGCGAAGGGATCGAGGCTGCCGACCGCGCGGATCTGCACCGCGAAATCGCGCGCAACAATGGCGCGCGGATCATCGCCGATCCTTCACTGGCGCTGGACGCCATGACGCACCAGCAATCGACCTTCACGCGCCGCGACATGGCGAGGTTCGCGCACCGGCACAGCGACGGCATCGACCAGTTCAACGCCGTGATGGGCGCGATGCGCCGCGCGCCCGACCTTATCGAACTCGGCCAGGACGGACGCGGCGAGGACCGCTTCACCACCCGCGACATGATCGAGGCCGAAAAGCGCCTTCACCGTACGGCGGAACTCATGGCCGAGAAGGAGCGCCACGCTGTCAGTGACAGGGACAGAGAGGCCGCACTTGCTCGCGCCGAACAGCGCGGCCTTGTCCTGTCCGGCGAGCAGGCCGACGCGCTGGCGCATGTGACGGATGGGCGCGATCTGGGCGTCGTGGTCGGTTATGCCGGAACGGGGAAAAGCGCGATGCTGGGCGTGGCGCGCGAAGCCTGGGAGGCGGCGGGCTACGAGATCCGGGGCGTGGCGCTGTCCGGCGTCGCCGCCGAAAATCTCGAAAGCGGATCGGGCATTGCGTCGCGCACCATCGCCAGCATGGAACACGGCTGGGGACAGGGCCGCGACGCGCTCACCGCGCGCGATGTGCTGGTGATCGACGAGGCGGGCATGGTTGGCACGCGCCAGATGGAGCGCGTGCTCTCCCATGCTGCCGAGGCTGGTGCAAAAGTGGTGCTGGTCGGCGATCCGCAGCAGTTGCAGTCCATCGAGGCGGGCGCGGCGTTTCGCTCGATCTTTGAGCGCCACGGCGGGGTCGAGATCGGCGAGGTGCGCCGCCAGCGGGAGGACTGGCAGCGCGACGCCACGCGCGATCTTGCAACCGGCCGGACGGGCGAAGCGATCCGTGCCTATGACACCCATGGCATGGTCCATGCCGCGCCGACACGCGAGCAGGCGCGTGGCGACCTGATCGAGCGCTGGGAACGCGACCGGCAGGCGTCACCCGACCGCAGCCGCATCATCCTCACCCATACGAACGACGAAGTGCGCGCGCTCAACGAGGCTGCACGGGAGCGGATGCGGGCCGCCGGCGATCTGGGCGATGACGTGCGCGTCACCGTCGAGCGGGGAGAGCGCAGCTTCACCTGTGGGGATCGCGTCATGTTCCTGCAGAACGAGCGCGGGCTTGGCGTCAAGAACGGCACGCTCGGCACCATCGAGCAGGTCAGCGCCCAATCCATGTCCGTGCGCACCGACGATGGGCGCAGCGTCTCGTTCGACCTGAAAGACTACGACCGCATCGACCACGGCTATGCGGCGACCATCCACAAGGCGCAGGGCATGACCGTGGACCGCACCCATGTTCTGGCGACGCCGGGCCTAGACGCCCACGCCAGCTATGTCGCCCTGTCGCGGCACCGCGACGGCGTGGACCTGCATTATGGCCATGACGACTTCGCCAGCCAGGACCGGCTTACCCGCACCCTGTCGCGCGACCGGGCCAAGGACATGGCGTCCGACTATGACCCCGCGCAGGACTATGCCGAGCGGCGCGGCATCACCTTCCGCGAGCGTGTCACCGAGATCGTCAAAAAAATCGTGCCGGAGAAGGTGCGCGGCATCTTCGATGGTTTGCGGCCGTCCGCACCCGATGTGCCATCGGCCGGCCAAGCGCAGCGGCCGGGAAGGGAAAGAGAGGGTGGCGCGCGGCCGGACAGGGAAAGCGCGGGAGTGGAGGCCCGGCGCGAAGCCGCGGCGCCCGCGAAAGAGTCCGCTGGGGACAAGGAAGCCGCGTTGCGTCAGGCCCGCACGCGCGCGCTCGTCCGCCATGCCCGCGCCGTGGACGCGGTCCTCGCCGCCGGGGGCGTGGATAGCGCAACGCCAGAGCACACACGCGAACTGAACGACGCCCGCAAAGCCTTCGAGGAGGTGCGGCCCCATGGCTGGCGCGATGCCGAGGCGGCCTATGTCAAGAACCCGGAGCTTGTCCGCGAGACCGCTGGCGGTCAGGTCAACCGCGCCATCCGCGCCCTCCAGCTGGAAACCGAACTGCGCACCGATCCGCAGCGGCGCGCCGACCGCTTCGTGGAACGCTGGCGGGAACTCGGTCACGCCAGCCAGCGCCAGTACCAGGCGGGCGACTTGTCCGGCTACAAGGCCACCCGGTCCATGATGGGCGACATGGCGAAAAGTCTCGAGCGCGATCCGCAGATGGAATCCCTGCTCGCCAACCGCAAGCGAGAACTCGGCATCACGTTCGAATCAGGCCGCCGCCTCGGCCGCGAACTCGCCTTCATCCACGGCATCGATCTCGGCAGGGGCCGGGGAATCGGATTGTGATCGGGGCGCGACGGCGAGCGGGACTGGCGCATTCTCCATGCGGGTGGCGGCAGGGAGAAAGACCGCTCGCGACGTTTCTCCCTGTCGGGCGGGATAGGCTTTTCCGAAACTGCCTCCGAACCGCTGGACCGGGCCACGCTCGGCCAGTCCGAGACGGAGGCAGTTTGATGCATGTGGCTCTCCCAAAGAACCGCGGCTCCCTTTTGAGCGACATGTATTGATTCCGCCGATCGTAAGTATTTGCCGCCGATTGTACGCCGCAGCACGATGACGAGAAAAATGTTCTTGCTCGCGCGCGATCGCTTCCTCTGACTGATCTCAGAAGCCGTCAGAAACAACTGGCAGGAGGCAGCATGGCCGTGCGAGAGCCAGACCGTATCATCCGCCTGAAAACCGTTCTGTCCCGAACTGGGCTGTCCCGGTCCACAATCTACCGCAAGATCGGCGAAGGGACATTCCCGCCGCAGATCAAAATCAGCGTCAACGGCGCCGGCTGGCGCGAATCCGACATCAACCGCTGGGTCGCCGATCCTGTCGGATGGCGCGCCGTCCCCGACAACGATGAACTCGGTGGAAAGGCGAGCAAGCATGACGCCGGCTGACCCGCGCGATCCCGAGGGGCATCCCGTCGCCGCCAACGACAACGGCGGCGCGGACGGCCCCGATCCCGAGGCGCTGCGCAAGGTCAACGAGGTCGTCCTCCAGTTTGCCCGCATCATCGGCCGCCGCATGGCGCGAGAGGACTTTGCCGCGCGCACCGCCAAAGCCGCCAATGACAACGCGCCGAAATGCGGCGACGAGCAGGACAGTGGGGACACATGATGCGGCGTCAAAAATGTCTTGACAATGTCCGACATTTGGGCAGGATGTGTTTAGGAGACAGCATCATGGCCCCACGCATCACCCGCACCGAAAAGCTCGATCTCCGCCTGACGGCGGAGGCCAAGCATACCCTGACGGCCGCCGCGCAAGCGCAACGTCGCTCGCTGAGCGAGTTCGTGCTCGAAAGCGCGCTCGGCCGGGCTGAGGAAGCTCTTGCCGACCGTCGCGTGTTCCAGCTTCCCCCGGAGAAGTGGACAGCCTTCATCGCCGCCCTGAACGCCCCGCCGCGTGATCTGCCGCGTCTGCGCAAGCTGCTGAACGAGCCGAGCGTCTTTTCGGACGATAAGCGCGCGTGACGGGCTTTCGGATCGAGAAGTTGCATCGCCGCCATGCCGTCGAGGCATTCGATTGCGGCGAGGACGCACTCAATCGTTTTCTGATCCGCTTCGCCCTTCCGAACCAGATGGCGAACGCGTCGCAGACCTATGTCGGCGTCGCGGGCGATGACCCTATCGTGGGTTTTTACACGCTCGTTGTCGGTGAGGTTCGCTACGAGGGAGCACCCGAGCGGCTGACCAGGGGGCTGGCCCGGCATCCTGTGCCGGTCATGTTGCTGGCCCGGCTTGGAGTAGACACGAAGTGGCACAGCAAGGGGATTGGCGCTGGGCTGTTGCGTGACGCCGTCCTGCGCACGCTGCAAGTGGCCGACATTGCCGGTGTTCGCGCGCTCGTGGTTCACGCCAAGAACGACGCGGCGCGTTCGTTTTATGAGCGGTTTGACTTCCAGCCATCTCCCACCGATCCGCTGCATCTGTTCGCGCTCATCAAGGATTTGAGGAACCTTTAAACAAGAAGGACACCGCCATGCCCCGCGTTGCGCTCTACGCCCGTTATTCCTCCGACAACCAGCGCGATGCTTCCATCGAAGACCAGTTTCGCCAGTGCCGGGAGCGTGCGACGCGCGAAGGCTGGACCGTGGTGGACAGCTATTCCGACCGGGCCATTTCCGGAGCCTCTTTGGTCCGTGCCGGCATCCAGAAGCTTCTGGCCGATGCGCAGGCCGGGCGTTTCGACATGGTGCTGTCGGAGGCGCTGGACCGCATCAGCCGCGACCAGGAGGATGTCGCCGCCATGTTCAAACGCCTGCACTTCGTGGGCGTCAGCATCTTCACCCTGTCGGAAGGCGAGATCAACGAGCTTCATGTCGGCCTGAAAGGCACCATGAACGCCCTGTTCCTGAAAGACCTCGCGCTCAAGACCCATCGCGGCATAAGGGGCCGCGTCGAGGCCGGCAAGATCGGCGGCGGCAACGCCTACGGCTATCGCGTCGTCAAGACATTGGACGCGCGCGGTGAGCCGATCCGGGGCGAACGCGAGATTGTCGAGGAGCAAGCCGAGATCGTGCGCCGTATCTTCCGCGAATATGTCGCCGGCAAGGGGCCGCAGAAGATCGCCGCGGACCTCAACCGCGAAGGCATCCCGAGCCCCACCGGCAAGCGCTGGTCGGACACGACGATCCGCGGCAATCGCGCCATTAGTTCCGGCATCCTCAACTGCGAGCTTTACATCGGCGTCATCCGCTGGAACCGACAGCGCCAGATGAAAAACCCGGATACCGGCCGCCGCGTCCTGCGCCTCAATCCCGAAAGCGAATGGATACGCACGGACGTTCCCGCGCTTCGCATCGTGCCCCAGGAGCTATGGGACGCCGCCAAGGCACGGCAGGACCATCTGACCGGCCTTTACGCCCGGCAGATCGAGGGTGCCCGCGAGGGTATCCGCCGCAGCGTCGCCGCCAATGGCGGTCTCAATGCCACCCACCGGCCGCGCACGCTGCTGTCTGGCCTGTTGTTCTGCGGCTGCTGCGGCGGTTCCTATGCGCGGCGCGGCCAGGACCGCTATGCCTGCACCAACCATGTGCTGTCCAATGGCTGCGACAACGCTCGCACCATCGGCCGCGAGGCGTTGGAGGCCCGTGTGCTCGCCGGTCTGCGCGACCGCCTGATGGCGCCGGAGGCCGCAGCCGAGGCCATGCGCGCCTACGCGCAGGAAACCAACCGGCTCAACCGTGAGCGCCGCACGTCGGGCGAGATCTCCCGCCGCGCGCTTGCCGATACCGAAAAGGCCATCCAGGAGATCGTCCGCGTCATCGAACAGGGCGGCTACCATCGTGCCCTGTCGGCCCGGCTGACCGAGCTCGAGGCCAAGCAAGACGAACTCAACGCGCGGCTGTCGGAGGCCCCCGCCGATCTGCCCGACATCCATCCCAACATCGGCGACATCTACCGGCGCAGAATCGAGCGCCTGACCGAAGCGCTCAATCATCCCGACGACGCCCGCGAGGCTGCCGAGGCGCTTCGAGAAATCATCGACCGGATCGTCATCTCGCCCAGCGAGAAGCGTGGCGAACTCCAGATCACCCTGCACGGCGATCTCGACACCATCGTCGAATGGGTCGCGCGCACCGCCAAACCCGGTTACAAAGCCAAGCTCCAGGCCGCGTCAGCCCGATTGTCGATCTCGGTAAAAGGCCGGGCTTGTCCCGGGGACCCAATGGCCGTTCAGCGGCCTATGCCGTGAACCATCTTGGCGGACACCGCCCGCGACCTCTGCCAGTGGGTCCCCGGAACAAGTCCGGGAATGACGACCGAGAGGTCGTGGGGATAGCCGCGCGAGGGTGACTGTGAGGGTGACCGGCGGAAAATGGCGGGACTGGCGGACCCGGGCGGTTCGGCGGGCGCGTCGATCGCGCCGCCGGCGGGCGGAAAGACGGACGTCGCGCGGCTCTTGAATCGCTCCCATTCTAGAGATAAAGATATCTTTATATCCTTGCTCTGGAGCGCACGGGCGTGGCCGCTGACGAGACCCTCCCGATCGATCAACTCGTCTCCGCCCTCAAGGCGGCGGGCGAGCCGACGCGGCTCCGGATCCTCGCGCTCCTCGCCGCGAGCGACCTCACGGTCAAGGACCTCACCGCGATTCTCGGCCAGAGCCAGCCGCGCATCTCGCGCCACCTGAAGCTCCTCGTCGAGGCCGGCCTCGTCGGCCGCCACCCGGAGGGCGCCTGGGCCTACTACCGGCTCGGCCCGGCGGGCGAGGGGGGCGAGGCGGCCCGCCTCGCCGTCGCCCTCGTCGAGCGGCTCGACGCCGGCGACCCGGTCGCCGCCCGCGACCGCGACCGCCTTCGCACCGTCAAGCAGGCCCGCGCCGAAGCGGCCGCCGCCTACTTTGCGGCCAACGCCGCCTCGTGGGACCGCCTGCGCTCGATGCACGTCGCCGAGGACGCCGTCGAGGCGGCGATGCGGTCGGCGGTCGGCACGCGAAAATTCGATTCGATGCTCGACGTCGGCACCGGCACCGGCCGGGTGCTGGAGCTCTTCGCCGACCTCTACCGGCGCGGCGTCGGCGTCGACGCCAGCCAGTCGATGCTCACCGTCGCCCGCGCCAACCTCGACCGTGCCGGGATCGCCCACGCCCAGGTCCGGCACGGCGACGCCTACGCGCTCGCGGTGCCGGCGGGATCGTTCGACCTCGTCGTCATCCACCAGGTGCTGCACTTCCTCGACGAGCCGGCGCGCGTGGTGCAGGAAGCGGCGCGCGCGCTCAGGCCCGGCGGCCGGCTGCTGATCGTTGACTTCGCGCCGCACGACCTCGAGTTCCTGCGCGCCGAGCACGCCCATCGCCGCCTCGGCTTCGCGCGCGATGAGGTCGCGGCGTGGATCGGCGCGGCGGGCCTCGAGCTCGCCCGCGTCGACGACCTCGAGCCGCCGCCCGGCGCCGAAGGATCCCTCACCGTCACCCTTTGGCTCGCCCGTGACCCGCGGATGCTCGTCGCCGACGAGGGCAGCCGCCGCCTGGAGACCGTGTCATGACGTCCGCCACCACCCGCCTCAGCCGGCTCTCCGGCGATGCGCCGATCCGCGTCTCGTTCGAGTTCTTCCCGCCGAACAGCGACGAGATGGAGGGCAAGCTGTGGACGGCGATCGAGCGCCTCGCGCCGCTGGAGCCGAGCTTCGTCTCGGTCACCTACGGCGCCGGCGGCTCGACGCGCGAGCGCACCCACCACACCGTCGAGCGCATTCTGAAGGAGACGCGGCTTTCCCCGGCGGCGCACCTCACCTGCGTCGCCGCGACGACCGGCGAGGTCGACGAGGTGGTGCGCGCCTACTGGGCGGCCGGCGTCCGCCACATCGTCGCGCTGCGCGGCGACCCGACCGACGGCGTCGGCGCGCGCTACGTGCCGCACCCGGGCGGCTACGGCTACGCCGACGGGCTCGTCGCCGGCATCCGCAAGATCGCCGACTTCGAAGTCTCGGTGTCGGGCTATCCGGAGCGCCATCCCGAAAGCCCCGACTGGCGGACCGAGATCGACGGCCTGAAGCGCAAGGTCGACGCCGGCGCGACGCGGGTGATCACCCAGTTCTTCTTCGACAACGACCTCTACGAGGCCTATGTCGGCCGCGTCCGCGCCGCCGGCATCGGCGTGCCGGTGGTGCCGGGCATCATGCCGGTGATCGGCCTCGCCCAGGTGACGCGCTTCGCCGAGCGTTGCGGCGCCAGCGTGCCCGCCTGGGTGCGGCGCCGCTTCGAGGGCCTCGAGCAGGACGTCGCGACGCGCCAGCTCGTCTCGGCGGCGGTGGCGGCCGAGCAGGTGCTCGACCTCGTCGACCGCGGCGTCACCGACTTCCACTTCTACACGCTAAACCGCGCCGACCTCGTCTACGCGATCTGCCACCTCCTCGGCCTCAGGCCGGCGCTCGCGGCCGCGGCCGCGTGAGGACACGCCGATGACCGACACGAGCACCTTCCCGCCGCGGCGGCTCACCGCCGCCGATGCCGACCGGATCCGCACCACGCTGGAGCGGCTCGCCGCCGAGCGCATCCTCGTCATCGACGGCGCCATGGGCACGATGCTGCAGCAGCACCGCTTCCAGGAGGCCGATTTCCGCGGCGCGCGCTTCGCCGACTGGTCGCGCGACCTCAAGGGCAACAACGACCTCCTCAGCCTGACGCAGCCGGATGCCATCCGGGCGATTCACGCCGCCTACTTCGCGGCCGGCGCCGACATCGTCGAGACCAACACCTTCTCCTCGACGACCATCGCCATGGCCGACTACGGCATGGAGGCGCTCGCCTACGAGCTCAACTTCGAGAGCGCCCGGCTCGCCCGCGAGGCGGCCGACGCGGCGACCGCGCGCGACCCGGCGCGGCCGCGCTTCGTCGCCGGCGCCATCGGCCCGACCAACCGCACCGCCTCGATCTCGCCGGACGTCAACGACCCGGGCTACCGGGCGGTGACCTTCGACGACCTCCGCATCGCCTACGGCGAGGCGACGCGTGGGCTGATCGACGGTGGCGCCGACCTCCTGCTGGTCGAGACGATCTTCGACACCCTGAACGCCAAGGCGGCGCTCTTCGCCATCGACGAGGTGTTCGAGGAGAAGGGCATCCGCCTGCCGGTGATGATCTCCGGCACCATCACCGACCTCTCGGGGCGGACGCTCTCCGGCCAGACGCCGACGGCGTTCTGGTATTCGGTCAGCCACGCGCGGCCGTTCTCGGTCGGCCTCAATTGCGCGCTCGGGGCGAAGGAGATGCGGGCCCACGTCGCCGAGCTCGCGCGCGTCGCCGACACCCTCGTCTCGGCCTACCCGAACGCCGGGCTGCCGAACGAGTTCGGCGAGTACGACGAGAGCCCGGAGGCGATGGCGGCGCTCGTCGGCGAGTTCGCCTCGGCCGGCCTCGTCAACATCGTCGGCGGCTGCTGCGGCACGACGCCGGACCACATCCGGGCGATCGCCGAGGCGGTCGCCGGCAAGGCGCTGCGGGCGATCCCGCGCATCGAGCGCCGCCTCCGCCTCTCGGGCCTCGAGCCGTTCGCGGCTTGAGCCCATTCCTGTACCTCGTTCGCCGCTCCGAAAGGCCACGATGACCGGGCAGACCCCCACCGCCACCTTCGTCAACATCGGCGAGCGCACCAACGTCACCGGCTCGGCGAGGTTCCGCAAGCTGATCAAGGAGGGCGACTTCCCCGCCGCCCTCGACGTCGCGCGCGAGCAGGTAGACAACGGCGCGCAGGTGATCGACGTCAACATGGACGAGGGCCTGCTCGATTCCGAGCGGGCGATGGTGACCTTCCTCAACCTCGTCGCCGCCGAGCCCGACATCGCGCGCGTGCCGGTGATGGTCGATTCCTCGAAGTGGAGCGTCATCGAGGCCGGGCTGAAGTGCCTGCAGGGCAAGGGCATCGTCAACTCGATCTCGATGAAGGAGGGGGTCGAGCCGTTCAAGGCGCAGGCCCGGCGCGTGCGCCGCTACGGCGCCGCCGTCGTGGTGATGGCCTTCGACGAGACCGGCCAGGCCGACACCTACCGGCGCAAGATCGAGATCTGCGAGCGCTCGTACCGCATCCTCGTCGACGAGGTCGGCATCCCGCCCGAGGACATAATCTTCGACCCGAACATCTTCGCGGTGGCGACCGGCATCGAGGAGCACAACAACTACGGCGTCGACTTCATCGAGGCGACGCGCTGGATCCGCCAGAACCTGCCGGGCGCGCACGTCTCCGGCGGCGTGTCGAACCTGTCGTTCTCGTTCCGCGGCAACGAGCCGGTCAGGGCGGCGATGCACTCGGTGTTCCTCTACCACGCCATCGCGGCGGGCATGGACATGGGCATCGTCAACGCCGGCCAGCTCAGCGTCTACG
>Ga0255338_1001907_pt1 | contig 35139 bp, 25 predicted proteins | sample MeOH1_35cm_T4_19_FD_203715 | JGI IMG/M metagenome (GOLD analysis project Ga0255338, IMG submission 203715) | Sandy soil microbial communities from University of British Columbia, Vancouver, Canada - MeOH1_35cm_T4_195 | ecosystem: Engineered > Artificial ecosystem > Sand microcosm > Unclassified ...
CGGCATGGGCGTGCGCATCAACACCATCATGCAGACCTGCTTCTTCGCCATCTCCGGCGTGCTGCCCCGCGAGGAGGCCATCGCCCAGATCAAGAAGGCCATCAAGAAGACCTACGGCAAGAAGGGCGATGCGGTCGTCCAGCAGAACTTCGTGGCGGTGGATGAGACCCTGGCCCACCTCCACCAGGTGCAGGTGCCCGCGACCGTCACCTCTACCCGCGTGCGGCCCCCTGCGGTGCCCGCCGAGGCCCCCGATTTCGTCCAGCGGGTCACCGCCGTGATGATGGAAGGCAAGGGCGATCTCCTGCCCGTGAGCGCCTTCCCCATCGACGGCACCTGGCCCATGGCCACCACCAAGTGGGAGAAGCGCAACATCGCGCTGGAGATCCCCGAGTGGGATGCCGCCCTCTGCATCCAGTGCAACAAGTGCGCGATGGTCTGCCCCCACGCCGCCATCCGCGCCAAGGTCTACGATCCCTCCGAGCTGGAAGGCGCCCCCGCCACCTTCAAGGGCGTGGACTACAAGGGCCCCGAGTTCAAGGGCCAGAAGTACACCATCCAGGTCGCTCCCGAGGACTGCACGGGCTGCACGCTCTGCGTGGAGGTCTGCCCCGCCAAGGACAAGAGCAACCCCAAGCACAAGGCCATCGACATGGTGGCCCAGGCCCCGCTGCGCGAGCCCGAGGCGGCCAACTTCAAGTTCTTCCTCGACCTGCCCGAGGCCGACCGCACCAAGGTCAAGCTGGACGTGAAGGGCACGCAGTTCCTCGAGCCGCTCTTCGAGTTCTCCGGCGCCTGCTCCGGCTGCGGCGAGACGCCCTACATCAAGCTCCTCACCCAGCTCTTCGGCGACCGCACCCTCATCGCCAACGCCACGGGCTGCTCCAGCATCTACGGCGGCAACCTGCCCACCACGCCCTACGCCGTGAACAAGGATGGCCGCGGTCCTGCCTGGGCCAACAGCCTCTTCGAGGACAACGCGGAGTTCGGCCTGGGCATGCGCCTCTCGGTCGACAAGCACCAGGAGTTCGCCCTGGAGCTGATGCACCGCCTGGCCGCGAAGCTCGGCGATGAACTCATCACCGGCATCGCCACCGCCGACCAGACCAGCGAGGCCGGCATCAAGGCCCAGCGCGAGCGGGTGGAGCTCCTCAAGCAGAAGCTGGCGGGCCTCAAGGAGCCCGAGGCGAAGATGCTCTACGACCTGGCCGACTACCTGGTCAACAAGAGTGTCTGGATCGTGGGTGGCGACGGCTGGGCCTATGACATCGGCTACGGCGGTCTCGACCACGTGCTCGCCTCCGGCCGCAACGTGAACGTCCTGGTGCTCGACACCGAGGTCTACTCCAACACGGGCGGCCAGGCTTCCAAGTCCACGCCCATGGGTGCCGGCGCCAAGTTCGCCATGGCCGGCAAGGCCATGCCCAAGAAGGACCTCGGCATGATCGCCATGACCTACGGCGGCATCTACGTGGCCAAGGTCGCCTTCGGCTCCCGCGACATGCAGACCGTGAAGGCCTTCCAGGAAGCCGAGTCCTACAACGGCCCCAGCCTCATCCTCGCCTACAGCCACTGCATCGCCCACGGCTACGATCTGGCCCACGGCGCCGACCAGCAGAAGATGGCCGTGGACTCCGGCCACTGGCCCCTGTTCCGCTTCGATCCCCGCCGCATGGACAAGGGCGAGACCCCGCTCCAGATGGATTCCGGCTCGCCGAAGATCCCCATGCTCCAGTACGTCCGCAACGAGACCCGCTACCGCATGATCGAGCAGCAGAACCCCGAGCACTTCAAGAAGCTCATGGACCAGGCCCAGCACGACACCACGAACCGCTTCTCCGTCTACGAACAGCTGGCGAAGCTCTCCATCAACGCCAAGGAAAGCTGAAGGGGACGACATGAACCTCTCGACCACCTACCTCGGTCTCAAGCTGTCCCATCCGCTGATGGCGGGCGCCTCGCCCATGGTGGACGACATGGGCATGGTCAAGCGCCTCGAGGATGCCGGCGCGTCGGCCATCGTCATGCACTCGCTCTTCGAGGAGCAGATCACCCGTGAAGAGCAGGGCATGATCATGGACATGGAACTCAGCGCGAACTCCAGCGCCGAGGCCATCTCCTTCTTCCCCCAGCCCGACGACTTCCGCCTGGGCCCCGAGAAGTACCTCGAGCAGGTCCGCCGCATCAAGGAGGCCGTGGCCGTCCCGGTCATCGCCTCCCTGAACGGCACCACGCCCGCGGGCTGGCTGCACTACGGCCAGCTCATGGAACAGGCCGGCGCCGATGCCCTCGAGCTGAACGTCTACTACCTGGCCACGGACCCTGCCGAGACCGCCTCCGCGGTCGAGAAGCGCACCCTCGACATCGTGCGCGCCGTCAAAGCCGAAGTGAAGATCCCCGTCGCCGTGAAGCTCTCCCCCTTCTTCTCCTCCCTGGCGCACTTCGCCGTGGAGCTGGAAGCGGCGGGCGCCGACGGCCTCGTGCTCTTCAACCGGTTCTTCCAGCCCGACATCAACGTGGAAGAGCTGCTGGCCGAACCCAGCCTGCAGCTGTCGGGCCCCGAGGACCTGCTGCTCCGCCTGCGCTGGCTGGCCGTGCTCCGCAGCCACATCAAGGGCAGCCTCGCGGTCACCGGTGGTGTCCACGACGGCATCGGTGCCCTCAAGGCCGTCATGGCGGGTGCGGACGCCGTGCAGATGGTCTCCGCCCTCCTCATCCACGGCCCCGAGCGCCTGGCCCAGACCCGGGCGACCCTGGCCGAGTGGCTGGAGGAGCACGAGTACGAGTCCCTGGCCCAGGCCCGGGGGAGCATGAGCCTCCAGAAGTGCCCGAACGCCCAGGCTTTCACCCGCGCCAACTACATGCGCATCCTCAACGGCTGGAGAGCCTGATTCATTGTTTTTGCCAACAAGGCCCCCGGCGGACGGGGGCCTTGCTCATTGTGAAAGAAATTTCACTCTTTGGATGTGATTGACCTGAACATCGTCTATCATTCTTGATCGAATCATCTTCCATTCCAGAGTAGGTGACCATGCTCCCACTGTCCCAGTCCTCCGGTTACGCAGTCCTGGCCATGAGCTGCCTCGAGGATCCCGGCGGCAAGCCGACGCTCGTGGTCGACGTGGCCGCCCGCACGGGCTTCCCCCGCCCCTACCTGTCCAAGATGATCCACAAGCTCGCCAAGGTGGGCCTGGTGATGGCCAAGCGCGGCAACAAGGGCGGCGTGGTGCTGGCCCTGGCCGCCAAGGAGATCACCCTCGACCTCATCGCCGAGGCCGTGGACGGCGCCGAGTGGCGCAACCAGTGCCTCCTGGGCTTCAAGGACTGCTCCGACGAGCGCGCCTGCCCCGCCCACACCTTCTGGAAGTCCGAGCGCGATCACATCCACCGCTGCCTGAAGGACATCTCCCTGGAGGAGATCCGCACCTTCGAGCAGAACAGCCGCACCTGGCGCCTGGCCGATGCGCTGCCCGAGAAGAAGCTCAAGCCCAAGCCCAAGAAGGCCGCCAAGCCCGCCGGCGCGAAGGCTCCCGCCCGCAAGCCCGCCGCCGCGAAGACCCTCGCCAAGAAGGCCTAGCGCGACGCACCGACGCCAAAGGGCCCCGCTCCGGCGGGGCCCTTTGGCATCCATCCGGCGCTCAGGCGAGGCCGTGGTCGGCGCGGAAGCGCTCCACCCCGGGATCATGGTGCCTGGACATGTCCGCCAGGGTGACCGACCGCAGGCGCACGAGGATCTCCGCCAGCGCCTCCTTCCAGTAGTCGTGGAGGACGCAGGGCGTATCATCCGTGCAGCCCGCCAGGCCCATCAGGCAGCGCTTGCGCCAGGCCACGCCATCGATGGCCTCTGAGAGGTCCTCCAGCGTGATCTCGGAAGCCGGCTTGGCCAGGACGACGCCGCCATGATGCCCTCTCCGGGCATTGACCAGGCCCTTCTTGGCCAGCTTGTGGACGAGCTTCGACAGATAGGATCTCGGGATGCCGGTGTAGTCCGCCACCGACTCCACCAGGACCGGCTGACCCCCGGGCTCCTGGAGGCAGCGCATGGCGCGCAGGGCGTATCCGGTGGTCTGGGAAAGGGGTAACACACGCACCTCCAGGCAAGGGGGCTTTCGGAGTCTCTTCAATGAGGATCATCCGGTAATCTAACGAGTCAACCACCCTTGTGACTTGCGTCACCATCTGAATGCCAGTTGGAAAAGAACTGCATCAGATTGCCGCCGAGGCACAGGCAGGCGGGCCCAGAAGAACAGGCCGCAAGACGAAGCCTGCCGGTCCGGGTTCGGATCGGTGGCGGGCACTCCGGGGAGCTGCTAGCGGACCGGGCCCGACTGCTTGGCGATGACCTTGTCCTTGATCTTCGCGTAGACGTCGGCGGAGACGATGTTGCGCGTGAGGAGGTGGGCCTTGGAGCCGTAGGGCCGGCCCGCCACGATCCTGGCGGCCAGTTCCTCGGGGATGCCCAGCATGAAGCCCAGCTCGTTCTTGGTGGCGCCATTGATGTCCACGGGCTTCAGCTTCCCCTTGGCCCTGGGGCTGGCCGACGGCGCTTTGCCCTTCACGGCCGGCTTGGTCTGGGCGGCCAGCGGGAGCCCGGCGGCCAGCAGGAGCAGCACGGCGGCCAGGGAGGTCATGAGGGAGCGGATCGTCATGGGTGGTCTCCGGGAAGGGGCCTGAATCCCCGAAAAGGAAAACATGAAAACGACCCGGGTACGGTCCCGTACCCGGGTCGTCATCCAATGCGGGAAGGGCGGGTGGAGCATCGCCCTTCCCGGGCCATCAACCTACTTGTGGACCGCGACAGGGTCGAACTGCGACCCGGCGCCGTGGCAGGTGGCGCAGGACTCGCCAGCCGCGTTCAGGGCGCTGCGGTTCACCAGGATCTGGCCACCGTTGGTGACCATGTGGGCCTTGGCGGGAGCGCTGTCATGGCAGGTGACGCAGGCGGCCGTGAACGGCGTGATCATCTTGTCGGTCGCGCTGACGGTGCCCAGGGACGCCTTGGCATCCGCGGGGGTCAGGATGGCGCCGTTGTCGGCGATCTCGCGGCTCGACAGGAGCTTGCCGGTGGTGGGCAGGTTGTAGCCCGTCGAGGTGTGGCAGCTCTTGCAGTTGCTCAGGATGCCGGGGAAGCCGACATTGCCGCCGTTGATGATGGCGATCGCGCCGGGGGTCCGGTCACGGACGATCCTGATCGGGCTGGTGCGATCCGCGCCGGCGTGGATGCCGTGGATCATGTCCTTGAAGTTGTTCGTGGTCTGGGGGAAGGTCAGCGCGAAGTTCGAGCCGGCGACGACCGGGTTGGGGATGGTGATGCCCCAGGCGGCCAGGTTGGCGGTGTCCTTGGCGGTGAACAGGCCCGCGGCCCGGTAGGTCTCGAGGGCGGCGTCCGAGATGCCGCGGCCGCTGGTGGTGAGGCCGGGGACGTGGCAGGTGACGCAGACCTGGACCTGGTAGACGCGGTTGCCGCCGTGACCCTCGAACCACTCATGGCAGTTCGCGCACTTGGCGGAGTCGATGACGGTGCGGCGGGCGGTGTCGCCCGTGACGGCCTTGACCACCGAGATGGCGTGGCGGGCGGCAGCCGGGCTGACCTGGGTGAAGTAGCCCTGCAGCGCGACGGAGCGCAGCGTGGCGGTGGCAGGGAAGGCGTTGAGGATGGTCGCGGTGTAGTAGCCATCCGCATCGGCGGTGGCGGACATCGTGCCGGCGGTCAGGGCCTTGTTGGTGTCCAGCAGGTTGGTGATGGAGACCGTCATGGGCTGGCCATTGGCGCGGCCGAAGTTGTTGTAGTCGGCCGGAGCGACGATGCCGTCCTGGTCCTGGGCATAGGCCATCAGGAAGCTGGGGGCACCGGTGAAGCCCGTGAGGGGCACCGTCAGGCCCGCGGCGGCGGCGGCGAAGGTGACGGGGGTGCCGTCAGCCTTGATCCGGAACACGACCGTCGCGGTGGTACCGGAGACGGCGGCGGACTTGATCTCGTACGTGAAGTTCACCAGGCCGGCGGCGACCGTCGGGTTGTGGGGCGTCACGTTGGCGGTCATGTGGTAGGTCTTGATCGTGGCCGAGTCGTGGCAGATGGTGCAGGCCGAGTCGTTGGCCTGGGGGACCGCGGTGCCGGGCATGTGGTTCGCGCCGGTGGCGAAGTCCACCTGGTCGTGGCAGGTGCCGCAGGCGAGACGGCTGGGCTTGAGGTTCCAGTTCTGGGCCTGGGCCACGCCGTCGTGGCACTTGGAGCACATGCGCTGACCACCATCCAGCATCGAGTAGCCGAGCTTCTCGAACTTGACGTTGGCGTAGTTGTAGCCGTCCTTGGTCAGTTCGGCACCCATGTGGATGCGGTGGGCCATGGCGGTCAGATCGCCCACGGCGCCGCCATTGATCTTGCGCTGACCGGCGACGGGGTCATAGCCCGTGGCCGTGGTGGTCGCTTCGGCGTAGCCGAACTTGCGCTGATCGGTGTGGCAGACGGCGCAGTAGCGCACTTCGACACGACCGCCGCCATGGAAGGCGAGCTTGTCGTGGCATTCGTTGCAGTTGTTGATGGACACGACGTCGCGGTTGTCCGCACCGGCGGCCAGGACCGCACCCGTGGCGGGCACGAAGTCGTAGATCACGTTGATAGGGTTCTCCAGCGCCACGCCGGGGGTGACCGTCACGCCATCGGCGGTGTTGCTGCCGGTGCCGCGGGCGTTGCCCGAGAACTGCAGGGCGATGCGGTGGACCAGGCTGGGCGCGTAGGTCACGTCGCCCAGATCGGCCTTGGCGCTGGGGGCGGTGTAGGTCGCCGCATCCAGGGCCGCCTGGGTCTTGGTGATGTCGCGGTAGAAGGTGTACTTGTAGGTGCCGTCACCGTTGTCCACCAGGGTGCCCGTGTTGTCGGTCGTGGGCCGGGTGGGGGCCGCAGCGGCGGAGGTGGTGGGGGTGCTGGTCACGATGTAGCTCACCCACTTGCTGGGAGCCTTCGTGGTCGCATCCTCAGGCACCAGCTTCGCGATGGCGAAGGCCAGGTTGGGATAGCTCGGCAGGAGCGCGGTGGAGCTCTTCGAGGTGGCGGCGCCGAGGCCCACGATGGGCGTTCCGGCGGCGTCGGTCAGCTTGAAGGACACCACCGGGGCGGCGCCCATGGTGACGCCGGTGATCTGGCCCACGGGCTTGAGGGCGGCCCATGCCTCGGGCGTCAGCTTGGTGACGTTGACGACGGGGACGGCGTTCGTGCCGTTGGTCCCGTTCGTGCCGTTGGTCCCGTTCGTGCCGTTGGTGCCGGCGGCGCCGGCGGGGCCGGTCTTGCCATCACAGGCGACCAGTGCAAGGAGCACGGCGGCCGCGGCGAGGGCGCCACAGAGTTGTTTCAAAGGTCGGTGTTGCATGCTTCATTCTCCTTTGGGGAGTCGAGCTGCGGTTGTGGGGGGTAGGGGACGCTCCCGCAGATCGGGGGGATCGTGGATGCGGCTCGGCGGCTCGTGACGGCGGCCTGTGACACAAACAACACACGCACCTCCCGGGAGGAGAGTTCCATCGGGGATTCGTCAATGATGATCTACCGGTGATTTAATGAGTCAACCGTCCTTGTGACGTTTGTCACCTACTGGTCATAAATTGTAAAAACAAAATACCCCTTTTTGATGTTGCGAATCATTTCCCATCCCTGGATCCCCTGGGAATCCCCCCTTTCCCTGGGGACTTCCGGCCGGTCCACCTGGCATTCGGAGCCGGCATGACAGAGCGAGGACCCGACACTGGAAGGTGTCCGGGTCCTCGCCGCATCGCTTTGCTGGTCGCCAGGGCGCGGCAGGCCGCGCCCTGGCGGGGGACATTATTTGAAGTTCATGTGGACGGCCTTGATGTCGGCCGTGCGGCCGGCGCCATGACAGACCATGCACTGCTCGACCTTGAGGAGCGCCGTGGCACGGGGTTCGTAGAAGGCGCCGCCATTGCCCCGGAAGTGGGCGATCTCAGCCGCGGCGTCATGGCAGTTGGAGCAGGCCGCCGTGATCGGCGAGCTCACCAGGGTGGTGGCAGCCGCGTCGGTGTAGGCCGTGGTGGCGGAGGGAGAGAAGTTCGTCGAGAAACCGGAACCATAGGCGGCGCCGGCAGTCACGAAGGGGGACCAGTAGGTGCCCGGAATGGTCTCCGTGCCCGTGACAACGACATTCACGGGATTCGGGACCGTGCCGGTGGCGACGGTGGTCCAGAGCAGGTTGGGCAGCGCGGCCGCGCTGGCGCTGTTCCGGAAATCGTAGGAACCGGACACGTGGCAGGCTTCGCAGTTGTTCAGGATCGCCGGGTAGGTGATCTCCCAGTACTTGTCGCCAGCGGCGGCTTCCCAGGAGTACTTGTTCGCGCGCTTGCCCGCGGAATGGAGGGCGTGGACCGCGTCCTTGATGTTCACGCCCCAGCCGTTGTTCACGCGGTTCACGTTGTGGCAGAAGGTGCAGGTCGGCGCATCGTTGCGCTGGCCGGCGTGGTAGACCTTCTCGGTGAAGACGCCGAGCGCGGCGTGGCAGTCATTGCACTTCTGGTTGGTGACGATGGCGCGGCGGGCGGTGCTGCCGCTGACCAGCTTGGTGACATTGGGGGCCGGCACGCTCACGCCGCCCTGACCGGTGCCGGTCACCTGGACGTACTTGCTCGTGGTGGTGTTGAAGGTGACCTGCAGGGGCGTGTAGGCGTAGCCTGCCACGTCGGTCTGGGTCAGGGGCTGGGTGGAGCTCAGGCCGTAGGTGTAGCCGATGCCGCCGGTCAGGTTCGTGGCGGTGGCGGGGATCACCACGCCCGTCATGGTCAGGGTGTAGTATCCGCTGGCGTCGGGACCCGAGAGGGTGCCGGCCGCCGTGGCCGCAAGGGCGTTGCCGTACTGGTCCTTGCCGTCCCCGCGCCAGATGTTCTTGACGTAGGTGCTGACGGAGGCGTTCCAGTCGGCCGGGGTGGCAATGCCGTCCTGGGGCACGGAGAAGGTCAGGTAGACGCTGGGGCCGCCGGCATAGTTGTCCCAGAACTCGGGCGTGCTGGCGGTGCTCACGAAGGTCTTGAAGTCCTTCCGCAGGCCGTCTTCGAGGAAGCGGAAGACGAACACGGGCTGGCGGCTCGCGTTCAGGCTGACGGACTGGAAGTCCCAGGTCACGCGGTGGGCGCCGGCGGGCAGGATGCCGGGGTAGGCGGCCACGTAGGAGGCGTTGGTGTTGTTGTTGCCGCCGGTGGCGACCAGCCAGGCATTGCTCGGATTGGGCGCGACCACCGGGGTGTGGATGACCTGCATCTGCGAGGCGCCGTGGCAGCTGGCGCAGTTCAGGTCACTGGTCTGGGCGCCGCCGGCATGGTTGGCACCGCTGGCCCAGATGATGGCGTCGTGGCAGGCGCCGCAGGCCAGGCGGCTGGGAACGCTGGTCCAGTTGCTGCCCTGGGGGGTAGCAGAAGCGCTGTGGCACTTCGTGCAGTTCCGCAGATCCTGCGGGTAGGTCACTTCGTTGTACTGGGTGCCGAACTGGTTGTAGCCCTGGTAGGTCAGGAGCTCGCCCGTGTGGATCTTGTGGATCATGTTGGGGAAGTTGGGCAGCGCCCGATCCTGGAGCCGGGCGGTGTAGATGCCGTAGGCCCCGGGGACGAGGACATTGCCCGAGGCCGGCAGGGACTCGGTGGCGCCGTACTTGTGCTGCTCGGTATGGCAGACCACGCACAGCAGGACGTCATGGATGGGCGGGAAGTAGTTGGCGTGGAAGGCCAGCTTGGTGTGGCAGCTGTTGCAGGCCGCCTGGTCGGCGATCACGCGCTGGGTATCCGTGGCGGTGACGGCCTTGCCCGTGGAGGGGATGAAGTCGTAGGACAGGTTGGCGGAATCCAGCGTCTGGACCGTGGTGCCAGGCTGGTTCCCGCCCGCCGTGATGATCAGCCGGTGGGTGAGGGTCGGCTCATAGGTCAGATCGTCCAGGTCGGCCTTGAGGTGGGTGGCATCGTAGACGGTGGCTGCATCCACGTAGCCTTTGACCTTGGTGATGTCCAGGGCGAAGGTGTAGGTGTAGGTGCCGTCGAGGTTGTCCTTCAGGGTCCCGTCGTTCTCATGCTCCGCAAAATGGGGCACGGCGCTCTGCCCGGCGGCGGGGGTCTCCGTGACGACGTAGTTCACCCAGCGGCTGGGGCTCCCCGAGGCCGCATTGGCGGGGATCAGCTTGGCGATGCTGAAGCCGAAGTTGGGGTAGATTCCGCTCGCGTTCTTGACGGCCAGGCCGCTCACGGGTGTGCCCATGCCGTCCGTGATCGTGAAGGTGACGATGGGCGCGCCGCCCATGGTCACGCTGTTGACCGCTCCCTTGAGGGCCAGCTTCGACCACTGGTCGCTGGTCAGCTGGGCGGCGTTCACGGTGATGGTGGCGTTGGTGCCGTTCGTGCCGTTGGTGCCGTTCGTCCCGTTGGTGCCGTTCGTCCCGTTGGCTCCGGCGGGGCCCGTCTTGCCATTGCAGGCCACCAGCATCAGGATGGCGGCCCCCGCGACGAGGCCGCAGAGGTGCTTCAAAGGTCGGTGTTGCATGGTTCATCCTCCTTCATGGATTCGGACTGCAGACCTTCGGGCGAGATGGGGGCACCGACCTTCAGGGACCGCTGCCTCCGCATGATTTCGTCAATGAGGATCCTCCGGTAATTTAATGAGTCAATCACGCTTGTGATCCGTGTCACGTGCGACGTGACAATCTAGTAAGTCTTCAACACAAAGGACCTCGGCGTCCTTACAGCAAGGAGCCCCCGTTTCCGGGGGCCTCCTGCACTACTGCTGCGGTCTCTAGCGCCCCTGGGGCTTCGCCGCGGGCTGCCGGGCCACGATCCGCTTCCGGAGGGTCTGGAAGAGGTCGTTCGGCAGGATGTTCTTCGTCACCAGGAAGGCCTTGGAGAGGTACGGGCGGCCCGCGATGATCTTGTCGGCGTAGGCATCCGTGATCCCCGGGAGGGTCTTCAGCTGGTCCTTGGTGGCGCTGTTGACATCGACGGCCTTCGCATCGGCTTCTGCCTTGGCCTTGGCGCGGACCTTGGCCTTGGCCGCGATGTCCTTGGCCCGGGCCGCCCTGGCGGCGGTGTTCTTGGGTGCTGTCTTCCGGGGAGGGTCCGTGTCCTCCTGGGCCCGGATCGGAAGGCTCGGGAGCAGGAGGGCCGAAACGGCCAGCGCCAGGTTCAACAGGGGTTTCTTCATGGGGACCTCGTGAGGCGGACCGCCGATTCTCCGGCGGGAGCGCAGGGCCTGTCAATCGGCCGGAGGCTCGGTGGTGGAACCGGAAAAAGGACCCGGCGCTGGAAGGCATCCGGGTCCTCGTTCATGGCAGGTGCTGGTTGCCAGGACGCGGCAGGCCGCGTCCTGGCAAGAGACATTACTTGAAGTTCATGTGGACGGCCTTGATGTCGGCCGTGCGGCCGGAACCATGGCAGACCATGCACTGTTCGACCTTGAGCAGCGCGGTGGCACGGGTCTCGTAGAACGAGCCGCCGTTGCCCCGGAAGTGGGCGACGGCCGTCGAGGAGTCGTGGCAGGAGGCGCAGGCGGCCGTGATCGGGGAGCTCACCAGGTTGGTCTTGGCGACATCCTGGGTGAGCACGCCGGTGGCGGCGTTGTAGCTGGGGCCGGTGCCGTAGTTCGTGACGTTGTCGGCCACCACGTAGGGCGAGAGGGAGAAGTAGCCCGTGGGGTTCGTGGTGGGGTCGCTGTTGTAGATGCCCTTGCCCACGGTGGAGAAGAGCATGTTCGGGATGGCCGCAGCGTTGGCGCTGTTGCTGAAGTCATAGGACCCGGGGACGTGGCAGGCCTCGCAGTTGTTGAGGATAGCCGGGTAGGTCACCTTCGCGAACGTGTCCGTGGGGGTGGGGGCGTGCCAGTTGAAGGGCACGGTCCGCTTGCCGGCGCCGTGAATGCCGTGGAGGAAGGTGCTGGCATTCGCGCTCCAGGCGCTGCTGGTCTGGTTGGGGTTGTGGCAGAAGTGGCAGGACTCGGCGTTGTTGCGCTCGCCCGCGTGGTAGGCGGAGGCGGTGAAGACGCCCAGGTTCTTGTGGCAGTCGTTGCACTTGGCGGTGTCCACGATGTTGCGGCGGGCAGTGGAGCCAGTGACGGTCACGAACTTGTTGGGCGCGGGAACGCTGAAGCCGCCCATCATGGTGACGGTATCGTAGGCGAAGCTGGTGCTCCCGAGGTTGGGAACGTTCGTCTGGGTCAGGGGCTGGCTGTTCTTGTTGTAGGTGTAGCCGATGCCGCCGCGGAGCATGGTGGCATTGGCGGGAATCGCCACGCCGGTCATGGTCAGCGTGTAGTAGCCGCTGGCGTCGGGGCCCGTGAGGGTGCCAGCGCCGGTGCCGGTGCCGGCGCCGTTCCAGATCTTCTTGATGTAGGCGGAAGCCGTGGCGTTGACATCGGCGGGGGCATTGATGCCATCCTGCGGCACGGCGAAGGCCATGTAGACGCTGGGGCTGCCCACGAAGTTGTTCATCATCTCCGTGACCGTGCCGGCCGCGAAGGTGTTGAAGACGACGTCGGAGGTGGTGCCGTTGAGGGTCTGCTTGAACTTGAAGGTGAACACCGGGTGACGGGTCGCGTCGAGGGTGACGCTCTTCAGGTCATAGGTGATCTTGATGGCGCCAGGAGGCAGGTTGTTCGCGTCGCCGGCCAGGTAGGAGCCGTTGACGTAGCCGCCCGTGGCGAACGCGGGGTTCAGGGGAGACACGGGGATGTGGTTGAGCTTGATGCCGGCCGCGCCGTGGCAGCCGGTGCAGTTCAGGTCGCTGGTCTGAGCGCCACCGCCGTGGTTGGTGCCGGCGGCCCAGTCGATGTTGTCGTGGCAGGCGCCGCAGGCCATGCGGCTGGGCTTGGTGTTCCAGTTGTCGCCCTGGGGGGTAGCGGCGATGGAGGCCGTGTGGCACTTGCTGCAGTTCCGCAGGTCCTGGGGATAGGTGGTCTCGTTGAAGCTGATGCCGGCGTAGTTGTAGCCGTCCTTCTTCAGTTCCTCACCCGCGTGGAGGCGGTGGATGAAGGCGGGGAAGTCGCCCACGGCCATGCCGTTGATCTTGCGCTGGCCGGCCACGGCGTCGTAGCCGGTGGCGGTGGTGGCGGCTTCCGCGAAGCCGAACTTCCGCTGGTCGGTGTGGCAGACCACGCAGTACTCGGCGTTGATGCGGCTGCTGCCGTGGAAGCCGTTGAACTTCGTGTGGCAGGTGTTGCAGGAGGAGGTGTCGACGATGTTGCGCTGCTCGTTGGCCGCAGTCACAGCCAGGCCAGTGGACGGCACGAAGTCGTACCACAAGTTGCCGGGAGTCAGGACGGGTACGCCGGTGACGCCGCTGTTGGAACCGTCGGCGGTGTTGGTGCCGGTGCCGCGGGCATTGCCGCTGAGCTGCACGGTCACGCGGTGGGTCAGGGCGGCCTGGTAGGTCACGTCACCGAGGTCGGCCTTGGCACTGGGGGCGGTGTAGGTCAGGCCGTCCAGGGTCGACTGGATGGCGGTGATGTCGCGGTAGAAGGTGTACTTGTAGGTGCCATTGCCGTTGTCCACCAGCGTGCCGGTGTTGTCCGTGCTGGGCCGGGTCGCGGCGACGGCCGTGGTGCTGGTCGGCATCGTGGTGACGATGTAGCTGACCCACTTGCTGGGGCTGCCGTTCGTGCCGGGCACCAGCTTGGCGATGCTGAAGGACATGTTGGCGTAGCTGGGAACCAGGGCCGAGGCGGTCTTGCTGGTGAAGCCGAGACCACTGACGGGGGTGCCCACGCCGTCGGTGACGGTGAAGTTCACCACGGGCTTGCCGTTGACCACAGAGGCGCTGGTGATGCTGCCCTTGAGGGTGAGCTGGCTCCACTGGTCGGGAGTGAGCTGGGCGGCGTTCACGGTGACGGTGGCATTGGTGCCGTTGGTGCCGTTGGTACCGTTGGTGCCATTGGTACCGTTGGTGCCGTTCGCACCGGCGGGGCCCGTCTTGCCGTTACAGCCGATCAGCACGAGGGCGACGGCTGCGGTGGCGATGAGGCCGCAGAGCTGTTTCAAAGGACGGTATTGCATGCTTCATTCTCCTTAATTGGGAGTAGGACTGCTGTTGAGTGGGCGGTGGGGTAAAACGCTCGGAAGGACTAGCCGAATGGGCACCTCCTGTGGAGGTCGGTACGGAAAGGGGTTGTCTTGGTGGCGGGAGGGCCCGGGAAGGGCCCTCCTCTCGACTAGAAGCTCGTGCCGTGGCACAGGGTGTTGTTGAAGCAGCCAGGCGCGGTGCCGGCGGGCGCCGGGGTCACGGGCTTGAGCACGGAATTCGCGCCGTTGGTGTGGCACTGGGCGCACGCGGGGGCGTTCCCGCCGTTGGTGTTGACGTGGCTGGGCGAGGTGAACGTGGGCCCGCGCCAGGGGGCGTCGGGGTGCGGTGCCTTCGTGTGGCAGGCCTTGCAGGAGACGGCCGCGCCATCGGTGTAGTTCGCGCCGTGGCACTTGGTGCAGTAGGCGAAGCCGGAGCCGTCGACCACCGTCCCGCCGATCAGCTGGGTCATGGCCGGGGCGGCCTGGGCGCCCAGGCGACCGTGCTGGCTGGGGTCCGCCCAGCCCGCGGGATGGTTCACGCCATTCGTGTGGCAACTGAAGCAGCTCACCTTGGAGATGCCGCCCGCCTGGGCCGGATCCGAGGTGGACCCGTGGCAGGTGCGGCACTGGTCGGGCGCCTTCACGTAATCGGCGTAGTGGACCTCGATCCAGTTGGTCGGGTGCTGTCCGGTGGTGGCGTTGTACGGAGCGCCCTTCCCGGCGGTTCCGGCGCAGCCCCAGGCAAGAAGCGCGAGGAGCGTCGCGAAACAGCTTCCTACCATCAACTTAGTTCGGCTCATGGTGTTCCCCTTGGACACGTTTTCAGTTCCTACCGGTGGCAAGCCGCGCACTTCTCGTTGTTGGCCCGGCCATGGCAGGCGTAGCAGCTGGACGGATCCATCTTTCCTTCGATGCGATGCTGGGTCATGAAGTCGCCCCGGTGCGGCGTGGCGCGATCAGGCCGGTCGCTCAGGCGGGTGGCGGGCTTCATCGGGACCTTGCCGCCGTGGCAGTCCGCGCAGAAGGACTGGGCGTGGCAGGAGGCGCAGGTGTTGGCGTCCTGGTTGGCCTGGAAGCGGTGGTCCTTCACGAAGGTGGGCGTGTGGTCGAAGGACGCGTAGGGCTTGAGCGCGCCCTTGGCCACGTCGTTGCTGTGGCATTCGGAGCAGATGGGGCGGCCCGCGCCCAGTTCCTGGGGGTGGGTGGCCGCGAAGCTGGCTTCAGGCGAGATGAGGCTGCACGCCGTCAGGACGCAGAGACCCAGCGCGATGCCGACGATCTGGAGAATGGACTTCCGGGCCATTAGCGACCTCCCTTCTTAGCAAAGCCGAACCGATACTCGGCCCGCAGGAGCCCCCGGGTTTCGTGCCTGGCGACGGGGGTGCTTCCGTAGCTGATGTCGCCGGACACCTTCACGTTCGTGGTGGCCTGGTATCCGAGCGAACCCACCACTTCATAGACGTTCCGGACCCCGACAAGGTAGGGGTTCTCGCTGTCGTAGCGCTGGAGGATGGCATCCAGGCTCGCGATGAGCTTGCCCTGGGTGACCATGGCCCAGACGCGGGCTTCCTTGTGGCTCAGGCTGCGGTACGGGGTCGCGGGATCCACGAACTTGGTGTTCGCGGCGTTCACCCAGTGGCCGCCGACGCCGCCGAGGAAGGTCTTATCGCTGGCGGTCCAGCGGATCTCGCCACCGGCGCGGTTCACGTCGCCGAAGGTCTCGCGGTGCATGTGGCGGTAATCGCCCACCAGCTGGACGACCGTGGAGGCGTTCCAGGTGATGCTGCCACCGAAGCCGCGGAACTGGTCGTTCTCGTCCTGGCGGAAGAGGGAGGGCAGATTGGTGCCGGCGAAGTAGTAGTTGAAGTTCCGCACGGCGTAGTTGCCGGTCACGGTGACCTGGTCGCCGACCTTCACGGTGGCGGTGTAGTCATGCTCGGCGGTGTTGGTCCGCTCGTTGGCGACGTTGAACACCGTGCGGCCCCGGAGGTCGAAGGCGGAGGCGGGCGCGATGTGGAAGTCGGCGCCCAGCATCTTGCGCGTGTAGTCGACCGGCGAGGGGATGTCGAGATCCTTGGCCGCCTTGGTGCCGTCCTGGAGGTAGGAGAGGCCGATCTCACCGACCTTGGGCATGCGCCAGGCCAGCCGGGTGCCCATGATGAAGTCGCGCTGGAACTCGTAGTCCGCCTGGTTCCTGGGATCCACCGTCTTGTAGTAGACCGGCTTCCCGCCGAAGGCCGAGATCGAGAAGCCGCCGCGCAGATCCGTCCGGACGCTGACGCCATCGACCTGCTCGAAACCGGTGGCCTGGTTGGCCGTGAAGCGGCCCGCCTTGATCTCGGCATTGGCCTGGTCGAAGCGGTACTGCAGGTAGCCGTAGTTCAGGTAGCCGCCGGACTTGGAGCCGTCGAAATTGCTGACGTCGCTCAGATCCGTCCGGCCCCATCCGAAGAGGTGCAGGGACAGGTTGTCCGTGCCGAGCTTGGTGGCGTCGATGCCCAGGTACTGGGTGGCCGGAGTGAAGGTGTTCTTGTCAAAGCCCGGCGTCTCCTGCTTCCACATCTGGGCCATGGTGGTGCCATACAGGCTCACCTCCTGGCCCCAGGCCGTGGCAGTCATCAGGGTGGCAAGCAGGACCACTTGGGTTCGTGGCTTCATGATTCGCCTCGTGCGGTGGCGTGAATGGACCGGGGTGGAAGAGCAGAAGGAGCAGGACCGTGGTCTATGGAAAGCCTTGCCAGTGCAGGCCCGACGCGGGGGAAAGCTGATGCGTGCGTCAGAAACCAAACTATATCCCTCACTCTGGCTACCTCAAGGGCGGAAATGAATGATTCGTGCATGAATGTATGGTTATTTTTTCGGAGTTAAAAACATCAATATTGCAATGACATCAATTTTAACTAATTGTTAATGAATAATTTACAAAAACAACAATTGTCAATTATCGACATTTCATTTGTCACGGTTGCAACACGGTTTCTCTGTTTCGACAAAGTTGTGACCTTTGCCACTGGGGATTGGTTCCCAACTTCGAGGCCACGATTTGACCACCCGAAGCTCCTTTCAATCCGCCGGGGTCGAAGCTCAGCCCGGTCGTGGTCGGACCGGTCGCATGGTCGGACCATCCCTCCCTGTGACCCCCGGCACTGAGTCGCCTCCGCATACTTCCCACTTGGAAAAGGCTGGAGGTTTTCATGGTTCAGAGCACCCTCGCGCTGGGGGTCGAAGCGGTGGGATGTGCCGCCTTCGATGCCGGCATCAAAGGCGCGTTCGGTTATCCGGGCACGCCATCCACGGAGGGGTTCGAGGCGGTCGAGCTGCTCATCCAGGAGGCCCTGGACGGCCGGGTGGCCCAGTGGGCCGCCAATGAGAAGGTGGCCTACGACCTCGCCATGGGCATGAGCTATTCGGGGTTCCGCGCCCTGGTGACCATGAAGCACGTGGGCCTGAACGTGGCCATGGACGCCTACGCCAACTCCGCCCTCACCGGCGTCCGCGGCGGCCTCGTGCTGCTGGTGGCGGACGACCCCGGCATGCACAGCAGCCAGAACGAGCAGGACAGCCGCCGCCTGGCGGAATTTGCCTGGCTCCCCTGCCTGGAGCCCAGCACGGTCCAGGAGTGCTACGACCTCACCCTCCGGGCCTTCGAGCTGTCCGAGGCCCTCCAGGTGCCGGTGATGCTGCGCATCGTGACCCGCCTGGCCCACTGCCGAGCGGCCCTGGCCCGGCGGACGCCCCTGGCTCCCGCCGGCCTGGGTCCCGTCCCGGCCGCCGCCATCCAGGACTGGGTGCTGATCCCCGCCAACGCCCGCCGCCGCTATGTGGACCTGCTGGAGAAGCAGCCCCGCCTGATGGCCGAAGCCACGCCCCTGAACCGCCTCGTCCCCGGTTCCGCCCGCCGTGGCGTGGCCCTGTCCGGCATGGGCCGCGCCTACTTCGGCCAGCTGCTCCATGAGAACCCGGCCCTGGCGGACCTGCCCCGCCTGGAGATCGCCGCCTACCCCGTGGATCCAGCCCTGGAGCAGGCCTTCCTGGCCCAGGTGGACGAGGTGGTGGTCTTCGAGGAGGACTACCCGGTGCTGGAGGAGCGCCTGGGCCTTCGCGGCACCGCCAAGGTCCGCGGCCGCCTGGATGGCGCCCTGCCCCGCACCGGCGAGCTCACCCCCCGCCTGCTGAAGGATGCCCTCGGCCTGGAGGCCCCGGCCGGCAAGGCCGCGGCCGCCCTCGAGCTGCCCATCCGTGGCCCCCGCTTCTGCGACGGCTGCGGCCACGTGGACGCCTATGAGGCCCTACAGGAGGCCCTGGCCCAGGTCGGCGCCCCGGAGACTCGAGTCTTCGGCGACATCGGCTGCTACACCCTGGCCGCCCAGGAGCCCATGGCCGCCATCCACGCGGTGGTGGAGATGGGCGCCAGCATCAGCATGGCCGTGGGCGCGGCCCTGGCGGGCCAGACGCCTTCCGTGGCCGTCATCGGCGACTCCACCTTCGGCCACAGCGGCCTGCCGGCCCTGCTGACGGCCGCCGACGCCGGCGTGAACGTCACCGTGATGATCCTCGACAACCGCGTGGTGGGCATGACGGGCCAGCAGCCCAGCCAGGCCCTCGATCAGGTCGAGCGCATGGTGCGGGGCATGGGGATCCCGGACGATCAGCTCCAGGTGCTCCTGCCCGTGCCCAAGCAGCACGACGCCAATGTGGCGGCCGTCGCGGCCGCCCTGCGGCATCCCGGCCTCTCGGTGGTGGTGTTCCGCCGGGAGTGCATCCAGTCCATCCGCCGCGGCGTCCTGAAGGATCACGACCGTCAGGAGCGCGAGCGCTGCACCACCGAGGTCTGCTCATGAACGTCCCCCGCATCCACGGCATCGTCCTGTCCGGCGTCGGCGGCCAGGGGGTGCTCTCCCTCGCCCAGATCCTGCTGGAGGCCCTGCGGCGCAGCGGCCTCCACGCCCTCCAGTCCGAGATCCACGGCATGAGCCAGCGGGGCGGCAGCGTCCACGCCCAGGTCTGCTACTCGGAGATCCCCCTCACCTCACCCATCCTCGACGAAGGCGGGGCCGACCTGCTGGTCGCCCTCGAACCCCTGGAGGCCCTGCGCTACGTGTCCATGCTCCGCATGAATGGGCACCTGGTCGTGGCGGAGGAACCCCAGATGGACATGGCGGGCTACCCGCCCCTGGATGACGTCTACGCGGCCCTCAAGACCGTGCGCGGCGCCCACCTCGTCGACACCGAGGACCTGGCCCGGCGCCTCAACCACCGCCAGGCCGGTGGCATGGCCCTGCTGGGCATGGCCTCGAAATTCCTTCCCGTGGCTGATGCCGTCTGGCACGAGGTGATCGCCCAGCGCTTCGAAGCCAAGGGCGCGCGCGTCACCGAGAAGAACCTCGAGGCCTTCGAGGCCGGCCGCGGCCTGATCCACGAACCAGTGGGAGCCTGACATGCACACGACCACGGGATTCCTCCACGAGGGGCGGGCCTACGGCCTGCTCGCCGCCGCGGGCCTGCGGGTGCCCCGCCACGGCTTCCTGGGGGCGGGGCCCCTGCCCTTCGCGCCCGGCGAGCCCATCGTCCTCAAGGGCATTGCCGACCAGCTCTGGCACAAGTCCGACAAGGGCGCCGTCCACTTCGGGCCCTTCGATGAAACGGCCCTGAAAGCCGAGGCGGAGGCCATGCGCCAGCGGGTGGCGGAGCATCCCTGGATCGGCGGGCTGGTCTGCGAGAAAGTCGCCTTCAAGCGCCTGGGGGGCCTGCCGACCGAGGCCCTGGTCTCCCTCAAGCGCGATCCCGATGCGGGCTGGCTCGTGATCTGCGGCATCGGGGGCCTCCAGGCCGACGCCTGGGGCGCCCTGGCCCCGGCCCTGATCTGGCCCCTGGCCCTCTGCACGCCGGACCAGGCCCTCGCGGACCTGCGCGACCACTGGCTGGGCCGCACCTGGCTGGGCCGCCAGCGCGGCACCGAGGCGCTCACGGACGAGCCGAAGCTGCTGGCCTTCCTCCAGGGCCTGTGGCGCGCCGCGGAAGGTCTGGAACGCGAGGGCGTCACCCTGCTCGAACTCAATCCCGTGGTGCTCGATGGCGAGGGCCTGCCCACGGCCCTGGATGGCGTGGGCACCCTCGATGCGACCGTGGCCGCGCCGCCGGCAGTGCCGGACCCGGCCTGGTACCGGGCCCTGGTGGCCCCGCGTGACCTCGTCATCGCCGGCGTGTCCAGCCGCGCAGGCACCGTGGGCCGCATCATCCTGGAGAACGCGCAGCGATCCACGCTGCCCGCAGGCGCCATCCGCCTCATCAAGCCCGGCGCGACCGAGTTCCTGGGACACTCCTGCATCGAGTCCGTGGCGGACCTGGCCGCGGCCCCGACCGATCAGCTCATCGTCTCCCTCCCCGCGCCCGTGACGCTGGCGGTGGTCGAACAGCTCTGCCGCCAGGGCGGCGGCGCCACCGTCGTCTATGTCGTGGCGGGGGGCCTGGGCGACGGCGCCGACACCGAGGGTCTCGGCCAGCGGCTCGTGGCCTGCCTCGACGAGCACCGCCGCGCCGGCAAGTGGACTCCGGCCCTGGTGGGGCCCAACGGCCTGGGCCTCTACAGCCCCGACCAGAACCTGAACACCCTCTTCATCCCCGACGAGAAGCTGCCCCTGCGGCCCCGCTCCGGCCACGCGGCCCTGGTGAGCCAGAGCGGCGCCTTCCTCATCACGCGCCTGAGCCGCCGCCCCGAGCTGGGCCTCCGCGCCGCCGTGGCCATCGGAAACCAGATGGACCTGCGCTGCTCGGACTTCCTGGCGGGCTTCGGCTCGGATCCCGCCGTGCAGGTGGTGGGGGCCTACCTGGAGGGCTTCGCCCCCGGCGACCTCAAGGCCACCGCCGAGGCCGCGGCAAAGCTCCGCGCCACTGGCCGCCGCGTGCTCCTCTACAAGGGCGGCCGCAGCCAGGAGGGCATGGCCGCCGCCAGCAGCCACACGGGCGCCCTCGCGGGGGACCACGCCCTCCAGGCCAGCGTGCTGCGCCAGGCCGGCATCATGCTCGCCGAGCGCATCGAGGCCTTCGACGCCGCCCTCTCCTGGCTGGGCGCCTACGCCAAGGGCACCCCCCGCCGCGTGGCCATCATGACCAACGCGGGCTTCGAGTCCGTGGCTTCGGCCGATCTGCTGGAGGGCCCCTTCCGGGGTTCAAGGCTCACGGAGGCCGAAACCACGGCCCTGACAGCCGACATCGAAGCCCACGGCCTCACGGGCCTCGTGAGCCCCCGCCTGCCCCTGGACCTCACCCCCATGGCCGACGAGGCCGCCTACCTGGCCGGCGCCCGCCTGCTGCTGGCTTCCGAAGCCGACGTGGTGGTGGTGGGCCTGGTGCCCCTCACCCGCCGCCTGGGCACCGCGGATCCGGCAGCCTTCGGGCCCTTCGCTCGGGCCCTGGCCGCCCTCGCCTCCGGGAGCGGCAAGTGGCTGGGCGTGGCCGTGGAGGGCGGCGTCCTCTACGACGCCTACCGCCAGGGTCTCCGGGAGGCCGGCCTGCCCGTCTTCCTCACCATGGAAGAGGCCCTGGAGGGCCTGCGGCTCATCGCCTCCGAAGTGTGATCCCCCGCATGGCCAGACTCGGGACTTGCGGTCAGACTCTATTTCGGACCTGAAAGGGCTGAAATGTCCCGAATCCTCCCCCCCTGGCGCACCCTCCTGCCCGCCGAGCACGGCAGCTGGTTCATGCTCGGGTTCCCGCTGGTGCTGGGTCTGCTGCTTCGGCCCAGCCTGGCGGGACTCTGCCTGGGCCTGGCCGCGCTGGCCTTCTTCCTCAGCCGGCCCTCGCTCCGGCGGGTGCTCACCGGCCAGCGGGACCCCCTCCAGATCCGCGCCCTGCTTCTGTTTGGGGTCCTCGCAGGCGGCTTCGGAGTCCTCGCCCTCCTGATTTCAGGTCCCCGGTTCCTGATCCCCCTGGCCTGCGTGGCTCCCCTGGTGCTCCTCGCCTTGCGGGCCGACCTCCAGCGGGCCGTGCGCTCCCTGGCCGTGGAGCTGGCCGCCCAGGCCGCCTTCGCGGGCCTGGCCGCCGCCATCTTCGTGGCCGGCGGCGGCCCGTTTGCAGAGGCCGGCCGGGCCTGGCTGCTGGTCACCCTGGTGGGCGGCGCCAACCTGGCCCATGTGCGGCGCCTCCTGGGCCATGCCCACAAGCTGGCCAAGGCGGAGCTGGACCGGCGTCGGATCCCGGTTCATGTCCTCCACCTGCTGCTGATTGGAACCTCCGCCCTGCTGCTCGCCCCGCGAGGGACGGCTGGGCTCGTCTGGACCGGCTGGACGGGCCTGCTCTACCTGCGGGCCCTGGTCCCCTACCGGCCCCTTCCGGCCCGCACCCTGGGCTGGCGGGAGGGTGGCCTCAGCGTGCTGGGGCTCCTGCTCCTCTGGCGGGCCCTGCTCTGACCTGAATCACAAATGGGGCTGGACTCCGGAATCTCAGTCCCTGGCTCTCAAATCGGAAGTAATATTCCGGAATGATCTTCTCGACCGCCACCGGCTATGCCCTTCGTGCCCTCGCCGCCCTGCCCGAGGACGGGAGCTTCTGCCTGGCCAAGGACCTGTCGGCGCGCCTGGAACTCCCGGGCCCCTACCTCGCCAAGATCCTCCAGGGCCTGGTGCAGGCCGAGATCCTCGAGTCCGTGCGGGGCCCCAAGGGCGGGTTCCGCCTGCTGCGGCCCTCCCACCGGATCACCGTGGGCGAGGTCGTCATCGCCCTGGAGGGCCCGAACTCCATGGACGGCTGCATCATGGGCTTCCCCACCTGCGGCGGCGACCACCCCTGCCCCCTGCACGAGGCCTGGGGCGCCGTGAAAGCCCAGGTGGCCACCTCCATGACCGAGGCCACCATCCGGGACCTGCAGCTCATGGACCTGCGGCACCAGAAGGAAGCCAAGGACCGCCCACCCTGCGAAAGGCCCTGATCCGGCACACGGATCTCAAGCCTTGATGCGCCGCCCTTTTGTCTTAAATTAGGACTCTCTGGTCCGTTTCGCTGTCCTCGTCCGTTCCATGGAGCCCAGCCATGAGCCCCTTCGCCGATCTCGACCTCGAAGCCCGGCCCCTGGTGGGGGCCACCCTCGCCACCCTGGGGCTCTGTGGCCTGGTGGCCCTGGGCAGCCGCGGCGGCCGCTGGCTGGATCCGGCCCTCCTGGGCTACCTGCTGGCCACCCTCTTCGCCTGCTTCGGCGTGGCCTATCGCTATTTCTCCTGGATCGAGCGGCCCGCCACGCGGATGTATTTCAAGCACACGCTCCGCACGCTGCTGTCCCCCAGGGCCATCAAGGCCGTGCCCCGGATGGCCGTGCTGGCGCTGGACCAGATCGTGCTCCAGCGCTTCATCGAAAAGCGCTCCCTCAAGCGCTGGGGTGCCCACGCCCTCCTGGCCTGGGGCTGCCTCCTGGGCTTCGCCGTGACCATCCCCCTGGTCTTCGGCTGGGTGCGCTTCACCAGCGAGGGCCTGGATGCCACCCGCTACCAGGCCTGGGTACTGGGCTTCCCCGCGGGTTCCTTCCCCCTCGACAGCTTCATCGCCTTCTGCAGCTTCCATGTGCTGGATCTGGCCGCGGTCATGGTGATCGCCGGCTGTGTCCTGAGCCTCATCCGCCGCAAGCAGGACGAGGGCGACACCGCCACCCAGCGCTTCGACCTGGACCTGCTGCCCCTGGTGCTCCTCATCGCCGTGAGCATGACGGGCCTGCTGCTCACCGCCTCGGAGAAGTGGCTCCAGGGTCGCAACTTCGCCACCCTGGCCTTCCTCCACGAGCTGACGGTCATCCTCCTGCTGCTGGGCCTGCCCTTCGGCAAGCTCTTCCACGTGGTGCAGCGGCCCGCCCAGCTGGGCGTCACCATCTACAAGGCCGAGGGCGAGACTGAGGGACGAATGGCCTGCAAGGGCTGCGGCACACCCTTCATCCGGGCCAACCAGCGCCGCGATCTGGAGGCCCTGTGGAAGGAGCTCGAGCTGGACGGCGCCCGGCACAGCGCGTCCGTCCACCACCTGGACCTGTGCCCAAGGTGCAAGCGGCGGCTCGTCGCCAAGGCCCAGAGCACGCGGCTCCATGGCGCTTTCGATCCCTTCGCCACGATCCCCGTGCTGGCCGAACCCATCTCCGATCCCATCAGCATGAAGTCCTGAGAGGTCCCCATGAGCACGCTTCCCCTCTCCCAGGACCAGCTCCGCGCCCAGTTCGGCCCGCACTTGAACCTCGCCCCTCCCGGGGGCTGGCTCTCCGATCCCACGCCCGACAAGGTGGTGGAGACCCACTGCTGCTTCTGCGGCCAGCAGTGCGGCATCAAGCTCAAGGTGAAGGACAACAAGGTCATCGGCTTCGATCCCTGGGAGGAGTTTCCCTTCAACCAGGGGAAGCTCTGTCCCAAGGGCGTGAAGCGCTACCTCCAGGGCAACCACCCGGACCGCCTCACCAAGGCCATGAAGCGCACGGAGAACGGCTTCGAGCCCATGGGCTGGAACGAGGCCATGGACCGCACCGTGGCCGAGATCCAGCGGATCCAGAAGGAACACGGCAAGGACGCCTTCGCCCTGCTGTCCGGCGTCTCCCTCACCAACGAGAAGAGCTACCTGGCCGGCAAGTTCGCGCGCCTGGGTCTGCAGACCAGGAACCTCGACTACAACGGGCGCCTCTGCATGGTGAGCGCCGGCGCGGGGAATAAGAAGGCCTTCGGCGTCGACCGCGCCGCCAACTCCTGGGCCGACATCGAGCTGGCCGAGGTGATCTGGGTGGCCGGCTCCAACGTGGCCGAGTGCTCGCCCATCACCACGGACTACATCTGGCGGGCCCGCGACCGCGGCGCCCTGCTCATCGTGGTGGATCCCCGCATCACGCCCCTGGCCCGCACGGCGGACCTGGTGCTGCCCCTGAAGCCCGGCACGGACTCGGCCCTCACCAACGGCATCCTCCACCTGCTGAACAAGTGGAAGCTCATCGACTGGGACTTCGTGAACGCCCACACCAGCGGCTTCGAGCAGGCCGTCGAGGCCGTGAAGGACTGTACGCCGGAGTGGACCAGCCAGATCACGGGCCTGCCCGTGGACGCCATCGAGAAGGCCGCCCGCATCTGGGGCGAGGCCAGGACCAGCTTCCTGCTCCATGCCCGGGGCATCGAGCACCAGAGCAAGGGCGTGGACAACGTCCTGGGCTGCATCAACATGGTGCTGGCCACGGGCCGCATCGGCCGGCCCGGCTGCGGCTACGCCACCATCACGGGCCAGGGCAACGGCCAGGGCGGCCGCGAGCACGGCCACAAGTGCGACCAGCTGCCGGGCAACCGGGACATCAGCAACCCCGAGCACCGGAAGTACATCTGCAGCGTGTGGGGCTGCACGGATGAGGAGCTGCCGGGCGTGGGCCAGAGCGCCCAGGAGATCATGAACGCCATCCACGCCGGCGAGATCAAGGGTCTGCTGCTGCTCTGCTTCAACCCGCTGGTCTCGCTGCCGGACTCGCAGTTCACCCGCGAGGCCCTCAGCAAGCTGGAGTTCTTCGTCTGCCTGGACTTCTTCCTCAGCGAAAGCGCCCAGCACGCCGACATCGTGTTCCCCTCGGCCCTGCACGAGGAGGACGAAGGCACGTCCACCAGCGCCGAGGGCCGCGTCATCAAGATCAACAAGGCCGTGGAGTGCCCAGGCGATGCCCGGCCCGACTGGCAGATCATGGTGGAGCTGGCCAGGCGCCTGGGGCGCGGGAAGTACTTCGACCACTTCACCAGCCCCGAGGCCATCTTCAATGAGCTGCGGGTGGCCTCCAAGGGCGGCACCGCCGACTACGCGGGCATCACCTACGAGAAGATCGTCAAGAACATGGGCGTGTTCTGGCCCTGCCCCACCGAAGACCATCCCGGCACGCCCCGCCTCTTCGAAGGTGGCCAGTTCTTCCACCCCGATGGCAAGGCGAAGTTCATCCCCACGCCCTACCGCCCGCCCATGGAGGTGGTCGATGACGACTACCCCATCTGGCTCACCTCGGGCCGCGTGGTCTTCCACTACCTGAGCGGCACCCAGACGCGACGCATCGGCTTCCTGGTGGAGCAGTGCCCCCATCCCTACCTGGAGATCCACCCGCGCCTGGCGGAGAGGTACGGCCTGGCGGAAGGCGATGCCGTGGAGATCACCTCGCGACGAGGCAGCATGGTGCTGCCCGCCAAGGTGGTGAAGACCATCCGCCCCGACACCGTGTTCATCCCCTACCACTGGGCCGGGGCCCTGTCCGCCAATCGGCTCACGGCCCGGCACCTGGATCCCGTGAGCAAGATTCCCGAGTTCAAGGTGAGCGCCGTGCGGCTCAAGAAGACCACCAGGGACCAGTTCTCCCCGGAGCTGGCGGAGCTGCAGCGCATGGCCTTCGAGGCCCGCAGCAACCAGACCGACATGCCTGAGCGGGTGTTCTGATGGTGCCCCAGGACTACGGCTTTTTTATTGATCCCCAGCGTTGCATCGGCTGCCGCTCCTGCGTGGGGGCCTGCGCCGAGTGCGGCACCCACCGCGGCCGCTCCATGATCCATCTGGACGAGATGGACCGCTTCGACAGCCCCCAGACCGTGCCCACGGTCTGCATGCACTGCGAGGATCCCATCTGTGCCCAGGTGTGCCCCTCGGATGCCATCAAGCGCAGCGAGGACGGCGTGGTGCACGCGGCCCAGAAGCCCCGCTGCATCGGCTGCCAGAACTGCGAGCTGAGCTGCCCCTTCGGCGTGCCCATCGTGTTCTCGGGCCTGGAGCAGATGCTCAAGTGCGACCTCTGCTACGACCGCACCTCCGTGGGCCACAAGCCCATGTGCGCCACGGTCTGCCCCAGCCAGGCCCTGCTCTTCGTCCGCAAGGATGAGGTCGCCAACATGCGCCACAACAAGCCTCTGCGCGACTTCCTCATCGGCAGCGTGCGGGTGAAGACCAGGAACGCCATCATGGTGCCCGATCCGGACACGCCCCTGCACCTGGACGCGGCTTTGCTCATCCATGATTCCCAGTCTTTTGCCGGAGGCCTCTGATGACCTGGTGGCGCCGCGCCTTCCCCCTGGAACTCGCCGAGGAGGGCCACTTCTCCCGCCGCGAGTTCGCCCGCTTCCTGGCCGTGGTGAGCGCCGGCTTCACGGCCGGCATAGGCTTCCTGTGGTGGCGGAAGACGCCCCTGGAGGGTGCCTCCGATCCCGAGGCCAGGCACGCGGAACTGCCCGTGGCCCTGGGCTTGGCCACGGATCTGCAGCCCGGCCAGAGCCGCCTCTTCAAATTTCGGGATGCCCACGACGCCTGCATCCTGCTCCGCACGCCCAAGGGCGAGCTGAGGGCCTACCGGCAGACCTGCACCCACCTGGGCTGCGCCGTGCGCTACGCCGGCGAGCGCCTGGAGTGCCCCTGCCACCTGGGCTTCTTCGAGCCGGACCGCGGCTTCCCCGTGCAGGGCCCGCCCAGCCGGCCGCTCGCCGCCATCGCCCTGGAGGTCCGCGCCGACGGCACCCTCTGGGCCGTGGGTGAGCTGCCCAAGCCCACCCTGGAGAACCTGGACCACCGCGCCGCCTGCCCGCGTGAGAAGACGGAGGTGACCGCATGAACACCCCCCGCGTCCGCATCTCCCCCGCCGCCCTGGGCGTCATCCTCGTGCTGCTGGTGATCCAGCTCTACCTCTTCGAGACCGTGCTGGGCGCCGTCCTCGACGGCCAGCGCAGCGTCCTCCCCGGCGCCTTCTTCGTCTCCCTGGCCCTCAGCGCCATCAGCCTGTTCCTGGCCTTCCGCAGCACCGTGGAGCATCGAGGGGGGGACTGACAGCGCGGCCATTCCAAACGCACAAGCTGGGACAGGATTAACAGGATGAAAAGCTGGATTAACAGGATTAGGTCGCTCGCTTTTGAATCCTGTTAATCCTTTCCAATCCTGTTAATCCTGTCCCATTTTCTCGTTTTTGAGGCCGGCCTCACCCTGCCTGGGGCAGCTCCTGGGCGGGATTGGCGTCCTTCATGAAGACGGGCCAGCAGGCCAGGTGGCCCAGACCCAGCTGGAGGAGGATGCCGCCCAGCTCGGCGGGACCGAAGACCGGGCCCAGGCCATGCAGGACCGGGGGCATGATCTGAAGGTAGAGGTCCAGCCAGCGGCCCGCCAGCAGGAGGGTGCAGGTGGCCAGCAGCACGGCCTCGTTCGTCTTGGCCCGGCGCTGGAGCAGCAGCACGAAGGGCAGGCCGAAGTTCAGGATCAGGTTCAGGTAGAAGAGGGGCATCCAGCGGCCCTGGAGCAGCAGGCGCATGGGGCCGGTCTCCTCGGGCAGGTTGGCGTACCAGATGAGCAGGAACTGGCTGAGGAAGATGTAGGCCCAGAAGCAGCTGAAGGCGAAGAGCAGCTTGCCCAGGTCATGGTTCTGCGCCTTCGACACCGCCGGGAGCAGGCCCACGCGGCGCAGCACGATGGCACTGATGGTGACGATGGCGATGCCCTGGAGGAACATGCCCGAGAACCCGTAGATGGCCAGGATGGTGCTGGACCAGACCGGCTCCAGCGACATCAGCCAGTCGAAGTTGGCCAAGGAGAAGGTGAGGCCGAAGACCAGGATGAAGGGGGCCGCGCCTTTCCCCTGGTGCGTGAGTCTCCGCCCCACCCAGATCCAGGCGGCGAAGATGAGCGCCACCCGGACGAAGAAGAAGGGCGGGTTCAGCCAGCCCAGGCGGCCGTGCAGCGCTTCGTGGGAGGCCGCGTCCGGCCGGGCCCAAGGGTAGAGGGTGGTGGCCCCGAAGGCCAGCAGGAGCATGAGGGCCCCCGCCACGGGCAGGAGGGCCGGCATGGCCCGGTGGGCCTTGAGGATGGGATCGCTCCAGCGGGCCCCGGTGATGGACTGGATGGCCAGCAGGAACAGCCCACCCAGGCCCACGCAGGCCAGGTTGAAGGCCGTGAGCAGCAGGTTGCCCCAGCCCCGCTCCGCCTGGAGGACGAGGCCCAGGCCCAGGCACAGGGCGCCGAGGATCACGAAGGCCCAGGCGCCGCCACGGAGGCGCTCGCCGATGTCGGCCAGCGTGGGGATGCCGGATTTCGTGAGGTCCCGGGCGGGAACGGTGAAGATCTCGCTCATGGCTGGACTCCCGTGGCTTGGGCGGGCGCAGCGACCGGCTTCGCGGCCTTCTGCAGCTCACGGATGTAGAGCACCACCTGCCAGCGATCCTCGCGGCTGAGGAGGTCGCCGTAGCCCTTCATCTTCGTGGGGCCGCCGAAGGTGGCGACGTGGAAGAGGCGGCCGTCGGGCATGTCCCGCACCGCGGGGGAGACGAGCACCGTGGGCGCGAAGGCGCCCCGCGCCACGATGACGCTGCCGTTGTTGTCGCCCTCCCGCCCGTGGCAGGTGGCGCAGACCCGCTCGTAGACGAGCTTGCCGCGGTTGAAGCGGGCCTGGGTGGGCTGATAGGGGTTCTGCAGCTCGCGGCCCGCCCGCTCCGCCTCCGCCTTCCCGGCCGCGAAGGCCAGGGGAGGCTCACCACGGCGCGACAGGGTGTACGGAGGCGGCGCCTGCAGCACCTTCCCGCCGGGCAGCACGCCGCTGGCATCGTAGGCCTGGGCCGAGAGGGGCGCGCCCATGCCGCCGTCCCAGGCCTGATTCCGCCTCTGGAAATCGCGGTTGAGCACGGGCACCAGGGCGAGAAGGAGGAAGGCGGGCAGGCAGGCCAGCAGCAGCATCCCCACTCCCGCGGGGCGGTCCCAGAAGGCGCCATCGCGCCGGAAGCGGTCCTCCACCAGCAGGCTGGAATCAAGGGCGCCCAGGTCCGCCAGCTCGCGGGCCACGGCAGGGAACTGGACATCGGCGGCCAGCTCCGCCGCCAGGATGAAGCGGTCGTCGTTGGCACCCGGGTGGAGGTCGGGGATGCGGAGGCGGGGGCGCATGCGGGCAGCCACGAAGAAGCTCGCCACGACCCCCAGGCCCGCCAGCAGCACCGTCAGCTCGAAGGCCACGGGGATGAAGGCGGGGATGGCCAGGAGGGGCTTGCCACCCATGATCAGGGGGTAGTCGACGGCGGAGGTCCAGATCTGGAGGCCCGCGGCGAGGGCCAGGCCCAGGGCCGCGAAGGCCAGGCAGGCCCGGGGCAGCCGCGAGGGCCGCTGGCCCAGGGCCTCGTCCATGCCATGCACGGGGAAGGGCGTGTAGGTGTCCAACACGCGGTGCCCGGCGGCTCGCAGGTGTGCCACCGCGTGGAGGAGCTGCTCCGGATCCGGGAAGGAGGCGCGGAAGCGGCTGCGATGGAGGTGCTCAATGCTCGACATGCTTCAGCACTCCTTTCACTTCGCTCGCCGCGATCATGGGCAGCACCCGGGTGAACACCAGGAACAGCGTGAAGAAGAGGCCGAAGCTGCCGATGAGGATGGCCACCTCGATGAAGGTGGGCCGGTACATGGCCCAGCTGGAGGGCAGGTAGTCGCGGTGGAGGCTGGTCACGATGATGACGAAGCGCTCGAACCACATGCCGATGTTGACGAAGATGGTGAGGATGAAGATCATCCAGGGAGTTGTCCGCACCTTCTTGAACCAGAAGAACTGGGGCGAGAGCACATTGCAGCCCACCATGGTCCAGTAGGCCCACTGGTAGGACCCCAGGGCGCGGTTGAGGAAGACATAGCGCTCGTAGGGATTCCCGCTGTACCAGGCCGTGAAGAACTCCGTGGCGTAGGCCATGCCCACGATCATCCCCGTGGCCAGCACCACCTTGGTCATGGCCTCCAGGTGGCGGGTGGTGATGTACTCCTCCAGGCCCATCACCGACCGGGCGATGATCATGAGGGTGAGCACCATGGCGAAGCCGCTGAACACGGCACCCACCACGAAGTAGGGCGGGAAGATGGTGGCGTGCCAGCCGGGGATCACGGAGGTGGCGAAATCCATGGACACGATGGTGTGCACAGAGACCACCAGGGGTGTGCTGAGGCCCGCCAGCAGCATGTAGACCGTCTCGTAGCGGCTCCAGGTGCGGTTCGAGCCATTCCACCCCAGCGAGAAGAGGCTGAGGATCGTGCGCTTCAATTTCGTCTTCGCGCGATCTCGCTGGGTGGCCAGGTCGGGGATGAGGCCGATGTACCAGAAGGTGAGCGAGATGATGAAGTAGGTGGAGATGGCGACGACATCCCAGAGCAGCGGGCTCTTGAAGTTCACCCAGAGGGAGCCGCGGGAATTGGGATAGGGCGTGGCCCAGAAGGCCAGCCAGGGCCGACCCATGTGGATGATGGGGAAGGTGCCCGCGCACATGACGGCGAAGAGCGTCATGGCCTCGGCGGCGCGGTTGATGGAGGTGCGCCAGCGCTGGCGGAAGAGGAAGAGGATGGCCGAGATCAGCGTCCCCGCGTGGCCGATGCCGACCCAGAACACGAAGTTCGTGATGTCGAAGGCCCACCCCACCGTGCGATTGAGGCCCCAGGTGCCGATGCCCCGGGTGAGGGTCTGCACCACAGCCCAGGCGCCCAGGGAGAGCATGGAGAGGGTGACGGCCAGGGCCAGCCACCAGCGCAGGGGCGGGCGGCGCTCCGTGGGCGCGAAGACCTCCTCCGTGACCTGGCGGTAGGTCTTGTTGCCGTCAATGAGGGGCAGGTTGTGGCCGTAGCGCTCGGCCTCGGCGGCCGGGATCCCGCTGGCGCTCAGCACGTCGGCATCATGCGCCATGGTGGCCTCCCTGGTTCGTGTTCGTGGCCACGTTCCGGATTTTCGTCAGGTAGCTCACCGCGGGCCCGATGCCCAGCTCGCCCAGCACCAGGAAGCGCTTGGGATCGCGGAGCACCTGGCTGATGCGGCTGTCGGGATCCTGCGTGTCGCCGAAGACGATGGCCTGCGCGGGGCAGCTCTGCATGCAGGCGGGTAGCGCCTCGCCGTCCTTCAGCTCGCGGCCTTCGTTTTTCGCCGCGAGCTTGGCCTCCATGAGGCGCTGCACACAGAAGGAGCACTTCTCCATGACGCCGCGGCTGCGCACGGTGACATCCGGATTGAAGCCCAGGCGCTCCAGCTCGCTGGTGTGGGGATACTCCCACCAGTTGAAGCGGCGCACCTTGTAGGGGCAGTTGTTGGCGCAGTAGCGGGTGCCCACGCAGCGGTTGTAGACCTGCTGGTTGAGCCCCTCCTCGCTGTGCACCGTGGCCAGCACGGGGCAGACGTTCTCGCAGGGGGCCTGGTCGCACTGCTGGCACAGCATGGGCTGGTGCACGACGCCGGGTTCGGCCTCGGAGCCCGTGTAGTAGCGGTCGATGCGCAGCCAGTGCATCTCGCGCTTGCGCCGCACCTCGTCCCGGCCCACCACGGGAATGTTGTTCTCCACCTGGCAGCCGATCACGCAGCCGGAGCAGCCTGTGCAGGCGCTGAGATCGATGACCATGGCCCAGCGGTGGGCGCCGTGGGGATGCTCGCCGTAGACCGAGGGGCCCGGCTGCTCGTGGGGGCGGGCCGACGCGGGGTCGCGCAGGTAGGGCGCCAGGGCCATCTCCCGCACCAGCTCGCGGCCCTCCAGGCTGTGGTGGTCCTGGGTGCAGGCCAGGTCCACGCGGCCTGATCCGCGCCGAACCTGGAGGGGCGCGGCCTCGGCGGCGAGGAAACCAGAAGTGAACGTCCGCCAGGGATAGGCGTTCTTCCCCACGCCGAGCCCCGCCTTGCCGCCCGCCGTGCGGCCGTAGCCCAGGGCCACGGCCACGGTGCGGTCGTCCTGGCCCGGCTGCACGACCACGGGCAGTTCCAGCTCCAGGGCATGGCCCTCGGGCCGCAGGCGCAGCAGGTCGCCCTGCTCCAGCCCCAGCCGCCCGGCCGCCGCCGGGGAGACCTGGGCGTAGTTGTCCCAGGTGGCCTTGGTGATGGGATCCGGCAGCTCCTGCAGGAAGGGGATGTGCGCGTGGCGCCCGTCCCCCAGGCCCACCTTGGCGTAGAGCAGCAGCTCATAGCCGTCCGTGCGCGCCGCGCGTGCTGCGCCTTCCACGCGGCCCTCGCGGTACCGGGGCGCGGGCCCGACGTCCACCTGCGCGGCGCCCTTCTGGAGCGCGGTGTTCCAGAACGTCTCAAAGTCGCCCACCGCCTTCTGGTGGGGGAACACGTCCCTTTCCCAGTGGTTTTTGATCGCCTGCAGCGCCAGCTGCGGGCGCCCGGACCACAGCCCAACGGATTCCACCGCATCCCGCGTGGCGAAGAGGGGCTGGAGGAGCGGCTGGGCCAGGGAGAGTGTGCCCGCCACGGGCTCCGCGTCCCGCCAGGCCTCCAGCCAGTGGTGGTCCGGGGCCAAGTGGGTGCAGGCGGCGGCGCTCTCGTCCTCGGTCAGAGCCAGGGACACCCGCAGGGGTACCTTGGCAAAGGCGCTGGCGAAGGCCGCGGGCTGCTCGTAGATGGGGTTGCAGCCCAGCAGCACCAAGGCGGCGACCTTGCCTTCGGCCATCTCGCGGACCAGGGCCTCCAGGGCCCGGTCGTCCCCCCGCTTCTGGAGGCTGGGGCGGGCCAGATCCACGGTGGTGCCTTCGTGGCCGAGGGCATGGTTGATCCGGGCGACGAGCTCCTGGGCCCGCAGATCATGGAGGCCGCAGAGCAGGAGGCCGCGGCCCCGGTGCGCCTCCAGTTCGTGGGCGAGGGCCTGTGCCTTCGCCGCCAGGGCCGTCGGGAGGGTGCCTCCCTCCACAGCGAGACCCAGGTGCCGGGCCAGGGCCTCCAGGAAGGGCACGGCCTCGGAGGGCGCGAGGCGCACCCGCTCGTCGGCGTTGCTGCCCGTGAGCGAGAGGCCGCTCTCCACCTGGAGGTGCTTCGACATGGGCCGGGCCTTGTCCGGCCCGCGGCGCTCGGCGTAGGCGCGGGTGAAGCCCGCGGGATCGAGCCAGGTGCCGAGGAAGTCCGCCTCCACGCCCACAATGAGGTCCGCCTCCTCCAGGCGGTAGTGCGGCACCAGCCGCTGGCCGTGGGTGCGCTCGTAGGCGGCAGCCAGGGCCGCGGCGCTGAGGGCGTCCGCCTCCACCAGGCGGCCGTCCTTGAAGGTGCCGAGGAAGCCCTGCACAGCGGCGCGCAGGGTCGGACTGAGGATCGTGCCCGCCAGCACCCGGACGGCACCGCCGGAGGCCCTCAGATCGGTGAAGCGACGCTGGAGATCCGCGTCCAGGGCTGCCCAGTCCACGACCTTCCCCGCCAGCTTCGGGCCGCGCAGGCGGTCCTCATCGTAGAGGCCCCGGGTCTGAGCCTGGCCCATGGCGCAGAGACCGCCGCGGCTCACGGGATGATCGGGATTCCCCTCCAGCTTGACGGGGCGGCCGTCGCGGCTGCGGGCCAGCACGCCGCAACCCGCGGCACAGCCGCCGCAGGTGGTGGCGTACCACTGGGCCACACCGGGGGTCAGACCCTCCCGGGCGTTGAGGTAGGGCATGGCCTTCTCGACCACCTTGCTCTTGCAGCCCAGGGCCAGGCCCGCAGCAAAGCCGATCCCAGAAAAGCGGAAGAAGTCGCGGCGGCTGATCTGCCGGACGCTTTCGCCCACGGGCAGTTCCTCCTCGAACTCCGCCTTCCGCGCCCGGACCATCCCGCGCCGTTCCCCGAGGCTCTTCCAGGTCTTCATGGGATCTCCTCAGTGATGGCAGGCCGAGCAGTCGGTCGGCGCCTGGGCGGGCTTTCCGGCGAGCTGCTGCTTCTGGTTCTCGGCGCGGTGGCAGGCGAGGCACTCGCCCATGGTCAGGGCCATGGCCTGCTCCACGCGCTCCATGCCCTGCACCTCGCCGTGGCAGGACTGGCAGGCCACGCCGGCGCGGACATGGCGGCTGTGGGGGAAGGTGACGTGGGCGGGCAGGCGGTGGATGCGGACCCATTCGAAGCCCTGGCCGGTGGCGTAGGCATCCCGCAGCTTCTGGATCTCCGGGCTGGGGTCCGACTTGCCCAAGGGCGTGCCGGCCCGGTTCAGCACGGTCTCGTGGCACTTCATGCAGGTGCTGAGGGGGGGAATGCCCGCGTGGCGGCTGTTTTCCGCGGAGGTGTGGCAGAAGAGGCAGTCCATCTTCAGCTCGCCGGCGTGGAGGGCGTGCGAATAGGGGATGGGCTGGGCGGGCTTGTAGCCGCTCTGGTCCCCGAGCAGGCGCGTGTCCAGGCTCAGGGCGAAGATCATGAGCGAGGCGCCGAAGGCCACCGCGCCCGTGA
>Ga0255338_1001908_pt1 | contig 35124 bp, 35 predicted proteins | sample MeOH1_35cm_T4_19_FD_203715 | JGI IMG/M metagenome (GOLD analysis project Ga0255338, IMG submission 203715) | Sandy soil microbial communities from University of British Columbia, Vancouver, Canada - MeOH1_35cm_T4_195 | ecosystem: Engineered > Artificial ecosystem > Sand microcosm > Unclassified ...
AGAAAGGCACGCATCGGGGGAAGTGAGGCGCGAACATCCTTGTCGAACCGCCAAACCGGAACCCCGGCCTGAACCGCCTGACTATAATGCGCCCGGTCGGGAAGATGGGTCGCAAACAGATTGCGCCCGATCTTGGCTTTGAGTTCATCCAGCATCGCGAGCTGATTACGATCGTTGGCCTTCACCCGGTTGGCGACCAACCCCGCAATCCGGATCGGGGTGCGTCGACCCTTCTGATTGACGGTCTGGATCGAATTGGAAAGCTGCTTGGTGGAGTCTGGTCCAAACGGCCCCAGCTCCACCGGCACGATCAGATCGTCGCAAACCATCAGCGCGGCGAAGTTGATCCAACTCCAGGCGGGCGGCGTATCGATGACGCAATAATCATAAGCCGCCGACAGCACAGGGAAATTGGCGCGGAATGCGGCAAGGGCCTTCCCATAGTCGGCATCATATTCGCCGGTCATGCGGTTGGAGTAGATGCCACGTCCCGCCCCGACCGGCGCCTCGAAGCCATTCTCGAAAAGCTGTTTGCACGATCCCAGCTGTGCAAAATCGCGCAGCGCTGTTGAGGCATTACATTGCCGGTCGAGGTCGAGCACCAGAACACGATGGCCAGCATCGGCAAGGTGCCAGGCGAGATGGCAGGCGATGGTGGTCTTGCCCGCCCCGCCCTTCTCGATGTTCACGGCGATCGTTTTCATCGCCGGTCATCCCACCAGGAACGACGGGCAAACCACCAGGTCTCCTCGTCCTCATTAGGGGTGCGCCGCCCTGCCCCACCGTCACGCCTCCCGAAAAATCCGAGCACGAAGATGACAAGGAAGACGAGGCCCGCTTCTGCAATGCCGCTCATATCCTACCTCCACCATTTCCCAATTGGTCCTGCTTGCGGTCGCTTGACCCAAGCAGACGGCGGGCAGCGGTCCGTGGAACCGCTGCCCGCCTGATTGAAAGGCAATTGCCATTGGCGATGGGGCCGCCTCCCCGGCGGCCCCCCGCTTTCTAGCCGCTGGCCAATTCGGCGTCGTTCGCCTTGGCCAGGATAGCAAAGCCGTCTGCGATGAGTTCGACCGTGTATCGCTTGCCTTCGGGGGCATCGTAGGAATTTTGGCGGACCCGGCCAGCGATGTGAACCATGTCACCCTTTTCAGCCTTGGCTGCGCGCTCGATCAGCCGACCGAAGAGCGTCACCTCGTTCCAGTGGGTGTCGGTGATCCACTCGCCATTGTCCTGCCGGTTGTAATTGGCGGCGACAGAGACCTTGGTGACCTTGTCGAGCTCCGCAATCTTTCCGATGCGGCCGATGATGCGAAATTCAGCGATGTTCTGCACTGGCTTAACCTCCACTCGATCAGGCTAATTCCTGATGGGGGTGACGAGGCGGCGGGGTTGACGGGATCAAGAGAAAAAACGGAGGGTCCACAACGTGGAAGCCGTAACCCCCCGGGTGGTTATTCTCTTGATCTCATAGGCAGCACCGCAGCCCAGCTCCATGAAACAGGAATTTTTTGGTCGTGCAACAGAGGTTCAACCGGCTTAACCCGTTGAAAAGGCTTTTCATCTTTTTGCATGGGATGTGGCGAGACTTGGCTGAACCGTAGGTTGACTTTAAGCCCACCACTACGTCGTCTCGAACGATGTCGAGGTTCCGCGCCGTAACGAGTTAATCACGTCCCGTGCATTTCGACTGATCCCTCTGGTGGGCACTCGGGTGTCCAGGCTGAGCGCCTCTTTCACGGCGCTGTTTCGCGCATGCCTACGCAAGGACTTGGGAAGTAAGCTACCGTATCCACGGAACAACAGCAGGAGACGGCAACTCTGAGCTTGCCTATCTCGCTCCAGCAGACCCCGCCAGCGCTGGGGTGGACATACCAACGTGCTTTCAAAACTGGCGTAACGTGATTTCGGAATCGCTGGAGCGTGTTTTCAGCCATCTAACATCGTGTGATCAGATTTTCATTCGGGGCATCGACTCGTGGAAATCAGCGCATTTGCAAAGAGACTTGGGCTCTCTAACCCTTTTAATCCTTCTAAAATAAATCTAACTATTACGCCTACGGCGGATTTTGAATTTTTTGATTGAGATTTTATAGCGTCAGCGCTGGCTCAGCTACGTCCATCCGCTAACAATTGACGCTATCAGAGGGGAATTTGCCTCTCGGGTGGGAAACTCCTCAAGGTTTTCGTTTGCTGGCAGATTTGACGTCAGGATTGCGTTAGAGCAGGCAGCACCGAGATGGTTTGACTTTCATGATCATTTATGGCCATAAAACACAAACCGCGTCGCCAATCGTGATTCGGAAAAGGGGTTTGCATGTCGTACACTGTCAACACGTTGAGAAACACAACGACGGCCTGTCAACAGATGCGCGATCATATCAAGTCGCTTGCGTTTCGACCGGACAACCACAAAACTCTTGACCTTGCTTTTGGGCCAACGGTCGCGGCGGAACTGATTGGTCGCACCCCCGAGGCCCTTGCAAAAGCTGAAGCAAAAGGACGCTTGCCTCAGCCCAAACAGCAACAAAATGGACGACGCTACTATACACTCGAAGACCTAACTGAAATTCGGGCAGCCTTGGGAATTCATGTAGGAAAGCAGCCGGACGAGGATGCTGTCGTTCTTGCTGTTCAGAATTTCAAAGGCGGGGTCGGCAAAAGTACGATCACTAAACATTTCGCGGACTATCTCGCACTTCACGGGTATCGGATACTAGTTATCGATTGCGATCCACAAGCATCGACAACTACGATGTTTGACATCCAGCCAGAAACATTAATCGACGATGAGCAATCTCTCGGAGCGTTTCTGTCGCCACGTAGTACTTTCAGCGATTTTTCCCAGACCATTAGAGATACTCCTTGGCCAACGATCAAGATCGTTCCTTCGAGCCTTGGTCTTCAAGATGCCGAATGGGATTTGACCGCGACCTTGCAGGATGGCGGCCAAGCGGTACGGGAAAGCCTCCAAGCGCTACGCGTTGGTATTTCAAGCATCATCAAGGATTTTGATGTTGTTCTGTTGGACCCGCCGCCAGCGATGGGGTTCCTGGGTTTGAACGTCATGGCGGCGGCCACCGGCCTACTCATACCGGTCCCGGCTCGCCAACTCGACTATTTATCGACGATCCATTTCATGGACACCATTGCGGACAATATCGAAATCTTGGAGCAAAATGGCACGCCCGTGAATTATGGCTTTATAAGGGTCGTCTGCTCTACATTCTCACCGAGCAAGCCCGGTGAAAACGACATGTGGAAGATCATGCAGGCGACTTATGCCGGAATGTTGCTGAGTTTGCCGATCTTGGCGTCGGAAGAAATTAAGAATGCAACACAAGCATTTCGATCTATTTATGAATCGAAGCCTTCGGCTTCGCATCAAACCTATAATCGGTGCCGCGAAAATCTCGACGCAGTTTTTCGTGAAGTCGAGCAACAGATTCGACAGCAATGGCCATCAACAAGCATTTCTGGCGCAAGTGACGCGAACGTGGGTGTGGCCGCATGAGCAGGAAATCGTTAATCAGCGAGGCTCTCGCTTCCGCTCCTATCGAAGCGAACAGCGGTCCCTCGGTTTCAGAGCTGCCATCAACGCCTAAGCAGAATTTTACAAACAAGCGGCTGGAAGCCTTCGGTGAAGCGGCGCGTTTGGTAAAGCGCCCGACGATTCGACTTAAGCCGTCAGAATGTTCAATTTGGCCAGGGAATGCGCGAGATTATTCGCTCTTGGACGAACATAGGCTGCGCAGCCTGATTGATTCTATTCTCGCTGAAAACGGGAATAGAATCCCGGCAGTCGTTCGCAAAACTACCAATTCCGAATGCCCTTATGAGCTCGTGATTGGAACTCGTCGTCACTGGGCGATCTCGTGGCTCAATGCTAATCATTATCCGGACATTTATCTGATTGCGATCGTCGAAGACATCGATGATGAAGCCGCATTTCGGCTCGCGGATATCGAAAATCGCGAGCGTGAAGATATTTCGGACCTTGAACGCGGTCTTAATTACAAAGCGGCAGTGGATACATATTACGGTGGCGTTCAGCTGAGGATGGCGGAACGCTTGAAGATTTCAAAGTCGCAACTTGCGCGATACATCGCACTCACGGAATTGCCGCCCTTCGTTGTTAGCGCATTTAGTTCGCCGATGGATCTTCATGCCAAATATGCGGAAAAACTTCTTCCTGTACTTCGTGATCCTGTTGCACGCGCGAAGATCGAAACGGCAGCGGATCAATTGGCCTCTGAACAGAGCTTTCGGAGATCAGGGGACGAGCAGCCGATTGCAGGTCCAGAGGTGGTGGCACGTCTCCTGCAAGCGCTTGTAACCAAGGGGCGTGTTCAGAAGGCAGCGATTTCTGCCAATGACGGAACCACCATTGGCTTGGTCGACCGCGACCAGCGAAAAATGCTGACTATCACCCTCTCGCAGTCTGAACTTTCGACGGATGAGATCCTGAGAGCGCTGCGCCCAGTAATTGAGAGTTCGAAGCTCATCGCGGGACGCAAACTCTGAAGGAGCAGCTTTTTGACCATGGTAGCGAAAAAGCTGAAAATCGGCACTTTTCTTATTAAAATCAAAGAGATATGCCGAATTTCCCCCCGGGGGGAAGGCGCTATTTGTGAGTTGATTTCTCGTGTCTGACGCTGGCTCGGGTGCTCCGAAGGAGCGTAAAATTCAATTCGAAATGTTCTTCACGCTGCCTGACTTCAGTGACATTTCGCTCCGCGACTACCAGGAGACGATGCAACGGCCATTCTTCAGCCTGTCGAAGCGCAAGAGACTCAAGCCGATTGAATATGTGAGTCCTGATAAATCCGTGACCGTCCATGTGTCACCCAATCCTGCCTACGGAATGGCGACGATATGGGACGCTGACATTATGATTTACTTGGCGTCTCATCTTAATGAATTGCGGGAGCGTGGGGTCAACGACATCTCCCCTGTCGTTCGGCTGCAACCGGGCGATTTACTGAAGCGAATTTGTTGGGGAACTAGCGGTCGAGCTTATGAACGCCTTGTAAGCGCGCTTGACCGCCTCCAAGCCACGACCATTAAAACGAACATCAGTGCCAGCTCGAAAAGCCGGGAAACGACGTTTTCTTGGATCGATAGTTACACGCACCTTGTTGACGAGCGGACCCAGCGGTCGCTCGGCATGGAAATCACCCTTTCTAAATGGTTTTTCGACGGGGTGATGGAGAAGCGAAACGTCCTTGCGATTTCGCCTCTCTACTTCGAAATCACAAGCGGTTTGGGCAAATGGCTCTACAGGGCTGCTCGTAAGCACGCCGGGGGTAACGGCGCCGAGGGTTTCACCATCGGATTCGAAACTCTTTATCAAAAGAGCGGAAGTGAGAGCAGTTTTCCCGTTTTCAAAAAGATGCTTCTTGAGTTGGCACGAGGCAATGAATTGCCAGAGATTGCCTTGGAAGTGATCGAGGACCAATCTCCGCAGCCCAAGCTGAAGATGGTGATGCGTCGGCATATGGCGACCCCGAGCGTCCGAAGAGATCGCTCGCCCTCCCCTCCCCTGCCAGCCTCGCCTGCTACATCGCCTACCCGGAAGCTTCAGGCTGGGGCTTCAGCGGACGAGAGTCAGGACTTCATTGATCCAGCAGTAGCTCGGACATTGATATCAAATCTTTCGCTGGGCTTCCGGGTTGATGAAGACGGTCGATCGGCTAAGTCGCAATCCGAGCCGGTGCCCAAAAGAGCGCCTCAATTCCGACGTGGGCAGACTGCGAAGCAAGTCCTCGATCCAGACACATACCTCGCCATACGTAGCGAGTTTCCCGGCTGGGACTATGATGAACTAATGCGCAAGTTTGATGCCTTCCTCGGGGCCAATCCGTTGGAATTGCCGCGGAATTATTCAAAGCGCTTTTACGGCTTTGTCAAAGAGCATCATCGCCGGAACAAGTACCGGCTTTGACCCCTCCCCGGGGCTTCGTAGCTGCATCGTGTTTTTAGAATCTGTGTGTACGGCGTGGTTTGAGTTCAATCGCCGCGCTCTAGGTCGTGTCGCTGACGAAATCGCCACGCGAAACCCATAGAAACTCGGCCACAGATGTCAGCGGCGTGATGATCAGCGTAGCATTTATCGGCGCAAATGGAGATTCTAAAAACACGTTACGGTAGCCTGCGCAAACGGGGATATGCCTCCGAGCCCAGGCAGATCGGCGAAGATGCGTCGCCAAACGCTTCAGTCGGTTCAGCGATAGAAGCGATTGCTGAGGGGACCTTTGGGGACCGTAGACATCCTCCAGATTGTCTTCTCCTCGGCTACCTCTATTCAAGTATGGGCGATACCCGACAGCACGCTGGGGTTATCTACGCGAGGCATGACGGTTGTGTTGGGCGGCAGAAGGGGCTCGATCCGCGACCACTGCGCATCCGGAAACGAAAAGAAATCCGCAATCCTCCACGTTTCCTTGCAGGAGAACGGTGAGTCAAACCAACCGCGCGCTGGAGACCTTTCATATGGATCCGGATTCTACTCCCGATTCCTCAGTAATCCCGGCTTCCGTAGCTGCGCCAGCGCTCAAGAAAATTTCGCTCGCATCTGCGTCCTCAAGCTGCGCGATTGATACCCTTTGCACCCCAGCGCCTAGACCGGGTTCTTTCCAACGTGTTTTTAGAATCGAATAAAACGGCTGCTGCGGAAGTGCTCGGCCGGTGAAGCGGTCTAACGGCTCTCGGTTGGGCAGGAGTTTAGCCGCATTTACCCAGCTATTTTCGGTAGGAAGGCCATAAAATGATAACACGTCGGGCGCGAGCAATTCGGGATCAATTTCGGAGGCTGAGCGGCCCCGGAATATAACGTGGCGCCCGGCCGCCGCCGCAATTCGGAAAAGACTCCTTGACCGCTAATTGCCGATACGAGTTAGTGCCTATCCGGATCACTTCAACAAGCATAAGTGCGCCGAGAACGACTTCGTCACTACCAAGGCGAGGTCGCTTGCCAATGGTACCGCCCAAGTACATTTGATAAATACAGGTCATGGAACCGAAATCCTCCGGTCGAAACGGGACCGCTGCTGAAATCTTTATCGATGTTCGCACCGGCGGCCCCCGTAGCGCAGTGTCCACGAAGCTGGGCAATGTCACGGTGGCAGCCAAGCGTCCCTCTGCTGAACGGGTAAAGGAGAATGTTGCGCGGTCCAGCCCGGCCCTGAAGCGGGTTTCAGGGCACCTGACGCAGGCCGGCGTCTTTCTACCTATCAAACGAGGCCTTCCGCGCTACTCGGTGGATGAGCATGATCCCCAATGCATCATCCGGCGATAGGACGGCCAGACGGCGCGTGGCCGGGTGGTGGATGGGCATTTTGTCGAGATCAAGTAACCAGCCTTAAAAGCGATCGATCAGATCCTCCAAGCGCAGACCGAAACAGACAAGCCGATGGCTATCATCCTGGTCGGTCATCAGGGTTCAGGCCAATCGGCGCCGGGGCGAAAGTTTCTCGTCCCGATGAGAAGGGCGGCTGCTCCATGCCGGTGGGTTGATGACGTCGATTCTCCGCGAACCGTCAGGGGGAGGGGCCCTGAGACTGGGCGGGCTATTGGCGCAAACACAATCAGTCTCGTCAGCAGATCAGTCGCAAGGGGAGTCTTTGTCGCGAATGCGATGGCAGCAAAAATGCCCTTCGCCACAGAATCCGTCTTTTCGTACGGGCACGTTCGGCCGGACGGGACGGTTGAGTCGAAAGTGGATTCGATTAAGGCTTGGCCAAGATCCGGGTGGCCGCGCACCCAAACGGCGATCCTCCGGTGATGACCGTTGCGGGCACCGCGGTGTTCATGGAAAATCGTCGTTCTGAAAAACAGGCCTTTATCGTCTGTCGGGTTCAGCTCGGAAACGCTGCCTGTATGACATGCATACGCATGAAGGCAGCTTTCCCGTGGCGATCTCTGATTGGCGCGCCGTCGCGAGTCCCGTGTCGTCCTAAGCGCGATTTCGGAGAGTTCACGTCCGCCGCAACAGTGGGAACCGGAACAAATCATGAAACGCTTCAAAAATCCCCTCAGAAGCCCGAGGGGCGTATTGTAGGGTTTCAGGTACCCAAGCTTGCCGCAAGGGCGTTTTGCGCCTCACAGGAGCTCTGAGGGAGGCGAGTTTTCGCCCATTTTTACCCAAAAATCGCCGGCAAAGGGATCCGCCGTGGGGCGCCGACCTGGGGCAGGGGGGCTGACCGGGATGGCGTAGCGGCGATAGCTCGCTTGGCCACTCTGCTCGAGCAACCACCCTTCGTTCACCGCCAGGGTCAACAGTTTGATGGCTCCGGCCGTCGTCAGCCCCAGCGCCCGCGCCACCTGGCCGCTGGTGACCGCGGGCCGGGCCATCGCGAACAGGATCACCTCCTTCATGCGCCCGAGCCGTCGGCGCGCGGCCAAATGCGGGGCGACCCGCGCGGCATAGCCGCGCAGCCGGGACTCGGTTTCCAGATGCGCGTCTACGCCGGCGCGGACTGCATCCAGCCAGAGCCGGTCGAGATCGGCGTCGTGGGCAATCTTCCAGGAGGATCCGGCGTGCTGCAGGCCGAGCGCGGTGAGTCCACCCTGGCTGCCAGCCCAGCGTCCCGCGCCCCAGCGGTCGCCGATCAGCAGGCTGGCGACGCCGTCGCCGCGCCCGAGCGGCGCATGCCGCCGCCACAGGGCTGCGATGCGGCTGGCGTGAAGCAGGGGCGGGGAAGGGGGCAGGGCGCCGCACGCTTTTTGCCAGCGATCGACGGCTGCGAGGCGCTCACCCGGATCGCGATCGCCCGCAGTGAGCAACGGGTCTCCATCCCAAACCCTGGGCTGATCAGCACCGAGCCAGGCGAGCAGCGCGGCAGGATCGTGTGCGAGGGCGTCGAGGGTGATGGGCTGTCCGATCGCGACCTTCCAGCGCGTGAGATCATAAGCGGTGGTTGCCACGCGGCCGCGCCTATCGACCATGAGGGCGTCGGCGGGCAGGTCGATCGCATCCACGGCGGCGAGCGCCTGGCGTTCGGCCAGCGCCATCCGCGTCAGCAGGGGCGCGCGCACCGGGCTGAGCGTCACCCGGTCGGCGAGGCGGGCGAGCGCAGCCTGCGCTTCGGCATAGGCGAGCAGCAGGTCGGGCGGGGCAGGGGAGGCGGCCATTTCCGCCGCTTTATGGCAAAATTTGTAACTAGTGAAAAGCTGCTATCCTCGTGCTTTTAAACACCGCTATTTAACGAAACATCCCGTTCGGTAAACCTGCTTTTGCCTTTGTTGATATGGACATGTGATAATTGCAGTTATCCAATAAGCGAACTTGACGGGGGAAGAGGCATTGCGGTACAAGCGCCGCCGAGGAGCGGCGGGCGCGATGGACCGGGAAAGCGATCAGAACGGGCAATCGACCGCCGCGGTAGAGCCGGCGATCGGCCTGCCGGCGGCAGTGGCGCCGAGGGACCTCGTCTGGGCCGTGACGCGAATGCGCGCCGGCGAACGGATCACCCTCAACGAGCCGCTCATCGCCGCCTATCAGGCGGCGAGCTCGCCGCATTCGATCCGGGCGCTGAAAAGCGATCTCGAGGCCTTCGACCTTTGGTGCCGGCGCACGAGCCGGATCGCACTGCCGGCGACGCCCGAGGTGGTCGCCGATTATTGCGACGCGCGGGCAGGGCAGGGGGCCAGGCCGGCCTCCTTGAGCCGCTACAAGGCGTCGATCGCCAAGCTCCACCAGCTGCTCGATTTGAAGGATCCGACGCAGGCCGAGCTGGTCAAGCTGCGGCTGCGCGCGATCCGCACGGACAAGGGCAGTGCGCAGGTCCAGGCGCGGCCGCTGCGGTTCAAGGGACCAGTGCGCGATGTCGCCGCCGATGCGCCGCGCGGGCTCAATCTTCGCGCGCTGCTCGACAGCTGCGGTGAGACGCTGCCCGAGCTGCGCGACCGCGCCTTGCTCTCGACCGCCTATGACACCGGGCTGCGCGCCTCCGAACTGGTCGCGATCCAGGTCGAGCACCTTCTCGAGGCGACCGATCCCGAAGCGCGGCTGCTGCGGGTCCCGCGTTCGAAGGGCGATCCCGAAGGGGAGGGGGCGACGGCATTTCTCAGCGCGCGCAGCGTACGCGCGATCACCGCCTGGCTCGAGGCGGCGGACATTGCGGAAGGGCCGCTGTTTCGCCGGGTGCAGGTGCGGCGGATCAAGGCACGCGCGGCGGTGGCGGGGGAGGGGATCGCCCGGCTCAACGCGGAAGGCAGGCTGGTGCTGATGCGAGGGGAGGGTAAGCCTGCGCAGCCGGCGCGCACCGCCTATGATGTTGGCGCGGCGGCGCTGCATCCCGGATCGATCGGGCCGCTCTGGCGCACGATCATCCGCCGGGCGTTCGACCGCGGCGCGCTGCCCGACCTCACCGCCGACGATCTGACACGGTTGCTCCGGGGGATCAGCGCGCATTCGACGCGGGTGGGGCTGAACCAGGATCTGTTCGTCAGCGGTGAGGAGCTGGCCGGGATCATGGACGCGCTGCGCTGGAAAAGCCCGCGCATGCCGCTCGCTTACAATCGCAATCTCGCCGCCGAACAGGGGGCCGCCGGGCGGCTCATGGCGAAGCTGGCATAGGGTCTGTTCGCTCCGGCCCAATTGATGATCATCTTCTGCACACAAACTGGTTTGTCGATCATAGAATCGGATTTGGGTAACGGCAAAGCCGGCGGGATCGGGTGATTGTCACCCAGAAATACGATCGACGACGGGGAGGTCATCGCTTTTACGCGACAAGGCCGTGATCGCCACGCGCCTCTAGTCATTTTAACCAGTTCTATCTAAATCGGCTATAACCTGTTAAAGGCCCTAGAATGGATCCTCGTCGCAACCCCTTTGCCCCCGGTGCGGGCAGCAGTCCGCCCGAACTTGCCGGTCGGGAAGATGTGCTGGAAAGCGTTGCTATCGCGCTGGACCGCATCCGCAATGGACGGCATGCGCAAAGCATGATCCTGCTGGGTCTGCGCGGCGTGGGCAAGACGGTCCTCCTTAACACCATGCGCCGGGCGGCCGAAGGGGAGGGCATATTGTGCGTGCCGATCGAGGCGCCGGAGGGGCAGTCGCTGCCCGCCATGCTGGTTCCGGCGTTGCGGACCGCCATGCTGAAACTCGACCGCGGACAGGCGGCGATGACCTTGGCCAAGCGCGGCCTGGGTGCGCTGGCCCGCTTCGTCAAGGCGTTCAAGCTCAGCTATGGCGAGCTCGAGGCATCGCTGGATCTCGGGGAAATCGGCATAGCCGATAACGGCGATCTCGACGCCGATCTCATCGATTTGATCGACCTGGCCGGTGCCGCAGCCGCTGAACGGCAGACAGCGCTCGTGCTGTTCATTGATGAATTGCAATATGTCCCCGAACGCGAATTGGCGGCGCTGATCACCGCGTTGCATCGCGCGCGTCAGAATGACCGACCGATAACGCTGGTGGCCGCAGGCCTGCCGCAGCTGGCCGGACAAATGGGCAAAGCCAAATCCTATGCCGAACGGTTGTTCCTCTTCACCCGCATTGGTCCGCTGGGGATCGAGGCGGCCACCGCTGCCCTCGTCCATCCGATTGAGGCGGAGGAATGCACCATCGAGGCCGATGCGGTTGCGCAGATCATCGCCGTCACCCAAGGCTATCCCTATTTTCTGCAGGAATGGGGAAAGCAATGCTGGGATGCGGCCGCCGCTTGCCCGATTACCGCTGCCGACGTCGATCTCGCCCACCCCACCGCGCTAGCCGCGCTCGACGACAGTTTTTTTCGCGTTCGCTTCGACCGGCTCACCCCGTCGGAAAAACGCTATCTGCGCGCGATGGCGGATCTCGGGGAGGGGCCCTTCGTCTCGACCGCCATCGCCGATCATATGGGCCGCAAGCCTTCCAGCTTCGGCCCCGTCCGCGCATCGTTGATTACCAAGGGCATGATCTACACACCCGGCTATGGAGAGACGGCCTTTACCGTGCCGATGTTTGGCGCGTTCATGCGCAGAGCGATGCCGGTCAACGATGTCCGAGCCGGGCAGGGGGGATGAAGCGGCCTATCGCGAAATCAGAGAGAATGCTGAGCGGTGAGGCGACGGCTGGCAGTATCGCCGGTCAAAACTGGGTCAATCTCCTGGGAATCCCCGCGGAGCGTCGCGCGCTTGCCACGCTTCGAGGCGAACCATGATCGCGCCAAACAGCACCGATTGAAGATGATCGCGGAGCCATGCCTGCAGTCCGGGAAGCGGCTGCATGTCGAACCAGGCGCGATCGGTTTCGGCGAATTGCCGCACGAAAGGGAAAATCGCAATGTCGGTGATGCCCCGCCGGTCTCCACACAGACTCCCCCGCGCAACGAGGCGCGCTTCGAGTAGCTGGAGCATCGCCAGTCCCGCCGCGCGATGCTCGGCCGGGTCTGAGGCATGGCGTTCGGGATATTTGTAGCGATCGAGGTGGTGCTTGAACGACCCATCATTGGCTTCGATCAGCGTGCGGTCTTCGCGCTCCAGCCATCCTTCGGGATCGTTCCGCGCCAGCGCCCAGCGCATGATCGCCAGACTTTCCTCTATAACCCGGCCATCAGTCTGCACGATCACCGGGACCGTCGCCTTGGGAGACGCGGCGATCAGTTCCGCGGGCTTGCGCGAGCCCTCGCGAATGTGGCAGGCTGTGCCGCTGACCAGCAGCGCCATGCGGGCGCGCATGGCATAGGGGCAGCGCCGGAAGCTGTAGAGGATCGGCCTATCTCTCACGCCGCTCGGCCGCGCTGGCGCCGATATGTGCGACGCCCCGCGTCTTGGCGAGGTGCTCCTGCCGGTCGCGTTCGGCATAACCCGCGCGCTGGGCATCGGTGCGCGTCGCATGGCAGGCTGGACAGCTTACCCCAGACACGTAGAGCGGCGAGGCCTGATCTCCACGGCTGACTGGCCGGCGGCAACCATGGCAAAGCACATGGGTGCCGGCTTTGAGTCCATGGCCTACTGCGACGCGTTGGTCGAAGACGAAACATTCTCCTTCCCACAGGCTCTGCTCAGCAGGGACGGTCTCCAGATATCTCAGGATTCCGCCCTGGAGGTGATAGACATCCTCGATGCCTTCGGCCTTCAGGAAGGCGGTCGATTTCTCACAGCGAATGCCACCGGTGCAGAACATCGCGATCTTCGGCCGATCGATCGTGCCGAGCAACCGCTCGCGCTCGGCGCGGAACCAGGCAGGAAAATCCCGGAAGCTCGCGGTCTTTGGATCGATCGCGCCGGCAAAGCTGCCGACCGCCACCTCATAGTCGTTGCGCGTGTCGATCACGATCGTGCCCGGTTCGCTGATCAGGGCGTTCCAGTCTTGCGGCGACACATAATGCCCGACCCCGGTGAGCGGATCGATCCCGGGCTGACCCATTGTCACGATCTCGCGCTTAACCCGCACCTTCATGCGGTGGAAGGGCATCGTCTCGGACGCTGCATATTTCACCTCCGGATCGCAGAAGCCCGGCAAGCGGCGGATGAATGCGACGACCCTTTCGATCGCATGGTCCGATCCGGCGATTGTGCCGTTGATCCCTTCGCTGGCGAGCAGCAGCGTTCCTTTCAATCCCTCGCTGCAGCACAACCGCGCCAGTTCGCGACGAACCGCTTCGCAGTCGTCCAGCCGGGCAAACTTGTAGAGAGCGGCCACGCAAATGGAGGAGGGGGAACTGGTCAGGGGAGCAGGTCCTTCAGCGCTGCTTTTTGGCGATGGTCGCCGTGAAGTCCGGATCCTTGTTCGCCACCCAGTCCACGAATTTGCGCACGTTGGGATTATCCAGCAGGCCCGCGACCTCCATCCCGTGGCGCTGGAGTTCGGAATTGGTGAAATTGGCGATCAGCGTCTGCTGGCAGATCGAGTGCATCGGCACGACATCGCGGCCCCCGCGGCTCTTGGGCACGGGATGATGCCAGACGATGGTCTTGCCGGTCGGCCGACCGCACAGCCAGCAGAGCGCCGGCGCTGCCGGCGCCTCGTCTTCTTGCGGGAGATGGTCATAGGGATCGTGTTTCGAACGTTTGCGGGCCATATGTCGATCTAGCTTCCTTGATTTCGTTCAGCCTATAGCGACACGAGCAGCCGCATCACATGAGCAAATTCATAGCACTGGTTCTTGGCGCTAACTGACTGGAAAAGAACGATGACGAATACGTCGAAACCGTGGGATGGAGAACTGGTCCGCAAATGGCTTGCGCGTCGTTTCGAGGTGTCGCGGTTGGATCAGGCTGCGGCGGACAGGCGCGGCTATGAGGCGCGGGACGACTATGACAAGGCCGTTGCCGAGGAATGGGCTTGCCGCGCGCTAAAGGACGCCGCTTGCACAAACGACCAGGCCGCGTTCGCGACGCGGCTCAAGGAACTCATCAGCCAAGACGACTATCAGGCGGCAAGCACCTATGACGACACGCGGTTCGAACGGCATGTCCGCACGTACCTCAGGAAACTGGCCAAGATGACCAAGGCGAATGAAGGGTTCGAGAAAACCTTGCACCACCAGTGATGGGTGGAGTGCCGCTGCTGGCATGCTAAGGGCATAACATGCTTCATACGCACGGCCGCGGCGGCACTGTCGAAATCGACGGTTTCAAATATGACTGGGAACTCCTGAGCGAGCCCCAACTTACGCCGTAGGCACTCCGGGCCGTTCTGATACGCCGTCGCACTCTTTGCTGACAGCCCGACTTTGAGGGAAATGGGACCGAATTGCCGGTCTGCTGCAGGAACCCGATCCAGCCTGCATCTGTTTACCTCCCGTAATGTTTTAGGAGTCGTGTCATGTTGTGGACAGTCCTGCTCATTCTGCTCGTTCTTTGGGTGCTCGGCGCTTTCGTGGTTCCCGTGGGTGGTGCCCTCATTCATTTGCTGCTTGTTCTGGCGGTGATTGTCGTCATTTATCAGCTGGTCACGGGGCGCCGGGTTTAGCGAAGAGGTTCCGGCCACATTCTCGAGCACAGGCCATCGCTGACGGGCTTTGGGACCGCAATGCCGGTCCGCTTTCCGGCAAAGGCTGGGACGTAGCCGACTGTCAGCTTTGGAGAAGGCCCTCGGCTATAGCTGTCGTTAGCTACCAGCGATCTCCGTTCGCATAAGCCGAAGATATCAACCTGCACAATACTCAGAAACTCGTTCAGGATTATAAATTCGCCAATAGTGTTCAACAATTTCTTTTGGTTAAAGCAGTCCCGGTATTGCCGCATGTTCACCAGACCTCAATCCGATCGAGGTGGCTTTCGCCAAACTCAGGGTTCATCTGCGATGCATCGGTGCGCGAACCATTAACCAACTCTGGCGTGCCCTCAGTCATATCTGAAACCTTACTCGCCAGGCGAATGCTGGAACTTCATATAATACCGCAGGATATGCGTCATATGAAGGGCTCCACGGTCTAGTGATGCGATCACGAATGTGATGGGTCGTCTTGGCGCCGAGGCGGCTCTGGTATAGGAATTACACTCAGTGTAGAGAGTGCGGCATGGTGTATCCGTGAGAAAGTTTTATGGAGAGAATGGCGGGTCTGGAACGACGCATGGCCCAAACCATGCAACAGATTATCATTGCCGCCGCCACCTTATTCGTGAAGGATGGCTATGACGCGACGTCGATGGATGCGATCGCGCTCGCGGCAGGCATTTCCAGGAAAACGCTTTTCAACTATGTTGATTCCAAGCCTGCGCTGATCACGATGGTGATACGGCATCATTTGAGTGAGCCTGTCACAACGCCCCTAAAGGAAAATGCGGAACTCAGCACGGGTGAAATCGAGGATTTTTTCCCGCGGTTTGACCGGACGCTTAAGGCCATGGCCGAGTGTCGTGTGTTAATGCGCTTGGGGGTCGAGTACGCGAACCTGTTCTCCTCTGATGACAATGATCCGGTGATCGATCTCGAACCAAATCGGACGGCCCGGATAGCCCGCACGAAGTTGTTGCAGAGCATCGGAAAGATTCGAGCGGATATACCAGCCGAAGACATAGTGCGACATTTCGAAATATTACGCAATGCAGTCTTCAGGCGCTGGTTGAAATCCAACAATTCCAGCATTGAATGGCTTGAGCGAGAAATCGATCAGATCAAAGCCATCATTACTAATGGTATAAAGGCGATCTAACCGGCCGCCAAGTCTTCAATATAACAGAGGGAAGGAGAAAGGCCGTGAAGCGCCTTGTGTCGTCTGCAGTCTTTTTGATGTGTACATCCGCAATTTCGGCGTCAGCTTGGGCGCAGGTTGCGCCTAAACTTGGTGTGGCTGCGTCAGACAATTCGGACATTGTCGTGACAGCGCGTCGGCGCGAGGAGGCGTTGCAGGATGTGCCCCTTTCGGTGTCTGCACTCTCCGGCGCGCAACTCGAGAGATCGGGAGTAACGGATGCGCAAAGCCTGCAGTATCGTACGCCATCGCTGACAATCACCAGCTCGCAGAGCCAACGCAATACTGTCGCCTTTTCGCTGCGCGGCCAGCGTACCCAGGAAACGCAGCTGTTCACCGATCCGCCGGTCGGAACCTACTTCGCTGAAGTCGTTCAGCCGCGTCCCTACGGGTTTGGCAAATCGTTCTACGATCTCCAATCCGTCCAGGTATTGAAGGGGGTTCAGGGCACGCTGTTCGGTCGCAACATGACCGGCGGCGCGGTGTTGGTCGAGCCCCAGCATCCCAAGTTGGGTGAATTCACGGGCGAGGTCCGGGGCCAATATGGCAATTACGACATGCATGATCTCTACGGTGTGATTAACATTCCGCTGGGTGAAAGCGTCGCTCTGCGTTTTGCCGGCAAGACGCATGAGCGGGACGGCTGGGCGCATGAAGTTACAACGGGTCGCCGGTACGATAACCAGAATTTCGACAGTTTTCGTATTTCGGCCCTGATCGAGCCGTTCGCTGGGTTCGAATCCCTTACAATTTTCGATTGGTACAAGTCGCAGGAGGCTGGCACGGCCGCCTTCCTGACCTCAATTTCCCAGCCATCAGCGATCACCAACTACGAGAATTTGCGTAGGGCCGGCAGGATCGATGCCAACATTCCCGCGCAGTTCGCCGAGGCGCAGCGGCTGTTCCGCACGCGCAGGTTTTCGTTCGACATCGGCGCGGGTGACGGCGGCAATCTGGATGCATTCGGCGCGCCGTATGAAAGGATGAAAAACTGGGGCGTCACGAACAAGGCGACCTGGAATGTGAGTGACGATATCACGCTGAAGAATATCTTCGGATACAGGAAGCAGCGTCGCGACATGGTGCAGGACTATGACGGCATCCCCGCATTCATGCTCACGCCGTATCAATATGCGCGGTCGCGGAATATCAGCGAGGAGTTCCAGGTCCAGGGCAAGGCATTCGATAACAAACTCGACTATATCATCGGCGCCTATTATTTCGAGGAGAAGGGTACCGATGGTTCCATCGGCGTTACCCTTCCGGAACTCGGTATAGCGGGAGCAGGGCTCAATCCGCGCACGACGCCGGCGATCCTGTTTGGAAACTATACGCCCGGCACGGGCTATTCCCGCACTGCAGCCGGCTTTGTGACGGGGACGTTCCACATGACGGACCAACTTTCCCTGTCGGGAGGGTTGCGCTACAACTACGACAAACGCAAGATCACGGTTTCACCCGCGCAGCGAAACTTCCCCAACGCAGATGGTACGACCGGGCGCTGCTCATTCGACATCGATGCCATCACCGCCGGCGTGCAGACGGTTCCGCTATCCGATTGTTCCTTCACCAACAGCAAGAGCTTCAAGGAATGGACCTATGACGCAACGGTTCAATATGAACCCAGCGCCAGGGTGACCGCCTATGCGTCCTACCGCCACGGTTTCCGCGCGGGCGGCTTTTCGACCCGCGCTACCAGCTATGTCGCTCTACAGCCCTTCGCGCCGGAATTTGTCGATGAATATGAAATCGGCCTGAAGACGAACACGTCGCTGGGCGCCGGCCGCCTGACGACCAGCACGGCACTGTTTCGGCAGGACGCATCCGACGTTCAGAAGCAGCGGTCGACCTTCGTGAATAGCAACGTCTTCACCGTTGTCGACAATACCGCAAAGCAGCGCAATAGCGGTGGCGAGTTTGAGGCGACGTTGAGCACCGACGGTTTCTCGCTGACGGGCTTCTACTCCTATACCAAGGTCAAGATATTGGAGGGCCGCGCCACATCCGCCAGCGGACCCGAATTCGACCAGCGCGGCGTGCCCAAACATCAGGCGGGGGCGACAGCGACCATTTCGCCCCCGATCAATCCGGAAACGGGCAAATTGAACCTGATCTTGAACTATACCTGGCGGAGCCGTGTGTATCTCGACGACTTTGAGATACAGGGTCTGGAGCCAGCCTATTCCCTCGTGAATCTGCGGGCCGAATTGAACGATGTCGGCGGTTCAAGTGCGTCGGTGGCTGCCTTCGTCAACAATGCGACCAATGAGACCTACCGGATCGGCGTTCTCGGCCTGCTCGCCGAAGGGCTCGGCATCCAGAGCAGCGTCTATGGCGAGCCGCGGACCTACGGTGTGGAAATCGGCTACCGATTCTAGGACGGAAGCGCCGGGCAGTCTGCGCCGGCCTCATGGAAGTATGGCGTGCATGTCCGGTGGGGTTCCCTCCCCATCGGCCGGTTGCGGAAAAGGACGCATATGATCAAGCATAGTTTGTTGCTCGCAGCTGCCAGCGGATTGGCCTTGACGGCTGCGGTTTCTCATGCGCAGGCCTCCTCGCCGCCGGCGGCAGGTGAATGGCCTGCCCTGGTGAAGCCAGCGCCGGATGCGCCCAGCATCCTCCTCATCATGACAGACGATGTCGGCTTCGGCGCATCCAGCACCTTTGGCGGGCCAGTTTCCACGCCGACCTTTGATGCGTTGGCGATGGAGGGGCTACGCTATACGCAGATGACGACCACCGGCATCTGCTCGCCGACCCGCGCCGCGCTTTTGACCGGGCGCAACCATAATGCCGTCAATGTCGGCAATGTCACCGATGCGGCGTCGGGTTTCGAAGGCTTTACGAGCGACATTCCCAAGTCCGCGGCGACGGGCGCGCGGTTGTTGCGGGACGCGGGCTATGCGACGGCCATGTTCGGCAAAGGTCATATCACGCCAAGTTGGGAAACCGGCCCGACCGGACCGTTCGACCGCTGGCCCACGGGTCTCGGATTTGGGCATTTCTACGGATTTCTGGGCGGCGATACCAACCAATGGGCGCCTGCTCTCTACAGCGACAACAGTCCTGTGGAAGCACCGACGGACCAGCCAGGCTATATTCTGGACCGCGACCTTGCCGATAAGGCGATCGCCTGGATCAATCGGGCTGACGGCGCCAACAACGGCAAGCCGCAGTTCATCTATTATGCGCCCGGCACCGCCCATGCCCCGCACCATGCCCCTCCTGAATGGATCGCCAAGTTCCGCGGACGGTTCGACCGAGGATGGGATGCGATCCGGAAAGAGACGCTGGCAAAGCAGAAAGCGCTGGGTATTGTCCCGTCCTCAACCAAGCTTGCCGCCAGACCGGACGCGATACCGGCTTGGTCGAGCCTGACCGATCAGCAGAAGCGCGTCTATGCGCACGAGATGGAGGTTTATGCTGCGGCGCTCGCCTATGCTGACGATCAGATCGGCCGCGTCATCGAGGCGATGCGCAGGCAGGCCAACGGCAATCTGATCGTCGTCTATGTGCAGGGCGACAATGGCGGAAGCGCGGAGGCCGGGATCGACGGCACAGCCAATGAACATGCGCTGTTCCACGGACTGAACGACAGTCTGGACCAGATCGACGCGCGCCGGTCGGAACTTGGCGGTCCGACGACGATGAATCATTATTCCTCAGGCTGGGCGTTCGCAATGAGCACGCCCTTTCCCTGGTTCAAGCAACTGTCGTCGCATTTCGGCGCGACCCGCAACGGGGTGGTGATCAGCTGGCCGGATCACATCCGCGACCGGGGTGGCGTGCGTCCGCAATTCCATCACATCATTGACATCATGCCGACCTTGTTGGACGTCGCACATGTCAGCCTGCCTGCGCAGGTGGGCGGCGTTCCCCAGCAGCCGCTGGACGGGGTCAGCATGCGCTACAGCTTTGATAACAAGTCCGCGCCGTCCCGGCGAAATACGCAATATTACAGCATCTGGGACAATATGGGTATCTATCATGACGGCTGGTTTGCCGCTTCGATGCCGGAGATCATGCCCTGGACCTTCGGCAGGGACGCTGCAAAGCCCGCCCATATCGATGGGCGTCAATGGCAGCTCTACAACCTTGGTAAGGATTTCAGCGAGTCGACCGACGTCGCCGCGCGCTATCCACAAAAGCTGGCAGAGATGAAGGCGCTGTTCGAAGCGGAAGCCGGCCGTTATAAGGCACTGCCGGTGCATCGCTACGAGGGAATGGCGGGGCGGCCGAACTATATTGCCGGACAGACCCATTTCGTCTTCAACGGCCCAGCCGACCGCATCCCCGAGGATGTCGCACCGCCGCTCGCCACGCGCAGCTTCGCCCTGTCGGCCGACGTGCGTCTGGCGCAGGGACAAGGCAATGGAACGCTGCTTGCTCTGGGCGGGCGGTTCGGCGGTCTGAGCTGGTACCTCAAGCAGGGGCGGCCGACCTTTCGCTACAATATGATGGGCGGCGCGCAGACCACGGTGTCGGCGGACACCGCTCTGCAACCCGGCGACCATCGGCTCGGCGTCCAATTGACGCGGCGCCCCGCGGCCGAGCAGGCAGGCGCGACCCTCACTCTGCTGGTGGATGGCAAGCCCGCAGCGCACGGCGAGATTCCGGCCACCGTCAATCTGCGCTTCACGCTGGACGAAAGCTTCGACGTCGGCAGCGACCGGGGCACGCCCGTCGCGCCGGACGATTATGCCGCGCCCAATCTGTTCGACGGCGCACTGCGGCAGCTCAGCATCGACGTGAAATGATCGAGCCGACAGCGGGTTGATCGCTGAGCAGATTTTCAGATGGAATTAGAAGAGGCCGATGACGATGACAGGCAAAGCAGGCAAAAAGCGGGCGGTTCCTCAACTTGGGCGGCTGCTTACCAGTGGCGCACCCCTCCTTCTGGTCATGAAGGCCTCCTGCCTGACAGCCCAACCCGTCGCGTCGCCTGTTCCTATTCAGCCGGTCCATGCACCGGATTTCAAGGGCAAGATTTCAATCTACGCCAAGGATAGCGTGGCCGATTGGCCGGTGCCGACCAAGGCGCCGGCGAACGCCCCTAATGTCGTCATTTGGGTGCTGGACGATGTCGGCTTTGGTCAGATCGGCGCATTGGGCGGACTGGCGAATACGCCGAACATTGACAGGGTGGCTGGGCGCGGACTGATCTACAACAATTTTCACGCGACTTCGCTCTGTTCGCCGACACGCGCCGCCCTGCTGACAGGACGCAACCATCATGCCGTCCATATAGGATCGCATGCGGCGGCGCCTGCCGGTTTCCCCGGTTATGACGACATCATTCCCAAGAGCGCCGCCACCACCGCGAAGGTTCTGAGCGGCCAGGGCTATAGCACCATGGCGATCGGCAAATGGGACCACACGCCGGCGCAGTTCACCAGTACCGCTGGGCCTTTCGACCTCTGGCCGCTCGGACAGGGCTTTGATCATTTTTACGGTTTCATGGGCGCCGACAGCGACCATTTCGAACCCAATCTGTGGCAGGATAACAGCCTCATCCCCACGCGGCCTCACGCCAAGGACTATTATCTGACGACCGATCTGGCGGACCAGGCGATCAACTTCATCACCGGCACCAAATCCTCGGCGCCCGACAAGCCTTTCTATCTCTACTGGGCCACGGGAGCGGTGCACGGACCGCACCAGTCGACCACCTCATGGCGGGAGATGTATAAAGGCAAGTTCGATATGGGCTGGGATGTCGCCCGAGAACAGATATTCGCACGGCAGAAACGGCTCGGGGTCGTCCCGCGCGACGCCAGGCTGCCTCCGCGTAGTTACAAAATCCCCGCTTGGTCCAGCCTGAGCGCGGATCAGAAGAAGATGTACGCGCGCCAGATGGAGGCGTTCGCCGCGCAATTGTCGCAGGCGGATCATGAATTCGGCCGTATGCTCGATGCGCTCGAACGCACCGGACAGCTCGACAATACGCTGATCTTCATCGTCTCCGACAATGGCGCCAGCGCAGAGGGTGGGTTGGAAGGCCTTTATCGGGAGATGCGCTTCGCCAACGGACAGCCCACGACCCTGGTGGACAATCTCGAATATTATGACCGATGGGGTGGCCCTGCCACGACGCCGCATTATCACGCCGGCTGGGCCATGGCGGGCAATACGCCGTTCCGCTATTTCAAGCAGTCCTCACATGAAGGCGGCGCCCGCGTGCCCATGATCCTGTCCTGGCCCAAAGCCATCAAGGGGCGTGGGGTCCGATCCCAATATGGCCATGTCGTCGATATCTCGCCGACCATTTTTGAGGCGGCAGGGATCACACCGCCGGTGCAGGTCGATGGCGTTAGCCAGCAGAAAATCGACGGCGTGGCGTTGAATTACAGCTTCGTCGATCCAAAGGCGCCGGAACGACACAAAATCCAATATTATGAGTTGTGGGGCAATCGCGGCATCTATGCCCATGGCTGGAAGGCCGTGGTCGAACATCGTGCCACGCCTTGGGATTTCCAGCATAACACGCCTTTCAAGGACGACGTCTGGCATCTGTATGGCCCCAACGACTTCACGGAGGTCAAGGATGTTGCGGCGACAAACCCGGCCAAGCTGGAGGAACTAAAGGCGCTCTGGCACCGCGAGGCGCTGGCCAACAACGTCTATCCTCTGGATGATAACCCGAGTCGGGGCCGGCTCAACAACGAGCGCCTGTGGAAAGGGACCACTAACTTTACTTACTATGGGCCCGGCGCGCATGGCATGTCCGACCAAGCCTTCGCGCCGTTGAAGGGCAATAGTCATAGGATCGACGCCGTAGTTGACATGAAGCAAGGAGGCCAGGGTGTGATAATGGCAGTCGGCGGATCCGAAGCGGGCTTTAGTCTGTATCTGAAGAATGGAAAGCTGAACTACGATGTGAACGGTCTGTCGGCGGACATTTATCACATTGAATCGCCGCAGGTGGTTTCGCCCGGCAAATCCACGCTGTCCGTCGAGTTTCGCAGCACTGACCGCGGCTCCGGTACCGCGCATCTCTATATTAATAACCACGAAGTCGCATCAGGAAACATTCCCGTAACGGCGATTTCCGCCTATTCCGCGGGCGCCGAGACGGCAGATGTGGGGCGCGACAACGGGAGTCCAGTGAGTAATCGCTATGCCGCCCCCTATGAGTTAAACAATGCTACAATTGAACGCGTTGACATTCGATTGATAGACAACTGACAAGGCGGAAAAACGGTGGGCACTTAATTTCTGGCTCGTCTTATAATATTGCTCTGAGGCGCGAGAGAAAATTGGTGTAACCCTTCACAAGGCTGAGCTGGGTCGCACCACGCAGCGAAAGCCAACATGGCAGGTCGACGTGTCGATCGGCTGCGCATAACGGGCCGCCGGGCGATAGCGCTGGCAGTAATTTTCCGCACACAGATGCGATCCACCTTTCAGCACCTTGCGGCCGATCGCGATATCTGGTGTGCACGGGTCGTAGCTCTCCTGCTCTTTCCCGCCGCGCGGGTTGCGGGGGATGCAGCAGTCACTAGCGCTCGCCCCCTTTTTCGCTGCATCCGCATACCAATCCTGCGTCCATTCCCACACATTGCCGATCATGTCGGACAGGCCATAGCCATTGACCGGATAGGCGCCGACCGGCGAAGTGCGCTCCCACCCATCGGCCAGCGTGTTTTCGACCGGGAAGGCACCCTGCCAGTAATTGGCGAGCATCGCGCCGCCGGGTGCCAGTTCGCTACCCCAGGCATAGGCCGCCCCGTCGACGCCGCCCCGCGCGGCATATTCCCATTCCGCTTCGGTCGGCAGCGCCTTGCCCAACCAGTCAGCATAGGCGAGGGCATCGGCATAGGCAATGTGGATGACTGGATGATCCTCCAGCCCGTCAAGGCTGCTGCCCGGGCCCAGCGGGTGACGCCAGTCCGCACCAAAACAGAAGGACCACCAATAGCGGTAATCGCGCATGTCCGGCACATGACTGGGTCGACTGAACAGAAGTGATCCCGCCTTCGCCATCTCCGGGGGCATGCCGGGATAGTCGTTCGGGTCAGGCGCGATCTCCGCCAGCGTGCGATGGCCGGTGGCCGCCACAAAGGCTGCGAACTGCCTGTTGGTGACGGGAGTGGCGTCGATCAGGAAATCGTCGACCCGCACCTGTCGCACCGGGGCTTCCTCAGGGTAGAAGCCCTCCTCCCCCATTGAGAAGCGACCGCCGGGAATGGCGATCATGCCTGCCGGTTGCATGTCTCCATCAATCAGGAGATATGAATCGCCCAAAGCCTGTACCTTCATTCATTTCATTAATCTGATGTGCTTCCCAAACTCCCTTCACTCGCAAGTGGAGTCTGGGATATTAATGGTGCCCATCTTCGCGATGTTGGTCAAGCCGCCTTGTCGTATCGCCGTGCCTTAGGCGGCAATCATTTCCGTGACGCGATCCGTGTGAAAGGCGGCATTTCCCGGATCGTTGCCACCGGCATGTGGGGCCGCGACGAACAGGAATCCTGCGCAAGCTCCATGAATGGAGCGGTGTGTTTGGGGTGGCCGTGATCCAGGAAGCGTGGATAGGCGGCGTCAGCACGCGCCGCGTCGACGAACTGGCCCAGGTCATGGGCATGACCGGCATGTCCAAGTCGCCGGTTTCCAAGCTGCGCAAGACATCGACGAGCGCGTGAACGCCGGCCTGAAGGGGCCGAGCGTCGTGCTTGGAAGCGGCCATTCACATATGGCCACGGAGCTGACCGGGAGGGCCGGGCCGTCCGCTTTAGGTTGGGCAAATCGCGGTCGCGGTCAGCTGCGCAAGAACGGCACGCTTGGAATGCCAGCCGTAAGGTTGGCGCGAAACGTGCGTTTAAGCCTCGACAGGTTTGCGCAGTTCGCTTCTATCTCGATCGGACCAGACGCATACGCGATCGAGCGTTGTTCGATCTTGCAATCGACAGCACGCTGCGGGCTGTTATCTGGTCTGCAACCGAGCCATTCGCACCCCTGCGATGGTCGTGCAGCAGAAGATCGGCCGACCCGTCCAATTCAAGTTGATGGATGACGCCCACGCTAGCCTGTTAGCATGGCTGGAGCGACGAGGAGGTGCAATCGAAGACTATGTTTTCCCAAGCCGGGGGCGTCACATAAAACGGGCACAGATATACGCTAAGCCTTTTGGGGCACGGTAGCGCCGATCTTTTGGCGCAGCGGCCGTAGCGTGCCGGTCGTTAAGTCATGATCCGTCCAAAGGTAATCGCCGGTCAGATTGATGTGTTGCCAGCCCAGCGGTGACAGATGTTGGAGAAATTCGGCCGGGATCTCCTTTCCTTGCTGCTCCATATGGCGAAGCACCGCCTCGAGGTAGGTCGTGTTCCAGAGGACAATGGCTCCAGCCACCAGATTGAGCGCGGACGCTCGGTGTCCTTGAGCCTGTAGCCCATGGTCGCGTATCCGGCCGGTGCGGTGAAAGAAGATCGCGCGCTTGAGGGCGTTCTGCGCCTCGCCCTTGTTCAGTTCGCGCGTAGCACGGCGCCGTTCTTCCGGCTTTTCGATCCAGTCTAGGGTGAAAAGCGTCCGTTCAACCCGGCCTATCTCGCGTAGCGCCAGCGCCAGGCCGTTGGCGCGCGGATATGAACCAAGGCGCTCGAGCATGGTGGAGACACTCGTGACTCCGGTCCGGATAGATGTTGCGAGGCGGACGATGTCTTCCCAGTGGCTAGCGATGAGCTGTTCATCAATGGCTTGCGCGGCCATCGGGGCTATGGTCGGCCCTGGCCGCGCATCGCGGAACAAGTGGAGGCGCCGGGCGGCGATATTGGGAATTCGCGGTGCGAACTGGAACCCCAGCAAATGGCAGAGCGCGAAAACATGGTCGGAAATGCCGCCGCCATCGGTATGGTGGCGTTCAATCGCAAGTTCGGCACCATGATGCAGCAGGCCGTCAAGGACGTGGGCTGCCTCGCTCGCACCGGCGGAAATAACCTTGGCATGAAACGGCGCATAGCGATCCGAGACGTGAGTATAGAAGGATACCGAAGGTTCACTGCCCTTGTGGGGATTGACAGAACCGGTCGCCTGCGCGCGGCGATCAAGTGGAAAGTTCTGGCCATCGGAACTCGACACATTTCCATCGCCGAACACATTTGACAGCGTCATGCGATGCTGAGCATCGGCCAACATCGCCAAGGCGGCGCCGTAGCTGTCTTCGCGTAAATGCCATGCCGCAAGCCAACCGAGTTGGCGCTGGCTCACCAAATCGCAGGCCTCTGCCATGCGGGCGTGGCCGAGATTGGTGGCGTCGGCAAGAACCGCTGTCAGGACAGTGCGGGGATCATCATGTACGCGGCCCGTGGTGAGATGGGTAAAGCATTTCGAGAAGCCGGTCCAACGATCTCGGAACCGAGATCGTCCCATCCGATAACCTCTTCAATGGCGCTGAGAGGATCTGCACCGCTGTCCCTTGCATCAATGATCGCAGTTCCGAGACGGGCCAGCAGACGAATTTTGCCATTGATGGTGCGTTTGTCGCGCTTCAGCGCAGCCTCTTCCCGGCGCTCGGCACGCCGGAACATCTGTCCGATCAAACGTTCGAACATCATCACGGCATCGTCAGTCAGGGCGATCTGCATTTCGGCAACGGTGGCAGCCAGAATGGCCCGGCGACGGATCGGGTTCAGGACGGATAGATGTTGCGCAGTGAGCCGCACGCCCTCCTGATTAAGGCGCCGCAGTCGTTCTGGATGGACTGGGGCTACAACTTCAGGCTCCAAGCCGATTGCCCGCAATGTGGACAATCGCTCGAGAATTTCCGCGAAGGCACGTCGTCCCGGTCTACCGGGTGGTTGGCGGATCCAGGCAAGAATGCTGATGCGGCCTGCATTGTGCTGCAGCAGCAGCGAGTCCAGCAGGCCGCATTGCACTGAAGTCAGACTTCCCGTCAGCAGGTTGCCCACGTTCCGCTCGGCATCTAACAGAGCCTTGCTCACCATGCGTTCCAGGGACGTGATACCGGGCACGATTATCTGCCGGCGGCGGAATTCTTCCATCAGGATCCGCGCGAGATCGATTCCACCGGTCATGGTCAGTGCGATCGGCAAGAGCCAAGCCTGCAGTTCTGCATGGATCGGACGGCTCAATTGCCGGAAACCGAATACCTCGCGCAGCGTATCGAGTTGCTCATACCGGGTGGGACCACGCGTGGCATAATCGGCAAGCGCGTCCGGCTCGACGCCGAGCTGATCCCCGACGAACCTGAGAGGAGCATCAGGGATGAATTCGCCGGGTTTCAGCAATCGGCCAGGATATCGCAAGGCGCAGAGCTGCAGCGCAAAACCGAGGCGGTTGTGGGGACGCCTCCGGCTCGTGATGACGCGCAGATCTGCGGAACTGAGCGTCCAGTATCGCACCAGATCTGGCTCGCTCTCCGGCAAGGCGAACAACTCGGCGTGTTGCGCCTCGGTCAGAACAGAGCGGCGGGGCATCGGGTCAGGCCTTGACCGGTCCCGTCCAGCCAATGCGATCGAGCGTGCCGATGAGGGTCGATCGCGGCACCTTGAATGATCGGCACACCGACGCCTTGCTTGCGCCGGCATCGAGGGCTGCCGTGATCTGCTCGATCGTTTCCGCGTCAATGCTGGGCGGCCGGCCCCCGCGCCGGCCCCGTCGTCGGGCTGCGACCAAGCCTGCCATCACCCGCTCACGCGTGAGCGCGCGTTCATATTGGGCGAGCGCGCCGAAGAGCGAAAACAGCAATTCACCATGGGGCGTGCTTGTGTCCATCTGCTCCGTTAGCGATCGGAAGGCCACACCTCGATTTTTCAGATCGGTTATGATCGCCAGAAGATTGGTCAATGATCGCCCGAGACGGTCGAGTTTCCAAACGACCAAGGTGTCGCCGGCCTTCAGGAATTCGAGGCAAGCCTTCAGGCCGGGACGATCATCCCGGGCGCCCGATGCCTTGTCGGAATAGAGATGGCGCTCATCGACACCTGCGGCGAGGAGGGCATCGCGTTGAAGGTCAACCGACTGACGGTCATCGACCGATGAGACACGCATGTACCCGATGAGCATGTGCGACAAACCCTGAAATTGATGTTGTCGCGCACTAGATCAAAGCGACAGGGTTTGTCGTGCAAAATCAACCATGGTTGTCGAGGCGTAGCTGGTTGCGATGCTACCCTGTCGGAAAACATGTGTTTTACGTCAGGCAGCTACGCGCCCTTGCACTAACCCGCTCCGCGGGAGGGTCGCTTGGGGCGCGGTAGTGCGGTAAATATGGGCCTTTAGCGGGGCGAGGTTGCTCTCTGAGGTTGGCAGTTCTTTCAGCGAAGAGGAACTTGCCATGACTGTCTCGATCAACACCGCCCCGATCAGCCCGCTGCGTCAGCGGATGCAGCACGACATGATGATGCGGGGTCTCGGTCCCCACACCCAGAAGGATTATGTCCGGCACGTGAAGCGTCTGGCCGCCTTCCTCGGCCGCCCTCCCGACACCGCGACGGAAGAAGACCTGCGCCGGTTCCAGCTCATGCAGCATGAAAGTGGCGTCAGGCCGAGCACCATCAACAGCGCGGTGTCGGCGCTCCGCTTCCTGTACACCGTCACGCTCAAGCGGCGGGATCTGTCGCGGTCACTGGTGATCACGCGCATCGTGCCCCGGCTGCCGGAAGTGCTGAGCGTCGAGGAGGCCGCGCGGTTACTCCAGGCCGCACCAGGCATGAAGTACAAGGCGGCGCTGGGCGTGGCCTATGGCGCGGGCCTGCGCGTGTCGGAGGTCGCCCACCTCAAGGTCGACGATATCGACAGCAAGCGCATGCTGATCCGGGTCGAACAGGGCAAGGGCGGCAAGGATCGCAATGCCATGCTCTCCCCGCAGTTGCTCGAGCTGCTGCGGATGTGGTGGCGCGAAGGCAGGAAGCGCGGGGTCCTGATCCCGCATGGCTGGCTGTTCCCGGGCCAGACTGTCACCGACCCGATCTCGACCCGGCAGTTGCACCGGGCGGTCCAGGAAGCGGCCGAGGTGGCCGGCATCCGCAAACGTGTCAGCCCCCATACCCTGCGACACTCGTTCGCCACGCACCTGCTCGAACAGGATGTCGATATCCGCGTCATCCAGGTCCTGTTGGGTCACAGCAAGCTGGAGACCACCGCGCTCTACACCAAGGTCTCCACCCGGACGATCCACGCCGTGTCGGGGCCGCTCGACCAACTCATGGCGCTGATGGAGGGCAAGACGCCCGCCGGCTGAGCCGGTGCGTCCCGACCTCGAGGTCGCGGACATCTTCCGGTCTGTCGGGCCGGCCTACCGGGCCGCGCATGCAGGGCACCTCAGTCTGCACCAGCTCAAGGTGATGTCCGCGATCGAGACCTGCCGCACCGCAGCCCTGGGCGGCCATGTCGAAGCCTGCGAGGAATGCGGCCACTGGCGGGTCGCCTATAACAGCTGCCGAAACCGGCACTGTCCGAAGTGCCAGGGCGCCGCCGCGCGCACCTGGCTGGCCGAGCGCGAAGCCGACCTGCTGCCGGTCGGTTACTTCCATGTCGTGTTCACGCTGCCGGCCGAGATCGCCGACATCGCCTGGCAGAACAAGGCGCTGCTCTATGACCTGCTGTTCAAAGCGGCTTCGGAGACGATGCTGACCATCGCCGCCGACCCCAGGCATCTGGGCGCCCGGATCGGCATCACCGCTGTGCTGCACACATGGGGATCGGCGATGACCCACCATCCCCATGTCCACATGATCGTGCCGGGTGGCGGCATCGCGCTCGATGGAAGCCGCTGGATCTCGTCGCGTCCGGCCTTCCTCCTGCCGGTGCGCGTGCTGGGCAAGTTGTTCCGCCGCCTCTTCCTCACCCGGCTCACCGCCCTCCACGACGCAGGGCGGCTTGCCTTCTACGGGTCCATGACCGGTCTGGCCGACCGTAGAACCTTCCTGCGGCACCTGGCGCCGGTACGGAAAAAACGCTGGGTCGTCTATGCCAAGCCGCCCTTTGCCGGACCCGAAGCAGTGCTCGCCTATCTGTCGCGCTACACCCATCGCGTCGCCCTCTCGAACCGGCGCCTGGTCGCGTTCGACGAAAACGGCGTCACCTTCCGCTGCAAGGATTATCGGCGGGACGATGCTGAACGCCACCGCATCATGACCCTCACCGCCGACGAGTTTATCCGTCGTTTCCTGCTCCACCTCCTGCCGCGCGGCTTCCACCGCATCCGGCATTACGGCCTGCTCGCCAGCGCAGCGCGCAGGGACAATCTCGCGCTCGCCCGCAAACTGCTGGCCGTCTCGTCAGAGCCAGAGATGCCGATGCCCGCAACCGCACTCGACACCTGCCCACCATGTCCGTGCTGTGGCGGGCGCATGATCGTCATCGAAACCTTCGCGCGCTGGGGTCAGCCAAGGGCGCCGCCCAAGCCAACCCTGCCGATCCGGGAGCCCGTCTCATGACCCGGCATGATCCGCCTGTCACCATGGCCCCGCATGTCGCGCGGTGGTCAACCAAACGACATGCGCCCGGCGATGGCTGGGCCGGTGTCGGCTCCTGGCATCATCACGGACAGAGCGGAGAACACGCCTCTGGCACATCCCAGAACCTGCCGTTCCGCCGCCCTCGCGCGTCCATCAACGCGCATCTCTGGTCCAGCCGAACCAGCCGAAAGCATAAATCCCCATAGGGTAACCTGCTGGAATCGCGGGTTCCTGCATGGGAGGCTTTCGTACGCAAGCGCCCGAAACCCTTCACCGTTTCAGCCATTCATGGATTAATTTGCCAATGCTGGAAGCCGACCTTCAGTGCGGAAGCGACGGAGAGGCGAACGGCCACTTGTGCACCGGGCGAGTTCAGATCAGGGTCTCCTTAGCGACATTGCGAACTGCCTCGGTAAAGGTGCGAAGCGCAGATGCATGGAGTCTGGTCACGGTCCAGTACAACTTCACCTCAAGCGGATGCCCTGGCGCCAGCTCGATGAGCTGGCCCTCAGCAATCTTCGCTTCCGCAATCATGGCTGGATGCATACCCCACCCCAAGCCGGACAACCCGAAGTTCAGGAACCCGATGCTTGAGGGCACCCAATGCATCGGCGCGTCCAGCTCGACCTTGTAGTTTTCGCGTACCCATCGGGCTTGAAGGCCATCCCTGCGTTCGAACCGCAGGCAGGGTGCATTCTGCAGGGCTTCCGCAGTGACGCCTTTTGGGAAGTGTCTCTCCGCAAATTCCGGGCTGCAGCAAGCCAGGTACTGGAGGCCACCAAGATCAACCGTTTTACAGCCTTGAACCGTCCCTGGATCGTCAGAGACTGCCGCGATCACCTCGCCGGAGCGCAAGCGATCTGCGGTGTGAGCTTCATCCTCAATGATGAACTCGAGTAGGTAACCGGTAGCATGGGAGAATTTTGCTGCGGCTTTAGGGAACCACGTCGCCATGCTGTCGGAGTTAACGGCCAGCTTCAGCGTGACTGGCTTCTCTGTTCGATTATCTGCGAACGACAAAGCCGGGGCCAGATCGGCCTCAAGCAGTTGCACCATATCGACATGCGCGCACAGCTTACGCCCGAGTTCGGTTGGGAGGCACGGTTGCCCCCGCACAATTACGATGCTGCCGAGCCGCTCTTCCAGAGCGCGAATTCGTTGGGAAACAGCTGAAGGTGTAACGCCCAGTCGTTCAGCCGCGCGTTCGAAGCTCCCTTCCCGGACAACGCTGGCGACGGCGGCGAGAGCAGGATAGTCGAGCATGATTTAGAGATACTTCATCGGATGTAGAAGAACAAGTTTCCCTGCATCGATGATGGAAGGCATAAGCTGGTCCATGACCAACGTTTTGCCCACTTTCATTACCGGCTTTGCAATGTCGGCCGCATTGATCATGGCGATCGGTGCCCAGAACCTTTTCGTCCTGCGGCAGGGACTGAAGCGTGAGCACGTTGGGCCGATTGTGCTGTTCTGCGGCTGCGCCGATGCGATCCTCATCGCCGCCGGTGTCGGAGGTGTGGGGGCGCTTCTCGGCGCGATGCCCCAGTTGACATTGGTCCTCACACTTGGCGGCGCCGCGTTCCTTGCGTGGTACGGTCTCAAGGCATTCCAGCGAATGATGACGCCTGAAGCTATGGCGGTCTCGGCACAAGGAAAGTTCAGCTTGGGCAGCGCACTGGGGGCAACAGCCGCGTTCACGTTCCTCAATCCGCACGTCTATCTTGATACTGTGCTGCTGATGGGGGCAGCGGGATCTGCTCATGCACCCACCTTGCGTCCTGTCTTCGTCGCCGGTGCTGCAACGGCAAGCCTCACCTGGTTTGCAGCGCTTGGATACGGAGCACGCATCCTGATCCCACTTTTCGCCCGTCCCGTGGCCTGGAAGGTCCTCGATGCCATCGTGGGCGTCGTCATGTTGACCCTGGCTGCATCGTTGATTGGAAGGATTGTCTTATGACCCACCTGACCAAGAACCGCGCCATACTAGGGCCTTTGCCGCGTGCGCATTCAGGCATCACTACGGCCGACAACCTCACGCCGTGGCCCGTAGTATCGGTCTGGCAATGGCTGCTCGCAATATCAGAGGTTGCGGTGAAGCACGGTTACGCGTCTCCGTGGGAGGAGGCAGATCGGTGCTTGGTGATGGATGCAACGGGAAAACGATAGGCAATGGCTTGGATCATACTTGGGATCGCAGTGATCACCGAGATCGCATGGGCGCTCAGCATGAAATGGGCGACAACGCAGGGAAGTTGGACGTCGGCGTCAGTCCCCATCATCCTGAACTTCGTCAACATGGGCCTGCTGGCTTTTGCCATGCGGACACTTCCGGCAGGCACGGCCTATGCGGTATGGACTGGCCTCGGCGCGGCAGGCGTCGCTGTCATGGGCGTGATCCTGTTCGGAGAGCGATTAAATCCGGTGCAGATAGGCTTCATTTCTCTCGTCATAGTCGGCGTCGTCGGCACCAAGTTCTTTGCGACCGCGTGATATGTGGAATGACCTGTTCCTTGTGTATGGAGCCTATGCCCTTACCGCAGGAAGCCCTGGTTCCAGCACCATGGGCATCATGGGGATCGCGATGCAGCAGGGACGTAAGCCTGCAGCGGCGATGGCCGCCGGGGTTGTGACAATGTCGTTTTTGTGGGGCCTGATCGCCGTCACTGGTCTTGCAGCTCTAGTCGTTCGCTACGCGCAGGCACTCGCGATCCTCAAGCTAGCTGCTGGCCTTTACCTGCTGTGGCTTGCGTTCAAATCCGCCCGTTCAGCCATGCAAAAGGATGAGGTGTCGTTGGCAGGCTCCGCTCCAGAGGCAAATCTGGGTGCCATGTACCGGCGCGGCGTGCTCATGCATGTTGGAAATCCGAAGGCAATCCTCTCGTGGGTCGCCTTGATGTCTCTGGGCGTTGGAGCACATGCTTCTACAGAACGCCTAGCCTTGGCCTTTGGCGGCTGCGTGGTCCTCGGAGTAACGATCTTCTTTGGCTATGCCGTGCTGTTTTCGACGATACCGATGATAAGAGGCTATGCCAGAGCGCTACGCTGGATAGATGGGACGCTCAGTATTGTTTTCGCTGGCGCCGGTGCGCGCCTCGTCTTCGGCCGGTAATACATTGGGTTATCAGATATGACAGTTTTCAAGGGCCTCTCCGCATTCCCGCCCACTCCCGCAGATGAAAGTGGCATTGTCGATACGGATGCACTGGGCGTTCTTGTCGATCGCCTCGCTAATGCAGGCGTCGATTCAGTGAGTGTTCTGGGTAGCACGGGGGCCTACGCCTATCTTGACCGGGATCAGCGCAATCGTGCCGTCGCAGCCGCAGTGGAAGCAGCAGCTGGCCGTGTGCCAGTGGTGGTGGGTATCGGCGCGTTGCGAACAAGCTGGTCCTGCGAACTTGCCGTTGCCGCTCAGAGCGCAGGGGCCAGCGGGCTTCTGCTCGCGCCGATGTCCTACACGCAGCTGTCTGCCAGAGAAGTCGGGCATCATTTCAAGGCGGTGGCGGCTTCGACCGGTTTGCCGCTATGCATCTACAACAACCCGGGCACGACGAATTTCGTGTTCTCGCATGACCTGATCGTCGAACTTGCTAACGTTCCGGGCATCGCTGCGGTGAAAATGCCGCCGCTCGATGGCCAAGACTATACGGCCGAAATCGAGGAGCTTCGCGCCCGCGTGCCGGAGGATTTCAAAATTGGTTATAGCGGTGACTGGTGTGCGGCACCGGCGTTCCTCGCGTGCGCCGATGCCTGGCACAGCGTCGTTGCCGGCGTGCTGCCGGAGCCAGCAATTTGCCTCACGCAGGCTGCGCTTGCCGGCGATGCTGAGGAAACTGCGCGGCTGCAGGCGCTTTGCGCACCCATGTGGGCGCTCTTTGAAAAGTACGGCAGCCTGCGCACTATCTATGGGATCGCAGAAATCCTCGGGCTGACTGTCGGGACCGCCCCGCTGCCAGTGCAAGGCTACGTTGGCCTGGATCAGTTGGATAAGCTACCGGCTGCGATCGACAGCATGGTCTCGGCTGCCAAGTGAGATTCCGGCATTACAACGTCCATGGGATGATGGTCACCTCTTAGCTGAAACCGTTCATCGGCAATGCGCCCCATTCAAGCCATTCCCGAAGGGACTGCGGATGTCCAAAACCTGCCCGGTTGGATTTGATGCCTGGACGCGCGCGATGCACGCATTGTGCCGGACAGCAGGGACTGCTCCCGATGACTGGCACAGTATTACTCAGAAAGAATGCCGCATGCAAAAGGCGACGCTTCGTCCGCGCAGAGGTGACTGGTCCTTCACGAAGGACGTGTGCGCAAAGGCCAGTTCATTGAGCAGATTGGTGCCGCGAACATAGAATTCAACGGACTTGTAATCCGCAGTGTACGAAAAACAGGTGTTTTCCGACGCCCTCAGGCCTTAGCGTATATCTGTGCCCGTTTTATGTGACGCCCCCTATAAGGTGGGTATGTGCATCCCGGCGGAGGGCAGGGCATTTGGACACTGAAAAGACGATATTCTGGTCATGGCAGAGCGATTTTGATGGGCGCGTGACGCGTGAGGCTATCTATGGGGTCGAACC